>ERZ779737.57-NODE-57-length-112957-cov-9.515119_pt1 | contig 112957 bp, 141 predicted proteins | sample MGYA00511889_ERZ779737 | MGnify/ENA primary metagenome ERZ779737 (study PRJEB29588, sample SAMEA2163575) | human gut metagenome | biome: human gut; feature: human-associated habitat; material: faeces | place: Denmark | collected 2008/2010 ...
CGCGAGCTGGGTTCAGAACGTCGTGAGACAGTTCGGTCTCTATCTATCGTGGGCGTATGAAATTTGCGTGGCTCTGACACTAGTACGAGAGGACCGTGTTGGACTGACCTCTGGTTTACCGGTTGTGCCGCCAGGTGCATTGCCGGGTATCTAAGTCGGGATTGGATAAGTGCTGAAAGCATCTAAGTACGAAGCCAGCCACAAGATTAGATTTCTTAGGGTCGTCAAAGACGATGACGTTGATAGGATGCAGGTGTAAAGGTGGCGACACCAAAGCCGAGCATTACTAATTGCCCGTTCACTTTTAGGTCTTGAACAGGATACAGGTTAGTCGTTATATACGTTCAGAATTGAAAGTTTTACTTTCAGACATCATGTCGACCTTATTAAGGTGACTATAGCATCGGGGTTCCACCTCTTCCCATTCCGAACAGAGAAGTTAAGCCCGGTCACGCCGATGGTACTGCGTAACAGTGGGAGAGTAGGTAGTCGCCGTTTTAGTAGAAGCCCCTTCGGAGAGTTCCGGAGGGGCTTTTTTGTTTTCCCTCCGCATGCACGCAGAATTCTTTTTTTCCCCTCAGGCACGGATGCCAGGAAAGCCACGGGGAAGGCCGCGTCTGAAAAACGATAATCCCGCATGTTATTCTTTTGAATTGTTCCTTCCAGATACGCTAACTGTGCAGTTTCAGTGCACTAACTGCTGCACTGTTAGTGCACCAACTGTTGCACTGCGAGTGCACTGACTACTGCACTGTGAGTGCAATAACTGGTACACTCGCTAGGGATAACTGGGGAGTTTGTATGGAATAGTAGGAGCAGTGGAAGGCATTATTTATTGTTATTTTCATAGAGAAGAAAATTCTTTGTCTTTTTTTCTGGGAAATAATCTTTCTTTTCCCCTTTCTCTTTTATTATCACAGGGATTTTAGTAAATTTGGCGCAAATCTGATACGGAGGGAAAAACTGCGTATAAGGGTGTATATTTTGTAACTAACTTATAATAATTCCTGAAAATATGGAGAATAAAATTCAAGAGTTAACTGATAAGATTTATCACGAAGGGGTTGAAAAAGGTAATAAAGAAGCCCAGAAACTTATCGCAAATGCTCAGGAAACAGCTCAAAAAATAATTGAGGATGCTCGTAAGGAGGCTGAAACCATTCTGGCTACAGCCCGTAAGGAGGCTGACGATATGGCTGAGAATACCAAATCAGAGCTGAAAATGTTCGCTAATCAAGCTGCTAACGCTTTAAAATCGGAGATTGCTACACTGGTAACAAACAAACTGGTTGATGCGGACGTGAAAGCTTTTGCAGCGAATAAAGACTATCTGAATGCCTTTATCCTGTCTTTAGCTTCAAAATGGAGCGCAACAGAACCCATTGTGATTTCGACTGCAGATGCAGATGGATTAAAAGCCTATTTCTCGAAAAAGGCAAAGGACCTTTTAGATAAAGGAGTGAAGATAGAACAGGTAAACGGCATCAAGACTTTGTTTACTATTTCTCCGGCTAATGGTTCTTATAAGATAAACTTTGGTGAAGAAGAGTTTATGAACTACTTTAAAGAATTCCTCCGCCCGCAATTATTAGAAATGTTATTTTAAAAAATATCACTTGATATGGGTAAATACTATTATTTAGTAGCTGGATTGCCTAAACTTGCTTTGGAGGACAATAAACTGAGCTATACGGTCGCGGATTTTAAGGAAGATATATATCCGGCTTTGACTGTAGTAGACAAGAAACTGGTAAGTTTGTTCTTTTTGCAATATGATAATGCAAATGTTCTGAAGCTGCTGAAAGACAAGGAAGCTGCTATTGATGGGCGTGGAGTCTTTTCTGCTGAAGAACTCAACGAATATATTCTGCGATTAAAGGAAGGCGATAGAATAGAGAATTCTATGTTCCCTGCATATTTATCCACTTTTATATCTGAATATTTTACTAATCCTGTAGAAGAGAACTTTTTGCTTGAGAATCGTTTGGCTGCACTTTATTATGCTTATGCGATGGAATGCAAGAACAAGTTTGTCTCTTCGTGGTTCGCTTTCAATTTGACAGTCAATAATATTTTGGTTGCACTGGCTGCAAGAAAATATAAGATGGAGCTTTCATCAGTGATAGTGGGAGATACCGAAGTGTGTGAAGCCTTGCGTACTTCCAATGCCCGTGATTTCGGCTTGACTGGTGAGGTAGACTGTATGGAACAGTTGATGAAAATCAGTGAAATAAGCGAACTGGTAGAGCGGGAGAAGAAAATAGACCAGCTTCGCTGGAACTGGATGGAAGAAGCTACCTTCTTTGACTATTTTACGATCGAACGTCTGTTTGTCTTTTTGTTGCAATTGGACATGGTAGAGCGTTGGATGGTTCTGGACAAGGAAAAAGGTAATTTATTGTTCCGTAATATTATTGCGACTTTAAAGGATGAAGTGCAGATACCTGCAGAGTTTAAAAAATAAAATTAATCACATAATTATATGGCAACAAAAGGAACTGTTAGTGGCGTAATTGCCAATATGGTAACTCTTATCGTTGACGGCCCTGTGGCACAGAATGAGATATGCTATATCTTGCTGGGAAACGACAGGCTGATGGCGGAAGTGATAAAAGTTGTAGGCAGTCAAGTATATGTACAAGTTTTTGAAAGTACCCGTGGCTTGAAGGTCGGCGCAGAAGCCGAGTTTACCGGTCATATGCTTGAAGTGACATTGGGTCCCGGCATGCTTTCGAAGAATTACGATGGTTTGCAGAACGACCTTGACAAAATGGAGGGTGTCTTCTTGAAACGAGGACAGTATACCTATCCGTTGGATAAAGAAAAGAAATGGCATTTTGTACCTTTGGCAAAAGCAGGCGATAAAGTAGGTGCAGCCGATTGGTTGGGCCAGGTAGAAGAGAACTATCAGCCGCTGAAGATCATGGTGCCCTTTGAAATGAAGGGACAAGCCACTGTTAAATCTGTTGTGGCAGAAGGCGATTATCACATTGAAGATACGATTGCTGTGCTGATTGACGAAGAGGGAAAAGAAGTCCCCGTCAACATGATACAGAAATGGCCGGTAAAACGGGCTATGACCAATTACAAGGAAAAACCGCGTCCCTTCAAACTGTTGGAAACCGGTGTTCGTGTGATAGACACCGTTAACCCGATTGTAGAAGGTGGTACAGGATTTATTCCCGGTCCGTTTGGTACGGGTAAGACGGTGTTGCAGCATGCCATCTCCAAACAGGCAGAAGCTGATATCGTAATCATCGCAGCCTGTGGTGAACGTGCCAATGAGGTAGTGGAGATTTTTACAGAATTCCCCGAGCTGATAGACCCGCATACCGGACGTAAGCTGATGGAGCGTACTATCATCATTGCCAATACTTCGAACATGCCGGTTGCGGCCCGTGAGGCATCTGTCTACACAGCGATGACCATTGCCGAGTATTATCGCAGCATGGGATTGAAAGTATTGCTGATGGCCGACTCGACTTCACGTTGGGCACAGGCACTTCGCGAAATGTCCAACCGTATGGAAGAGTTGCCTGGTCCGGATGCATTCCCGATGGACTTGTCTTCGATTATCTCCAACTTCTATGGCCGTGCCGGCTATGTAGTTTTGAATAACGGTGAGACGGGTTCTATTACATTTATCGGAACCGTATCTCCTGCGGGTGGTAACCTGAAGGAGCCTGTTACGGAAAATACCAAGAAAGTAGCCCGCTGTTTCTACGCTCTTGAACAGGACCGTGCGGACAAGAAACGTTATCCGGCCGTAAACCCGATAGATTCTTATTCGAAATACATTGAATATCCTGAATTCGAGGCTTACATCTCCAAACGTATCAACGGCGAATGGATTGGCAAGGTGAATGAGATAAAGACCCGTTTGCAGCGCGGTAAGGAGATTGCAGAGCAGATCAACATCTTGGGTGATGATGGTGTACCGGTAGAATATCACGTTATCTTCTGGAAATCGGAACTGATAGACTTTGTTATCCTGCAACAAGATGCTTTTGATGAGATAGATGCTGTCACTCCGATGGAGCGTCAGGAAGAAATCCTGAATATGGTAATTGACATCTGTCATACGGACTTTGAGTTTGACAATTTCAATGAAGTCATGGATTATTTCAAGAAGATGATCAACATCTGCAAGCAGATGAACTACTCAACCTTTAAGTCGGAACAGTACGAAAATTACCGTAACCAATTGAAAGAGTTGCTTGAAGAACGTAAAGCCTAAACAAAAGGTTTAATAATCATCGATAGACCGTATCGAAAAACTGAATTATAAAATTGCTAATTATTGTAGATTTATAAAATGGCAACAAAAGCATTTCAAAAAATATATACCAAGATCACTCAGATAACGAAGGCTACCTGTTCGCTGAAGGCAACTGGGGTCGGTTATGATGAGTTGGCAACCGTTAATGGTAAATTGGCCCAGGTGGTAAAGATTGCAGGAGATGATGTTACCCTGCAGGTATTCGAGGGCACCGAAGGTATCCCCACCAATGCAGAAGTTGTTTTTCTGGGGAAAGCGCCTACGATTAAAGTGAGCGAACAGCTTGCCGGACGTTTTTTCAATGCATTTGGTGATCCGATTGACGGAGGTCCGGAAATAGAAGGAGAAGAAGTTGAAATTGGTGGTCCGTCTGTGAACCCGGTTCGCCGTAAGCAGCCGTCGGAACTGATTGCTACCGGTATAGCAGGTATTGACCTGAACAATACACTGGTTTCGGGACAGAAGATTCCGTTCTTTGCAGACCCGGATCAGCCGTTCAACCAGGTAATGGCCAATGTGGCATTGCGTGCCGAGACCGACAAGATTATCCTGGGCGGTATGGGTATGACGAACGACGACTACCTGTACTTCAAAAACGTATTCTCGAATGCAGGTGCGCTCGACCGTATTGTCTGCTTTATGAATACGACCGAGAATCCTCCGGTAGAACGTTTGCTGATACCTGACATGGCACTGACTGCTGCTGAGTATTTTGCGGTGAAGAACAATGAAAAAGTTCTGGTGCTGCTGACCGATATGACTTCATATGCCGATGCGCTGGCCATTGTGTCGAACCGTATGGACCAGATTCCTTCGAAAGACTCAATGCCCGGTTCGCTGTATTCCGATTTGGCCAAAATATACGAGAAGGCCGTACAGTTCCCCAGCGGAGGTTCTATCACCATTATCGCCGTGACTACCTTGTCGGGTGGTGACATTACCCATGCGGTACCTGATAATACCGGTTATATCACCGAAGGACAGTTGTTCCTCCGCCGCGACAGTGATATCGGTAAGGTTATTGTCGATCCGTTCCGTTCTTTGTCGCGTCTGAAACAGCTTGTTACCGGTAAGAAGACCCGTAAGGACCATCCACAGGTGATGAATGCCGCTGTCCGTCTGTATGCCGATGCTGCTAATGCCAAGACAAAACTGGAGAACGGTTTCGACCTGACGAATTACGACGAACGTACGCTGGCATTTGCCAAGGATTACTCCAATCAGCTGTTGGCGATTGACGTGAACCTCAACACAACCGAAATGCTGGATGTAGCATGGAGTCTGTTCGGCAAATATTTCAAGCCGGAGGAAGTGAATATCAAGAAAGAACTTGTGGATCAGTATTGGCCGAAAGCCGGTAATTGATGCTCAAGCATTGATATAGTTCTGAATATTTTAATTTAATTCTTTAGTTTGCAAAGTGGCTATAAAGTTTCAATACAATAAAACTTCTCTTCAGCAATTGGAGAAACAATTGAAAGTACGTATGCGTACTCTGCCTATTATCAAGAATAAGGAGAGTGCCTTGCGTATGGAAGTGAAGCGCTGTAAGGTGGATGCTGCCGCATTGGATGAAAGTCTGGAGAAAAAGATTCAGGCATATGAGACTATGTTTGCCCTTTGGAATGAGTTTGACACTTCATTGATAAGGGTTAGCGATGTCCACCTTGGCGTGAAGAAAATCGCGGGAGTGCGAGTGCCGATACTTGAAAATGTAGATTTCGAAATACGTCCTTATAGTCTGTTCAATGCTCCTAAATGGTATTCGGACGGACTGCATTTGCTCAAGGAACTGGCACATACGGCTATCGAACGCGAATTTGTCGTTGCCAAGCTGAACTTGCTTGAACATGCTCGGAAAAAGACGACTCAAAAAGTGAACCTGTTTGAGAAAGTTCAGATTCCGGGTTATCAGGATGCATTGCGGAAGATCAAACGGTTTATGGAAGATGAAGAAAATCTTTCAAAATCGTCGCAGAAGATCATGAAATCTCATCAGGAGAAAAGAAAGGAGGCGGAAGCATGATTACGAAAATGAAGAAACTGACATTTCTTGTGTACTACAAGGAATACGAGGAATTCCTCAGTCAGATTCGTGAATTGGGAGTTGTACATATTGTCGAAAGACAGTGTGGGGAGATGGATGATACGTTGCAGAACTTTATGCAGAAACGTACCCTCTATAAGAACACACTTGCCAGTATGTATAATCTGGCTGAAAAAACGGTGGATGCCAATGTGCATGCCGGTGTTTCTGCCGACGAGGTAGTCAGCACTTACGAAGGTCTGCAGAATAAGATACAGGATTTGAATCAGCGTGTACCGCAGCTTGACAAAGAAATAGCCCAAATGGAAGTTTGGGGCGATTTTGATTGGAAGGTTGTTTCCAGCCTGAAAGATCAGGGATGGGATATCCAGTTCTTCATGTGTTCTGAAAAAGATTTTGATGAAGAATGGATAGAGCAGTACAATGCTATCAAAGTTCAGGAAAGGGGAGGACATCTCTATTTTGTTACTGTCAATCATGGTCCGGTTGATCTGGAGATGGAACCGCTCCGTTTGCCTTCACAAAGCTTGTCGGAGCTGAATGCTGCAAAAGAAAGCCTTTTGCAGGAATTGGCTCAGGCAAATGCTGAATTGAAGAATTTCTGCAAAACTCACTATCACACACTGGAGGAAGGACAACTTCAGCTACAGGGTGAGATTGACTTATGGAAAGTAAAGCTGAACAGTCAGCGGATGGCTGAAGGAACAGTTGTGTTGCTGGAAGGTTGGATACCGGTCGATAACGAGGAAGAAGTCAAGAAATTCCTGGATGCGAGTGGTGTCTACTATGAGATACGTAATGCGAACAAGGAGGATAATGCTCCGATTAAGCTGAAGAATAATGCCTTTACCCGCATGTACGAGGTATTGACCAAGATGTATGGTATGCCTGATTATGCCGAGTTCGACCCGACACCCATTCTGGCACCTTTCTTTTCGCTGTTTTTCGCTTTCTGTATGGGCGATGCAGGTTACGGACTGGTGTTGATAGCTTTGGGATTCGTACTGAAAAAGAAGATGTCGAAATCGCTCAGCGGTATGATGAATCTGGTAATTACGTTGGGTGTCTTTACCACTGTGATAGGTGCCGTATTGGGAACCTTCTTTGGCGTCAGTCTGTTCGATCTGGATCTTCCGGATAGTCTGAAGCAGTTCATGATTGTAGGTAAGATAGGCGAGACTACTTACGACAAACAGATGCTGCTGGCTTTGATTATCGGTGTGGTTCACATCTGTATTGCAATGACCGTGAAGGCAGTATGCTCTACGGTGCGTTACGGATTCAAGGAATCGCTCAGTGCCTGGGGATGGCTGCTGCTGGTAGTCGGATTTGTGCTTACCGGTGGTTTGTCTTTCTTCGAGGTCATTTCCGAGAACGTTTCTACGTGGGCATTTATCATTATCGGCAGTATTTCGGCCATAGGCATTTACCTGCTGAATAATATTCACCGCAATGTCTTCGTCAACATCGGAGCCGGTGTTTGGGATACTTATAACATGGCTACCGGTCTGATGGGCGACGTTTTGTCGTACATCCGTCTTTATGCCTTGGGATTGGCAGGCGGTATGCTGGGAGGCGTATTCAACCAGCTGGCGTTTATGGTGAACGACGCTGCCGGTCCGGCTTTAGGCTGGCTGTTCTGCGGCTTGATTCTCGTGTTTGGCCATGTGCTGAACATTGCGATGTCCTGTTTAAGTGCATTTGTGCATCCTCTTCGTCTGACATTCGTGGAGTATTTCAAGAATTCAGGTTATGACGGCAAGGGAGAAGCTTACCGTCCTTTTACAACAATAAAAAAACAAATAGATTAAAAACTCATAAAAATTAGAAACATTATGAATGAAATTTTAGGTTATCTCGGTTTAGGTTTGATGTTTGGACTGGCAGGAATTGGTAGCTGCTTTGGTACAACAATCGCAGGAAATGCGGCAGAAGGTGCATTGAAGAAAGATCCTTCCAAGTCGGCCAGTTACATGATTTTGTCTGCTCTTCCTGCTACGCAGGGTCTTTATGGCTTCGTAGCTTTCCTGATGTCGATGGGTAGAGACTTTGCTACAGAAGGTCCGTTGATGTTGGGTATTGGTCTGGGAGTAGGTCTGGTATGCTTATTCTCAGCTATTCGTCAGGGACAGATTTGTGCGAATGGTATCGTAGGTATTTCCCAAGGTCACGACGTGCAGGTTAATACCATGATTTATGCAGCTCTTCCTGAGTTCTACGCCATTCTTGCGCTGGTAGCAGCTTTGATGATATAATATTAGCATATCGTTTCAAACATTTAACGAGCCCGGAACATTTCCGGGCTTTTTTTATAACTTGTTGTATATATGTGTGTGACAGATTTTCCTCTTCACGGATCTCCCTTCCATGGCTGGATTCCTTTGTAAAAAGGAGAAGAGGCAGAGAACGGGATATGTTATATTTTTGTATATTTGCCCGATTTATTGTCGGGCACTTTAGGAATTGAACATAGAGCTTAAAAAATTGTTCTATAGTCTGTGCAGGCTGTTTTGTACAAATTCAGTTTGAAATATCTGCATTTGTTAGGTGCTCTTTATTAAGTATATTGAGAAGATGAAAGTAAAATTTATAAGTTTGGCAAGTGGCAGTAGCGGAAATTGTTATTATATAGGTACAGAGAAATATGGAATATTGATTGATGCGGGTATTGCTGTGCGTACCATTAAAAAGACACTGAAGGAAGTAGGAATTGAAATGGATATGATACGTGCGGTTTTTGTCACTCACGACCATGCCGACCACATCAAAGCTGTAGGAGGCTTGGGAGAAAAGCTGAATATCCCCATTTACACTACTGCCCGTATTCATGAAGGAATCAATCGTAGCTATTGCATGACGGAGAAACTTCACACTTCTGCCCGTTATCTGGAAAAGCAACAGCCCATGCAATTGGAGGATTTCAGTATTGAATCGTTTGAAGTCCCTCACGACGGTACGGATAATGTGGGATATTGCGTTCAGATTGATGGCAAAGTTTTCTCCTTTCTTACCGACCTTGGCGAAATAACTCCGATCGCCGCACATTATATTCTGAAAGCTAATTATTTGATATTGGAAGCCAATTACGACGAGGAAATGTTGCGGATGGGAACTTACCCGCAATACCTGAAGGAACGCATCAGCAGCCGGACCGGACACATGAGCAATATGGAAACAGCCAGTTTCCTGGCGGAAAATATTAGCGATCGGCTGAAATATATATGGCTGTGCCATTTGAGCAAGGATAACAATCATCCGGAACTTGCGTATAAAACTGTAGAATGGAAACTGAGAGAAAAGGGTATCATTGTTGGTAAAGATGTCCAGCTGTGTGCCTTGAAGCGTACAACTCCTTCAGAACTCTATGAATTTGAGTGAGAAAAAGACAAAAGTATATGAGGAGAAGAAAAAATCCTCCAAAAAAGTTTGTAGCTTAGAATAAAAAGCGTATCTTTGCACCCGCAAAAATGAAAGAGATGCACTCTTAGCTCAGTTGGTAGAGCAACTGACTCTTAATCAGTGGGTCCAGGGTTCGAATCCCTGAGGGTGTACATTATAAGGAGGTCTTAAAGCCTCCTTATTTTGTTGATTCACAGGAAGATAATTGATAAAACATCATATCAAATGATGTTTTTGGGAGTATCAAAAGACTGTATAAATATGACAGTTTATGACATGGTATCACATTTGACGACAAACAGATGATACCAATGTGTACCCTACCATGATACCATTCTTCAGTATCTACACTCCTTATCTACATTACTAATCATACTTAAAGTAAAAGTATGAACAATGTATCTGTCCGGCTCATCTTTGATAGAAAGCATGTGGCCACCAAAAAACACCAAGCCTCTGTTCAAATGGAGGTAACATTTCAACGAAAACGTAAGTACATTACAACTGGAATTAGGTTGTATGCAGACCAATGGGGTAAAGATCTGAAAGTTAAAAATCACCCCCAGTCCATGTTATTTAACCAACAATTAAATGATATGGTAGCAAATATTTATGATTTTGCTCACCAATTGTCATTACAGAAGCAAACATTCTCTTTTGAGAAATTGGATGGTTATTTAAACGGTTGTGGCGTTGACACAACAGATTCTTTTCTTCATTTCATGCGTAAGCGTATTATTGAAAGGCCAATATCAGAATCTACCAGAAAAAAACAATGGTATATTCTGAAAGCATTAGAAAATTTTGGTAAAATCAAGTCTTTTTCTGATATTTGCTACCAGAATATTATGGCATGGGATGAATTTGCCAAAAAACGTTGCAAATGCCAATCTTCAGTATATAATTATCATAAAGTATTGAAGATATTTGTACGTGAAGCGTATGCGTCTCAGTTAATACAAACGGACCCGTATCGAACCTTTAAATTAGATCACGGCGTTAGCGAGAATAGAAAGTTTTTAACCAAAGAGGAATTAAAAAAAATAGAAAACATATCGTTGGATGATAAATGCTTAGAAAGAGTAAAGGATATGTTTTTATTCTGTTGTTATACAGGTTTGGCGTATGCTGATTTGACTAAATTTGATTTTAGTGAAGCTGTATTTACTAATGGAATGTATCGAATACGGGATTGTAGAAAAAAGACCGGCACCCAATATAATATTTCTATAGTCAAAAAAGCTATGGATATATTGAACAAATATAATTTAAAATTGCCTGTTATATCTAATCAAAAGTATAATGCTTTTCTAAAAGTTATCGGAGCATTTTGTGAAATTAAGAAAAGGCTCACAAGCCATGTAGCAAGACACACATTTGCTACTACGGTAACATTAGGTAACGGCGTGCGAATTGAAGTGGTTAGTAAAATGTTGGGGCATACCAATATTCAAACCACACAACTTTATGCCAAAATATTTCAGGAAGAAGTTGATCACGAGTTTAATAGGTTGAATGAAATCGTATGAAAACCAAAAATGTAACAGTCAAAGAAGCTGCTGAATATTTGCGTGTAGCCTATCGGACTGTTCAAAGATACCTGTCGGAAGGTAAAATTCCATACACAAAGCCGGCAGGAAGGATTTTGATTAATGAACAAGATCTGATAGATTTTGTCAATCTAAAAAATAGATAAAAACAACGCTTCGATTGCTTTGTGTTGAAGTCATGTGGACCTGCCAAAGTAGGATAGCCCAAAAACGTATATATGACTCAACGTTTCACCCAAAGCATCGAAGCGTGTTTTATTAAGCAATTGTTATGAATTTCAACCACGAAAACAAAGGACGGTTCTCAATATAATTGCAATCCTTTTCGCTTCCATAAGCCTCCTGTTCAAAAGCAATAGCTCTGTACGCTTTCTTAAAACTACGATTTAACACTAGTCTTACCAGAAATTCAATACCGTACCACAAATAAAACATGATTGCTGCACTAAAATACCACCAGGCAGAACAGCTAAATAATAATTGCAGTATCAATACAATTATACCAGTTACACAAGCTAGTTCTATCCATTGAATAGAATGACATGTTTCGTGATTGCGTACATTTTGTTCAATGTCATCTTTAGAACGTTTGCTGAATACAAACGGACCGATAGTAATCGTATGACATGAACTAAAGGCCAGTAGCACTTTAGCTACTTTGCTGTCATAATAAAATCTTTTAATCATACTTGCCACGGATTTTGATATGGATCATAAGATGTTTGAAAAGTAGCCATTTGCCAATCAGTCAATGGCTCTTTTTTATTATCAACTTTACGAGGTATTTGAGGATTCAATTTTAATCTGGAAGCGTCTTTAAGCCATAACATAGAATGTTCATAGTCATCTACCCTCACAGAACTAATGTTATTTGGTGAAATCAATTTGTGTAATTCATACAATGCTAATTGCACCATGTGTTTCTTTAGATTATAATTTCTAGGATCGTGCAACCTGATGTTTTTGCCAAATTCAGGTGCATCTGCGTTGGGATTGACAACTGGGTAATACACCGTTCCTTGATACACCACATACTCATGTTCAGAAACTTCATAAGTATCTATTGTATTGTCATAATCTCCTATCAATCCCCAATAATCTGATTCCATAGGATTAACCAATGGATCAAAATCATTTGTAGATACAAGTGCAAAAAATTGCCCTTCATATTCTACAACATCCCATAAATTATAAGGTATAGCTTCCCATTGATATGTTATGGCCAATTCCCATACATTTGCGCATGGAATACGTATATCTCCGAAATCAAAGCCATTACGTATTTCACATATATAAACTACCCCAAGATAATTGATTAAATCTCCAGGTTGATAATTATTTAATTGAGAATATAGAGGTATAGATTTGGGGTCTATATCACCTTCATATTCCTTCCAGTAAGTCCACATTGTTGGAGCTTTGAAACCATTTATAGCCTGTATCACTTCACAAATTTGACCTTCAAAATAAAAATAAGCACCTGGAGGGTAGCTGATTCCACGGTTGTATTCTTGTATTCTTTTACCTACTTCAAGCTCTCTTTCTATTTCAAAATTTTCAGAAAGATAATCTGTTATAGAAGCTTCTGCTGCTTGTTCTGCTTGAATATATCGGTTTTCATTTTTACGCACCAATTGTGATAACGCGTCCTGAGTGATGATAGACAAATAGTCGTCATTATTTAAAAAACGTCGGTACATATTAGAAATTAAATATACTATAAACTTCAGATGTATATGTTTCAATTGATGTTTTCTGATTTTGGAATCTACGCCATGAATCACTTAGAAATTGTACAAATACATAATCCAGAATATCTGATAAATGCCCGTATTTTTCTTCTTTACCTCCAGTTTTAGCATTTGTAACCTTTTTCTTACATTTGGTTCCATCTGCATTTTTGGTTTGGTAAATCAAGTCTTCTGTGAGTTTTCTGCATCTTAGGTCTATCATTACTTTCCACCCGTCATATCCAGAAAATATAGCATTTACAAATTCTAATCTGGTGACAAGAGGGGGCTGTTTGGATAATAATTTAATCCTAGGCCTGAGAACCCCATTTTTCATGTTTTGCTCTATAATAGTATAGTTATTGACTCCATCTTCTGTTTGCGTGCTACGTGCAGCTCCGGCAGGGTCTCCAGTAATGACAATGCCTCCAATATGGTTATGACTAATCTTTTTATCTTTGATTTTCTTTGCCAATGCCGGCGTATTGTTTTCTTTATTCTCCGGTTTGCCTAAGTTTTCTTCGATGATATAAATTTCTTTTTTGTCATAATTAAACTGGAATTCCAACTCACTCATATAAGGTGCTACATTGAAGTCCCATCCTGATATAATGGGTTTCATAGGATCATATACCTTTTCTGACAATTTTTCAATCAAATGTGTTTGACCGTCAAAATTCCAATAAGCTGCCATGATATTAGAGTCAACGAAATCCCAGTTGCCATACAACAATCTTTCTCGTGTAGCTTTATCTGTAATTTTATTTAGGGCGGCTACATAAGTTTGGACAAATTGTACATCTGGATTATCAAATACTGAAAATGGTACGTATGCTTCCCCCTCTCTACATGTTATTGGATTTCCTTCATCGTCTTGTACAAATCTGGAGCGAACCCAAGTGATACAAGGGTTTGTAGACATCATCATTCTGGCTGTTTTAAAGGTTTCTGCTGTACGCCATCTTAAACGAGAGAACAACACTTCTACGGCCCTTTCACTTATTTCAGACACCTCATCAATAAAAGCTATGGTAAATTCTGAAGATCCAAAACGCTCAAAATTAGGGTCACTGGGCAGATCTACCATTTCTTGCATGATAATAACTGAATCATTCCAGAAAGTTAATATACCGTCCAGATTATTGATTTTATAATGAACGCCTTCTTTTAATCCCCATTCTTTACATACCTTTTTGATAGTGTTCCATGTAGAGCCTTTCAAACTTTTCAGAGTTTTACGGGCCACTACAGCTCGAATATCTGAAAAACGCATACAACTACTAACTAACCAACAGCTACCCAAATATGATTTTCCACCTCCGGCAGCCCCTCCACCTAATATTAATTGAGGCAAATCCGTACTTCCACATTGTGTACAATAAGGCTTATATTGAGGATTTCCCTTAATATCATGCCCTACTAATTTTTGAGATATATGACCTCCACAGTGAGGACAATAATCTGGTTGCAGTAATTTCCACAATTCATATTGCTTAGGAGAAGGCATAAAATCAATTCGTAAATTTCTTGGTGCTTTTAATCCTAATGCCATACATATAAAATAACAAACGGAAACCTATCATTTTTTGACAGATTTCCGTTAAGTGAAAGATATGATTTTGAGTAAAGAAGTTTTTAATCCTGGGATTCGTTATAAATGCGCTCTGCCACGGCCCATATTTCATCCGGTAATTCCTGTTCTGAAACATTTTCACATGCCTTTCGCATGAAAGCCAGCTCTTCTTTCGAGAAATCCACTTTTAATGGTGTTTCTTGGTCTTTGAGCACATTCCATTCAATACGTTTTTCTTCCGGCTTTTCTACGATTTCATAATCAGTTTTGTCCTGTTCAGAAATTGCAATTTTTTTTAGAATCGCCTTTTTCAAATTGTATTCCATAAAGCTTCCGCGCTCAGGCAAAAGCGATGGGAGTAATAATCTGTCTTTAATATGTAAATCCATAACTTCTAAATGTTTTTATAAGAATAGCATGAAACCCAGCGTTGTGTTGTAAAACATTGCTATTTTTTTATTCTATTCCATAGAATTAATCCGATAATTATCAAAAATGCCCCCACATATATTTTGTCTTTGTTTAAATCCCACCAACTTAATTCTTTGATAGCCTCCTGTTTATTAAGCATTTGATTAACGTTGCGTGATAAAGAATCAATACGGTCAGACAAATATGAGAACGCGACACATAATGTTTCAAATTCTTGCGTATGTTCTTCTTCTTGTTTATTTAAAGAAGTGGTACTTTGCTTGATAGGATATTGTTTTCCAGTAGAATCTGGGTGTGACAAATAAATAGTGGTATTTTCTAATTTGAGATTGCTTAATTTATCAGATGTGATTTGTGACTGCTTGTTTACATCTAAATGCAATGAATCCAGCGAATTACGAAGTTGTTTTAATTCGCTGGAATAGTCAATATGCTCGTTGGTTTGGAGATTTTTGGACGAGTGACATCCGATGAATATTAATCCACTAAACAAACATATCAATATAATGGTAAACCGTTTCATACAATTTCAATTGTGATAGGCTCCCCTTTTTGCTGAGCCTCATCAATTAATTTGTTCAACTCATCTGAAATGTATCGCGAATTAGTAAGGCGGCCCACTTCAGTATTTTTTCCAACCAAAATACAACCGGCACTGTCAGCAGCAGTGTTGCCCGGATGAATCAATATTCCTTCAAAATGCGGTACGTTTAACAATCTTGGGAGATTTCTTCCGAATTTTGGAGACCAATTATAAATGATTTTATATGTTCCATACGGAATAGCGGATTCACTATATACTTTCTTTTCGTCACCATCAAATACACCGTTTTTATTTTTGTCCACAATCCGGTCTTCTAAGGTGTTGCAAAACAAACGGTCATCAACATATAGCCTTCCGACAGTATAATCTTTTTTAGGCCACAAACGTTCTAATCTTAATTTCATAGTTTATTATTTTATTTGAGACAATAAAGTTGCGATTTGGATGCCGGCACTTCTAATGTGTTTGCCAACTAACTGTTTATCCATTTGTTTGTTATTGCAAAAAGACAATCCCACAATACCTGCTGGTTTATCTTCATTGTAAATAGTTAAGAGGGCTATTTCGTTAATATCATTAGATTGGAATTTGTAATATAAACGCTTGTCAATAGATTGTACATCTTTAATATTACCATAAAAGAACCCCTCGTCTAATACTTTTGCAATTAGTTTATACTTTGATAAACTGAAGTCTGCATAATCTTCATCTACATTAGGAATACTATCTTGTGTTTCTTCAATTCGCATAGAACCAAATAAAAATGGCAATCCAGTAGTTAAATTTTTATTGCCATTATGAAATTCAATTAACCAGGCACGATCTGCATTAGTATTGTGCATAGTTTTAGATAATATAAGTCGTATATCTGAATCAGCTGCTAAACGTGAGCGTACTAAGTTATCATGCTGTTCTGTTTGAATTGTGGTTACTCGTTCTAACAGATATTTGGGGTTTAATGCAAAAAAGACCACATATCCAGCTAAAAACAAGAGAAATAACCCCTTGATAATTGAAAAAAAACCATATTTGTTTTGTAGGTTTAGCATTTTCTGGAGCCACCCCATGCCTTTATCTATTCTTTCCATTGTTATTGGCTATCATTTGTAATGATTGAACTGGGATAAACCATTCTGATTCATTTGCATACGGATTATCTAAAGCCACCCAACAACCTTTTTTATGTGGCTCTGACGCTACTACAACCCCTGTTCGTCCTACCAGCTTACCTAATTTCCATGCCAATAATTCTGAAGAGGTTATGATTTGGATTTTTTGTCCTAACATTATTCATTATTTTCGTTAGTTGAATGATTAGATTGGGGTACTACGACATTGAATATAATTCCGCCATCGCCGCCTCCATTAAGTTCAATTTTATTTTCTTGGGCTACTTTTACTGGGTACATTTCCATTAAAGCTTTTGAAGCTTGTACTGCAACAGAACGTAATGGAGCTGGGGATAGTTTGGTGCCTCGGCGGTCTGTGTATTCTGCTGTAGAAGTTTCATCAATAATATGCCATAATTTCTCAGTAAGTCGGGCTTTTAAATCAGCTATCTCATAATTGGCAATATTACGCAAATACTGAATATATTCTTGAATATCATTACGTTTCAGTAATTCTTTGGCGTTTTTCAGAGATAATTTAGTATTATCAGAAAACACATCTTCGTAACATTTTCTTGCATTGCCGGCATACGGGTCACATCCGAATATAAAAAGCTCGCAAAAATCTTTTTCTTGTTTATTTAATGTTTGAGCTATTTTTTCCATAATTCTTTGTAATTAAGTCCAGTCAATGATTAGATTAACTGGACTTGTTTACAAAGAATAGCTTTTCAATATGATATACGTTTATATAGAATTAAATAGTTTGTTAAGAAGTGTGTTCAAGCAAATCTTTCATTACTATTTTACGAAACAGGTCTTTCACACCATCTAGCATACTTTCAATTTCTGCGATGTTTCTAAGTTTGTCCCGATTGAATTGTATTTGCAGGTCATAGCCAGAAATCTCAAAAATAGTTTCGTGAGTATCTTCTGTTTGGACTGCATACACTGCCCGATCGGATAGAGTATTAAACACTACTTCAGGTTCTAATCCCATAGCCCTTGCTTGTTGTTTCTCTTCTTCTGAAATCATATCGTTAAATTTTAAAGTGTACACGTGATTTTTCTTTTTGTGTCATTACCATGTTGCCACCATCCGTACCATGAGTATTACGCATTCGTTGGGCACATACCATAGCTACATTTGTGGTTGCTGTAACATCTGCATCTGCATCATGTGCATCATCCAGTTCAACTCCTAACTTTTCTGCCATAATCTCTAATTTGTAACTGGTAACGTTATCTAAATGTGATAATGCAAATTGTCCTAAGATAATAGTGTCAATACACAATGGTTGAAAATGGCCGTAAAAATCAACAGTGCCACGTACCAATTTAGCCAGCTCTTTCATTAAGTCGGCGTATTCCATCATTTGTTGCAAAAAACCCATATCGAACCCGATATTTTGTCCGATAAAAAAAGGTTTGAGGTTTGCTTTTTTGACAATAGTATTCTTTTTAATAAACTCAATAATTTCTTGGGCTACTACCAGAATATCTACCCCCATTGATTCCAGCATATCCATTGTAATGGCTGAATAAGTCAACGCTTTTTCTTCGTACTTCATAGGAATAGCATCTTGCTGTTCATATTTAGTCTTCAATATTTTACGTTTGGTTGTCCCTTTGTCTTGCTGCTGATTATAAGGAGCGATATACCGGACATATCGGTCTATGGTTTCAAATGTATCAATTCGTACTGCATGAATTGCTATCTGTGTACAGGCACAATCCTGACAGTTCAACCCTCCTGTTTCAAAATCTAAGGTAAAAGCCACGATGACTGGCTTTTCATTATTTGGTGTAGCCATAATTATTTCAATAAATCATAAGTTAATTGGATAATTTTGTTTCTAAACTCATCTAAAGTATAGTTGTTATGAATCACATAATCATACTTTGACAAATCCATTTTTTTGCGCTTCTTGTCTCTGGCACAACGTTCTTTATCCACGCCGCTTTTTAGAATATCTTTTATGTCTCGATCAATATAAACCGAAAAGACGATAGTGGATTGTGAAATTCGACTCATCAGATATTCCAGTCCTTTTTCATCAATCACGTATGTACACAGATTTGTGATTTGCGATTTAGTTGCCCAATATTCATAATCGCCGAACTGGGTGTAAGCAATCATTTCAGATTGTTTTGGTTTCTTGTCTGGAGTCACAAACCAATGTTCTTTACCGTTAGTCTCCCCATCACGCATAGGTCTTGTTGTATATGATACAATGGTGGGAATTCCAGCCTCGGCCATTACATTGGCCATTGTTGTTTTGCCACTTCCTGAAGGCCCTACGATGGCAATAATTACATTGGGCACTGGTACATTAATTTTAAAATTTGATTTCATAACACTGAAACGATGGATGATTTATATAATTGTAGATTGTTGTTACCTGTAAAGTCACTGTACTTTACTTGTGCGGAACAAATAAGCATTTTGTTTTTGGCTTGACTGAGATTGCCACCTTTGGTGAATTCCGCACGCGCTGTGGCCCATTCGTCATTCCAGATAATCATTTCTGTTAAATCATTGTTTTGTTGTAATAAGATTTTACAGAATATACGGTTTTCACCTGTCTTTTTATCTTTGAATTTCTTCTCTTCAATATCCACGATACTTGCACAGATGGCTACGCGTTTTCCGTCATAATCTGGGTCTAAAATGTTTTTAAGCAATGCCCATGCCGCTTTACCTTTGATTTTGGTTTTGGCTTCTGAATTATCATAGATACGTTTATAATCTATGGCTCCGATACCACTGACTGCAATCTGTTGCTGACTCCAGAAATAATGTTTGTCTCGTAAATCTGAAGGAATGTCTTTTTCAGTAATTTCAAAGCCCAATAAATTTGCAGCTTTTTCTAAAATGGCATAACGCTCTACAACTGATTGTGCGTTTTCAATTTTATCAAAACAGCCGGCCAATATCAAATTGCGTACATGACGGGCATTTACAGGACATCTTTTGATTTCATCCATATCGTCTGGATCATCCCAATACTGATATTTCTTCAATTTGTATCGGAACACTCGATCTATGAAATTTTCAATAGAGGTAAAATGTCCACGCGCTTGACGCTCGTTTACAATCCATTCCGTAGCCTTGACACCTAACATTTTAATGCGTGACAAGGACCAGAAAATCTCATTGGTCTGATAATCTGTGTAAAATGTATTGTCACTGACATTGATGTCTGGAGGTACAATCTTAGCGTTACTACACAGTTCCATTTCACTCATTAAAGTAGGAATTTCATCATCATCTGCCCACTGTAACGCAATAGTGTAGAATGCGGTAGGATAATTAGCTTTTAGATAGGCACCGGCGTATGCGGTAACAGCGTATGCGGTCGCATGACTTTTGTTGAAAAGATAGCCTCCGGCCACCTCAAACATGTGCCATATTGCTTCAGCATCTTCTTTTGGACATCCGTTTTGATTGGCACCTGCCATGAATTTGTCGCGTAAAGCTAAAATCTTATCTACCTTCTTTTTAGAAATCAGTTTGACCAATTTAACTCCTTCTCCCAAACTGAAACCACCCACTTCTCGTGCAATTTGTGCAAGCTGTTCCTGATAGCAAAGGACTCCGTAAGTATTTTTCATGGCATTGTAAGTACCCCATAAATATACAGGGTCGGCATCACCCAATTTACAATCCACATAACGGTCAGATGAACCAGAATCCAATGTGGCCGGACGGAACAAAGCGTTGGCAGCAATTAAGTCTTCTATCTTGTCAGGTTTCATACTTACCAGGAATTTCGTCATACCTTTAGAAGAAAACTGAAACACGTTTTGCGTATATCCTTTTTGTAATAAGCTGTACACTTTGGGGTCGGCCAAATTGCTCTGGACGATATTTTGAAAAGTAAGTCCTGCTTGATATTTGTCATTGCAAATATTGATAACTGCTTGTAATTTAGATAACTCCTTAATACCCAAACAGTCATTTTTCAGCAATCCTTGTTCGTCCAATGAATATCCATCCAATTCGCTCACCAGCATTCCATCTACCTTTTTAATTGGCGTGAAATCAAAACACTCCATATCCTTACCGTCTTTAGTATCTGGAGTAACCAGCAAAGCCGAAGCATGTATAGATGAAGAACGCGGCTGGCCCATCAAAGTACGAATATCTTCAATTACTTTCGGATATTCCATAATGAAGCTATGTACCTTTTTATTGGTGGCAGCCAACAGAAACAAATCTGTCCACGTCATTTTATCATCCTCAAAAATGGCGGTGATATAGTTAACAATATTAACTGGCACACGATGCACACGGGCAACATCTTTAAGTACGGCTTTTAGCTTCAATGTAGTGAATGTACCAGCAGAAAATACACGCTGTTTTCCATCATGGTTATATCGTTGTTCAATATACTCTTTGACTTCCTGTCTACGGTCTGATTGGAAGTCGGTATCAACATCTGGAAGTGAACCTCCAGGACCTTGTAAATATCCGCTATCCACAAAGCAGTCTATGGTTGGGACTGCTTTAGATGATGTTTTATGTTGAATTGATATGACTTTCATATTTTTAATCTATTCGTTTGCCATAATAATTACCTTCACTTTTGTATGCTCTTTCAAAATCAATTAAGGCATATTCGGGAATTACCATTTGTTTGGTAATATAAGCATCCGACACAATTCCATCCAGTGTACGACAACGGCTTAACGCTACATACAATTGCCCTGGACAGAATGTACGGGAAACGTGAAGTACGATTTTGTCAAATGTAAGTCCCTGACTTTTATGAATAGTAATAGCCCATGCAAGCGTAAGAGGAAATTGTGTACATGAGCCTATTTCTTCTTTTACAATTTCATTGTCTTTTAACGCATATCGCGTATTTAACCAAGTATAACGTTCAAATTTTATAAAAGAACCATTATCCATTCGGGCTTTGATATAATCATTTTCTAAAGCTGTTATGACTCCCAGCATACCGTTATAATATCCTTTCATCGGATCATTAACTAATGCCATAATTCTGGCTCCAATACGTAATTTTAAGTGTAAATCGCATGGCACAGATGATTCTGGAAAGTCGCCTTGCATATTGACATCGTATATGTGTATATCTTGGTTGCCCAATTTTTCTGTATTGATTTTTTCTACATCTACTCGATGAGTGCAGATATGAATGTACTCGCCATCATAATTGTTGCTGACTTTACGGTCCTTCAATTCGCTTAGCACATCCAGTTCTTCTGAAGTGACACGATAGTCCCGGATATGATTAAGCACATTGATAAATTCAGGCTCGGTTTGACGGAATATGGTGGTCAGTTCAACTACATGAAAACCGGTACGTTTGAATACCTGTGCATTGAAGAAGAAAAAATCATCGTAATAATTCGATAAGATTTCACGGTCTTGTTTCTTGATTACCGGTGGTAACTGGAACAGGTCTCCGAACATGACTATCTGTACACCGCCAAATGGCTCATCGCATTCACATACCCAACGGAGTTTACGGTCAATCGTATCTAATATATCTGGGCGAACCATGCTTATTTCATCAATGATGAGCAACTGCAATTTCAGAAGCAATTCAGTCTTGTATTCCGAAAACCGATTTTCTAATTTGTCATAAGGGGTTATCGGACCAAAAGGAATGCCAAACATGCTGTGTAGGGTTACGCCTCCGGCATTAATGGCAGCCACTCCTGTAGGTGCTGTCACAATACAATTTTTTCCACAATTGGCAATCAAATATTTAAGAAATGTGGTTTTGCCGGATCCTGCTTTTCCGGTTACGAATACATTGCTGTCAGTATTCTTAACGAGATCCATCACTTTCTGCATCTCATCAGTTAAAATCATATCTTTCATGTTTCATACTATTGTTGTTTTACATATAGATTGCAATGGCATACATCTTTTTCTCGATATGCACTGCATGGACAATGTTTGTCCTCAGAATCATTGTGGCATGGGCATTCGCCGTTATTGGCTTCACAGCGTTTAAGAATAGTGTTAACTATTTTGTCATTTGGATTTAAATCCCATCCTGGCTTTCTTAAAATTGGAATCATTGAGCAATTTCATTTAAGGTAAATAACAGATCTCGATTATCAAATTGAATGTCATCACCTGCTTGTAATTCATCAGCATATATTACAATAGGCTCATCTTCGCCTTCACGTTTCACTAATAATTGGGCATCTTTATCTATTTTGTAAATTTTGTGATTAGCCAATTCCACTTCCATGTAATCGGTTGAATTCATATCTGCGCCTACGATGGTGACATCCGATGGGTATAACCCGGCACGTTCTGGAAGCAAAAAACGTTCAAACAGTAAATCATATTTAATTGGGTCGATTAGTGTAATACCCAAAAGATACAATACTAAGCACCCTCCGGCAGAACCACGTCCGCATCCAACCAAAATACCATGCTCTCTGGCCCAGTTAACGGTATCGTACTGCACCAGCATGTAATCTACATTATTAGTCGATTCCAATACATAGATTTCATAATCCAACCGTTTGCGATAAATCTCTTTCTTGTCTGCTGGAACCAATTTATTAAAACCGTCTTCTAGGAGCGATAAAAACATATCGTGTCGGTCAGTATATTGCTGTTGTTCCGATATAGTCATGTCGTATTGAGGCATGAAATTTCGGTCTATTTCGTATCGTGCCTTAGCTCTTTCTGCAATTTTGACTGTATTTTCACACGCCCAGTTAAAGATGTCTTCAATATCCCATTTCTCTGCATCAAATAGAGCGGATATGGTTTCCCAGTGTTCATCCAAATCTTTGAAATATTGGTCATCGCTTTGTTCGTGCGCCGCCCCTTCTGCAATCTTGTTAAGTATGATTTTATTTTTTGCATCATCCTTATCCAGATAATAGCAGTCAGAAATTAAAACTGGAGGTAGGTCTCCTGTGTTGTACAAGTGGTCAAAATAACATTTGGTAGCTTCCAGCACCTTTATATCAATACGTTCTGCCTTAAATTCGGCTAAATCCAATTGATAAAAACAATCATCAAAACTGTTCAAAAAACGGTCTATGTTATCGCCGATTTCCTTTAGCCATGCCGAAGCGTATTTACTGAACACAATCACGTTGCCTGGACCATATTTCAGCAAATCTTGTAGGTCTATGATTTTATTATCCGAATCTACATTAATGCTTTTCTGAATTCTCAGTAAGTTTTGCAAACCGTCTTGGGTCTGGCAATAGATTTTAGCATCTATTTTATTGATCCCGTCTGTAAATGTTAACGAATATCCAAACACCCAATTAAGACCGGCTGCCTCACATTCTTTCTGAAGAATTAGGGTAGCTGCCATCGTGTTATAGTCACAAATACCTAAAGCTGTTTGACCTAAATATTTAGCTTTACGCACCCAGTCTTTTAATGAAAAGCTTCCATTTAGCAATTCAAAAGGAGTATGAACTCCCAAATTGACAAATGGTTGCTGATGAACTAATGGTTTGCGTTTGCCGACATATTTTAAGATATTGAATTTAAAGTCTTCGCGTATGTCATAGTAATACCAATTATCACCAAATTGAAAAACAATATAGTTAATACCTTCATCTTGTAATGTTTGAATGTTTTCCATTGTGTTGAATTTAATGTTGTTGTCAGCATCAACACGAAAAATGGATTTCAGCATATTGGTATCTTCATAAAACATTTTTCCGAACTCTTCAATTTCAATAACATCCTCATCTATAATATGATAGCATATTTTGTTGGTGTGTAGCCAATGTAACAAGTCTTCGCTCATAATTGAATTTTATTAAGTTTGTATTCTGTCAATGTTTTTAAACCAAAGGCAAAAGTGTCGTATATATCCCAGAAGTCTAAGCTGTCAAAATCTTGTGTAGGATCTTCAATGTCGGCGACATATACATCAAAATATTCATTCAGTTGCTCTCCAGTTTTCTTGATAGCGTCAACTGCATCGCCATCATATCCAATCACAATGGTTTTGACCCCTTTCGCTTGCAATTTATAAATTTGCACATCCGAAATTTTTTTACCGAATGTGGCCACTACAGCTATTAAGTGGTTGTGATATAGGTTAAGTTTCCTGGTGAGGGCGATAACATCAAAGATTCCTTCCACAATAATTACGGTATCGGTTATATCTTCTATGACCATATCATAATTATACAATAGTTTTACGAAATCATTTTCAGTGCTGTTTTTATAGCGCATGATTTGAAATTTACCATTGTGTTTGGCTCTTCGGTTGTATTCATCTATCTCTTGTTTGCTCCAGATATGTCTGGAGATATATCCTACAATATCCCCTGCATCAATGATAGGAAAAATCACATAATCGTCATATTTGAAATTCATGTGACGTGTAGTGCCCACTGGGAAACAATCGTAGTCTTCTTCGATAAAGCCACGTTGTTTCAAATATTTGTTAAAGTAAGTTCGTTTATAACCGTCTGGCATATCTACAATGCACAGTGAATCGTCTATCTCTTTGTCATCATCATCCAAAAAAGAAAAGGCATTAAGGTTTTTATCGCCGTCCAAATCAAATGTGTCGGCAATAATCAGGTCTGTACGGCCTATGTCGGTTAATAACTGTTCAAGGGTAAGTGTAGAATGGCCACACTTGAAGCAGTGGGCCATAAATGGTTTTTTACGTTCCGTTTCTACACCTATATAGATACCGAATTTACCCCCTTCACGTCCACAGTAAGGACATGTGGGGACTATCAGGTTCTTTCCACTTCCATCTGGCTTAGCGTGTAATTCCACAATAAGCTCCTGAATGATATGGTTCTTTTCTTCTTTACTCAAATACATATTAACCTACTTTACTGATATTCAATGTTCTTGCCCGATCATAAAAACATTCATTTTCATAATCTGTAGCGATTTTAAATGGGTCTCCTTTTTTGAAGAAGCGTGATTTGGCAACATTTAAACGCATAGTATTCTCACGCATCTCATTTACACTTTGGTTCAAAGTAATTAAGTGCGTCATTGGGCGGCTTAGTCCTTTAGCTTCAGCGCAATTATATTCTGTCAGTACATTTTTCTCATCGTTCAACCAATCCCTGTTTTCAATGGTAGCTTGATATGTTACTACCATCCATACATTTTCATCTCCGGCCAAATCTTTTAAGTCATTAGCTACAGCTACACGTTTATGACGTTCACCATTTTCGCTCCATTTGCGACCACTAGAATCATTAAGAAGGTCCATTGAATCTATGATTACAACATCTGGAGCTAGACCATAAATCTTTTTATATTCACTAATACCATTTTTAATATCAATAGTGCTGACTTGATTGGCGAATTTTGGGAACGATTTTATTTTTAAAGTACCGGACATAGCTTTGATTTCCTCTATCATACGATTCAGTTCTCGGTCCTTAATAGTACCTGTACTATAACGATAAGTATTACAAGCCACTAATGATGCAGAATATGCGTCTGCTACTTCATCTTCCGATCCTTCCAACTGAAAGTGCAATACATTCAAACCGTCAATTTGTGAAGCACATTTGCCAATCCATCGGGCTGCATGACTTTTACCCACACCTGTTGGAGCCAAAAAACAAGTAAGCTGGGTGCGCAAATCTCTACCACCGTTCATTTCGTCCAACCCATCAATATAAAATCGGGTTATTGGTTTTAATTTAGATTCTTGATTGTGTTTTTCGCGATTTCGGCGAAAACGAGATTCAAATGTTTCTATAACATCCACAAAAGAGTTTTGGCGTAGACTGAAATCGTTTTGCCATTCCGCAAATGATTGTAACAGTTTCAGAGCTTTGTCTCGGTCTTGTTTGGCATACAATTCGCCTATTTCTTTATATGTCTTTTGGAATTTGACTTGTCGCAAATAATTTTCAAATTGCTCCAATACGATTTCAGGCTCTACACCTTCAGCACAGTCTTTAATGTCTTCTAATAGAGCCGATACTTCACGGTTCATAGAAACAATCTGGCTAATGATGTTAAGAGTTGGGGCTGATTTATGCTCTGTGAAATATTTGCATATATACCCATGTAAGGCTTGGAAATCCCTACCTGGCAAATATGATTTTTGCATATATTCACAGACTAAATTACATACATAATCGTATGTAAAACAAGCATAATATAGCTCAAATAAAAAGTCTTCCGTCAATACATTATCTTCTTTCGCCATATTTTTCAATTCTTATACGGTACAACTCAGGATATTTGATTTCCGTTTCCTTTTTACACCTTTCGGCATTTTTACATTGCTGACAGGTAGGGGAAAATGGACTCCACATCAGGGTTGAAGTAGAGCATATCACAAACCCAATATCTGTGTTGACACTACGTTTTTTAGTACCCTCTTCAGATGGCATATAAATATATTTTGCCTGGGGGTGCTCTTTTTTACAGATTAGGGAATTTAGATAAGCACGGGTTAATTGAGCTTCAGATAACCATTGGTCTTCAACAAAATTTTTGGCACGTGAAGACATGGATAGATATTTTTGAAGAGCGGTTGCTCCAAATGCTTTTGGAGCTAAAGCACGTTGATATTGTGCGTTTCGGTTTTTATGAAGTTGAAACACACAATAATCTACTAAGCGTGGAGCATTAAATTCACCGCCACACACTTTTGAAAAATCAGCGATAAATTGGTGCAGTTGGCGATTGACTTTCCCCCCTTCCGGGAAAGTGAAAGAGGGGTCAATCAATCTTTTTGCTATTTCTGTATATACAGTTTTAATCTGTTTCGCCAGTCGGTCTTCTTTTTCCATCACGAGTCAATAATTGTTGAAGTGTTTGACGCGCCAAGAATAAACGACTTTTGATAGTTTCAATATTGCGAGATTCTAAGGCACCGTTCCGATATTCGATTTCTGCAATTTCTTTGAGTTTATAACCTGCCTGCTGATAAAGTAAGGCCCGTTTATACTGAGGCTTCAATTGATCTAAAGCATTCAATATATCGTCATTATATAACTCTCGATAATTACTGATTCCCATGACATTTGAACTAACTTCTTCTAAATCGGTTAATATATCTTCCGAAGCATAAGTTTCAATATCATTGTCACAATTCCTCATGTCTTGCTGCTTTTTGCGGCGTTGGTCTAAATCATAGACACATCGCTTTGTTACAATATGCAGCCAAGTATGAATTGAACGTTCTGAATCATAAGTTTCGATATATTTATACATGTTGGTCAAAACCTCTACATAATTATCTTCGATATTAGAAGAATCAAATGTATAACGAATGCACAACTTGTATATCATTCGGGTGTACGGTGTTACGTATTTATCAAATAAGGCTTTACGCCGTGCAGCTACTTCATCTGTTATTTGTTCTGCGGTAACTGCTGAGTATGTCGTTTCCACGCCTCTCGAACATTGAGCACAAACAAGTGATCTGCGTTCATCAATTTGTGGATATGACAATACTCTTTCCACTTATTATTACTGGAAGTAAATTCTGTTCTTACTTCGTTGTCCGTTGGTTGTGGCGATTTACTGAGGAAATCATAGAATGCTCCTAACAAACTCGCCAACATTGCTAAATGGGGCTGGCCTTCTCTTTGTTGCCTACGCCTTAAATTTCTTGCGTAACTCATGACTATCTAAAGTTTATAAATTCTTACATAATATTTAAAGATGTGAGTAGCGTCTGCCATATTGTCGTCTACGGGATCTATATTCCAACGCTTCTTACAAAACTCAATCATCTTTTCTTTGTCAGCTTTACCATCGCCGGTAGCCCATTTTTTTACAGTGCTAACATTTATGAATTTGGGTTCCGGGAGACCAAGCTGGGCGCATATCAAATATAGTATGCCTCTAAATTCAGATAATTTTCGCATTCCGATAAATTGTCCTTTAACATTTACATCTTCAGCGATAATCAATTTGATATTATATTTCTGAATGAAATCAACCAGTGTGTTGTAGAAATTCAAATGCTGCTCAATTGCGCTTTTCCCTGTTTTTTGAGTAAAATCCCAAGTGCCGGCAGCATGGGTTGAATAATATCCACAATGAGTGGCAATATCCAGACTTAAAATATGATCACGTGTAATTTCTATTGGCTCATCATTATTCTTTTTTTTAATCATTTATATATGAAACACCATTAAGTTTATTGACCACGGTTTTATAAGGGTAGCTTTCAGCTATATTTCCATGACTTACTACCAAAGCCGTAATCTGCAACTGATTCAAAGCGTCAAAGATATTTGCAAGCCCTTGTTCATCTGTGGCTTCCAGAATTTCATCTAGAATTAACAAATCAAGTCCTTTGTCATCATCACAGGTAACATTGGTCAATTTGTGCATGGCCAGAATGTTGGCCAGATTAACTCTTGCTTTTTCACCTTCAGAGAACTTGTCAAAAGAACCGCAATCTATTCCGTCACGAAGAAGTGATATGGAAATCTTATCACGTATTTTACCGCTTTTCAGTACCGTAAAACCTGAGAATGCAATTCGTATGTCACTGCCGATAGCTTCCAGAAATTCATTTGTAATGTGGCTCAACGCATCTATTTTAGTGTTGGCCAGATGAGTCTTGAATTCTACAAATATGCTTTCCTGAACTTTCAAAGCGTTAAGTTTCTGTTCTATCTGTTCTTTATTGCTGATAGCCAACGCCAATTCTTTTTGATATTTGACTTTGCTGGCCTTTAAACTTTCAATCATATTGGTTTCCGAAGCGTGTTCAATATCACGGATGGATTCTTCGTATGATTGAATAGCCCCGTTAGCATTGTCAATGTTGATTTGCACTTGTTTTAAGCGTCCTTCATGCTGTTTTATGGCATCATCAAGCACTTCATAGGCTTCATCAAACAAACGTGTTCTAGCGGTCTCTATGGACTTCTGAAGGGCATTTGTCTGATCTTGCAAATCATGTAAACGATTGTTTGTTGCCGAGGTTTCACGTGTCAGTTGGTCAAGCTGAGTTTGGGCTTCTGTAATTTGTGAAGACCATTCAGCTTTAGATTCTGCCAATTCTGTTTGGGTTTTTCTTGTTTCTTTTGCCTTAACAGAATAAGTGGCTATTTCTTGTTCGTTGGAAGAGATAGTCTGGAGAATATCTTGCACTTCTCCTTGACGATCCTGCAACTTTAATTTAGCTTCTTCAATATTTACATCGCCTCTTAATGTAAATTCATATTGACACTGAGGACAAACGATAACTCCAGCCAATTGTGATTGTAATTGGGCAATATCCTTGTCCAATTGGGCACGCTGTTTTTTTAAGTCATCATTGGTTTGCTCTAAAGTTTTGATTGATTCTAACAACTTGTTCAAGCTGTTTTGAATCTTGTCCGTCTTTTTATCATATTCGTTATTGAATTTAGCGTAACGGTTTTTTAGTTTATCAAAACTTTCTTGACTAGCTTCTAGTTTCTTATTACATGCTGTTAATTGTTTTTGCACGTGTTTATACTCTTGTTCAAGTGACAACAGTTTTTTCTGATTATCAACAGATAGAGTTACATAATCTTGCAGAGTTGACAAACCCAATTCAGCATATTGTTTAGTAATTAATTGGTAGCATTCTTCTATGTTTTTGGCACTTTGTTCCAAATCCTGCAATTGTTCATCTTGCTTATCCAGTTGGTCTAACAAGTTGTTTATAGCTTCCGATTCTTCAGTTTGTGCTCTGATGTAGGCACGCTTTTCAGTAATGGCATTACGCCAGTTAGCAATACGTTCTGCTTTCTTCTGTGATTGCTCGGTCGATTCTGTAATTGCATTGTTGATTTGTTCTTCTAACGTATCAACTTTGCCATTGAGCACAGCTACATTGGTTTCTGCATTTTGCAACTCTGTTTGTACAGGCGACATGTCGTTTTGTAAGGCTGCAATACTTTCATCCACCATGACTCCATTGCTGAAGCGGTTGATGATTTCTTTTTTATCACGGTCAGAACTGGACAAGAAAGATAAGTATTTGTGCTTTGACAATATGAAGTTGGCAAAAATATCGTCTTTGGTCAGTCCCAATGTCTCTAAAATGAATTTATTGTAATCGGCTACGGTAGCTTGTTCAATATTAGTGAGAATTTCACCTTTTGTGCCCATGCTTATTTTTATGACTTGGGCCGATTTACGTGATAATTCTCGTGTGATTTCCATACATTCGTTAGAAGAATCATTACTCATGGTTAGTTTGATACATGCTGTATCTGCTGCATCATTAATAATTTCTTCCATTTTGATTTTACGCAAGGTCTCTCCGGTTATTCCTATGGCAATTGCTTCAAGCATAGCAGATTTTCCGGAGCCATTGGAACCCTGAGAATCATTGTCCATATTATTGCCGAAAATCAATGTAGTGTGGCCTTGCAGTAACTTATAATCTAATTGCTGGAAAGCACATAAATTTTGCGCAAAAACTGTATCTAATCTCCACATAATCAATTAATTTTATCAAGATAAGCTAATCCCAATTCAATATTCGATATACCTTTGTCACCACAAAAAGTAGTGTATTCTTTCTTAATGCCGGTCTTGTCGAATTTCTTGTCCAATGCGTGCGATGCTACTTGCGTGACTTCTGTATCTTCTGTAACAATTTCTACTTTTGTAGCTCCTGCTTCTAAAAGTTTTTGCTTGTCAATTGTACTTGCCATTGTACTATCACATTTCACACGGACTTTGATTTTATATAACTCATTGGCTTTAACCGTTGAAAGTTCATTCATAATAAGAGCATCACATTGTGTGCTGTTTACTTCCATGACTTTATATCTTACATTCACCTGATTCTTTACAAATTCATAAGAACCGTCAGAATATAGGATAGTATATCCTTTGTCTTCGTCCTCCCCAAAATTATGTTGTCTGGATGAGCCTATATACTCAATGTTGGTTCCTGCTACTACACATCGGTTGTGATAATGGCCGACAAGCACTTGGTTAAAATCCTTAAAGATGGAAGTTGGTAATTCTTTGTCATTGGGAGTAGCCAATGCACCATTAATACCTTCGTGGATATACAGAATATTATGCCGCCACGGTTCAAAATCATTAGCAATAATATCTTGTAACCTCTCGATAAAGCTTCCATTTTCCGGGAAATAGCTCATAACATACAACGATACTTTGTCTCCCAAGTCAATAACTGTGTAATCGTCCACTACATAGACATTCGGATATTCGCTAAACAAATGACTGTAACCTAAAATAGATTCTTGGTCCACTTTGCAATGATTACCTTCTGCTATTGTTAAAGCAATACCTGCTTTTGTTGCTTTAATGATAGCTTGTCTTACAGCCATGAGCACACTTAATGTTTGTGCTGAACGGGATAGCCATAAGTCACCGCCTATAATTATATCGGAAATTTGATATTGGTCGCAAATAGCCAAGGCTTCATCCCAATTTTTTTGAAATTCTGGGATATTGTCTTTTGATACGTGTATATCGTTCAATAACAATGCTACTGGATTCTTTTGGTTCATCTTGATTGAGTTTTTAAAAGGGGCACAACAATAATTGAGTGCCCCTTATAAATGAATGAAACAATTTATCTTCTTCTACGTTCTGGACGTGCTGCTCTACGTTCCGGGCGTGCTGCTGGCTCATTGGTATCATCATTGTGCTCAGCTCTTCTGCGCTCCGGACGTGCATGACGGACAGGTGCTGGTTCTGGCTCTAAATCTTCAGGATCTTCTACATTGTTCGGGTCTTCACTCCCTGTATCTTCTGGGTCTGGTTCTTCTGAAGTTGTTGCAGGCTTCTCTTCAGGGTCCGGATCTTCACCTGGATCTGCATCTTTTGCAACTTCCAAGGCATCTTCAATATCTTCCAACAAATCTTGATTAGTTTTACTGCGTGTTACTCGTACATCCAGCTCATGCTCATCAATATAGGTACGTATATCATCACGCAATTCTTGTCCTTCATCAGACTTGTCACCAATACCACGTTCATTCAATTTTTCCCAACGGTTCCATAATACATCCAGTTCATCTTCGTCTGTATTGTTGTCGTTATCGCCACCCTGACGTTCTTTCTTGTCAAATGAGAAATGAGACTTGTCATCGGCTGGAAGTTCCAATTTGATTTTTTCAATAGCTTCAGCAATTTCTTTGGAACTCATCACATCCATTTCCATCTTTTTGTCATACTGGTGCAAAAACTCAATGGTAGCTTCCAAATGGAAACGAGAATAGCGATAAAGAGCGTCTGGCAATCTCTGCATATCCATCAATGCCTGAACTTCTTCCGGCGAAAGCTTGTCGTAATCATCAGAAGCGTCAATATTGAATGAATAGGATGTTTTTTTGTTTTCTTCTTTGCGTGTGATTTCAACTGGATAAGCGTATTCCAATGATGAAATCGGACATGGGTGTTTGGGGTCTTTATTCAATTTCTTTTTCCACAAAGTCAATTTGCGCTCTTCCAAATCTTTGTATTGCGAATAAGACAGGGTAAGCATCTGAATGCCTTCTTTACGTTTTTCTGCATCAATAATATACATACAACGTTGTGAATTCCATTTTAAGCCACCTTCAAAGCCACTGCCTTGCACTTTCTTCATCAGCTTTTCGTCATCGCCGTACTTTTCTTCTGCTACTTTCAAGTAAGTGTCAATCAAATCGACAGACAGACCGACATATCGGGCTTGACATACATTGACAAAAAACATTTTGTCCTTTTTGGAAGTAGGCTTGGGGTTCTCCAGACGAAGCACCTGAGTTTTGATGGGGTACTCATATCCCTTACGGTCCAGTTTATATTCTCCATCAACCAAAGTTGGGGCAATTGGTAAAATTCGGACAGTGTAAGTTCCTGGAGAATCAATACGAAAATGTTTTACTCGTGAAAAACTCTGACTTTCTTCGGCACTTTTTTTAATAGCCTCTTCATAAGTCTCTTGATTTGCAGCAAAAAAATCAAATGGATTCAAAGTCTTCTCTTCCATGAAAATGAAAATTTTTAAAGTTTGTTTGAGAGAGGAAGATTCCACTGTTCGGTGTATGCACCAGCCCATAACTCTTTTGCTTCAGGCATCGTAGTTTGGATTTTGGACATGATGTCAATTTTCCATTCAGTGTTTACATGATGAATGATTCTCTCGATTACTTCATTCATCTCACTTGCTTTTTCATTTTTGAGGTTAAAGTATTCGTACTTTTCACCTCCAGGAAGATCACAGGTATGAATCGGAGCATAAATCTCTTCAAAATATCTGTATAAGGCATCTACCGGTGGGTGGGTCGGCAACTGTTCTGAAATTGTTTTAAGCACTACACCAAATAGATACTTCAATTGTGGTAAAGACCGATTTTTAGCATCATCCATAATAAGTACGGTATAGTCACCATCTTTTAATTTGGAGATAACCGCTTCGGTCTCTTGGGTTACAGCCTTACTGTCTTGCACAATAAGACGTGCTTGACCGCGTAGCATTTTTGATTAACTCTTTAATGTTTGTGATTGCAAAGATAATAATATCATTTTAACTATCAAATAAAAATTAATATTATTTTTCAAACTATTTTGTAACTAACTGTATTACAGGTGATAAATATATAAAAATATATTATACTGATTTTTTAAAACATGCCGTTATATCATTCAAAGCATAAATGGGGTTATTATTTTCATCCACTTCTCTTGATATTACCACTTCATACATGCGTTGATTAGTTGTTGGACTGTTCAATGGCCCTAATTCATCTATATATGGCCCTAATTTAATAAAATTAAAATTAGACAATTCTATATCAGAAGACAACTGGGATCTGCCGGAATACCAGCCTGTCAGCAGATGGGTCTGTGTCTTGACCCAATGTGCAAGTCGGTTGATTTCAGCAGGGTTTGCATCTCCACCCATAAATGAAACAGCTGTAATTCCTCGGTTAGCTTGAATGAGTCTGGATAATTCTTCGTATGTTAGTGGTACGCCTATATCTCCGGCCAAATAACTGGAGTGGCACCCGTGACAAGCGCACGGGCAACCACTAATATTAATGGCCAATGTGATTTCATTCGGCAATTCACTGAATACCACTTTAGTATCTACATATTTCATCATATCTGAGATTTTCCATCACTATATGTTCTATTTGCTGCCTCTTTTTGTCGATCTTCACCAAATGCTTTTATTGGGCGTAAATACCCGATAACTCTGGTATATTGAGTAATATGGTGACTACCGCAACATGGACAAATATCAATCGGTTTCTTGATAATCTTACCGCAATCTTCACATTTACTATTCGGTATGTTAAATGTGAAATAGTTGGTGCCATTGGCAACTGCAAAATCTATCAATTTAAGATATTGCGATTTGCTCAAATGGTCTTCCAGATTAACATGGGCAGCCGAACCTCCGTCTGTATATTGATAAGTCTGATGTCCATGCAAAACAAATTTATCCAAAACAGAGGTGTTGTCATGGGCATCATAAAAATACGAATTATACAAATTCTCATCGTCTGGAACCCAATATCCGTCCTGCTTGTCCCAACGATAATTCTTACCGCCCAAACCTTCTGCTGGCACCACCTCAGAATTAAACAGGAAAGGTCGCTTTTTATCGTGAATGGAATGTAATTTGTTCTGCTCTTTGATAGTGCCTAACACTAATTGTAGGAATTGAATATATTCGGGGTTATTGCCTACAGTTAACCCTAAGAACCTAGCAGCTTCATTCAAGCCGTTGATACCAATAGTGGAATATAGTTTATTGATATAGATATACCCACCATTGGAAGATGCAAACATACGCTTGTCTTCCATATCATAGAGCATTGTTTTATAAGCGATATGATATTTGTACACACGCTGCAAGATTGTTGTGAGATACTGCACAAAATCTTGTTCCAAATGGACACAATTCAATGGATTAGTCTGCAATGGCTGTCCTTTAACAAGAGAATGGCCCTCAAACGGATGTTGTAACGCCCAGTCCTGTACAATACGATTGATGTTCAAGGTAATCACATTACAACTTCCGGTCATAACTCCTGTTAATCCTGAAGTGGGGCTAAATGTGTTTTCGGCCAATTCATTGCGTAACCTACAACAACTGGCTAGACTGTCCGCGCTGTCTGAGATATAAGTAAAGAACGAGTGTCCCTCAGCATACATCTCAGCACATAAGTTTTTATACTCTTGGTCAATTATATCGTGATTATTATGCACCATTGCAAAGGTTTCAACTGGGAAAGTCAATACTTGTTTAAGTCGGACTTGATTGAACCATTTCATAAACATTCGTTGCAATGTGTCCACAGCTTTCCACTCCGGGCGAGTGCCATCGGGATAGTAAAATTCACCAAATAATGACTCGAAGTATGTTTTATCGTAATATGAAATATTGGTAAAAGGCGATTGATAACTTCGGTTGCCGGCAGGTTGGTTAACGCCCCACACAAATTGTTTGAATGCCTTTAAAATATGGTCTTTAACGGTTCTACGAATTAAACAATGGGGTGTTGTTGCCTCGCAATCCAACTTGTCATACCATTTTGGACCAAATTCTTTTACCACATAATAATTGAGTGCGATAAAATATTCACCTACAGCTACCGCTCCTTTGCATTGTGCCGACAATAAAAATATCAGATTGGTAATTTGTCCGCTAAACGATTGTAAATCATTCGGTTCTGAAGGAGTAACCCCATCAATGTTGCCTACACCTTCAGTCATCAATGGGTATAAGCTGACCGCCATGCAATATTGTTTAAGCACCGGCGTAGACGCTTCATCGTGCGTATAAACGATATGATGATTCAAATCGGCTTCGTATTGTTTGGCAATTTCTGGGAATAACAGATTCAATTCATCTTTCATCCGTTGACGTTGGATAATGCGATTGGTTACTTTATACACTTCGCCTTCCAGATTTGCTACATTTTTCACAGTCACGTTAGCATTAGCGTCTGTTTCTGAAGAGCTGGCAGCGTTATCTGTTGACAAGCTGTACTGATTCATGTAATCTATTCGTTCTTTAATAAATCTGGATTGCTTGCGTTGTTCACGATATAGAATAAATGCTTTGGCTACATTATAATATCCAAATTGCATCAATGCGTTTTCTACACAATCTTGAATGGCTTCAACTTCAACAGTTCCTTCTGGATAAGAGGTCTGTATCACTTGCTTGATGTGTTCAACTACATTTGAATCATAATTAATTGATTGGCTTTCAAATACTTTTGATATTGCATTTTCAATTTTACAAATGTCAAATGCTACAATTTGACCGTTTCTTTTTTGTACTTTCATACGTTGAATTAAATAAGTTTTTGATTTAAAAATTCGTCATATAAAGGAATAGCCAACTCTCTGGCTTGTGGGTGAGCGTTAGATGCACACCGTAATTCAAAAAAATGTGGCCAATCAGTTGCAAAACCTGTCATTACAAGTTCAGTCTTTAGGGCATTAGGCAATACTGCTCTAGCTTCTTGTGCTTTCCAACCTGATTCAATAAGCGTCAAATAATCTTTTTCAGCATTATTAAGACTACAAATAAATATGCTTTCAGGTGATTTATTTCTGCTGACAAGATGATAAGGCCCGTATTGAGCTAACTCTGCCTCATTTAAATAACAAGGTTGGATAAAGGTTAATTCATTGCCAAATTTATCTTTAGAATAATTGCAATATCTGGTGGATTCCTGAGCAAAACTAAAAACACGATGTCTTACAAATTCATGTGATACACCTCGGTCACAGATAAACCGGACAGTGATTCTTTTTTCGTGATATTTTGTAGGTTCACAAATATATTGCAAATCATCCAACCAGCCGTTTTCCACTAACACTCTAAGATTAGTGGTTATAGCAACTCTTTTTTCACCATTAATAGAGCAAACAACACCTCCTTTAGAGTATTTATTAGATTCATATTTCCCCCAACCATTAGCTTCTATGGGAATAATTGTTTCTATAGGCATACCTAAATATACTGTGCCATGCTCTAACATTGCACCATGTCCGGAATTTATCATTCGTTCTACAAACGCTTTAGCGGAATCTGGTGTAATCTTATCTTCTGACTTATAACAAGTACGGCCAGCCAATTCTATTTGTTTATATACTCCTTCTAATCCAGGAGCTTGATGTAAAATTGTAAAAGATGGTTTGATTAATTTCATATCTTCTTTACGTTAAACTTTCGATAAAAGATTCAATAGTCTTGATAAGACTTGATTCATCACTTGTGTACTGAAACCATTCCAAATGTCCGTTGCGATAAAAAGGATGTGACACTCGAATACGTTCAAATGCTGAAAGAATATATCGTTCGCAAAAGCCGCATTTATCCCAGATTTTGATAATCTCAATAGTACGTTGATCTGTATGACTATTGTAATACAGTTTGCTGATACGGGTTTGAACTTTTTCGTGAGTTGAGCCAATTTTATACAACCCGGTAGATTTACATCGTAAAAGATAAAGACTTTTTGGGGTGGGTGTTGGACATGGTAACGGCTTGAAAAAGCGCGATACCTTACGCATAAAATTACGGTATTAAGTAAATGTTATAGATAGAAATCATCAATTGCAAATGCAAAACTAACAATTATATTCTAAATCACAATGAATTAGAATAGAAAAAGTATCTAATATGATACATATTGATTAATCATAATAGATACTTTTTAATACGTATTCTAATGTAATACAGCTCTTTATTTACATTTGTTTTAATGGCGTATGGCGGTCTTAATCCATATTTTTTATAATCCATCAAACAACGCCAAAATTTTGTTTTGCGAAAAAAAGGGTCATTTGAAGCATAAGCTATAGCTTCGATAAGTTCTGCTGATGGAGAACTTAATTTTAATGATTTTACGGTCTCCATCAGCAGTTTGTATTCAATTGGCACCTCGTGAGCTAACAAAAAACCTATTCGTGTCTGATCAAATCTCTTCAGACTGTACCCTTTTGGTCTTCCTGGTTTTCTTAGATGTTTCTTGCGTTTCTTGTTTTTCACTGGAGGATGATTTGACAAAAGCACGCTGTGCATTGTTTTTTTGACTTTGAATGTCTTTGCTTACATCAATGATTTTCATATTATACAATATAAGTCATTAAAAATCCGATATATTCAGAGCAACCGCTACTGCAATAATCAACTTTACAATCACGTGACCCTCCTTCAATAACACAATGCCATCGCCCTGCTTTGTTGTGAGAATAGCCAATTTCATATTTCGGAGGATCAATAGTATTAGGAAGTGTAAAAATAATGCCACTATGATGAGTATGTAATTGTCCTTGAATAGAAACTACATGCCCCACTTGCCGTACATATAATTTAGTAGTAATACCACAATTTTGGACAGTCATTGCAATCCACCCAGTATCTTTAGGCGGCACTCCTAAATCACTGGCATAAGCCGCTCCAATAGCTGTACACAAAGTACGCTTTCTGGCATCTAGTTTTGTTGAATAAGAAGGATCTCCAACATTGGGTAGTCCGTATGACACAATATCTTGAAATCCCTGAGATTTCAACACTGCGTCAGCAAACGCACTAACCGTACAAGCCCCAATAGTATTGCATACAGAAGCTTGTCCAACAGTACCACCGCCAGCACCAGATACAAATATTGAAATACTGTCAGAACGTTTTATATAGCGTTGGTCAATATCTGTATAGAAAGCGGCCCCCAATGTGTTACATAAGGCACGTTTACGACTTTCTAATTTGGTTGCATAACCAGATTCACTAGAGGCTGGAAGCCCGTATGATACAATATCTTGAAAACCCTGATCTAAATGCAATGCGCCATTAAAATCTGCAATAGAACTGGCTCCTATAGCAGCTCTTACTGCGGCCTTGCCCGGCTCTCCACCTCCGGCTTGTGTAACAAAAACTGTAATACTATCGGTTAATTTGACATAACGTTTGTCTGATTCATTTTTAGTATATACATCAGCAGCGTTAGCTTTTTTATTAATGGCTGTATTAAATGTGCTGTTGCTAACTAAGGATTCCAAGACATTTGTTCCTTTAACATATAAAGAACCGGTAATATATACGTCATTATCAATTTGTACAGAACCGATGTAATTCTTAATATGCCAATGAAAATCAGTATTGGTGGTATAACCCATAACCCCAAGGCTATCCCCACTTTTATCACGCCATAAACAATAATGTGTTAAGGTCTTGTCTGTTTTGCTAAGAGTGGGGTGAGAAAAGGTGAGTGGGATATTAGCATAAGCAATATTGACAGGACCATTAAAAATCACATTTTTATTAGCCCCAGTAACAGACATAATGATGTTACCCTTACCATCACCAATATTAGTATTGCGATAATAAGTCACCCCACCATTATACCCCCATACATTAATATTGATTGCAGCATCATTAGAAGCAAAGCCACCATTATATAAATGATTGTTGGTCAAAACAAGGTTGCCTCCTTTAGTAATGTCAGATGCAATTGCGATTTTAAGCGAAGTGCCCTGCGAATTAATAGTTCCCAGTAAAACATTGTTTGCGTAAAACTGGAATTCTCCGTCTTCAGTAATTGTTAGTTTGTGGGTTTTGTTAGATACTACTGATTGTATGGTTAAAGCTCCAGAAGCGTTATAAGACAATGTGGCTTTAGCGGAACCTCGTATCAAATCAATATTACTTTTAGAACTTACTCCAGCATTGGCAGTTAATATTCCATTGAAAGTAACCGATTTGTTGACAGATTGTGATGTTTTACTGGGATTCAATAAAAGACCATATTTACCAATAAAAGCATCTTGTAAACGTGTGGCACTGCCATCAGAACTAATACTTATAGATTGTGGAGGTACACCGGTCAACGAATCATTAACTGTAGGCACACTGGAAGCAAGGGCGCATCCATACACATTACGCCCTACTTTATCGGCAGAATCTGCATACGGCACCTTTTCAAAGTAATTGCTTTCATATATATACATGGGCCATTTAGACGCACTGGAAATACCAGAACAGTAACGGATCTTACCATTAATATATACATATCCGGCACTGATGGTATTGCCTGTGACTTGACACCCACTAATGATAAAATTGTCACAATCATTAAATATACTTGCAAAAGCTAATGCTAAATCTTGCAAGTTCATCATATCATCAATATAGGTGTATCGGCCACCTGTTTGGGATGTAAACTCTTTCATATTAACTATATATTACAATAAATTTTTTACCTGCAATACGATATAAGCCCACATAATAGCTAATCATAGCTGTCAATTCTTCTTCAGAAATTTTTTGTGTATTAATAGGTGGGCAACTCACTGTAAAACTATAATCAGTTGTAATCATCTTTTCATCTTTCCATCGTAACACGGGGTTTTTGCTCGAATTTTCATTTTTAGCGTATAATATCATATCTGAAATATCAGATAAAGCAGCCTCCCAATACAATGGAACACCAGGCGTATCACCATCAGAAATAACAATGCGCTGGGATGGGTCTAATAAATATTGGTTGAATTTGCGATTCAAAAAATACTCCAGCATAATTACTTGTGAAGTCATAGCAGCTTCAATACGCTTGTTTGTAGCCCAATCTTCCCATATCGTACCTAGACTTTTTAAAGGAGCTAATAAAGATTGTAGAAATAACACCAATCTTCTACCTCCTAAATAATGAGGAACCAACTGATTCACCATTTTATCTGTATCTATTTTATAACTTCTCATTGTTCTGAATCTAATTTTAATGCAATTGCTTCACGAAAAGTAGGCAACAGATTTTCTTCATTTTCTTTGGTGCTTTGTTTAGCATAACCGCTGGATGTATAACATTTTCGTACAATCTTTTGCAATGGGCCTAAGCCATCGTTATCATCATATTGTGCGATAAATATACCTTGCTCAACCGCTGCGTTGGGGTCAATATATACGTCAGTTACATGCTCTACACTTTGAATGGCATCTATCACCTTTTGTGCATAAATCAAAGAATCAAATTTCATATCCGCGATAAATTGAGTCAATGCTTCGTCTATTTTGTCATATAGTTCTTCTTTGCTTACTGCACCATCATAATATACTGTAACACGCGGTACTAATACATCTCCTTTGCGACTAACAACATTACATTTAACTCCAGCAAATTTAATCTGATTAAGATAGGCTCTAGCGGCAATCAATTCTTCATCGGTCAGACGACTTAAATTACTTCCGGTACCAGTAGCTACTTTTAAAATCAGTACATTGTCCTTAAATTCAGAACTATAATATTCCTGATAAGACACATGTGTAATGATACGCTTTGCTTCGTCTATAGTTGGATAATGAAAAGCGGTACCTTCTTCATTTACAACCAAATCATCGCCATATTGCCATTTCAACAAAGCATTGGCATAATACGCTGGAGTGCCATTAATTCGATTGCTAAAAACCGTAGCAATATCCAGCATAAACACATCCATCAGTTTTTCAAATGAAAATATGGCAGCAGACGTAACCCATGTAAAAGCATTGATAATAGACATTTTGGAATTATTGGTTAATTCAGTTAATTCCAAATATTGATTACGGGCTTCGACCGCTTCATTATATATTTCTGTTAATGTTCTACTCATATTTAGTTATCGTTATTCCATAATCAATGATAAAGTATAGTTAAACGTCAAATTGTCAGCAGCATATTCGATACCCTTAATATCAAAAACCCAAGGGCCAGCTTCATTCCAGGCAGGCTCATGGAGAATCACATAAATAGCTTGCATACCGGTTGTAATAATATAATTACCATGCTCATCTTTAGGTGGTTCACCGTATGTGCCGGAAGGCTGTACATCTAACACAATTTTACAATTACGTCTTTGATTATTATGTGTAGCTAAATAAATCAAATAAGCATCTATACAAGATTCATCTGCATATTTGTTATCTGTCAATTGTAAATAACTCAAACTCATATCTTGTATGGGTGTTAGAGATTCAATATCCATACCCGACAAAATCACAGAGTATGTACCCTTAAATAAAAATAGGCCCTGCAAAGAAATTTTGTTCTTCTGAGATATGAATTCATCGACAACGAGTGGCATGGTGGGCATAATTAATCCATTGATAGAAGACACATCCCATGTTTTAAGGTTAAAATCACCATATAACCGAATGTATCTTTCAGATACCACATTATCAAAATAGTGAATATACTGCTGCACATCAGACTGGAGAGTTATAGTTTCTAAAGGCGTATTGTCTCCCCAATCTACAATCATAGAATGGTCTCCAGACACATGTAAAGTTAAAGACACGCTATTATTAGGTATTTGGATATAACAACGTAATTCTGCATCAGTAGATTTGTAGTAAATGTTTCTTGTAGCATTTGCCGGAACAATATGTGTAGTATAGAATTCATTTACAATACTTTGATGTATAATAGTTTGCTCATCCCAATACAATTCGTCTCCTTCTTTTAATTCTGTATCATACGACAATTCAGGATTGTTAGCCATTAATTCAAAAATACCCTCAATGCTGCCAAATAAATATAAGGCAACATCATATATATTTTGATTCTTTTGTACTTTATACACTTGCATCGGCTTCTGTAAAATCTAAATCCAACTCCAGATCTCCTGTATAAGAGTTAAAGGCAGCATTTTTTACTGTTACTTTGTCAGCTTTAAATTCTGATTGCAATCTATCAGCTAAATCTGATTGACTTAAATTACTATGTAAATATCGTACTAACCCCACGCCCGACACTGGATAGCGATAAGCATTAGAGGGAACGCATTGCAACATTAAATTACGATTCTGAAAGTTGGCATTAACATTAATCAAATCAGAATTCTGGTTAGACCATATCCACGCGTCACCATTAATAATTTGGATTAAATAATCCGTGGTACTGACCATAAGTAATTGAGATGCACAAATTTGTTTTTGTGTCTTATTATATAATTTGGTCAATATATTAAACCATTCTGTTCGGTTCACTGGGTTTATCATGGTTTGTAAAGAACCGTTTTCCAATTCTCTTACAATCCGAATAGTTATAGGCTTATAAATTGGGGTATAAGGAATAGACACCCTTACCCCCGTTTCTTCTAACATACGAGTTGACACATATTCTGGTATGGTTATTTGTCCATATAAATATGTATCTCCCTCTTGAACCCATTCAAATGGATAAGTAGCTACTAAGTTTTTATCATGTAGCACTATATCGTGTGTGGAAGTATTTATTTGAATATCTTTACGCATAATTTTATATATACATCCAATCGTTTAGATTGCTAATATAAAACATAAATGAGCCATCATTTCTACTAGAGTCATCACTTGTATCTACAATAATACTAGTAGTGTTTCTACTAGTCAAAGTTGCTTTGATGGGAGCTGTAGACGAACCTGAAGAGTAACCATACCCTGTCAACATAACCAAACAATCTGAAGCACTGGAAAACCAGGTACTTGAAAATGAAATCTGATACCTGCCTTCTGATAAACGAGTTACTGACATTGAGCTGCCGTCAAAAGTTTTATAACTAATACTTGCTCCACTGCTATAACCAGACACCATACCTTGTGCCAACACTTTTAGTCCTCTACCATATCTTTTAGTTGAACCTAAATCAATTCTACGAACGACAATCCAACCATAAAAAGTGCGATCATCTCCATATCCTATTAATTCAACCATTTCTCTTGAAACAGTTAAAGTTGATTTAGAAAGACCATCTTCAAAAAAGTATTTACCAGAAGGGGCTGATACTGTGGCTTTACCGGTAAATGTTTCTCCATTAAACTTCCAGTTAGCTATTCGCATAATACGACCACTATCATTTAACGTCCACGATAGCATACTATTTAAACTACCGTCTTCCCACCCTCCAGATGCACCTCCTGCAACATTATCAAATGTAAGTGTTTCACTAGAATTACCACCAATATTGACATATATTCCAGAACGTGCCCAAGGTTGTCTGACTGTACCGGTTATTTTAACATTTTTCAATACACTAGACTCTATATTGGCTGTTTTTATCGTCATCACGCCAGTATTGGTCCAAGTGATATTACCTTTTGCCACAAAACCGGAACCATCATTTTTCAAAGACCAATATGAGCCATTACTTATTGTCCCATCACTACCTAGCGATACGCTGTTTTTTGTAATACTGTTTGCTCCAATAGTCCAACCGCCAATTTTACCTTTAGTAAATGTACAACTTAAACCATTTATATAGTTGGTATTAATAATGTTAGCTTTAATACTGTCACCATCAATCTGAGCGGACGTAATGGTATTAGCGGCAATCTTATCTGCTGTAATGCTTTTTGCACCAATGCGGTCAGCATCAATTGTACCTGCTGTAATCTGATTAGCATTGAGTGTTGCTGTGTATATACCATTTGCATCAATAGTAGTTGTGTAACGCTCTGATGTTGTTACGTCAAACACGGTGGCATACGCTAAATACCAGGTAACATTATAAGCACCGGTAATTGCAAAAAAATGGGTTGATGAAAAATTGGATGTACCACAATATACTTTACAAATATATTCTTGCCAATCACCAGTACCTTTAGTTGGAGTAAGCCATTTTTGTGTGCCTCCAGTTCCCATACTGTTAGTATGAAAAGTAATATCTCTTCCTACAGGAATTTTAGCAATAATTCTTGTAATAAAGATTTTTCTATATCCACATTGAGTAGTAAATGAAAAACCCCCACAATAAGGCGAAGCTGTACCGGTATTTTTAATAGTCAACATTTTTCCGCTATCATTAGGTACAGTCGAGCTACTGGTACGAGTGATTGTAACTGTACCATTGCCACTATTATTATATACACTAATGCCATTGCCTCCTTCTACAAATGTAGGATCACGATATAACATTTTCCCAAATGCCATTGCAGACGCAAGTTCTTTAGCGGCTGCTTCAGCTGCCTCGGCTGCTTTTTGTGCCTCATCAATAGCCTCATCTTTGGCTGCATCAGCTGCTTCTTGAGCGGCATTGGTCCAATTGAGAATCACACTGGCACCAAAAGTAACATTGCCGGCAGCATCCCATTTAATATTACCATCTGCTAACGATCCTGACCCATCAGAATTAAGCCCCCATTTAAAGCCACGGATTCCTTTTGTTCCAATCGTAATAGATCCAGACGCATTCGTGAATTGCCCTGATGTATTGTTTTTATTTCCCAAATACAAAGATTCAGAATCAAATTTCCATCCGGCAATCAAAGCCCCTTGATTATCTATAGAGAATATAATGGTACTATCTTTATAGCCATAGATACCTGCCTCCGCTTCACTTAAAGTAAATGGAAGGGTTTGGCCTAAATATCCGCTCAGTTTACCTAAATACACACCGGTCAATTTGCCGGCAGAAGTTTTCATACCAGCAAAAATACGAGGGGTCACTACATAATTAGATCCTATTTGAGTGTATGACCCTTCCCATTCATCTAAAAAGGCTAGTTCTTTAGGGTTTCTTACCATTGCAAAGCTAAAGCGCACTGACATTTCAAAATTATCTTGCGTTTTAATAACAATAGTCAGAAAACCAGACTGAACATTAGCTGCAACATTAGTTAATGCTACTCTCCATGAATAATCACCGGCATTTTCATACGAATATTTAATGCCATCCGCACTAGGGAATACATTTAAAATGGTAAATTTGACAGGTGTTTTACCAGACCACACAGAGATTGTTGTATAAGCATCTGACAAATCTGCATTATTGCCATCATTATCAGTAGCACATACTACAGAGGGAGTAGTCATTGATACAGTATAACTACCTACTGCCAACACATCTTTCCATGCTAATATTACATCATTGGAAAATTGCACATTGCCATCTTGGTCCCAAGAAATATTGCCGTTTGCCAACGAACCGGAGCCATCTTGATTTAAGAACCACCTGTTGTTTGCTTGTTTAATATTGGCAGTTGAAATCGTGCCAGAAATAATTTGATCGGCTGCTAAAGTACCGGTATATATACCTTTTTGGTCGATATAAGTTAAATAGGTACCAATCAATTGGCCGTATTTATTGCCAGCCGCCTTCGCCGCTTCCTGTGCTTCGTTTGCAGCAGAAAGGGCAGCGTCAGAATATCCTTTCAGGTTATCCTGGATTTTCTTGTTTGCTGTTTCTACGGCTGTGTTAAAAGCTGACAAAGCGGAATTGAACGCTGTAAATTTAGCATTCACATTATTCTTTTCTTCCGTTGTTACCTTTCCATCAGAAATAGCTGTATTGATACATGCAATTAAATTACTGATAGCTCCAAACAACGATACTTTAGTATTCAGTAGGGTAGTCTTTTCGGTACCGTCTAAATAAGTGTTCGCATACAACTTTGTATAAGTAGCTTCGACACCAGCTTTTGTATTATTGACTATATTGATATATTTCTCTATAGCCTGCGCTTCAGTGCTGGAAATGATTCCGTCTGAGAATGCTCCATCCACATATCCTTTTAGAGAATCAAAATTACTTTGAGCTAAGTCGGCTGCATCCTTAGCCGCCTTCGCCGCTTCCTGTGCTTCGTTTGCAGCAGAAAGGGCAGCGTTTTGTGCATTTTCAATTCCAACACTCCATTGAAGCGTAACATCTTTAGAAAATGTGACTTTACCAGTTTCGTCCCATACAATATTGCCTCCGGCCAACGCACCGGCACCATTTTTGTCCAAATAAAATTTATAGCCGCGAATACCATTAGTACCAATCGTAATACTGGAAGCGTCTTTGGTAAATTGCCCCATATTATTATTCTTGGTGCCAAGCCAAAAAGCAGATTCATCAAAACTCCATCCGGCAATATAATTTTTAGAACCGGCTGAAAACATAAGTTTATCTCCTTTATATCCGATAAACCCATAATCGGCGTTACTGATATAATACATTGCAGCACCGCCATATTGTTTTACCCAATCAAACTGATCACCTTCTAATTCTGAAGTTATGACATTTGCGGCAGCAATAAATCGTCTGGAAGAATTGATGGCTACACCTACTTTATAAATACTTTGTTCACCGATAGTCCAACCAGCTAATTCTCCAGAACGTGCAATAATATGTCCGTCAAAAGACGCATTGCCTTTTGCGTCCATCGTTACCTTTCCATTGGCAAACGAGGCACTTCCGTCTTTTTTCAAAGCCCAATGTTCTATTCCGTCACTTTGCGAAGAAATAGCACCTTCAGACTTAATGGTTAAAGTACCATCAAGACACTGGATAGAATCTGGGGTAATATCCCACCCTCCAATCCTGGCTCCATTATTGTCGATGTAAAATACTATTTTGTTGTCTCGATAACCGTACAAACCTTCTTCAGCATCCGACAATGTAAATGGAAAAACTTCACCGATAAATCCTTTGAGTTTTCCTAAATAAATACCTGTAATTTTACCTTCACTAGTCTTATGTCCAGCAAATAATTTGGGGGTAATAACATAGTTAGAGCCAATCTGGGTGTGCGTACCGTTCCATTCTTCAATCCAATCAAGATTGGTAGTATTACGAACAACAGAAAAATTAAATCTTGCTGATGTTTGATACCCATCGGGTGTACGCACAATAATATCCAAAGACCCAGAAGTAATATCAGAAGCTAATCCAATAATAGAAACTTTCCAATTATATGGACCAGCAGGCACATAAGTATATTGAATACCATTAGTGCTGGGAATGACATTAATTATTTCAATGGGTTGGCTTACATTGCCTTTAGACAATGACACATTGGTATAAGCACAACTCAAATCTGGGTCAGAACCATCGTGATTGGCAGGTATAGATACAGAAGAGGTGGTAAGCGATAGGCTGTACCCATCGTTTACCACCGCAATTGTTATATATCCTTGTGCTAATAAATCTGCCATATTCTCAATTTTTTAATTAAGAATAGGCTTTCTCGAACAGGAGTGTTGCTATTTATACGACTTTTCCCAATGCCTTCATTACTTGCGAAGCCACATTACGGGCCATAGATCTCCAAGCTACCAAATCATCATATTCATCCTCAATACGACCTTCAACATGATTACATAAAATAGCTTCTACATCGTCTTGCGAATATTTACTGCGTACAATGCTGGAGATAATATGACTATAATCTGGGGTTACATCTACATGCCAAGCTGTATATTCTGTAGCTTGCTGAGGCTCTGCGTCTTCATCCATTAAAGGCACAGTTACTTCTTTTGATTGCTCATTAAAATACACCTTGATTAACCCCTGTCCTAAATCTGCATACAAAGGTGCTGGAGTATAAGCCCGATACAATTCTACTTCGTTCATACTAAAACAATTAAACAATATCAGTATAATAACTAAGTCGAGCGTGATTAATCGCCGAAATCATTATGTCTTCACATTCATCTAAACGTGCAAAGTAAGCACGTCTACGCTTGATAGCGCGAGATGAAGCTGATGTTGATTGACATTGAGTTGTAGTTTGTGTAGGCTTAGGTGATTGTAATTGAGATGGCAATTGGTATGTTTTAAGACCGGTTTGTAAAAACCATAAACGACGACAATTACCATGTTGACACCATCCTTTAATGCAGCTAACACCTCTTGTTTACGTTGAGGGGTCATCGCTCGCTTCATGTATCGGCAAAATTGTTTTTTGATAGATTTACGCAATAATCTGTGTTTATGATAAAAGCGATAACCTAAAAAATCTATGCCGACTTTTTCAACTTCAAAAAGTTGTACAGTGTCTTTTACAACTAAATTTAAACGTTCTGATGCAAATTTTTTAATCTCACGTAGAATCCATTTCAAATACCCCTTATGGTCGCTAAGTACCACTATATCATCACAATATCTGTAATAAAATTTTACACCTAATTGATCTTTGACATAATGGTCTAATGGAGATAAATAAACATTGCTCATTAATTGACTAGTTAAAGAGCCGATCGGTAATCCTTTTGGCGTACTAAAAATAATGTCATCCATGAGTGCTAAAAACGCTTTGTCCTTATACAATCTATGGAATTCACGACTCATAATTGCCGGAGTTACAGACGGAAAGAACTTCTTTAAATCAATTTTTAAACAAAATTTAGTTGCATCAGGGTACCGCCTCAAAGCTCTTTGCAATCGGTTGGTACCGTCCATCAAACCACGCCCTTTAATACAACAAAATGTATCACGTATGAAGCTACGTACACGTCTAGGCTCGATAACGTTAACGATTGCGTGATGCACAATACGATCAGGAAAATAAGGCAATTTAGAAATATCGCGCAATTTGCCCTGATCTGCACGAATGGTAAATGTTTTATACGGACTTGTATGAAAAGTTCCGTTCACTAACATTTCTTTTAATGCCAAAAAATTTTCTTTACGGTGTTTATTGTATTTAATACAACCGTATTTCTTCTTTTTACCTAATTGCGATTTATGCACCGCTTTTTTGAGATTTTTCACCGAATGAATTCGGCACATCACATGACCTTCTTTTTTCACAATTTTAATTGTTTTTAATACTTAAAGTCTCCTTTAAGCCGCATACAGCTACTTCGGATTAACAAATCCTACCATACCATTGTACACTGTTAGACATCTTCTCCAAGTAAGTATTTCGTTACTCAGAAATGGTGTGAGATTCCTTCAAACAGAAATATTTTAGCTTGTAGGCCATAAAGGTTAGCTGAGGCACGATGTTCCAATTCGAGTTCCCGAAAGAGTTATTCGCGTTCACGTAACCGGGGGCGCAATTCGAGCCGTTGTTCGCGTTCCCACCACCGTGCAGAAGGTTTTTAGAAACCTCACCACCATAATTTACTTATTCACTATACAAGATTAGTATTCCCTAATAAAAAGAGTTTGGAAAATTAGCCAGCAGCAGCTACTAATTCTTTTCCATTAACAAAATTCAACTTACCGTAGTAGGAGAGCCGAGGCACGACGGACCAATGCGAGTCCCCGAAAGAGTAACCCGCGTCCACGTAACCGGGGGCGCAATTCGAGCCGTGGTTCGCGCACCCACCACCGCGCAGAATTTCACCACCACCATTCATATACCACATTGCAGCATAATTTAAGGTAGTATTATTAGTTGTTTGAAAAGCTGTAGGTAACAAATCTGCTTTCTCTCCAAAAGCCATCTTGGTAGGGCATTTACCATTACTATTGGTATCATTGTTAAAATAGGCAGTGCGATAATTAACTCCAGATGGAGGGTTGCCATTCACTACTTTATTATCATCCCAAATATAAATGGTACTACCATTATGGATATTTCCGGCAATAAATTGCCACTTTTTGCCCCAAGCTGACTCTTTACCAAATAAAGAAACTTCCGAGAATTGTTCAGAAGTATCAGGCGCAGTAACCGAAACTTTACCGCTTGCATTGCCTAAAGACAAAGTACATCCAGACGGAATTGTATAAGCTACACCTGATGCTGACCCTGAGTTGGTGCCTCCAATAATACCAGAGCCTAAAGTGGGGCGTACATTACGATTTTTACAAAAATCGTGAGCAAGTAAATTGTCCGCATTCCAAGCGGTCCAATTCATTAACCCCCAATCTTTACCATAATTTTGTGCATATCCCCAGGCTGTTGACATGCTAATACTATCTTTAGGTAAAGTATTGGCCAAACTCATTAAACAGATTTGCCCATCAATAGTTTCTACAGAACCCAAAAACGCCCCCTCAACAATAGTATCATACAATAAAGTAAATCCCTGCATAGGGGTTGGGCTTTTATAAACTCGTACAACAGTAGATGACAAACGAACTACTTTGCCATACAAAGGTGGTCTGTATGCCATTGTTTGTCCATAACTACCATCATGTTTTGCAGCTGTACCATCTTCAAAATAGTTACTGTCTGTGGCATTAAGCCTAGCAGCATCACCATTTCGATTAACAATGATACGGCCACACATATCAAAATAATTCTGGCGAACTTCCATATTTCCACCAACAGCTAATGCAGTATTGTTGCCTTCATCGTAATCAACAAACCAATACATCATGCTACTGCGCAATTCTGCAATATCATTAGTATTTTGGTCGATAGCTGCTCCAATCTGATTAACTTCTGCGGCTGTAAATGTATCGCCGGTCTTTTTGTTTAAATTTAATAATCCCATAATAAACAATGATTAATCTTTAGCAACTTTACAGCCAAATTTGGCTGTATTAATCAAATCGGTTAATCGGACGGTTAAATTTCTTCCGTACCCCTCATGTTGCTGGGCAAATTCTGTGTCGCTTTCACTGTTGCCACTTTCCTTTACCCAACTAAACATATTGTCGGGAATTAAATTTGTCACCTCTTCATTGCCATAATATACGCTGGCTGTCAATGTGGTTTCTTCAACACCGTCCTTTAAAATAGTGCCACGCGAAGCAGTTATCAACACGCTATATACGTTTTCACCATTTTTTGTTTTTTGTATAGTAATAGTATCTGAGTATTCTGAAGAGTTTATTGTAACAACACATTTTATAGTTAATATTGTTTTTTCCTGCCAATAACTTGCTGTAGGTAAAATTGTTAAAGTGCGTCCGTTCTCACCTTCTAACAATACATAATCCCCTGAAGAAGAGAGATAATACCATTTTCTACCACTTGATGTGGACACAAAATTGGTTTCGCTTATCTGAAGAGTAATACTGGTGGGGGCATAAGTGTCATTTTCTTGCACAAATACGGTAGGTCCAAGAATCCTGATTGATTTTGGTTTAATAGCCTCTTGGGTGGTTTCATCCAAATCCTCCCACTTGATTGTGACATCTTGTAATAATATTTTATCTTTTGTCCATTTAAACCGTCCATTGGCAAACTGTCCTGTCCCGTCATTATTAATAATAAACGAATTGTCTCTACTGGAGATGGAGCCGTCATCATTCAGTTTAAGTAATGGATTCTGAATAGTTCCACCGATGCCCCCTTTGTTAAACCAGGCTCCATAATCTTCTACGTATGACAACACATCATCAGTTGGTTGGTATTGGGTGGCGTATTTGCCTTTTTCAATTTGCGGTGCGGTAAAATAAATAGTGCCTTCAGACTGTTGCAAAGACATTTGTAGAGGCACATCTTGATTGGGGTCTTGTATGATAAAAGCCACAGAATAGCGTTGCCATGTCCCGTTTCCTTCCACAATAATAGTACGGATGGAATATCCGTTTTGTGAGATTAGAATATCGCAATCGGTATCTGTTTTCAACCAAAAAGAAAAACAATATTGTTTACCTAATTTCCCCAATATCCAAGCATTTGTTTGGGCATTTAATATAATGGTACGGTCTGAACTATATACTTCACCCACGCCGACAGGATTGTCACTAGTAGCGACAATACTGGTTGCAGAATCAAAGTCGCACGCAACACTATTTATAACCACGTTTTTATGTATCTTTCCGGCATAGAATGTACATCCGAACCCGTTCTCGTCACCGGCTGTTAACGTACCGGAAATGTTGACTTGCTGGGTGGCGTACAAACGTTGCATATAGGCTCCATAATTATCCAACGTGCCGAAAACCGGGTCGTTGATACCGTTAAGCTTTCCTAAACGCATCTTTAAACCTCCGGCAAAATTGGCGACAGAGGACAACAATACAATATTCAAATCAGAAATTTCCACTGTATCTCCTTCAGATAGATTATCGTTCACGTTCAAAGAAAACATACGTTGATAGCGGTCTGAAAAATCTACAGTAATAGCATGAAGTTGATAAGTCCATTCGGTTGTTGAGGTAACATTTAAAGTACCGTCTATTCTGGAACCGTCTGTATATCCCAACGAAGCGATAATATTGTTTAATGTGCGGTTGGACTTTATTTTATAGGAAATCAATACACGATCTGGATTGCCCAAAGTTTTTTCAATGTGTTGTTGCAAACCGATAAAAGTACCGGTGTTGGCTGTAACCGAATTACGTACAAATGAGCATATTCGGTAATTATCCAGATAACTTTTTTGATAAGTCGCTGTCACATACGCACGACCGACTATTGTATATTGGGAAAAATAATCAGTCCACGACACATTGTTAATACTGGATGGATAGCATAAACTCTGTTCAACAGGAATACCGTCTATAACATCTATATATGGTGACTGTTCATCGCTGGCGGTCATATAAATGGCTCCCAATCGGTTGGCGTCCCATAAATTAGTAACACGTACAAAATCTAACAATTCTCCGGACATTGGGGCATCGCCTTCCAGCAATGCTCCAATAAACCACGGACGTTCTTTTTGCACAGATTCTCCATTTTCAATTACAGTAACAGTATCTGTTCCGGTTTCTAACACACACATGAGCGAATAAATAAGATTAGGAGAATCGAAATACTGCCTACGTACAATATCTCCTACATGTAACCCTTGTGTTTTTTTAGAATCTTCACTAATACTGACTTTAAATTTTCGATATGAATATACTGCCATTATAATATTTCTTCTACAATATCTCCACTACAAGAATCGCTAACCCACATAGAGCCATTTGTAGCAGAATTTTTTTGAACTTCTAATTCGTATATGCGCATTTTTTTACGCACGGTTACTTCATCAAATGTTGCACAAATATTTCCGGTTAATCCATTTTTATAGATTTTCCACCCACTACCGGCAAAGCCAGCAGAAAAAGTAACGGAGCCTATATCATCTACAAAATAAGCATGGCCATAATGTTTTACACCATCACTGATAGCTAACCAATAAATATTGTCATTAAAGAATAGCGTATTCTCCAAGATACGGGTTTTGCTACCGGAAATTCCAAGAGATGTTTTTCCTTCTAACGGTTTGTCAAAAACGTAAAAATCTGCATCTGTGGCAAACATCAAGCTGGCAGATACACGATTGGCCGGCGCATATAAACTAGTCGAAACCTTATATCCAAACGAAGTATTATATCTTTCAGTTAATTGTACTGTACTGGCTTCACTGGTATCGTTATATCGGAATGGTCCTTCAAAAATAACTAATTCACCATCGCTATAAAATCCAGGTCCTCCTGTATCTACAAATTTCAAATAACGATGAAAAACCACGCCGGAATTTTCAGTAGATACTTTATAGGTGGTCATTAGTGTGTTACCTAATCCATGACCAGCTTTAAATGATTCTGGGAAATAAGCGGATCCGAATTTAGAGATGAGTTCATATTCGCCATCATCATCATATAATCCTGATTGTAAGGTGATTTTTTGTGTGCCGTCATCTCCCAAATTCAAAATCTTATTTGCAGCAGAAAAAGAAATCACATTGTCATTTTTAACATGAATAATATAATTCCCATCAAATTGTACGCCGCCTGTAATAATATTAAGGTCTCCGGTAAGTTGTGCTAATTTGGCTTTAGTAATGGCAAATACACCTGTATTGTTATAACCTAAAGTCACACCATTTAATGCGGAAACAGTTGATTTAAAAGTGCTGGAATTTTCTACTGTAAATGTGCCATATACATGGCTATTACGCATTGTCCAATCTACTTCTTTTCTATTTGCATTTCCGGAATGATAAAACTCCAGACCGTTATAATTGATACCATCTTTAGAAATAGTCAAATCACCTAAACGGATCACTCCAGAACAAGTTACGTCACCATTTAAAGCAATATTGCTGGCATCAAGTGATAAAATATCATTGTCATAGCTAATAACATTATAGCCATTAATATATAAACCATGTGCATTAAGGTGTAATTCACCATCTATGCTGACTATGCTTTTTCTGGCAGCCGGATCTTCTTCTGTAGTCTGATAAACATCTAAGATTTTAATTCCATTAGCTCCGGATGAAAATCCATACAAAGTATTTAATTTGCCCAACATGGAGTCACCGTTTAATGAAACGGCACCGCTAATTCCACCACTATCTCCAACTCCTAAGCTAGTCACTGTAGCGTTGGCAAATAAATAAGCAGCGTTTTTACGGGTAATGTCTTCATGCTCTTTAATAGTAGCGTTAATTTTAGCCTCATCAACAATGCTAGTTTCAAAAGTAATGGGAAAAACAGCTTTATCGAGTTGTAATAAACCGCTTCCGTCTTCTGACACATGTACATAATCCGGTCCGGTCAGGTCTGGAAGAGTTTCTTTAGAAGCTTCCTCCAGACCTGCTACCAAACGATTATACATATCTTCTAAAGCACTGCCTTCAGGGATATTAGCGATACCTTCATTTAATTGCGCCATATTATTCTGCAACTTTTACAGTTTTTGATAAGATACCGGATGTAGCAGCTTTATATGATTGCACCTTTGCTTGCAAAGAAATAAATTGAGCTACATTGGCCGGCGGTTGAGGTCCCATCATAGTGGGAGTCATCATTTGTGACAATGCACTTAACCAATCTATTAACAGTGTAGCCAATTGATTGCCCAACACAGCAGGTTCTTTGGCATTTCCACTACCTAAATACACGCCATCGCTTTTAATAATAATTTCTTTTGCGTCATACTTTGCTAATAACTGTTGTGCATCCAATAATAGCTCGGTCTTATCATGTTTTGATAATATTTGGTCAGCAGTAACTTCTATACTGCTCTTGTCTGCATCGCTTTCGCCTTTTGCAACTTCCGTTAATGCAGACTTGGGGGTATAAACAGTATGTGCATATACACCTGTTTTTTCAAGCTCATGGACATCTGGGCCATCTTCAGAGTCTTCCCATTCTTTTGTTTCAGTAGCACCGATTGTAACCTGATTATGAGCATCAATCTGTACTGTATCTGCGTGAGAATATTGAATCACATATTCACGTAATGTATCAGGGTCCGTAGTAATGACCACATCTGAATACAAATAAGGAATAATCACTAATCCGTTTTCATTATTTTGAATAGCCGAAAGATATACTCCTTCATGCAAACCTACTGGTAAACCATTGTCTAAATATTGTTTTTCAGACAAATCTGATAAATATTCCTGCACATCTACTGTACCACATAACTCATCGCTGGCATCTGTATGTACTTTAACTACAAATCCAGAAACTTTAGAAGTATTTTTAATCACATTAGTATGTGGATTGACCAGTTTATGTAATGCAATTTGCCTGATTGCTTCATAAATGGTTTCGTTTGCATTTAAATTGCTTATATCCTTTTTCATACTCATACGTTTTTAATCTTGTTCGGGTTTTGCGATACAATAAGGTAGTTTTAAAGTTTGTCGAAAACCATTGACTCCAAATTGAGTGTTCACTTCTTCTACGCGATACCAACCGTTTTTTTCTGGGTTTCGTAAACTTAACAATTCAACTTTTGCAGCAGATCGGATATGTAAATCTCCGAATATGGTTAAAGTGCCTTCAACGCCATTACGGTTATAATTTTCAAAATACTCTTCTGCTTCTTCTACCAATTCGTCTTCCGAAATATCAATTTTTCTGGATATGTAAGGTATAATGTGGTATTGACTTAAATCAACCTTATCACTAGATTTTGATTTGCTGACTGCGCCCATCTTCATTGCTTTTCTGCTCAATTTGGTTTCATTCAACAATTGAAATTTTTTATGCTCTGTATCGCTTGTGCCGGTCCATTGAGGGTTCAAACGAATAGTAACACTATATTTGATTTGTTTGTCTCCTTCCATCTTAAATCCCTCTGCTGAAACCGCTAAATATGCAGGGTCTACATTCATTAAAGTGAGATTGTCAGTCGCTACATGATAATCGAATTGAATAAGTGTGCCGTTAGCTGGTTCATTGCTATTAGCTATAGCCATTGTCTTTTTTTTAGAATATGGCATACCTACTTTAATATATGGCTTATTATCTTCGTAACATATAAAACAATATAATCCATACTTACTCCATTCTGTTAAAACATCAGCAACAGTTAAATCATCACTTAACTTGATTTTCCCTATATCGGTTTGTTCTTTAAGCGTATCTGGATGAATTTCTAACCCAGTGCCATCCAACAATTTATATTTGCCGTCTGATTTTAACAAATCTACAACTGTAGCCTTATTAATAATCACATTTGGACACGTCTTCCTTTTTAAATTACTGGCTATATTTTCACATTTGATTTCTAAGGGTGTGGACACACTGCATTTTACAATATAACCATCAAAATTAGCGGTATGATTTAACGCCTCTTCTTCCATAACCTTTCTGCGTTCTTCAGCGTTAGCAAACACCCGCCCCTTATCATGATAATACCCTAAATAAATCCGAATACGTTGACCAACTTTAAAATCTGAAGGTTGGGCTAAAGAAGATCCGGAACGGGCCTCTGTAATTGTTCCGTCATTTAAACGTTCTGTATAAACAATAGAGGCTCCATTCTTTTCTAAATCTTCTGCGGTTTGTGTGCGCTTGATGATAGTTCCTTTTGGAAATTTAACTAATGCTGTTCCTATTAGCTTTTTATATGATTCTTCTATCTCAATACTTGCGCACTCTCTAATAACCAAACACTTATCTTCAGATGGGTCATCTGTATCAATTGTATTTTTATCGGCTGGTTCCCAAATCAGTATTTTGCAAACCAATATATCTAATCCATCTGGATATACTACCGGAGTCGAACTTTTCATATTAACTAAATTACATTAGAAGTAAGTGATTCCAACATTTGTGCAGCCTGTGAAGCAGCTGCTTTTTTAACATTGTCTAACAATACTTTTGCCCAACCCTTTTTCTGCATTTGAGCAATTTCCAAATTAGTAGCGTTAATAGTATCTTCAACTACTGTAACGGCATCATCAGGTTCAACAGCTACACAAGTAAAACTATAAGGTTGTACATTTTTAAAACCTTCATTTTGACCCATTTGAAAATCCTTTATTAAGATCTGGGTCACGTTAAACTGTTGAAATAACAGATTACATACCTGAATAACTCCTTTATGTTGCATTAACGTAATGAATTTAGATACTTCCGCATAAGGATATACATCTGGGTAATTGCTCACAATTTTCCCTGTTACAGTAAAATTAACATCACCGCCAGAAATTAATTCTTTACGAGAATAGTCACGTCCTTGTACTTTGGTTAATACCAAATTATTAGAACTTTGTGCTTGTACAATAGCTCCTAAATCTAAGAACACGGGGTCTCCCGGCACCTTTACTTCTGTAGATGAATTAAGCAAAGAAGCGGATGCTGCTTCATTGCTTAACCCTTTAATTTTATCCCAATATGTATTAAAGGTCACGGATTGTGCTTGCCCACTTTCGTTTTTAATCCATAACAACAACCCCTCGTTGGCTGGTTTTCCTTGATATTTTAATACAACCCCTTGCTTATTGAAAGTGTCTGCATCAGCATTTTGCCCATCTTTAATGATTGTTTGTAATTCTTTTCCCTGATTGGCTTGATAAGCTGCGGCAGTATTTTTTTGATCCAACTGCCTTAAATATTTAGGATAAAGATCATTGATAGTTGCAAATGTCATTTGCATCATAGTACGTTTAGCTGCATACACAAACACACTTTCATATCCACGAGGGGAATAAAATTTCAATTTTCCATCTCTTTTTCTATAGTTTGCCGTAGAAAAGACTGCGTTAACTCCAGTATTAGCCAGCCCTTTGTACGTATTCATCGTTAAATTAGAAAATGCAGAACTTATAAAACTCATAATTGTTTACGCCATATTTGCATTAAAATCTTGAACTACATCTAACAAAGCTGTGGCCAATTCTTGCTTAATATTATTAATAGCTGCCACTTGCTTATCATCTGTCATATCAATTGTTTGGTGGTCCACGCGCATAAGGTTTTCAATACGTACAATCACCTGTTTAGGGGCCGCTGTAGTATTGTCATAATGGCTACGATAACGAGATTGGTCAGAACCATTATGTAAATTAGTAGACAAATCATTGTTGGTTGTAGTTGGAGTCCACTTGAAGGTATTTTTTGCATCCATAGGAGTATAAATGCGTCCCTCTTTATCTCTCCAATGTGGAGTTAATTCTGGAGCTAATTGACTCCATGTATAGGTAACTCCATTAACAGTCATTTGATCGCCTATCTTTTTGCCCCCATCTACACCACCATCAGGTAAATTATATCCCATTGGAAGCACACTGCTATATGCAGAACGATTTAAAAATGAAGCAAATAATGGTTTATATCGTGAGTCTAATAAATTATACCATGAAATTAATTGGTCAAATGTATTAGTAATATATCCAGTTGCTTCTTTTACAGAATCAAATTTATATTTAGTAGGATTATCTACTATATCTTGCATATATGCCAGCCAACTATTTGTACCAAACAAACCATGTGCGGTATCAAACAAAAGTCCAAATCGCTCTTGTAAAATTTGTTGCAATCTAATTGGTGCTATGTCCTTTCCAGCGTCTGCATCCGCAAGTATCTGAGAGAAAACCTTCCATTCATTAAACACCTGTTCCATATTTTGTCTAAGAGCCAAAACATACGCTTGTGATGATTGAATGTCTTTCAAAGTCATCTCTTCCGCTGTCTCACTACTAATATTATTCCATTTGGAATTAAAAGTAGAAGGCATATAATTTTTACGGGCACCCGACAAAATATTAAGATAATCTTGATAACTATGTGCAGACGTTAAAGCTGTTTGAAGATATTTTTCTAACGCAATACGCTGTTTATTATTAGGATCTGCGCCCATTTGTGCTAAGATTAATTGCACTGCTGCATTTTCATTTAATTGTCCACCAGACGCAATTGAGATAGAACGGCCATTTAATTGTAAATAATTTGACAATGAAGACGTGCCATCTGCAAACACAGTACGGTTACTAGTGAATTGTCCACCTAAACTATTCACCAAAGGCATAAAGGCTCTATGTACACCAAACCAAGCATCGGCAGCTTGTAACTGTTGTTTCCATACTTTACCTTCAGAGGTTTCAATATATTTGGTTTGGTCTTCCTGTTGAGGTTGTGGTCCATTTTTTTCTATCCAATAACGATGCCATAATTCAGCAGATTGAGCAATACGTTCATTTTGAGTCAACAACTCATTATTAAACGCTCGCATATTGCCAATCATTAGAGCATCAGGGTCAGTTAAATTCAATTTATCTAAACCTAATTGTCTATAGCTTTCTCCCCAAGCTTCATTTGCTAATCTGGCAACTTCTGTAATTTTATAGGTTTGATACACTTGATAACCAATATATCCAATAGCACTTGCGGCCATTACCCCCCAACCAATTGGATTAGTTAACAAGAACGATCCGATAGAACCTAATACACCAACTAAGGTGGTACCGCCTGTTGCGCCGCCTGCGGTAATTGTTTGAGCAGCGGTAGATACACCTGCACCAGCCCCTAATAAACCTGTACTACTAAAAATACCACGTCCTACAGCCTGGCCAATTGAGGCCATTCGTCCTAATCCGGCAAATCGACTAAAAGCATATAATTGAGTTACATATTGTACAGCCTTGCTTAATGTTGATACATATTTGCTAATACCTACCAACCAGCTACCAAATAATATACCTCTAATCATAATAAAGGTACTCATAATGCTTTGTAAAATACTAGAAATTATGCCTAAGTGCATTTGTAGCTTTACAAATCCAACCAAACCATCTTTGGCCCATTGTGGCAACAAATTCCATATTCCTATAATATTTTTAAAAGCTCCAACAATTGAGTCAACCACTCGGACAAACACATCCAACATGTCTTTTAATGCGGTAGCAAAATCTGGCGATTGCATAAGTTGAATCATACGCTGCAAGAAATCTCTAATTACTCCCTGCATCTGCTCAAACCCTTGCATTCCCGTCTCTGTAAAAGCAGAAGTCATTTGATACCATAATCCTTGTATAGTATTCTTTTTTTCACCTGCTAAATCAGAAGACAATCCCATTGAAGAATAATTCTTATCTACAACGTCTTTGAGTTTATCCACATGACTTATCAAAGCTAAAGCACCTGGAGCAGCTGTAATACGGAACATTTGTCCAACCAAAGTGGTAAAGTCTCCGTTACTCATTCGTTTGCTAGCTTCATTCAAATCTGAAAGAATATCAGCAAAATTGCGCAAATTTCCATATTCGTCTTTAGTTTTAATACCCATTGCCTCCCAAGCAGCAGATTGCTTCTTGGTGGGGTTCATCATGTTGTTAATCATCATACGCAAAGTGGTACCGGCATGTGATCCTTTGATACCAGCATCTCCAAGCACACCAAACGCTGCGGATGAAGTTTCAAAAGACAATCCGGCCTGATGAGCAATAGTACCTGCATATTTAAAGGATTCTGCCAATTCCATCAATGTAGTATTGGTTTTGGTAAACGTCATAGTTAAAACATCAGCTGCATTATTCATTCGATTGGCTGGAATTTCATAAGCAGTCATAATGTTGGTTACAACATCGGCAGTCTCACCTAAATCAGTATCACCAACCAAAGCAATATCGGCAATAGGACGAATAGAATGCTTGATTTGATCTACATTCATACCAGCCATTGCTAAAAATTTTCCTGCTTCAGCAACTTGTGGTGCAGTATATTTGGTTTCAACACCTACTTGACGCATCAAATTATTCATCTCGTTAAATCTGGCATCAAAACCAACACCATGATCGTGAGTTGCCAAAATATTGCGTGTGGTCTGCGCTATATTGTTATAATCTGAGGCATCTCTAAATACACTGGTTACTCCAGTAAACAATGAACTCAATCCATACGCAATACCCATTCCCTTAATCATCTCACCGGCTACATTAGCACCAGTATTTGCATACGTTGGACCTAACACTTGACGAGTCGAAGGGTATAAATAAGTGCTATGACCGGCACCACCACTTGTACGGGACGTTCTAGAACTTGTACCAGCAGGAACAGCGGCTGGATTAACTGTTCTGGAAGCTCCAGAAGCGGTAGCGGTTATGGTAATATTACTTTGAGATTTTACTTGCTGTATCTTACGGATTAAAGCATCAAGACTATTAATAGCGGTTTTAGTATTGGCTTTCGGATGAATATATCGTTTATTGATATTATCAATAGAAGTCTGTGTACTCTTTATTTTTTTCGCCAAATTAGTCAAATCTACTGCTGCACTCCTGGTGTTTAATGTAGAGGTTCCACCAATAGTTGTTGCGCCACGCCCAACCTGTACCCGGTTATTAGACATGGTGGTTTGTGCTTGTGCTTTTACTTGCGATAATAGATTTAACACACGTCTTAAACCTGCCTCTGCACGAGAAGTATCAAGCCTAATTTCCACTCGCCCCTTATTCAATGAAGCCAATGCAGAATTAACCCTGCCGATACCTTTAGTAATCGTATCAAAACGCCTGGAGAGTGCTTCCATTTGTGCGGTTGCCTCTTGAAACTTTCTGATAGACTCTAAAGCTGGGTCAGAATTAACATTTATTTGATAATTAACTACATAATTTTCTGCCATCCTTTTAAAAATTTATTTTTAAAGAATAGCCTTTTGATTAGTCTAAAGATTGAAAAAGCCCCTTATCCTTAACTGGATAAAGGGCTAAAAACGGAAAGAGAAGAAATTTTATGCAAGCATTCCCAAAGCATTAGCTTGCTGGGTAATTAACATTTTGCTATGCAGCCAATAAGCTTCTTCCGAGAGCATAGCAAAACTTTCATCATCTAATTCATCTAAATTTACGCCGGGAAAATAATGGCGAATCATTATTAAACGATGTCTAAAATATTGATCGTCTTTTACTTCCCAGCTTTTGATAAATTTACGACTTTACCCTGTCGCATTTCAATCAATTGGGCCAGATGAGGCATTAGACCATACAGAAACAAAGATTCATCTTTAATAAGCTCTTTGTCTCCATCCAAAAAACAATCTTTAGCCAACTCACGCATGGCACCGGCCTGGTCTTTTTGAGAAAGCGACAAATATTTACTAAACGCCGGAAATGGCGGCTGCTTGAAATATCCAATATAATACGGCTTTTCCCCGGCTTCTACATCTCCAAGCACCATAATGGGGTAAATACGTTTCAACTTATGGTCGTTTTGTTTCAATGTTGTAATCTTGTTTTCAATCTCACTCTGGACCTTCTCAGAAGAGAAATAATCTTCGTTCATATTTTCCATAACTTTAATATTAATGTTTTATCAAGAATAGCGTTTGATAGTAATTGAAGTTTTGTGTTGACTGTATTTTATATGTTAAATTGATAAGAAAAAAAGAGGTGGATATATTACCCACCTCTCAAAACACACCATATTAGAAGTTATAGCCACGAACTAGTACCTTCACCGGTAATAATATCAAAAGGATTCAATTGGAATTCTTTTGTGATATTGGTGTCATCTTGTTTACTTTCAAAACCATCTTCATTAAAAATACAGCCTTTTAAAGTGACGGTCTCGGCAGTCCAATCTTCCCCGGCATACGCATTGGTAAATGAGATAATCAAGTCAAATTCTCCCAAATCCATTAATGAACCTGCCAATGCTCGAAGTTGAGATACAGTATTGTAATCCATAACAATAGATGCTGTACAAGTTTTGTTTCCAAAACCGCGATTAATAGGATTACCACCAATACCATAATTGTTTTCTACTTTACGTGTCTTGTTCCATTTGATTTCCGATACTCCCTGCATAATAGTAGAATCTTCCGACACATCTAATGCAGGAATGGAAATACGAATCATGGACCAACTATACGCGACATTATTAATTATAGCCATTTTGTCGATTATTTGTTAGTTAATGCCAAACCTTCAACTACTTCAATACGCGCTGCTACACCTACAGGAACTAACGAGTATTTAATAATCAATGTGTCGTTTTTCAACACATTTTGATTCTTGTCAATTGTTACTGAGAATCCAGAAATTTCTTCATTATTCTGCATTGTGGTCAGAATATCAGAAACAATATTCTGGAACATGGTAATTTTTGCAGTAGACAAATATCCCGTACTAGGATCAACTTTTAATGGCGAGTTAACATAAGGCAACAAAGCGTTACGAACAGCACGTCTTGACTTATGAATAGTACGGTTACGAGCAATGGTACGATAATCACCATCCGAACAAGTTTGGTCTTTCGAGAAATACACTCCGCTTTCTAAACCGGAATATTTACACAAAAAGACATATCCTTTGTCATCCAAATCATCCAACTGGATTTTATTCAGTGAAGAATATTTTAATGAACTGGTCAGTTTATCATCTGCAACAGTTGCGTCACCGAATCCCATTTCAATATCAGGGAAATAACCAATCAAATTAAATTTATTAACCCACGCGATTGATTCTTGCACATTAGCATTTGCCAAACATCCCAAAGCTGCGCCAATATTACCAACTGGTGTCACATTAGGGTTGGCTACCTGCATGGCTGTAACATCTGCATCAAGCCCTTGACCTAACAAAACTGTCACAAAACGTGCGCCAATTATACAAGATGGAATCTTGCTTAACTCAACTTGTTTTTTAGGTTCATCAGCAGTTGCAATAACGGCAGGGTTTGCACTAAGCACGATAGAGAGTGGAGCGTTTTCATCTGCCAATGATGCTGCTTTAGATTGTAATCCTGTAACCAAATCAATGCTGTATGTTTCTGCCATCTCATCGGTTTGCTTCCACAAAGACTGTTCGGTCCACACACCAAGCTGATTAATCATACCATGTGCTGCTCGCTGCATCTGGTCGATTGCACTCCAGTCTGTACTACAGTCAGCAAACATAATAAATAGTCTGCCACTATCACCTTGAATACCAAAGAAATGCTTGATATGATAATACGGAATACCAAACAACAAATCTACATTGCTATCAGCACTATATGGGGTAATACCCAAATCTTTTAAATCATCCATTGAGTTAATCTCAATAACTGTGCCTTGCAATTTATCTTTAGCTGCAAGTCCTGCGCCTTCATCAAAGAAACTTTCTTGTTTGGAAATATCAAACAGCAATCCGGTAACTTTTTCAGTTGAGGTTGTTGAGCTACTGCCAATATTGCCATCAGTATCGCTCATAAAAACACCACCTAATGCCATATTTTGTTATCGTTTATTGTTTATAATACGGATTTTGATAAAGAATAGCATCTGAAACCAAATTAGGTTGTGTATGTTCTGGGTACACGCCACCTTTTACGTCAATATATAGGCAGGGATAATTCGGATAGGATGCCAATATCTTTTTTACATTTTCAGGAATTTCCACAGATATATCAGGAGCAGTGTCTGATTGATGGTTCGTTGTATCTGTTGGCTCTTCTGTTGTCTTAGTCGGTTCTTCTATTGTTTGATCCGGCTTTTCTGTTGCGGTCTCTTCACTCTGTGTTGTTATGTCAGAGGCTGCTTGTTCTGCAACTTGACCAACTTCCTGTGCCTGAACTTCTTCAGGAGTTTCTGTATTTTTACGTCTTGCCATAACTTTTAAATTTAAAAAGGGGAATGGAGCACTACCTCCACTCCCCAAGAAATACATGTGATATAATTTGGCTTAATCTGCTGCATTGGTATAAGCAGTCCAACATACAATCTCAGCAGGGCGAACGATGTTGACATCCATTTTCATACGCATCTGGAAGAAATACAACTCGCTGTTTGCCTGTAAACGTTCTACTTTCACAACTTCCGTGTCGTTAGCGTAATCTACACCCATCCACAAGTTAGAATTCATACCAGTAGTAAATTCACCAAGAACAATGGTATGTTCGGGAATACCCACAATAGGCACAATACGCTTACCCTTAAAACGGTATTCATTTACCTTGGTGTTGTCCGAATACTTCACCTGTTTATCGCTCAGATACTGGTCATACAAATCCCAAATATCCCAACCACAGATAAAGACCAAACCGGCTTTTTTACGAATCTGCTTTGGACATTTTTTCCACATAGCGTTGAAAGCGGCTTCTACGTTTTCGCCTGTAGATAACTCAGTGGTTCCTGCAATAACAACTTGTCCACCGGCCTTTTCTTCTGCACTGGCACCTGTAGCTGTATTTGCCAAAATACGCTTGATGACACCATCAAAATATTTCATCGGACCGCCAGCATTTTCACCACCAATTTCTGTACCGCCTGAAGGGGCTGTAATTTTAGCAGCAGATGTACCGCCTTTAGCTGAACACCAGATAGATTCACCGATATACTCATTCTTCTTATCCATCAGCAAACGCAACATAGTTGCCTGAATCTTCGGATCAAGCTCGCGGAACACCAAATTACCATCCGGCTGAGCGAATTTCCAATACTTTTCATAATCGCGCGGATTGAACTCCAGATATACCATGAACTCTTTGGGTTCCAGATAACGTTCTGTGAATGTGTACTGGTTCAAACCTCCAGCTGTTCCTGCACCGGCCCCCTGTGTAGATGTCGGAGTTGGAACATTATCTTGGATAATTTTACCCAACTGAACAGATGGAATAGTGTATTTGTGCTGAATGCCAGATTTAATATGAATCAAACCTTCTTGATAAGTATCATTTCCTTGGGCGGTATAGGTTAACAAATCTTCTAAAACCTCACCGGCATAAGTGTTTTGTGCAAAATTTACTGAACTTGCCATATCTTATTACTTGTTTTAGTCAAGTTTCTTAAACTGGAAGTCTTTGCCTACTGCGGCTTCAACTTTCTGAGCCAACTCTTTTTCAGCATCGGTCATACCGGTTGCTGCATTGTCGATGTTGGAAGGATCATTTGCGATTTGAGCAGAGATTTTATCACGTTTTGCAATTGAATTCAAAGTAGCTTGAACCATTTCAAAATTACCTTGCGCCATTTCTACCCATTTAGATTTTGCGCTTGCGTCAATTTTTCCATCAGAAATAGCATCATCAACAAATTGTTCAATAGCTGCATTGCGCTGCGCTTGCTCTGCATCTTTATAAACCTTCAATTCGTTCTTTACTGACGCTAATTCGTTTTGTACATTGGTCAATTGTGCATCCAGCCCTTCTTTTTGAATTTTCAAAGTATCATAAGAGTTTTGAATCTCTTTGACTTTCTTCTCAGCTTCAATCAAGGCATTGATACGAGTAATGACTGAATTAACTTCAGTACCCTTATCCATACCAAGCTGGGCACATACAGAACCAAATGCAAAATTCTGTTCTTCGTTCATAATTTTTTGTGAATTTGAATTTTCTATATGATTTTGATTAGGAATAGAACTGGAATTGTCAAGTGGTTTAAAATTGCCCAGTTCGGTATTGATAGAAGCCATTATTTTTTGTAACGCATTTGCTTCTACCACCCCTTCAATTTGATTTTTAACTTTATTGCAAATCTGCTTAGAAGTTTTTAACACACATTCCGGAGAGATAATGCCGGCCTCAACTGCGGATTTAGCATCAAAATAAGTACCATCACATCCTTCTGGCCCATCCATAATCTCGCGTACTTTGGCTTTTGACAATCCGAAACGTTTGTGATAAATAGTCTCAATTTGTTTTTGGAATGCGTTTATCGTTTGTTCATTGTCGGGATTTGTCTCGCCTTCTTCGCGAATAAATGGATTGTGAATCATCAAAATGGAATAATCGCGCATATAAGAACGGGTGCCGGCAGCCCATAATACTGAAGCCATTGAAGCGGCTAACCCTTCAATAATCGTTTCAACTTCGATAGGGCATTGCTGAATGATAGCGAAAGTTCCCATGCCATACAGAACACTTCCACCTTCACTATTAATGCTGATAATAATCTTGGAAGGTTTGATATAATCCTGTACCCATAAAAACTCATCGTTAAAACAGCGTGTGCTTTCTTCATCAATACGACCATAAAAGCGCATGTAAACAGGTTTAGACTCTTGGACTTCACCCACTACATATTTCAATTCATCTGCTTTCATTAGAACTTTTTTCACAAGAATAGATGTCTGCAAATGATATGGTTGCATTATTCGTCTTCTGTATCGTCTGTTTCTGGAGTTTCTGGTTGTTCTATCTCAACAGAAGGCTCAAACTTAGCCACCTCTTCAATTGTAGGAGTTTTATGGTCTCCATGATTATCTGTATCGTGTTCTGTAGCATCACTATGATTAGTAAACGGCGGCATAACCAAATATCTATCAACCCAATTACGATACTGAAATGCAGAACTGGTGCGGAACCATACTTCATAGTCTATCCAATAAGGCTGTAATCCGTTATCCAAAGATTCTGGCATATCAAAATAAGTAAGGTTGCATCGTTCGTTTAATGCCGGCTCTTTGTCTTTTGCGTCTTGAATAGCCGTGTTGATTTGATTAAAAACACGAAAACCATGTGTTTCCACATAATCGTCACTATTATTTAAATCATTCAATACAAACCGAATACGCATTGTGGCCCGTCCCTCACCAATTCTTTGCTGAGCCACTAAATAACGTACATTGACAAATCGAATAAAAGCTGCTGGAAAAGCAATGGCATATTCAGTGTTTTCTTTTGATCGAACAATACGTTCAAATTGGCCATTATCAATTTTTATTGTTTGAAATAATAAAGGTGATGTGTCATCTTCTGGGTTCACATGCAGAGACTCCAATACCCTTCTGACCGCGTAATAGATTTGCTCTAAAGGGTTGTCTTCCACCTCTTCTATTGTTACATTGTCATCATCTGGCAGCATAGGTAAGTCTTCGTGCAAATCATTACCAACAACTTGCTTAGACTGCTCTGTATGAACAAGCTTATTTTTTTTATCGACTATCATTTGGGAAATCCATCAAAAATACGAATACTAAGAGATGACAATCTATCTGCAATTACAGTAGAATACCCAATAAATTGTCTTTGTGGTATAAAAGCTGCTCCCTGAGTAGCACCTACTTTTGCACCACCTTCATTGTGTATGGCGGCATAACAGAAATTTCGTCCGTATTGACGTTTGCTAAATTTAAACATATCCGGGTCAGTAAAAATCTGTACACCGCGTTGTTTACCTGAACTAACTCTATCCCATACAATTGAATGCTTTAAAGTGCCGGTTTCCTCTAACAAAGGGTGTGTTTTGGGTTTACGCTTTTTCTTCACCGAAGCCTGTAAAAATTTGTGCGACCAGTAATACGATTCTTTTCTGGGCTGCCAGGCAAAAGTTCCGGCAGAATTAAAACGTCTCAGATAAAACGAATCTTTAAATACTTGTTTAGCCGCATTTCCAATCAGCGTCTCAAAATTGAATATATTAACTTCAAATTTATTTGGCAATCTGAGCCATTGCTGAGCCAATTGTTTAGGAGTTATTTGCTTTCCAACCATTTGTCTTTGATATTTTGTGCTATCTTTTTAAGACGTTGTTTATATTTATTTGGAATAACAAAGTAAGAATGGGCATCACTAAATATGCGCCCACCAGTAGCTACGCTTTCTTTAAATACCGGATTTACAAAATCTGGCATTTCTGTAACTTGTCCCATCACTTGTGTAACTTTATGTTGATGATTAATAACGTTCCCACTTTCTTCAACCAAAAAACATCTGCATCCATGTTCAATTGGGGGTATTAACCATGCTGGAAAAGAAGATTTGGGGTAACTTGTGCCTTCTAAAGCCATGTGCCAAGGGCGTACCTTATTATCTCCTTGTGTCATATAAGTTAAAACACTGTTAGAAGCAAAATGAATCCATCCAGCAGCAATTCCCATTGCATATTCAATGTCTTTATTCTCAATATTGGCATAAATGTCATTGTATCTGTCAAAAACATCAATACAATCTGCCATATCATTTTCATCCTCAATATCAAAATCATCTGGCAGTGCCTGGCTCATTTGGAATTCTTCAGCTACAGCAAAATCTACCAGATTATCTAATGCGGCCAACAATATTGTACGTTGCTCATTCTCCAATTGGGTTAAGCTTTCATTATGATTACGCAATAATTCCAATGCTTTTTCAAAGTCTATATTAAATCCCTTGATTGCATGATTGAAAGCAAATTCTGCACGCAAACTCATCATTTCTTCTAATAAATCCCATCGGTCTTCTAAATTTCCATAATTACGTAAGAATTTTTTAAATATCTTGTAGATAGCTAAATACTCGGCTTTATCTTCATCTTCTTTTATGGAATCTGATGTAGCTTGAACGGAAGAAGAACCGCTATCTTTTATTCTTCTTCCGTCAGAAAATTTACCTTATTCGTCACGCGGCGTTCTCCACGTCCATGACCATATCGTTTGTAATATTCTTCATCCGACATAATACCACGATCATTAGAACTGCCCCCAACCATGCCACTGGTACCACCAACTATGCCTGAAGTAGCATTGAACTGTTTGCCAACTATAATACCAAACTCTTTTTCTATCTCATCAGCAGATACTTCATATTTATCTGTAATAAATGAATATAGATTGATTTTATCTTTATTGCTCATCTCTACACGATTGGCATATTTAAATTCTAATCCGGGTTTGATATATCCCATAGCAACCAACCTCGGCAATACCTCTTCATTCATTACATTTTCAATGTATTCTCGATATACTTCTATACGTTCTCGAAAAATGTCTTGATGAGCATTGGTGGAACCAACATAAGACTGGGTTTCACCAGCCATAGATTCGCTACCTACAATCAAATTAGACACTTCTTTGTTTACAAAATCTATTAAACTACTGTAGATATGCTCAGAATTTGACATGGTAAACGTTTTTATATCCACATCATCATTCAAGCCGGTAACAATGATTTTGTTTTGAGCCGCATTAGCTATGTTTTGCGCTAATCGCTGTCTATCTTGTATAGATTCTGACTCTGTTTTTCCATGAATAATGGGTTGTCCGTATGTATGGCTAAAATTCACATAATTAGCTAACGTAAATTTTTTGGCTAAAATCAAAGGGGTTGTAGCTGAAAATAATCCAAGTGTCCCAGTATTTATCAATATATAATTAGTTGTATATTGAGCAGCATCAATATCCCATCCGGGCATCCATTGGCCTTGGTGTTGCACGACACGTCTTTGGTTGGGTAACACATTACGCCGCTCAATGATATTTACTTCTGCCAATTTACCCGTCAAAGGATTTATTTCTGGCATAATTTCCAATAAAGTATATCCATACCACTTAGACTCTACAATACCCTTAATAATTTTAGTAAATTGAGAACCTAATATTTTCTTTGTTTCTTCAACATCTTTAATGTATTTGCCACGTTCATTTTGTTTGGCTAACATATATCGTTCTCCAATAATCTGAGACTCTACGGTTTCCAATACTGCACTTAAATGCGCGTCTTGTTGCACACATGCGTCATATAAATCCATCAAAGCTCCACGATCATCTAGCACAACACCTCTCGATACCTGTGATTGTACAGATTTATATCGACAATGACGATCAATCTCCCTCACATATTCTTGTATTGTTTTTTTGCTTGTTCTGAATATGCTTTCTAATGGAGTGCCATGAAATGTAACATTTGAGTTTATTATATCCATCTTCTAAAGTTTTTGAAAGAATAGATTGCCCGTGAATACTTGGTTTCTCAAATGCCCATATCTATATATTCCACCTGCTTTTAAATAAAATATATTGTATTGTATAACATTCTGTATTATAGTGATATAGCTATAAAATATATGTTAAACTTATGTATTTATTATGTCATTATAGGTAATTGTTATATATTTGTAGCGATATTTTTTAAGTTAAACTATAATTTGTTTTAAACATGAGTAAAGATTTTAAGTATTTTCGTATCAAAATGTCCTATCAAGGAACAGATGCAACAGGAGCCATAGTGCCTATCAAAACTGAAGATATAGTAATGGCTGTTTGTTACTCAGATGCTGAAGCGATTGCGTATAAATTAGCTGAAGGTAAAAACGAGTATGGTGAAGTCGATATTGAAATCGTAAAAACCAAAATCTCAGAAATTGCTTATAACGACACATTCGCAACTGACACAGAATTAATCGGAGGATTAATTAGTTACTATTTTGAAGAATCAGAAGACACTGAAGTTGGACTATATCAAGTTTCTTTGGTTTACTTCAATTTGGATGAAAAAACGGGCAAAATCAAAAATGAAAAAAGTACGATTTATGTGCCGGCATATTCATCTTCTGAAGCAATAGAAAATGTACGAGATTATCTTAAACAGGTTGGTGAAACACGGGAATATACAATTCGCAATGTCAAATACGACAAAGCTCAATCTGTAATGGTAACTCCAGAAACTCACAAAAACAATACCCAAATTTAATATGATTCCGGTAAAAGGGACTGGAAGCATCATAAATGTTCAATGTACAGAAATAGCTCTTCCGGAATTCCCAGAACTCCTATTTGGAACTCATGTTGATAATAGCAGATTTTTTGATGCTACTCACTATCTTTCAATAAAAGACCCAAATCACAAATTGAGTGTCGAAGACTTTTTCAAAAAATTTGATTTTCAAATTAATGCAATTGCAAAAACTTACCAAATCTCAGAAAAAGAATTGGCCATTATCAATACTGTGGGGCACCAATTGATTAACGGATGTTTATGTTATCCGTTCCTATCTTATGTTGATCCGCAATTCTGCGTTTATATCAATGAAATCATAGACGAATTATTTACTGTCGGCATTGTCGTGTCAGACACCCATTTATTGACTCTTGTCAAAAAGAGGTTAACGCCAGAATTGTTAAAACAAATCTGGAATGACGGAGAAGAAATGGCGTAAGGCTCAGCCTGTACTAATCTTTAATCGAAGGAAATTATTATCGTTAATTGCGTCTTCAGTTAATGAAGCTGCTAAATTCAGTGGGTTACGCCCAGGAAATATATCAAAAGCTTGTACTGGAGCACTCATTTCTAACGGTATGTATTATTTCCGATATATAGATAACAGTGTTGAAGTGGATTTGTCTGATATTGGATCTCTCAAACTTGAAGAATATGATAAATTATGTGGCGTGCAGCGTACGGTGTACGCTACAATGGCTATGAATAGAAAAAATTGGACCTATAAAAATAAAAAATATGAAAATCAAAATTTTTAGCACATCAAAACATCAACTTCCTGCTTATGCCACTGCTCAATCAGCAGGATTAGATTTACGAGCAAACATCGAATCTACTGTTATATTAAATCCGGGCCAACGAATATTAATCCCAACAGGATTGCATATTCAATTACCTGAAGGATATGAAGCAAGAATACAACCGCGTAGTGGACTAGCTCTTAAAAAAGGCATTACTTGTTTAAATACTCCTGGATGTGTAGATGCCGATTATCGTGGAGATATAGGAGTAATATTAATTAATCATGGGACAGAGCCTTTTAAAATTGAAGACGGAGACCGTATTGCTCAAATGATTATTTCTAAGTATGAACAAGCTGAATGGGAACCCGTGTTGTCCTTGGATGATTTGGAACACACTGAAAGAGGTGAACAAGGATTTGGGCATACTGAAATAAAATAAAATCTCTTCATAACAAAAGAGGGTGAGCCACTACTATTGACTCACCCTTTAAAAATTTATATCAAATGGAAAATTTTTCAACTCAAAATAAAGATGTTTTGATAAATAGAATTAAATACTACAATCAAACATATAGAATTGGACACCCGGAGATTTCTGATGCAGAATACGATCAATTGGTTGATCAATTAAAACGCATTGATCCAAACAATGAATGGTTCCAGCACATTGAACCTGCCATCATACCTAATAATCGAAAACGAACCTTACCTGTTCCCATGAAATCACTTAATAAAGTGAAAAGCATGTCAGAATTAAAAAAATGGTATCAATCTTTAGGATTAACCCAAACTACAGGGTTGGTATGTATGCCTAAATTCGATGGCTTATCGTTGCTATGTAATGAAATAACTGGAGAGGCATTCTCACGAGGTGGCGCGGAAAACGAAGGTCAAGATTGTACGGCACATTACCAAGATATGCTACATATAAAACACAAAAATGGTTTTCAATACACGTATGGAGAATTTGTGATTAGTAGAGCCAATTGGCATCAATACTTTCAAGGTAAAAATTCAGAATTAACCGGAGAACCATTCAAATCACCTAGAAATACAGCAGCTGGACTGCTAAACCGTGATAATCCATGCCGATACTTGCAATACGCTACTTTTTTTCGTTATGGTATAAACACACCCTTATTGAAAAATTATACTACATTTTACACATTGATTGAAGACATTTGTACAATTTTCAATCAAGAACATCTTTATGGTTTTTATCATTTAGATGAGTTGACAGAAGATGTATTAGCTAATTTGTTTAAGGAGTGGAGCGCATTATATCCGATAGACGGAATTGTTGTTTATTTAAATGACTTATATTTGTGGGAAGCAATTGGTCGTCACCAAACAACTGGAAACCCATTATATGCGATTGCGTATAAGCATCCGGATTTTACAGAGACTTTTGAAACAACCGTTAAAGATATTACATGGAAAGCAAGTAAATCTGGTGCCTTAAAGCCTGTAGTAAATATTGAAATGGTCGATACTGGAGACTGCAATATGGAAAATCCAACAGGATATAATGCCGGATGGATTAATGACCACGAAATCGCTAAAGGAGCAAAAATTTTAGTTACACGTTCCGGAGGGGTAATACCTAAAATCCTCTCTGTAATAGAACCTGCAAATGAAACTGAGCAAAACGATCTATGGGACGATCTAACTGAATGCCCACATTGCCAATCTCCTACACGATGGAACGAAAATGGTATAGAATTATGCTGTACCAATCCTCAGTGCGATGGAAGGTTGTTGGCAAAAGCCGTGTTCTTTTATACTACTTGCGGAGCTGAAAATATAGGTGAAGAAACATTGGCCAAAATATTTAAAGCCGGATATACCACAATTCCACAAATGCTCAATGTAACTTATGGCCAATTAATCCATATTGATGGCTTTGGAGACGGTATTGCTAATATTATTTTGGATAACAATCAACGAATCATGCAAGGTGTGGATGCCGCTACACTCATGCAAGCCAGTGATTGCTTTACAGGTGTGGGCAAAATTAAAGCTCAAAAATGGCTAGATGAAATAGGGCAGGAAAATATAGATTTGTTTTATAAACAACAATACATATTAGCTTCTCCGGATTCAGAACAATTCAAACAATTAAATAAGACCCAACAAGCTTTTGCCATAGGATTGCCATTATTTTATCAATTCGTAGATGATACACAAATCCCAATACTGCTTCCACAACCAGCACAAGATAATCAAAATGGGGTATGCGCAAACATGTCTGTTTGTATGTCTGGATTTAGAGATGCAAAAATAGAGCAATATATTAAATCAGAAGGTGGCACAATCGTTAGTGGTGTCTCTAAAAAGACCACACATCTAATCGTCAAAGACAAAGCTGCCACATCTTCAAAAATAAATAAAGCTTTGGAATTGGGGGTTCAAATTATAGATATAGATGAGTTTAGCCAAAAATATGGATTTTGTATATAATTGGTTTACAGTGACATATATAAAATAATTATATCTAATTGACAATAATCGTATATATATTTTGATAATTAAATAATTTCATATACCTTTGCTGTACATATTTAAAATGATATAGTAATGGCAAAGAAAAATCAATTAACAAAAAGCGATTATTTACCGATGGATGAGCTTAAAAAATTACTCAACAAACTCCATCAAAATAAAAAATACATCTGGGAGCTTTATGTGCGCGTATCGTTTTGTACAGCACTCAGAGCCTCAGATGTATTGTCATTAACATGGGCCGACATCTTAAATAGAAGTTATTTGGTAAAAACCGAAAAGAAAACTGGGAAAACCAGAAAGATACCGTTTAATGATAGAGTGCAACGGTATATTGAAGAACTGTACCTTCTGCTCAAACGGCCTAATCCTAATGAGTTAATTTTCAGAAGTAGAGTAACAGGCCAGCCATTTACCATTCAATATGTAAACCAAACAATAAAAAAATGGAAAGAGTCATATCAGATTAAAATAGACAATTTCTCAACACACACATTCCGGAAAACATTTGGTAGGTATGTTTATGACAACCACAAAGATAAAGGTGCGGCATTGATATTACTGAACCAAATATTCAAACACTCATCTTTGGAAATCACAAAAGTTTATTTGGGTATCAGAGAAGATGAGGTTAACAATATCTTCGATTCTATTTCTATCTAAAAATTTTTAAGTCTTCAAATTAAATTGAAGGCCCATCATCTCAATTGATTGCACTTACAGTGCCCTTATCTGTTTATTATTTCATGCGGATTACCCCCGCACAAAACTGATTTTTACATGAACCAAAAACAAGATGAAGGACTGTACAATGTGCATCCTGCTCCATTTACATGTAGTCTCTGTGGAAAAACAGACGATCTTTCAAATTATGACCCATCTGAGTATCTGTTACTCATGCACAAGCATCATGTATGTTTTCATTGCGCTTTCTGGATGGATAAAATTCAAAATCCTCCAGTTAATCGGGAAATTATAAATGGACACCATTATATTATTCATCCATTCGCAAAACGACCTCACAATGTGATTTTAGGATTCGGGGGGCATGAATTTTATATACGGAGATTTGATGGCACATTGATTAAATCCAACAACGTATGGCATCAGGGGAAAATCCCGGAACACTTTCGTAAAGACTTGCCTGACACTGCCGACTTCCTGACTTTAATGGATTTCCAGAAATTAAAAAACGACCCATACAAATGTATGGCCAAAGGTTGCTGGGATCGTTATCACTGTTTACGTTATGACCAATCTTGTGAAAAGGATGGGCCATTCAATATTATCCCCGATTCACATATCCCAGGAAATGAACATTGTCCTTCTTTTGTTAAACCATACAACGCCATAGAACCATGATATATGTAATAAGTATTTTGTCATTAGCTCAAATTATTTTCATCTCAATTTTAATGTATCAACAACGTGTCCAGAGAAAACGCCTTCAGTTGATACTGCAATACCAACAGTTGTTATTGATTCATTCTCAATTCGGAAATGATGCGCACGAAATGTTGTTATGGAAAGACAGGTGCGACATCATCAAATGGCAGAAAGAATTAATATTAATGGAAAACTATGAAATGGCCAATGAAACGAAAAAGGCTACAGAGCGAATCGCAAATATGATTAATTATTATCGTGATAATTTACAAGCACATGAAAACAACTAAAGACATATTAAACCAACAGTGGGAACAGTTTGATGCCCAGTCATTCTTGAAAAACGACCCACTGCAAGTGGTCAAGTCTATGATAGAGAAGAAACCAAACTCTATCGGAGATATAGAGATTTGCGCTATATTGACTACAACTATTGCCTGGGGGCAACGCGAACAAATCATCAAAACAGCCAACTCAATAATGAATTACTGTAATTGGCAACCTTTAGAATTTATAAAATACGGAGATTTTTATGATATTCCGGACGAACAAAATATATATCGCACATTAAAAGGTAAAGCCTTTAAAGAAATGTGTCATAAAATGAGATTGTTCTATAATAAATACGATTCTATACAAAACGCAATCATTCAGAAAAAAGCAAGCGTTGGTGATTTAATAGACTTATTGTCAAATTGGGGAGAGTCTGCAAGATTAGGTAGTCCATCACGTAATTCAGCTTGCAAACGTATTAACATGCTGCTTCGATGGATGGTCCGAAAAGATGATATAGATTTAGGATTATGGCAAACCGACCTGATTACTCCAGCAACTTTATATGCAATTTTAGATACACATGTTGCTCAACAGGCTACACGGATGGGGTTAATTTCTTATCCGAAAGAAAGCTGGAAGGCTGTACTTGAACTGACTGACGTTTATCGCTCATGGGACTCTAAAGACCCGATAAAATATGATTTTGTATTAATGACTAATAATTTGCAAAGATGACTGTAGTATTATTTATATTTTTAATCTTGATCGTTGGATTCGTAATTTTTTTAGGCGTAATTATTCAATATCAGGCATGTCAACAATGCCCTTTTCACGATAAATGCGAACAATTAATGAACGAGGGCAAACCGAACTTGTGCGAACAAAATAATATAGACCGAAATGTATGGAACAATCAAACAAGCTGCCTGTAGGATTAGAATATATTGACGGCCAACTTTATTTATATAGATGTCCCAAATGTGGTCGAGAAAACTATATTTTGAATGTTTCACTTGGAATATGTACCTGGTGTGGATATAATGCCAATTTGAACTATCCTAAAACTCTAAATGACAACCAAAATGAACAAGATAACAGATAAACAACGTGTCTCTGTACAAGAGATGAAAGAATATTATGCTCAGAATTATCCGTTTGAACCGAACAATCGGCGCGTAGGACGATTGGCCAAACAACTGGGCTTTAAACTGGTCAAGCAAATGATTAATCGCAAATATGAATATTTTTATATTAAAGCAAATCAAGATTAATGAACATGTTTAAATAAATAATATGAAGCATAGTCTTGCAGATTTTAAAGGCAGATACCATTCTATGCCGTCCACTATCATGGATTTATTAACTGGCGATGCGTTTCTTATATTTTCCAGAATATATGCTCATAGTAAAAAAACAATATGTGAAGATGAAATTCAAATCTCAGCAAAAACATTAAGTAAACTTACAAGACGAAGCGAAAGAAAAGTCGCCCAAAGCATCAAAGAACTGGAAGATATTGGATTCATTTTTGTCAAAGGAAGTGAACGTGGAAAACGAACATATATCATCAATTGGGATGAAATTTACAAACTCAATCAATTTACATCTGGAATTTCGTATGAGGGAATTGCCAAACTAAATGAAATATGTCATTCAGATAATGGTATCACTCCATTTTCTCAAATACCTAAAAATATATTAGATGAAATATCAGCAGATTTTAAATACGATTCCAAATCTGCTGCAAATCCTGCATTAAATACCGAAAATGCAGCAGATTTGGAAACATCCGACAATCAATCTGCTGACATTTCTGCATTAAATACCAAAATGTCAGCAGATGGTCAAACAAGAATAGTTCAATCTGTTGCAAATCCTGCATTAAAGGACGAAATTGCAGCAGATGAAAATAAAACTGCTGACATTTCTGCATTAAACGCCGAATTTGCAGCAGTTTCTCCGGTTACAATGCAAAAATTGCAGCAGATTTATGGTCTAGATACAGCAATTGCAGCAGATTCATCGCATATTATCTTGGAACAGGATGGAGAAATTCATCTTTATGTCAAATTATCTGGTGCAGAACAAATAATCGCGCGAAAAATAGGGATAAATAGTGTAAAACTCGTTTTTTCATCTGCTGCAAATCCTGCATTAAATACCGAAATGTCAGCAGATGAAAAAAAATCTGCTGCAATTTCTGCATTAAAGGACAAAAATCTGCTGACATTTGGTACATCAGTAAATATATATAATAAATATAATAATAAAAATATATATAAAGGGGAAGAAATACAACAAGATTTAAATTTAAGCTTAGGCAATGACTCAGGAGAAGACCCTCAGCTTCCTTCAAAAAATGATTTTGTCCGAACATGGTTTGATTCACGTGAACTTTCTCTTCCAGTTCTTTCATCATCCGATTTTGAACAGATAATCTCCCAGCCTAAATTTCGGGATGGGGATGAGGATGAAATAATCAGGTATGTTTGGGATAGTATCAGTTTCTCAGAAATAGAAGAAGCAGATAATTATCGTTTCCCAGCGATGGAATTAAAACGTATCATTGAAAATGCTTGGGTCGAACAAAAAGAAATCAAGGGAGATGATATGACCCTTTCAGAACAGGATGCTAAAAATATCTTCGGGTTCGATTTGGAAGAACAGGACGGAGAACTTTTCTGCATCATAACCCCCAGTAAGCTCCGTGATATTTCTTGCACTACAAAAGAAAGCTCAGTTCACACAAGGGTTAGAAACGAACAAGATAGAAAAAGCCGAATATCGTTTATTGACTCAATTCAAGAAATTGCAGATATTGATATTGAAAAATTATCGGCGGCAGAATATGCAACCCTGTTAATGGTAGATTATGTCAAAGAACGGGCCGAAAACGGACAAGCACGTCCGGATGAAATAACGAAAACGCAATATCGGGAATTATTAAAAGATTGGGCACAAACAGCAAACGTGCCTGAGAACGATCTAAAATTACTCTGGAAAGAAATTCCGCAAAAAGGACGCGTGCGTTTGAGTTATATGCAATTGCTTCCAGATAAAATTTTTAAATACAACCATGAACATGATGATTGTATGGATGTAGAAGAACTTTATAACAAAAAGATGGCTGAAGAGGGTTGACTCCCAGCCATCTTTCGTTTTATTCAGCTTTAGCTAAAAAATCACGTCTTATTTCCATTTCTGCCTCTAATATTGCCACAGCATCTTCCTCTCTTTTAAAATAATTGCCGGCTAAATATCTTTTATTGCTTGTTGCTTTGTCCTTTTCAATATCTGATGTAACTTGCATTTTGTCGGTTATATACCAATACCGTTCATTTAGACCAACGCGCATATTTAATGGCTCAATACGTTTTAAATAATGATTCCATGATTTTCCAGCTTTATTTAGCTCTGTCTCTAAGGCTTTTCTTGGATAATCAGTAGGCTTAAAGGAAGTAAAAGAGAAATCATTGATATGGCCTAAATATTCGTGCATATTGAATTTAACAGTTTCGCCTTTGTAACAATAGCAATACATGATAATTTCTCCAGTCTTTTGAATTTGACGGACTACACCATACCCATCTTTGCCTGTTTGATGGTCTTGAAAACAAACTAAACTGCCAGATCCAGGAATAAATTTATCGGTTATAACGAAAAATGGGTTGCCAAATTCTTTGCCCATTTCATCAAGAACGTGATTTATGCGTTTTAAGGCGTTTTCGTCAGCGTGGGTAATATCTTGTATAGGAATTGTAATTGAATCGAAATTAGGGCCATTTCTGTCAATTCTGAGGCATATTTTTACATCTTCTATATTCGAGTCTTGAACTAATCCAATACACTCGCCCCATTTTACCACATCTCCAGCCCCATACCCAGATTCTAACCAATTGGCAAATGCAGCATAATCTAACGCATGGTCTGTTGTGGAATAACTGGAAGGAACATGCAACTTGATTCCATATTTGTTTTTACAGTACAAGCTAATTCCTTCAAAGTCGATTTCAGATTTATATTTCCTCTTTCTGAGAAAATGGTCAATTTGCTTTTTCGTTTTCATATTCAGATGAAATAATTAATTGTTTCTGCAAAAATACAATGATTTTCTAATAAACATCAATATGCGATAAAAATTTTGTTTATTCTACAGAAAATGAGACTTGTAAATTTAGCTCCGGAAAAAATTAGAAATTTGAGATATTGAAAATTGTATAGGAGGTCATTTTGAATATATTAGTTTTGGCAAACAATAATTAGTAGCTGTTATAAATTGAGATACACTATTTAAAGCGTTGATAAACCATATATTAAGATACACTTCCAGTAAATTGGATATAATAATAATATTAGAAAGATGGTTTGGCATTTGTATAATGTATTGAAATTAGAAATTTCTGGAAGAGGCGTTATTTTTGTTTGTATTGTGATTTGAAAAAACGAGATTGAAAAAAATGGCCGGACTATATATACGGTATGCGTCCCCGATGGGACTGGCTCTCCCTTATTTTTTTTCATTTTTTGGTGCAAACATGCTGAAAATCAATGATTTATATTGTTTCACTTTGTGCAAAAGTGAAACAAACGGCAAAAGTATTTGTTTTGTGTGTGTTTTTGGTTTTTATCCTTTGTTGTAATTATTACAAATTTATGCTTTTTGTGTGTGTTTGTTGCCGCATCCAGGACCACGCGCGTGCGTGTGTGCGTGCGTATGTGTGCCGGTACATTTGCCGCAAATAAGTACCACGCACGCGCACACATATGTATATGGCTTGTAAATCATTGATTTTCAACTACTTATATTTATTCATAAAAATATTCAATTATAAATAACTGAAAATCAATACTTTATAAAAAATTTTATGTCTGTATGCAAATTTGTTGCTAAAATGTTTGTGTATATCAAATATTTGCTATACCTTTGCAATGTCAAGTTAAGAAAACGGCTACTTGACAAAGTGTTAACTTTCCGTTTTGGTTAAGTCTGTAAACCTACCAAAAGCGAAAACCGCAAACAGACAAAAAAGTGATTAATAACATATTGTTTCACCTGTAAAAACGAAAGTACAAAACAGACAGGAAATTTTAACATTTAGCCAAAGGAGTGCGAAAGCGAAAGCAAAAGCGCACGCCCAAACGAAACCGATAGGTTTACGTACTGGGGAAAGAATACCCATAACTGTAATGGTCAGTTATTAAAGATTGTCATGCAAACCGTCGCTGGCACTATGGGGGAGCTATATACATAAGTCTGCCACAAAAGCGTGCTATTAGTGCGTAGCTCCAGGCAGCAAAAGGGAAAAGCGTGGACTTTGTGCCATAAGTGTGCCCAGTTGCCACTTGCATACCGAAAAACGGATGCCCACGCAAAGGTGTGAAAATCTGCCCCTAATGCGAACTGAGAAAAATGGTCTGCCCTTAGTGTGTCCATATAATCACCAACGCAACGCAACCCTAACAGTATAAAAGTGTATGCCCAGAGTGTGCTTTAACGGTAACGATGGAAATTACCTACCACATAAGCGCAAAACTTATGTAAAGTATTGCAATTCAATCGGTTTGGTTGCAGTTGGTGAGCACTCATACACAAGGCGCACGGTACCGTTGCGCTACTGAGTGACGGACAAATTGTATGCCTGGAGCATGTCATAAGGTGAAATAGTGGCGTGTTCCAGTTTTGGGCTTTGACACAGATTGGCTGCTGCGTATAAACGTGGTGGCTTTTGGTGTGTCCCTACTTTGGTGGGTCGAGGTTCAATTCCTCGACTGCCCACAATGGCGATATTGCCAGAAAACTCCAAAAAATAGTAAATCATGGGAGCAATTACAAGATTAAACAGCGTGCAATTTGAAGCAATGAATGTGAATGAAATGGTTGGTGTAACACTGGTGTATAAAAGCGTAAATCGTGATGGGGAAACGCATTTTAGCGGATTGAATTTTGCCGGTGATGAGTACACACCAAAGGATAAAACACAAGACGAAATTTTCCGTGTGTGGAAAAATGTGGTGGCAACATTCTGGACCGTGAAAGCAATAGAGGCTGGTCTGCGTGTGGATAATGGTGGAATAGCGTCTAAATTACGTGCCGGAACACCTGCTGAAATCATAGTGCGTACAAGTGATGGAAAAACGTCTAAAAGATGGGACGTTGAAAATAGCGTGTGGTCTCGAATTGGTTTGATACCGACAAAAAAAGACCTGGAGTGTGCCGGACGTGATTTTAAGAAGAAAATACATGTTGCTACAAAAGCATCTTTTGACGTATTAAAGTTCCGTTTGAATTTTGAAGAAGTAGCTGCCAAAGCTGCAAATTATTACGAAATATTGGGCGTAAATCGTGATGCAAGCACTGAAGAGATTAAGAAAGCGTACAAAGAAGCTGCTAAAGCTGCGCATCCTGATAATGGTGGGGATAATGTGAAAATGCAGATGGTTAATGAAGCGTGGGATATTCTGGGCAATGCACAAAAACGTGCTGAGTATGACGCTAAGATGGCTGCGTAAAATATACAGGTTATATAATTGGGAGAGCGTGCTAAAATATTTAGTGCGCTCTTTTTATATCATAAGCTATGAAACAAGTGCAATTAAAAGATGTGCGTAAAGGAGATTTCTTTCGCTTTACACCAACCGGAAATTTGTTTGTGCGTGGATATTATGAGCGTAGCATAAAAAAGTATGAGTATTATGCGTATGATGACATAAACCATGAAGGATTTGCCAAAGGTACAAGAAAAGTGTTGGTGGATTGATTGAGATGCTTTTGGAATATGGTGTGCCATAGAGAGTTCGATTCTCTCAGCATCACTTTGAAGGCACGTACTAAATCAGTGCGTGCCATTTTTATATCAAATAGGGAACAATAAAAAGTATTAAAAGTATGAAACGAGCAAGAATTTCAAGAACGAGCGTGAAAATTGTGTCTATTTCTAATATGAGTATGACATTCTTTGTGCCTAAATCGCAAAATGTATCTGTGAGACGCAAAACTGTGTATGACCTTTTTAAGAATTGATAATATGAAGCGTAAACGTATTACTAAGCGTGTAGAAAAGATATTGTCATGCAGTGGTATGAAAATCATAAAATATGTGCAATTAATATTGGTTATGACATGCCTATTTAGTTGTAAGAACATGGAATATACCGAAAGCTGGTGTAAATATTGTGAAAAATACAATGTAAGCGTAGACAATCCTACAGAAGAACAAGAAAATTATTATTTGGATTGCTATGTAGGGAGTGTAGAAGAAGAAAGTGATTTAAACAAAAAATGATTAGCCTTATGAGAAATTTTGAATTGGGGTTTGTTCTAAGAAGTGCTGGAAGTGATTGCAGTAATAATGGCCCAACTTCTAAATATGATTTTCTGTATGTGTTTAGAGAAAGCGTGTCAAAAGAACAAATCCGCGAATGGTTAAAAGAAAAATCTGCTAAAAATACAGGCGATAGATTTGACGCATTGGAAGACAAATGTGTGTATCTCAAAAAATCCAATAATTATGTATGGGCAGAAATGGTGTTTAAACGCCCTGATAATGAAGGCCATTATTGTGCCGGTGGAAATTATATTTGTTCTAGTGACGCTTCATTTATTGATATGGTGGGACACTCGTACCCTATCAGTGTACATGATAGATTTGAAACATGGCCTGAATATAATGCACTAAGTATATGAAACGTAATGATATAGCCAGTTTTTTCTACTATATGTGGAATACCTGGAATAAACAAGAATGCCAAATTGTGTTTGCACAGTCTAATTGTGGATGGCAACATATTTGGAATAAGTGGTGCTCATACTGTCATAATCATATACAATATGGTGCTACTGAAGAATTTTTTGCGAATCTGAGCGATGTTAATCAGGATTTGTTGGTTAAGCGTGCTTTAGAATTGTATGATAGAAAACGAAAAATCAATGAAACAGATTTGTAAAATAGTGTTGGGTATAGTATTGGTTGTAATGATAATACGTGCCTGTCAAATGGAATATGTGTGTGATGTCGCAGATTCTATACCACATGATATTAAAGAACGTATTTTAAATGACCATCCTGAATGTGTGGATATTGATGTTCTGGCAGATTTTTGGGTTAACAAAGGTGATTCTATTGTGGCTGAAATAGTTGCAGAGCAAGAATATGAAAAAGAGTTAAGAGAATATTTGCAACAACACCCTGAAGAATGGGATAATAATTAATATTATGGAACAACTAATAATTGACAAAATGCGATCTGAACTGTTTGACACACGATTGTGTAAACAGGATTTTGAGAAATATGATGTGGCTCAATTGCAGGATACCGATGAGCCGTTTTTATGGATGGTGCGTGAACATGGCACGTCCCTTGCTCTTATTGGACCTACACAAATGGATAAAATGTTTCGTTCAGAATCATGGCGTATTGCATTGATGAGAAACCCATTAGATGCTATTGCCAACATTTTGTATTGGAACGATGAAACAGCGAAATGTTTTTATTGGTCAGGATTTGAGTTATGTAGAATTGAGAAAGATGAATTAGGCATCATATACCAAAGAATTTGGTCCGGCAGAATTAAAAAATTGCAAGAAAGTCAAAACGATAAAGTTGTTGTTTTTGAACATATAATTTCATGTCAAGGACAAAGAACAGTTAATAAAATACCAGTATTGAGTGAGTTTATTCAATTAATTATCAAACACTTAAACAGATAGGTTATGAATACAAGAAATGTAAATATCCCAGACATTGATGATTTGGATGCTTTGTGTAGAGCGATAGATTGGACGCAATATCAATCAATGCTGGAGCAATCTCTTGCCAATGAAAAGACTTGGGAGTTCGGATGTATGGATGAATATAACCCTCACACAGATAATATTGCTCAAATTGAGGAAGAATTAAATTTTTTGTCTGCCGGCGAATATGAAGCTATTGTGAGAATGCACGATGCAGAATATTTTCAAGATTTTGTGTAAAATATAAAATGGCACGAAGGGAGAATGGTTATGCAAAAAGAATTTGTAGTTTGCGTCCTTTCGAGGGACGACCTGAAGGAAATAGGGTTAAACCCAGATAGTTTAAGTGATTCAGCTATGAAAAAGATAGCGTCTAAAATGGGAGAATCGTATTGTAACAATGGTTTTTGGGAAGATTTAAGATTTTATACTGGAGTGTTTGAAGAAACCAAAATTGACAAAAATGAATAAAGAGAACAATATAAAAGAGCCTAAACGATTGGTTACAATCGAATTGAGATATGAAGATAGGCCCGTCAATGAAGATGTGGGTGGATATACAACACGTACCATCACAATTGGTATTTATGATACTTTAGATGAAGCTATCGAGCAGGGTAATAAAGCAATTGAGCTATTATCTAAATATTTTGAAGTAAGAAGTGATGACTATTTCGTTAAAAACGCCTTGTTTGGTATGCCCAGAACTTTGGTGAGTAATTGTTGTTATCGAACTCAACAGATAGCATATTTTGCTAAGATAACTCCTTTACATTTCGATGATTTGGAAGCCGCTGTTAAAGAAGCGTTTGCGGCCCGTGAAAGATATAAAAAGTACCAACAAGAAAATCAAGAATAATATGAAAAAGGAATTAAAAATAGGCGATAAAGTACAAATTAAAGATGCACAGTGGGACGATATAGAAAGAACTTTAGATGAGGTTTATCCAGAGGGTATGACCGACACCCAACTCAATGATTTGTTCTGGTTTGATTTTGATACTGTAAAATCATGGGCTGGCATATCTGATTATCCTAAATATTTTAAGATTGTAGGGCCTCGTAAAAATGAGTGTGTTATTGCTGTGGATGATGAAGATGAAGAAAGACAATTAAAGGACGTTACCCACGATTGTGAAGTTACAGAACTTAATGAAAACCAACCTGTTGAAGCTGATGAAGATTTTTGTTTTTGGAATGTAGAATCATTCATATATGACGAAGACAATATGTATGATTCATATAGTATTCCAAATTATGCGATATGTGCTATTGAAAATGGAGATTTTTCAGGACTTGAAAATGAAGATATAGATAATATCAACAAGTTTTTGGCAGATCTGGACGAAGCTATCCCTAATGGGTATGTTTTTGATTGGGATAAAGAATCTTTAGAATCTCCATACTTTTCCAGTAATCCTAAATTTGGATTACCAGCTGATTGCGTGTTATTAAGAGTGTATGAATTAAAACAAGATTAATCAAAAATCAAACGATATTATGTATAAACGTACAGTCATCTTTAGAGATACAACCCACACTAGATGGGTTGTTAATTTTGAATTGCGTAACAATTCTTTAAATATTCAACGAAGTAGAGCCACATTGCAGGAATTGAATAATAAATACGAATTGTCTGTTACTGGTGAAGGTGGTTGCTCATGTGGACAATGTTATGAATATATAGCTCCAAGAACACCAGGTCAAAAACAGTTATTGGATATTTGGCATAAATATCATTTGAACAATATGTCTGCCGGAACTGTGAAACAAGATGACTATTTGAATAGTCAAGAGTATAGAAATGATTACAATAAATTCGTTGATTTATTTATTGGTTACGATAAAGAGCACAGACAACGGTTTGATAAAACTAATTGGGATATTTTCTGCAAATCACTCCAAATATATCCTGATTATATTGAGGGTGTCAAGACAATTATATTGAAATATATGAGTGACAACCCTATTGTATATATTTTGGGACTTACCGCTCATGGGCTATCACATCAAATTGATGACCTTTATGTTAAGTATTTGTTTTTAGCAATACATGGATTATACAATGACCGTGGTTATAAATATGGGTCTGGATGGTTGCATGATGAGCTGCCAGTTGATATAGAGCAACAAATTGATTCACTATGCGACCTTATTGAACAAGAAGAAAAGTCATTATCCTCAGAATTAAACCCTGTATTCGATATGGGGAATGAAGATTTTGTGGCAGATGAATGTATTATTCAACAGGTTATGGATTTACGTCAATGTGACAGGTCTGAAGCAATGCGTTTTATCGCTTTGGGGATGCACTTGAAATATACATTTGGTGACTTGAATGACACTTTTAATATTGAAGATTCCGATTTACAACTATACACAGCCAACGGTACTCAATATTATTTGGGAACCGAAGATGAATTAATACAAATCGCTGAAGACACAGTTCATAACGATAGTGAATATGAATATTTTTGGAGAGAAGCTGTTTCTGCTGGTAGAACACAAGAATCTTTAAAAGAATGGTTGGATTCCATTGTTCCTATGGATGGGTGGTGTTCAGTATTAAACCATTGGAATGGCGAATACCATGAGTATGAAGTTGGAAATGAATGTATTTGTGTAAGTTTAACGTAAATATATAAAGATGAAAATAGCGGTTTTAGATTTCAATTGCAATTCTGTTGATATTATTACAGTTGATGAAGCTTTTATAGAAGAAAAATATAATGGAGAAATTGAAGATTTTTTGACCGAACATTGCCAATATAATTTGGATATGATTCAATGGATGGGGCCAATTGCAGAATTAAACTTGGATATGACGGAGCAGTCATTTGAAGCAGATGATTTTGTATGGACTCCAACTGAACAACATATAGAACACTTTAAAACTAAAAAATCGGATTGTAGTCAGATTTTAGAAATCTTATTGGTTGATGAGCGTATATTCGGAAATGATGAAGAACATTTAGTTGTTATGGATTTTTATGATGGGTGTGCTATCGAACGCCGGTATGATAATCATCCGCGATTGATTTTGCTTTATCCTACAACCGAAGAAGCAAAGCGATGGAGTTGTGTGGAAGAAAAGGTATTGTCTTATACGTCTTGCAAAACAGAAGAAGATATTACCCCATACGATATTGCACTGGCTCATGGAGTTTTGTATTGGGAAACTGAATTATAAATTAAATTATGGGAAAAGATTTAGATAAAACTAGATACTGTACTAATTGCGGAAGTACAAATGTAAGAGCACAAATGTGGGTTAATCCTAATACACACGAAGTTTATAATCATTGTACGGGATTTGATGAAGAATACGACAATTATTGTGATTGTTGCAAAGAATTTGTAGAATTATATACTTTACGACAACTTTGGAAGGCTTTTGAAAATTACCCTGTCAACAATGATGATGAAATTGAAGCGGATTTTTTATCTTTTCCTGCTGGCACTTCAAAGTTTGATGTATGGCATTGGTTTGATGAACGATGCCCTAATAATTTACATGATGATTTAATGTATTGATATGATAACCTCTCAGATAATATTACAACGTTTGTCAAACGCTGTCAATGGTTCTGAAAAAGAACTTTATACAGATGGAGAATTGCAGGAATTTGCGGAATTCTATTTAGACAAATGGGATGACAATACTAGTAAAGATGTGATTGCTGAAGCTTTTGTAGATTATTGGTGGAATTCCTCTCATCCTTGTAGAAGGTGTTCTGAATGTGGATCGTTAATGTGTGAAGGGTATTGTGTAAGTATGGGAGTGGCATATTATTGTTGTGACCAATGTTTATATAAACATTTTACACCATCCGAATGGCAACAGGAATGTGAAGATGATGACCAGAGTTATTATACTGAATGGAGATAATATTAAAAAAACAATGAAAACAAAAATATACAATAATATATTACACGGAGATTGGGTAAAATGTTCGCAATGTGGCGCAATTATGTTGTTGCCATGTGGTGCTGATCAATGCCCGGAATGTTGTGGTTGTGGAACATTATCTTGGATAGATGAAGCCCGTCAAGAAATGAATGTAGATGATTTAGGTGCCGATGCCTTTAATACGAATCACACCTTAAAACCGGAAGATTATTTGGATCCAGAAACGCTTGCTATGGAGTTTCCTGAATATTACAAACAATTAAAAACACCGATGATGGAACATACTGATTTTTATTGTTTAGTTAAAAGAATTAAACAAATGGAATATAAAGAAGTGTTTGAAGCAATTCAAGCACATGGAGGCTTTTACGAATGGGATGTAAATAGTGATAGCTATCCTATTATTGCTGTGAATATAGATAGTATTTGCCCTAATCCGATGGATGTTGTGATTACCAAAGCTTATGTTAAAAACAATATATTGTGTTTGGAAGGAGAAGATAAGGAATATGGTAATCCGGTACAATTTTCATGTGATGAAGTTTTTGCTGGACACTTGTCATATATCTTGGATTATTTGCCTGCCACAAGCACTGTTGATTCTGTTAAATCAGATTTTTCTACTAATGTTTTGTTTGGACAAGATGCAGTTAGAGCGTACGAAAACGGCAGTTTTCAAGAATTTGTAGATAGTTATGAAGGGTATAGCCACATTGTTAGGAGTTTTGATACACCGGAAGAACAGCAAGCGTATTTGACAGGTTTGAATGATATGGATGGATGGCATGAATATCGGCAGTTGGAATCACATGAATTATTAGAAGACCCCAATATTAGTTATGAATAGAAAAACAATTAAAGTAAATAAAGATGGCTTTGTATGGCGCATCGTTTCAAAAAAAGAAGCTCAATTTATTTGGGAACATCAACTGATGGAGTTATATGTTTTATATGACGATGATAGTGAAGGGCTGATTGAATCTAAAGACGCATTAGAACAAGCTTTACAAGATAGCTTTGTAGGCATAGAAGTAGGTCATTTAACAGGTTCTGAATCGGACTACTTATTGAACCTTCAGGAAATATCTACGCAAACTGTATTACGTATTACTGATTTGTTGGATTGTAGCAGACAGGAGGCGTTTAAAATAATACAAAACTGGACAAGTGAGTTTGGGGATATTTATGGACCATACCAATATACCGAGAACAATGACTACTATGAGTTATTGGATCATTTTATTGAAGAAAAATTGGAGTTGTTGGCCAAGAAATACAATACAGTTGCGCCTTCAGATATAGAACATGAACGTTCTGTATGGTTAAGGGCTGGAATCGTTTTATCCGGCACTAAACAAGAAATTGATGCAATAGTGTCTGGTGATGGTGATATAAAAGCCTTATTAGATAAACAACAATTTGAATTTCAAGGTGATTCTTATATTCCTGAATGTAGTGTAGAAGAATACAATCGCCAGTATAACACTGATTTTAATGTTAATGAAATTAGTTACAATTTATGAATAAAGAAAAAACAACAATTGAGTATTGGAGACACCCGACTGAAGCTGAAATTAAGTTTGGCGAAGGTGCTATTCATTGGTTAACAGTTGATATAGAAAAAGTCAAAAAGCCAAATGGAAAATTGAAGAAGTGGTTTATCCATACGGATGGATTAAGATATAATCGTCCATAACAGTTGTTTGTTATCATCCTTTATAAAAGGGCTGTCCTAGTTTTCTGGGATGGCCCTTTTATGTTAAACAAGGGTAAAAATGGACAACTATTCACACCATATAAAACAACATTATCTATTCATTTAAAAGCGTAACAATTATGAGAACAGTTTTTTCAGATATACACCAAGTCGCTCATTTATGGGCACATCAAGCTCAGGAAGAAGCGCGTAATTCCCAGGATAATTTTTATTTTCATAACAATACAATATATTCTTATGGAGCACATTTTATATGTGGTCAAATAGTATTTAATAAACGTGGAGAGAAAGCGTATGTCTTAAACGATAACTCATATTCTAACACCACATCAAAACATCAAGGGGTTGTCAAATCATCCATTCCTTTTGGTTCAACAATTTTCAGTACAAGTGGTGCTGATACACCCAACACTATTGGTGACAAATACCAATATGGATATTCCCAGGCAATTAAAGCTGTTTGTAATAAGATAGTCAAGATTGAGACTTTGATGCAAAAAGAAGTGAAGGCTATATCCAGAGACTATAAACCTCAGATATTAAGCCTGATTAAAGAAATTGACAGATGGATTAAATTTTGGGAATTGAATAAAAAACAAAAATGGGGTGTTAATTCTTATCTGCCTCCTGTATGGCAGCCTGATATTGATACATATCTGAACGCTTCTAAAAGAGCGATTGACGCTTGTTTTAACTGTACCAAAACTCCTGAAAAGGCAGCGAGTTATTTGTATTTATTCAATTTGATTAGAGCTTTAGACGAAATCAATTATGAAAATATCGAGAATATTATATCTCAATTCTATGGATCTGATGTGGTAAAGCAAGAACCGGAAAGGCTCGAAAAAATCAACAAGGCAAAAGCTAAACAAGCACTTGCAAACAAGAAGAAATTGCTTCAGGAAGATGCTAAGAATCTGAAAAAATGGAAAGCAAACGATAAACAGACATGGAACCCAAGCTCTGAATTTTGGGTCAAATTTGGGTGGGACACATCATTGAGAATTAAAAACGATCTGATTGAAACTTCAAAACATATTAAAATCAGTTTGGAGGAAGGCAAACGGTTATGGGCATTAGTACAGGCTTTTCATAATGGGCATGAGTTCAGACATGACCTAGCTCTTGACTTAAATGGCCACCAATGGAAAATCAATTCCTATAAGAACGATATTCTTACGGCTGGATGTCACACCATTCATTTTAGTGAGTGTCAAGAAATTGCAAATCAATTGGGTTGGTAATATGCCGTTAAAGATAGAATCAATAAAAGTGGCCGGCACCAAGTATGATGGCCGAGCTAAATTGTCTGAAGACCAACGACAAGCAATAAGGATTTTAGCACGTGAAGGCTATAGTCAACGCAAGCTGGCTTCTATGTTTAATGTCAGCAAACGACTGATTCAATCTATTATCACACCTCCTGTACGCACTCCAGCTAAAAAACATACAAAAGAGTATTGGACTGAAGTCAAAAAAAGATATAGAGATAAAAAAATCAATTTATACAAATCTGGAAAAATCCAATTTAAAAAGAAGTAATTATGGAATCAAAAATCGAGATTTTAAAAAGTAATGTAATAGCAGCTTACAGATCTGGAAGTGAAGAAGTAAAAAACATGCTGACCCACCTGTTTCCAGATATGGATTTCAAGGGCAACGTGATGGATAGAATCAAGACATGGAAAGATGTTTGTAATGAGTTGAATATTCCTGATGATTGGGAAAATAATTTACAGCTACATGTTTTTGATACCTTCCATTTTAATGAAGGTGAAATGAAATGTGCAATAGCACACATGAAAATCTTAGCTATTGCTAAAGCTTTAAACGAAGGGTGGGAATTAACGAAAGATGCGGAAGAACGCGAAGAGGGATATGGCATATATTGGATTAAACGTGATGGAGTTCGTGGTGACGTTGATTTTCAAGTCGGCTCGGATTGCGCCCCCGGGTACGTGTACGCGGGTTACTCTTTCGGGAACTCGTTTTGGTACTTCGTGCCTCGGCTCTCCTTCAGAACACAGGAATTAGCCGAATATGCGGTACTTCAGTTTCCGGATATTTGGAGAGAATATTACAATAATTATGAACAAAACAAGTAATGACTCGAAAACGTAAAAAGCGTATTGTTTATACAGAATTCAATTCCGCTTCTATAAAAGACGCAAAACGCAATATCAAGTGTTTTTTGAAGGCCCTTCTATCTCAGATTGGCCTTCAAAGTGGAATTGATTACTGGGTAACAAATGATTTTCTCAGAATCAGACATTTGAAACAAGTAACTGGGAAAATTTTGATAACGCTTAAAGAGATTTTTCCAGTATTCAATTTTTATTGGGAGACCCCAAGAATATTAGTTTGGTTCTAAACAATAAATACATATTAAGCAATTAAATGTAAATAAGTATGACAGAAAAATATGTGTCAGTTTATCCTGTTTCTTTTGGGACTAGAGTGTTTATGCACAGAAATGGCGTAATCTATCAAGCTGAATATAGAGGCATAAAAGTTACAGAGGATGGTATATGTGGACATAATGTGAACACGCAACACATTTTTTGGTTAGGCAACAAACAAGGAGAAATAGAGGTTGCTTCAAATATAAGTATTTATACAACTGTTCAAGACGCTACGCAAGAAAGAAATGCAATAGCATTAAACAAAATAAATATTGAGAATTTTTCAAAGAAATATTTGTTGCATTTGCTTTGGAACGGTATTCAGTTTTCTGGTTGGCTTTGGGATGGATCCAGGCCGATATGCAGAACGCCTAGAGAACGTTTAAAAGGTTGTGTGATACATCAAGGAGAAATTGAATTTATTGATTGTCAAGGAAATGTGTATGATGCCAATAAATTCAATAGGTTTTATCAAACAGCAGAGGAATGCCGAGAAAACAATACTCCCAAAATTATGATGTTAGATGATGAGGATGATGAAGAATTTGCAGAAAGAAAACGAGATGAATTTTATGAATATGTAGCCCATCATTGTCCGGGATTTGAGAATGAAATAGATTGGGAATATTTTTATAACCTACGCCCAATGTCTGAAAATTTAGCAGAACAAGTGCGGGCATGGACAAATCGTTTAGATTAAGTTGATTTATTATGAGCAAATATGATTTTATACAAATAGGTGAAAAAGTTAAATGGGACATGCTTAACGATGGCAATTGTAAGACAATGCAAATATGCACTTCCGTACATGCTCCTATCAAAAACAATACCATTATTAATCTGATTCCTGTAAATGATGAATCAGACGATATTGAGGAAGAATCTTGTGTAAATTCATACACAGCAATGGCCGAAGAATTGTTTCCTATTTTAAAAGACTTTGACAAAGGTTATTGGTGTGCTCTTCAAGATGCAGCAAGTAATGGTGTTGCTGATACTATCATTAAAGAAATGTTGCGTGGAGCAGGATTTACATTCTGGGAAGCATATTGGCACATGAAACAATCCGATTTTCAGTCTGATAAATTAAAATCTCTTATACAGGAGCTATTCTGCCAACACCCTCAATATATTGAGTGGCAGGGTGTTGAATATCCTACAAAATCAATTGTCATCTTTGAAGGAACACCTGATGAAGAAGCGGTTGTAGTTTCTGTTGAACGCCTGGGAAATCAATTATTAGATGATATGGGCAATTGGTCAACCCGTGAAGCCCAGGAGATTGATGAACAGATTTATTACTATTTAGATGAAAATACATTCAACCTTCCAGACCAAGATATATCAGAATTCTTAGAAAGTGAGGCATAATTATAGCAAATAATGGGAAATTTACAATTACTATATATTGATTTGTTTTGTGGTGCTGGTGGAACATCTACTGGAGTAGAACTGGCAAAACATGATGATAAGCAGTGTGCCAAAGTAATAGCTTGTGTTAACCACGACAAAAACGCTATTGCCAGTCATGCAGCAAATCATCCTGATGCACTCCATTTTACGGAAGACATTAGGACATTAGAGTTGGCTCCGTTAACAGCACATTTAGAGAAATATCGTACAATGTACCCCGACGCTTTGGTCGTTTTATGGGCCTCGTTAGAATGTACGAATTTTAGCAAGGCTAAGGGTGGTCAACCGCGCGATGCTGATAGTCGCACTTTAGCAGAGCATTTGTTTCGATACATTGAAGCTATTAATCCGGATTATATTCAAATAGAGAATGTAGAAGAATTTATGAGCTGGGGTGATCTTGACGAAAACGGAAAGCCAATTAGTAAAGATAAGGGCAATTCTTATTTAAGATGGATTGCTAATGTAAAAACTTATGGTTATCGCTTTGACCATCGTATCTTAAATGCAGCTGATTATGGAGCATATACATCCAGAAAACGTTTCTTTGGTATTTTTGCAAAAGGAGATTTGCCTATTGCATTCCCCCAACAAACACATTCTAAAAAACCTATAATGGGGCAAAAACATTGGAAACCGGTTAAAGATGTTTTGGATTTTAGTGATGAAGGAAAGAGTATTTTTAACCGCAAGAAACCATTGGTGGATGCTTCGTTAAATCGCATTTACGCTGGTCTGATTAAGTTTGTAGCTGGAGGAAAAGATGCTTTTCTGGTGAAATATAATTCTATGAATCAGGCTGGTAAATATGTAGCACCAGATATTGAAGCCCCATGTCCTACAGTCGCAACTCAAAATCGTTTAGGATTAGCGCATGTTAATTTTTTGTCTAAAGCATATAGTGGAGATCCAATGGGAAAAAACATAAGTGTTGAACAACCGGCTGGAACAATTACTACTAAAGATCATCATACTTTTATTTCTGTACATTATGGCAATGGATTTGTAAAAGACGTTGACTCTCCAGCTCCTACGTTGACAACAAAAGACAGATGTGCTTTGATTAGTTCTACATTTATTGTGAATCAATATTCTGGTGGTGGGCAAACTTCAAGTTGCCATGAACCATGCGGTGCCGTAACTACAACCCCTAAACAAAATTTGGTAAGTTGCAATAGATGGCTAATGAATCCGCAATACCAGTCTGCCGGCGGTTCTGTAGACGCACCGTGTTTTACATTGATAGCTAGAATGGATAAAATGCCGCCATATTTGATTGAAGCTGTTGATGATGGTGAATTACCGCCTTTTATTGTTCCGGTTAAAGAAGGCTTTATGTATTGTATTTATGAAAATGATTCAGAACCTATGAGGAAAATCAAAGAGTTTATGGCTTTATATGGAATTATGGACATTAAAATGAGGATGTTGAAAATTCCGGAATTAAAAAAAATCATGGGGTTTCCTGATGCTTATGTGCTGGTTGGCACTCAGGCAGAACAGAAAAAGTATATCGGTAATGCTGTTGAAGTTAATATGGCTAAAGTATTGTGTGAAGCTTTGTGTAATACATTATCTACTATTCAAAAGAAAGTTGCATAAAAATTAATTATTATGGCAAAACAAGTTACAAGATCAATGGCTGATGAAGCTGCTAAACAGTTGGCTAGCCAAGTGTTTGATAAGAAAATTGAATTGGCCGAACAAGCGGAGCGTCAATTTGGGGATGAGTTAATAAAGAAATATATTCCGGCTCCTATTTTAGCAGTGGGAGTGGAATATAGCTCATATTTTATCAATAAATCTAAGTATTTGGGATTCGCTACATCATTTGGTGGACAGATTCAATCTAACATAGTTAACCCTATCTCCAATAAATATATACAAATTGAAATAGAAGATTATAAACATGCTAAGGTTTTAATAGACAAACGTAAAAAATTGCAACAAGACAAAGGGGATTATATGTCGAAAGTATCAGATGCTTTGTTGCAATTAAAATCTTTCAAACGTATTAAAGAGAATTTTCCTGAAGCATTACCTTTTTTGAATTTTGCAGAAACTACTGCATTAATTCCTCAATTTACAGAACTTAGATCATTGTTAAACAATTAAATGATAAATCAATATGAATACAGAGTATCAAAAAATTAACACGCTGTTTATGCGTGATGAAAACAACATTATTATTCCTGATATGTTTACTTGTCCGGAATTTGAGTATTTAAAAGACTTGAAATGGGAAGCAACAGAAAAAATTGACGGAACCAACATCCGTGTTGAATTATATTTTGGAGCACAATATGATGATGAGCCAATTGAATGCCGGATGAAAATTAAAGGCCGTACTGAAGCTGCACAATTACCCACACATTTGACCATGAAACTGGATAGCTTATTTGGTCAAATAAATTGGTTGGAAATTTTCCCTACAGTAATCGCAGGAACAACGGTAGTTTTATACGGAGAAGGATATGGGGCTAAAATCCAGAAAGGGGGAAATTATATTAAAAATGATGTTGGTTTTATCTTGTTTGATGTCAAAGTGAACAATTGGTGGTTAAACCGTGAGGCTTGCCAGGACATTGCCAGTAAATTAAATATTCCAATTGTACCTTTCATTGGATATATGACCCTTCCAGAAGCGATTGAATATGTTAAAGCAGGGTTTAAATCTGTTATTGCCGAAAACAAAGATTATGATGCTGAAGGATTGGTTCTCAAAACTCCGCATGGATTACAATTCAGGAATGGTGAACGTATCATCACAAAAATCAAGACCGTAGATTTTCGTAAATATAAAAACAAATACGGCGATGGTCCGGTTGAACAAAAGCCAAATCCTCATTATAACAAATAATATAGCCCAAATGCGTTTAGCCGGTCATCGCAGCCGGCTGGGCACTAATATTTAATTGTAAGTAATATGAATAAAGAACGAAAAGCAAGATTTGATGATGTAGTAGCGCAACTTGAAGAAGCTAAAGATACACTTTCGGATATTCAATCCGAAGAACAGGATGCTTATGATGCTATGCCAGAAGGTTTCCAAATGGGATCCAGGGGTGATAAAATGCAGGAATATATAGACTTAATAGATGAAGCATTTCAAAAAATTGATGATGTAATATCTTTTGTTGAGAAACAGATTATAGAAAAGCAATAAAACATTTGTGTATATCTTTTGTTTTCAATATTTTTGTAGAAAAAAGAAGTATGGATAGAAAAGTATTATGTGAAATTGTTAAAGACATTAGACAAAAATCTGGAGTACCCATGAAGACTATTTGTGCCACAATGGATGTTATGCCTACATCTGTATATCGTTTGGAAAGTGGAACTAATAATTTTAATTTGAAATTATTAATGAACTATTTGAATGCTATAAATGCCAGAATAGTTTTGTCTTCAGCAAATAAATCAAGTGTTGTATTTTCTGATTATGAACAGTTTATTGACTGGCTCATTCAAACAAGAACCCAGGTTTCATATACTCAACGAATTTTAGCAGAAAAAACAGGTATTACCCATGTTACTATAGCTAATATTGAATCTAAGAAAAATGTTGTAACTATTGATTACTTTTTGAAAATTATAGAAGTATTGAACTATGAGTTAAATATAGAAAGTATATAATATGAATATTCAGCATAAGCATTTAAAGATTTTCGCTAAAACATTAGGCTTTATATGTTTGTCTTTTGTCATGTTTGTAATATTTGTGGCTATTTCTAACGTAGGTTTGGCCAAAGCATTGTTTTTTGCATTTCTGTTAATTGCATCGTGTTGTATAGCAATAACTATAGGAGCAAAAAACAATGCGTATGGGTGTGGAGTTATTTTAGCGATAATTATTTTAATTATGGCCTGTATAATGATTTGGAATACAGCCTTTAATCCTAAAATATAAATCCAATAAATATAATTAATTATTTTGTTGAGATTGATATTTGCGTATTAGCTCTGCCTCTTCTTGTTTTTTTTCTTCATCAGTTAAATCACTGTTGTAAATTAAAGTCTTGCACATTTGTAAGTCAGAAGCGGAATCTAATTTTCTTGCTCTCCAGGGATATTTTTTCTGAATAGCCCATTCTTCATTTTGAATTTGTATTTCATCTATTATTTGTTTGGTATTTTGGTATTGATACCAACATATACTTCCGATAATTATTATCGTAAATATTATGGAATAAAACCATATCCGTTTGCTAATTTTCATTGTTACAAAGATTTGTTGTACAAATATATAAATTTATATTTTTATTATCAATATATGAAAGAAAATAAAAGCGTATTTCAAATAACAATCAGTCCGGAAAATAAACAGCAAACAATAGAAGCTTTTTTTAAATATTTTAAATTAAGCGGTTTGCTGTTCGATCGAAGACGTGATGAAATATACAATGTCACAGATATTCCAGAAAATAATGAGTTTTATAAGCCAGCAATGGAAATTGCGAAACAACTTGATATTGATTGGAAAAACATGTCCCACGAAGATAGTAACCGTATCATGTTATCACTTTTAGAAGATGCGTTTAACTTAATATGCGAAATTGAAAATTCAAAATCCATTGTATTACAAACTAAAATTATTGTCAAAAAATGAGTGTTGCTCGGATATATGATTTGTATGCTCAGAAAATAGCAGATATAACCCATATTCCCTATCCATATATTGTAGCTCTAAGAGACCAGGGAATATTGGATCAAAAAGCTGCCAGAGATAAATTGATATTCCATGATTATTGGAAATTAGTCAAAACAAAACAATTTACTGAGAAACAAATTATTGAAAAGTTGTCTGGTGTGTATAACGTCAATCAACGTAAAATTCAGTATGTGATTAAACAAAAGCCTAAGCGCATGTGCTATTGTCGGAATTGTGGTACTCAATTATCGCAAACTATATTTATCCGGAACGATGGTCTATGCGATAGGTGTATTGCTCACCAAATAAATTTATAATTATATGATGAAAGGTTTTCATATTGAAGCGTATCAATTCTATAAGAAAGAATACGCAGGTATAATTTTGTTTCATGTAGGTAAAAACTACGAAACTTATTTAGATGATGCTTTATGTCTATGGGAAATACTATTACCTGGCACAGAACATCAAGACAGAAATTCTATGTATCGCTTTCCTGAAAACAAACTGATGGATGTACTTCAAAAACTTCAAGACACAGGACTATCAAGTGCATATCATAGAATATCGTAACGCTAATGGAGAATTTGCCATCCCAAAAGTGAAACAAATTTTAGATGATATGGAAGCTGATTATTAATATATTCGATACAATAATAATGATTTGTCCAAAACGTTGATAGATAGTTATTTATAATAGCTATATTAGTTAATTTTTGAATAATATAAATACTTGATTTACAATGATTTAAATATAAAAAAGATATTAAAATGAGTATCTATTTAAAAACAATATAGTATCTTTGCCTCGTAGTCTTAAAGATTAACGAGGCTTTTTATTTGATAACAAACAATATCATAAATATGGAAAAGATTAAAACAAAACTGAAATTCATTAAATCAGAACGCACAGGCTCTTGGGTTGGGTTTGTGTCTATCAACACTAAAAATGGTTGTATAAAAGGGGTAAGAGAAGACGCGAGTGAACCTAAAAAAGTATGCGTGGCTACCCATGAACTATCGCCGATAATTGAAGTTGGGGTGTTATATGATGTGGAAATGATTCCGATGAAAAATAAAAATGCAGGATTTATTGTTGTTTCCGCAGAGCCACATGCTTTTGAAGCCAAAATTTATACAAACGTGGTTAAAAATGCTGTTTACAATGTTGAAGTTAAATTTGGTAATAAGACTATCAAATACGACCCAATGGACGGTAGAAAAGACACTGTAAGAACTATAGAAGGTGTGATTTCAGTTTTGGAAAATCGAAAAGATATAAAAAATCTTTTACAGGTAGTAGAAGACTTCCGAAGAACAGCCAATATTTTACTTACAACTTTTAAAAACGACGGTTATTATGTCGCGCCGAATAAAAAGCATTAAGCCTAAATTACCTAGAAAACGTAAAAAGGCTTGTATTAAGGCACAAGGACGTAAATCGTATTATGATACAATTCGATTGGCATTGATTACAGGCGAAATTCCATGTAAATTCTGGGTAAACGCTTCTGTAATAACAAAACTCCAGCCTGCTAAAAATGGAGGTTTGTACCCGATGCCTGTTCCTACACGATTTTGGTAGATTTTAAATATGATACATATTCCAATTGACGGAATTGCCACCGATGCTGCACATTCTGTAAAAAACAAAATTACAGAATACCAAGGTATTGATCTGAAAACTGGCCAACGAATATTTTATCGGAATTTAGGTAATAAAACAGTAAATATTGGTGAGTTTTTAGGTGTAGTTGAAGCGGCAAAATACATTATCGAGAATGATTATCATCCACGTGTTATATATACGGACAGCCAAACCGCAATTGCTTGGTTCAATAATAAAAAAACAGCATCCAAGAAAAAATGCAAAGAATTACAAAAGGCAGAAATTTTCTTAAAAGCATTAGCATGGGATGTTGACACAATTGAAGTAAAGCATTGGGATAATAAAAAATGGGGAGAAACCCCAGCTGATTTTGGAAATAAATAATCAATTCTACAACATTCGGTATGACCACAGACTATTTCTATTAAATGCCTTACCGAATGTATATCGCGGAGTGGAGCAGTTGGTAGCTCGCTAGGCTCATAATCTAGAGGTCGCCTGTTCGAGTCGGGCCTCCGCAACTAAATAACGGTCTTTGACATATTGGGAACTTTTTTCTTCATAATAAAAACAACGCAGCCCCTCCAGCATTTTGATGATGATGCTGGAGGGAGAAGCGTAAGGTATTAAAATTATATTCAAAACACATTATATGGAAAGTTTTAAAGCCAGGCGAGAGAATATTATGAATATGTTTTCTCAGGCCAAACAAGATTTGGAGCAGTTGAACACCGAAATTGATGTTGCAATAGCTGGCCGTAAAGAAAAAAATTGCCACCTTGCAAGCTGAGATTTCTGATTTATCTTCTTTGAAAACAAACAATGAAAATTCAATAAAATCGTTTGCGAAGATTTTCAAGGTATAAGCTCTCCGTCCGGCTTCGGTAGCTCAGTTGGCTAGAGCCTTAGAGTCGGCAGTTCGAGTCTGCCCCGAAGCCCACAAGTCCGAAGGCCAAGGAATCGAAGACAGACAACCACTTACCAAAGTTAAGTTAACCGGTAATTGCTTAGAAGTGTCGTTGTTTCCAGAACGTATGCTGGCGGTGTGGTACCGAGCAGGGTAATCTATCGGTATAATTTTTGCTCTTGTGGGGTTCAAATCCTCAATCATCGCCAAAAAAGGGGATGGTCAGATGGTGAACAGGAGTATTTGGTCCTATAGCTCAGTTGGTAGAGCGGCACGCTGTTAACGTGATGGTCGGTGGTTCAAATCCATCTGGGGCCGCATGGGGATGATTGAGTTTGACGTATGGTTAGACGAATTCAATTCACGGATGGAGGCATCCTAATATGCACAACAATTAACTGGCAACAATAACAAAATTGTTCCTTTTACTTCTCGTGTAGCTTATAGAGCTGCTGCATAAGTAAATGGGTGTTCAACAGACCTTGAAACAGAATTGTTGAAAATAGGAGTTATCCTTAAATAGCTGGTGGATCGCTGGCATCTAGTCGGCCCTTTGTTTTAAGTGACTTTTTGCAAAAGACAACCCGAAGATGTAACGGATAAAACAAACCGTGTGAATAATTGACTTTTTCGATTGTACGGACGAGGGTTTGATTCCCTCCATCTCCACAACTTTTTGTTCAGACTGTTTTTATGTCATTTTCTATTATTCTTGACATGGCATTTGTTCTTTATGGTTCGTGAGAATAATAAAGAAATGGCTGAGTGGCGAAATAGGTAAACGCGTGGCACTTAAAATGCTATGTCCATTTTGGACTTGTGGATTCGATTTCCACCTCGGTCACTTGACAATTTTCTTTGGTAATTTTTTCATAATAAGACTTTTTACCTGACGGTTTGTAGAAAATAGTCAGGTTTTTGGAGGTGTCGCATAGTGGCAATTGCAACTGGCTGTAACCCAGTCCTCTTATGAGTTCGGTGGTTCGAGTCCGCCCACCTCCACTCCCATTATCCTCTCTTTCATTTTCAGTGGTTTGTGAAAATAGCTGGAATTGGGGCGTTAGCTTAGATGGGGAAAGCGTCTGCTTTGCAAGCAGAAGATCAACGGTTCGAGTCCGTTACGCTCCACTGATTTTCTTATCTTTAATTATAATAAATATGTGGAATATGATTAAAAAAGCAATTCGATGGTATTGCAAACAATCTATGTCAACAATGACATGGTTGCCTACAGGAACCGTACCTCCAGTGGTATAGTTCCTTTATTGCTAATTCCCTATTATGTAATTCATTAAACTTAAATATATTTTTATGAGCAATTCAACAAGTTCCTCTGCTGGAGGTGGCATCAGTTTTTGTGGCTTATTGGCCATTGTTTTTATTGTATTGAAACTATGTAGTGTAATTGATTGGTCATGGTGGTGGGTGTTGGCTCCGTTGTGGATTCCGATAGCCTTTTGCCTTGTAGCACTGGTGTTGATATTATTGGTGTGTGCTTTTAAGCGTTAGCATATACGGTTCCCAATATGAACATTGCGCTATGGTGTAATGGCTGCACAACAGATTTTGGTTCTGTTGGTCATGGTTCGAGTCCATGTAGCGCAACTTATTTAGAAATTATAGCAATCAATAATTTTTATGATAAAGAAGTTTGCAATTTTAATAACGTTTCTATTAGTAGGATTATTTATTGGGAACCGTGTATTTAATCATATTGACGCATGGTTTGGAATAGGAATTATTTTATTTTCAATCATTTATTTTATTCATAAACTAATCAAAATTTTTAAGCATGAAAAATTTTCTTAAATGGACAGTAGTCTGTATGGCTTTGATGTTATCATTAGCCTCTTGTGAACGTGTTGCACCTAATTATGCCGGCGTATTAATGGAAAACTATGGCAAAGAAGGTAAATCTGATTTTAAGATTGTGTCAGGAAAGGTCTCTACTTGGGAATGGGGAACTGAATTGTTTCAGGTTCCGCTGTTTGATCAGCGAGGCGGTTTTGATGAAGCGGTAACATTGAAAGCTGCCGACAACACCGAATTTACAGCCTGTCCAGTATATTCTTATAAGGTAATCAAAGACCGTGCGGTTGATGTAGTATTCGACAATAAGCATATTGGTGGAGGAAGCGATTTTATGGAATCGTTGGAAAACAACATTTTGGAACCTCGTATGTATGACCTTATTAAAGAAGAAAGCCGAAAATATAAAACAGACAGTTTAATGGCAGATGGAGGCTCTTTATCGTTTGAAAAGAATCTGGAGAAAATCGTAAAAGATGAGTTTCAAAAAAGAGGTTTAGAACTAAAAAGTTTTTCAGCTCAGTTGGAATTTTCAAATAAAGTACGAGAAAAAATAGATAGCCGTAATGAAGTTAATACTAATATTTCTGTCCTAGATCAACAAATTGAAGAGCAGAAAAAACGTAACGAATTGGAACAACTTCGCACGGAACAACTACTTATTCAATCGCGAGGGCTTACTAAAGAAATCCTTCAGAAACAATTCATTGAAAAATGGGATGGAAAAACACCGCTATATGGAGTTATCCCGGACTTTCTGAAAATGACAAAATAAATTAATCTTCATAGATACCGTGGCAGAATGGTAAATGCGCCTATTTGTTAACGGGTAGATTGCAGGTTCGAGTCCTGTCGGTATCACAATTTTATTAACAATAATGATTTATGAAAAAATACATTGGTATAAAACAAGTAGAAGCTGAACCCATGACTATGGGGCAGGCTTATGAAAGAGGATTTTTGCAAGTAGGCAGAGTGCCCAGCGATGTGGAACAATACAACAAGCCGGGCTACCATATTAAGTATATAGACGGTTGTGAAGACTGGATGCCATCAGAACCATTTGAAGAGGTGTATAAATGTGCTGATTCGTTTCTTGATAGATTGACGATTGAACGTGAAGAGTTATACGAAAAACTTTCAAAACTACGCCAGTTTATTGAATCTCCTAAATTTCTGGAGATAGTAAAAGACAAATATCAGAGACAGCTCCTTTCTAAACAGGAGAGTCGAATGAGCGAATATTTGAAAATTCTGGATGAACGAATTAAACTGTTGCAGTAATGTTATGAGCTGTAAACCTCAATCATTACAAACCGGTCTTTTACAAAAGCCATTAATTCCTATTGCACATTTGTACCATGCACCAACTCATACAACGTTGGCTGTATATCATAAGATTAATTATTTCCAACGTTGTATGTTGCGCTGGTGTTTTGGATTGAAATACATTAAGGGTTGATTTATTAAATAGTAAAGGGCTGTTTCAATAATTTGAAATGGCCCTTATTGATTATATACATTATATTATGGATTCAATTGTTGTCATTATTTTCGCAATCTCGACATCATGCCAATTACACACAAATCGGTACGATTCTTTGTTCAATGCAGCCGATACTCAGTTTAATACTGAAATATGGATGCCGGCACTCAAAAAAGCCTCTAAAGAAGCCGCACAATCAGCGTTACGTAAAACCTATAAAGAGCTATTAAAAGCTTATGAAATTAAGAAAGAGGAAGATATATGAAGCAATCACTAGAACAATTGTTATCCCAGTTACCCACATACATGAGGGATAAAAATGATGAAGTATATATCCTGACCATCCAGCCATCTGCTTTAGTAGATCAGCATAGCCGTGTTGAGACTGGTTGGATTGCCGGATATTTAAGATTTAACGATTCAATTTTTTGGTTACGCAAAAGTTATAAACCAACAGTATATCAAGCAGTATCACACTTGTTAAAATCATTCATTTGCGATAGACATTGTAGTGAATGTAAACACTACGAGTCTGTAAATTGCCAGATGTATTGCAAAGCCCTTCAGAAAGGAATAACTGCCAGAAAAAAGCCATGTAAATTTTATCAATCAAGAATATAAACAGAAAGAACAATGAAAGCTGTAATTATCTATTCCGGCAAAGGTGGGGTAGGCAAAACTACTACCACTGCTAATATCGCAAGAATGTTAGCAGAACAGGGAAACAAAGTGTTTATTATTGATGCTGATATAAACACACCTTCAATGAATGTTGAGTTTCAAGGCGAACATCCACATAAAAACATTTGGGTGCATTCTTCAGGAAACATGTTCGACAAATTTATTTATCTGGAGAAAGCTATGATACGTCAATATTTAGAAATGGCAAAAAAGAAATTACGGCAAATTCAACCAGATTTTGTTTTGATAGACACGCCACCTAGTGTTACTAATATACACATAGAACTTCTTAGTAGAATCAAGGTTAGTTATATATTATTTGTAACACAACCAACAAAATTGAGCGGACAAGATGTTGTTCGTACAATGAATTTTTTCTATGAACGATGTGGAAGGGTCAATTGTGGTATCGTGGAAAATATGTGCTATAATAAAGAAAAAAGGGAATATCCGGTAAAACTGATAGCCCAAATTCCTATGCAAGAACAAATGCACACTGAAAATCTGATTACCGTTGCAAAAAACGAGTTTCAAAAAATAATCAATGAAATTTTGACAAGTGAAGATTTGGTACTTGAAGAATATCATACTGATAATGGATATGACGAAAGTTTTGATGTTGTAGATATAAGTTTAAGTAGTACATATAGAAACCAAAACTATAGAATTGATATAAAATGTGATGATGGTATAGAAAAAACAATTATACTTCCTTCCTTAAAGTTCATTTCTGTACGTACTTGGGACAAAATGAGTAAATACATTCGATACCATGATGATTTAGGGCATCTTTGGGACAAAAGGATGGATCAATGTGATTCAAATCGAATAGGTAAAGTTGTCAATCATTTTAAAAATGATGAGAATGCGTATTTTATGGTAATTAACGCCCCAAATACCGGAGTGCGACTGATTGCTGGAGAAATTGGCTTATGTTCATTGTTAACCGGTCAAAGGGGGTTCTTTGAAATACCAAGAATTAGTTATCAGACTAGTCGTGGAAACATTGTTTTATTCCCAGATGAAGTTATTCCTATTGATATGGCGATGCTACAACAACAAATTAATGATGGATATGTCATGTTGAGTGATGGACGTTATTTGCCCCCAAAAGAAACGGTAGCATGTTGTTATAATACTTTTGGGGCTGGAATTGGATTATTAGACAATTGGGAACAAATATATGACAACTGGATTAATGGATAAATTATTATAAACTATGAACAAAATAAAAGCTATAATCTCCATCTTGTTTGCTGACAAGTGGGCTGTATTTACTTATGAGGAAGCACCTGAAGATCCGGTGTGGGCCACATTCCCAGTGTTTCGATGGCACATTTCAGAGAAGTGCGATTACTTTTTTAAATTAATCAAAGAGCGTTTGTGGAGTATTGAAAACTATGATAGTGCTTTAATTAATGAGCGTAAAATATATAAAGATGAAGAAATATGAAAATATATGAGATACATAATCCATTATTTTTAAGCGACATATTTGTCTTTGGTGAAATAGAAAGCATTGGTATGTGTTATATAAAAGTGAATCACCATAATAAAATTGAAGAGATTGGTATTGACATCCAAGAAAGGATGAACAAAACTATTGAGGATATTTTTAAATTCTCGAAAAAAGCTGCAAAAATTCGTAGACATATATTTAACAGTATAAGCATAGAATATTGGGCTAAAACGCAAAAGAACCGGTTACGCTTAGTTAACGCCGGCACATATATTGAACACAATTCTGGAACTATTATTATCTAAAATTATGAATAGAATTAAAGCATTTGACAATCCAACAATCGCTATAACAAAATTAACTGAAGGAAATTACGGAGCAATAAATGCCTGTTGCCTTTTAATTAAACAAGGAAGTTCTATATACCCCTACACAGATGGTTTTGAATACATAAAGAACTTAGACGATATTGGTATATATGGCACAGACATATATGTTTTATGGAGCGACATCTGTCAACGCGATTTGGCAAAATGATTAGTTTGCTAAGGATAGCCAAGAGAGATTCAAATAAAGCAAACCTTCTCAGAGATGCTTGTGGCCGACAAGATTATTCTGGACGCAAGCTTTTGCTAAACGATGAGATTTATGCTCGTGTTTTCAATTAAAATATGTACAAAACCTTGCCTTGTGCAATTGTATGATGATTTAATCAAATTATTATGGATAAATTTAATATACATCCTCTTGATTTTATAAAACCAAAGCCATTTCAAGAATCACAATGTCATTTAATATGCTCTGATTCTAAAATTTTGCTAAATATAGCTGAAAAAGAAATCACATCAACACAAATTGGAATTGTTACTGAAATTACCGATGATGGCCGGCTTTCTGTAGCATGGATAGGCCCAAACTCAGATTTGCTTAAAAACGCATGGTGGGAACAAGATGAGCTGGAAAAGATAGATTCTTTACCTCACTTATTGGCACGAGAAATGGCAAATTCATTTGGTAATGGTCGGAAAGAAGTCGATAAATATTTTAAAAACAAGTAGGCCCACTACATAAAATATCAAATTATGAATCAAGAAGAATTAAAGAAATCGTTAGGTGAACACTTATGTTCTTATTGTCCCTGGACAAATGGAGATATAGAGAAACCTCCATACGGCGGTATGTGTGAAGGTTCATATTGTGATGAAGCCTTAGATTATTATTTAGAAGCACAGGAGGAATAAGTATGAACGATTTAGAACCCGGAACAATGGTCATCATGGTGAAGAATGATGACGGTACTTTTTCTCCAGTTGGAATGAGTAAATCACAAGCCTATATCTTAAATACCTTTTTAAGTGGTTTGAGTAAAGATGAACCTTTGATAATTAAGGAGAACGAAAAATATGAAAAAAGAAGATGTTGACAAAGCAGCAAAAGAAGAAGTTGAAAATACAGTATTTTATAACATCTGTACTGAGAAAATAGACAATGAAGAATCCAATTATGAAGCTGGACGTAGAGATGCTTTGTATGATTTTGGTCAAGAGCTGTTTATTGCCGGCATCAAATGGTATTTAAACAATATATGGCATGATATAAATGAGTTTCCAGATTTCGGTAAAGGAGAAATATTACTAGCATCACATAAATATGGAATTTTCTCTTGTTTTACTATGAAACAATTTACCAACCTGACGGAACACATGGATGTGTATAAATGGATATATGTTACAGATTTATTATCTAATTTAAAGATTTAATTATGGCAAAAACAGAATACCAGGTAGGCGAAATCTTTCAGTGTGGGTTAGTGAAACTTAAATGCGTTAAAAGTGAAAATGAGTTTAATCCATGCGAAGGATGTGTGTTCAATAGTCATATAGGATGTGTTGGTATTATAGGGATGTTTGGCGGTTGCTCTATCTTTAATCGTGAAGATGAAACAAATGTCATTTTTGTAAAAGTGGAGGAAAACCATGAGTCCGTCTGAATGCCATAGTTGCAAGTGGTTCTACACAAGAAAACTGAAAGGAACCAAAGAATATTTCTGTACTTATTCAAAGAATCATCAGGCAGGAATGAAGTTTGGTAGAATTATAGGTATTCATAGAATCAAAAGTTGTAATAAAAAGGAGACACAATGAAACAAGTAAAAATAAAAATTGAGACAACAGTTGAAGCTACACTGGGGGACAAACCAGTTAACGATCTTTTGAAAGATATTGCTGATTTATGTCATAAAACATTGAAATACTCAACATCGAAAGAGAAAGGGTGTGAAATGTTATATGAGGACCAAGAGTATGAAGATTACAGAAATGATATGGAAGATCGAGTAACAACTCTTGAAGGTGCAATCTATCAGATATTGGATTTGTTGGAGAACTAAAGTTAGAAAATGGTATCGAAGACGTTTTAAGTTATTTGTAATTTCAAAAACATGATGTATGACTAAAGATGAATATGACAAATTGGTCGGCCAAAAACACGATCAAATAAGAGAATTGGAACATCAAATTGATCAATTGACAAAACAATATTGTGAGGAAAATTCATCATTAAAAATAGGAGACAAAATTCGGTTTGATAACAAACAAGGAATTATCACTTCGATAAGGTTATCTATTTTAGGTTATTCTTTTGAATATGTATGGAAACCATTAAAAAAGGATGGAAGTTTAGGTTGTGAGAAACTCATACGCTATTACCAAGTGCAAAATATTGAAAAAATATAATTATGACAAGTAATGATAAAATAAAAGCATTAACAGCAGCTTTAAATACTATGGGCTTCAGTCAAGCTGACAAACTTACTGTATATCAGATTGGTGAATTGGAACAAATAATGAAGAATGAATATGGTATTGAAATTCATATCAAAGACAACAATGAGCTTGAAAGATTACAGACTGCTACAAAAGAATATGTCCTTACATCACGTCCGGCATTAGAAGTTTGTGGTCCTTTTCCCGATGGTAAAGCAAAACGTAGGGAAAGACGAAAACTGGAGAGATTAAAAAAGAAGAGATTATGAAAGTAATAGAACTAATTGAATTATTAGAATCATGTGAATTAGAATCAGAGGTATATGTACATGTTCAAGACAACATTTTTAAAAATGTGACAGATGCTTTTGATGCAAAAGATGAAAATGATAATACAGTAGTTGTAATCAATTAAATTTAAGTATGAAAAGGAATCAATATAACGTAGGAGAATTTCTTTGTGGCATCCCAGATAGTGAAGAATGTGCCAAATATAACCCACAAGGACAAAGAGTTTTTATACATAATGGATATATAAATGGTGATGGATATGGCATGTTGGCAGGTTGGCATGATGGAAAAATCGTCAAAAGTACAGGATGGAAAAATTTTTGTTGGGGAGGATTAGTAAGACGAGCCACCCAAGAAGAAATTGAAGAATTTATGAAAGCATTAATGGAACAGAATACAATCACAAATTATTAAATATGGGCGATAGAATAACATTTAAATGCACATTATTGGCTTTTCTACCTTCAGCATTTCAATCAATATGCAATGCTTATATTCAAGCTGTAAAAGCAATGCACGATTACCAAATAGCATTGAAAGAAGCAAAATATAAAGAGTGGCCTAATATCTCTATTATAGTGCCAGGAAATATCACGATTAAAGGTGTCTCATTACCTAAACTCCAAAAACAAAGTAATAAAAGAATTTATGGTAATAAGGATATACAATGGTATTATCGAAAAAGTCCGTTTTATATCCCATTTTACTACCCGGTATTAAATTTAACTTCAATATCTGATAGATATATATCCCAACCTATACAAACGAAAATTAATCGGAATGTACGTCCTAAAGGCACGCATTCACATTTTAAATTTTATCATTAATAAGATGAAAAATAAACTGTGGGCACTATTGTTATGGTGGCATATAAATATTTGTTCGGGATATTCGCAAACAATTACCCATGTTACATTAACTTGTTACCATCCGGTTAAAGAACAATGTGGTGAATATCCATTAATCACATCAGATGGCAGCAAAATTGATTTGACCTTATTAAAAGAAGGAAAAATCAAATGGTGTGCAGTTTCTCGTGATTTATTATGGCTATTCCCTAAAAACAAGCCTAAACGTGTTTGGATTGAAGGCTATGGAGTTTATCAAGTAAAAGATGTAATTCATAAACGACATAAACATCGAATAGACATTCTTCTTCATCCAAAAGACAATAAATTAATATATAAAAAACATATAAAAATCAAGATTTTAAAATAAAAGACATTATCTTTGCGTAAATAAACAAGTGAATCTATCCTACATTTATTAACTTATGATTAGATGATGTGGGAGGAATTGAAATATTGTAGAATATTTATGGTAATGATACCATATTGATACCTCACAGATAATATATTGATTGTCAATATCAATTTGGACCCCTGAGGGTGTACAAAAAAAGTTTAGTTAAAAATAAGAAGAGGGTGTGTCGTAATACGCGATTCACCCTCTTTTCTTTATCAGCGATAAGAGCG
>ERZ779737.58-NODE-58-length-111531-cov-4.166960_pt1 | contig 111531 bp, 111 predicted proteins | sample MGYA00511889_ERZ779737 | MGnify/ENA primary metagenome ERZ779737 (study PRJEB29588, sample SAMEA2163575) | human gut metagenome | biome: human gut; feature: human-associated habitat; material: faeces | place: Denmark | collected 2008/2010 ...
GCACGGATGCCCTGACCGCGGCAGTGGTGCTTGACTCTCTTGGAGCGGATGCGGTGGGCGTGAACTGCTCCACGGGACCTGCAGCCATGGCGGAGCTTGTCCGCACCATGGCGGAGGCGGTGGAGATTCCCATCATTGCAAAGCCCAATGCAGGACTGCCCTATGTGGACGGGGAGGGAAACACCGCCTACGACATGGAACCGGAGGAATTTGCACAGGAGATGCTGCTTTTACGGGACGCGGGGGCATCCCTTCTGGGCGGCTGCTGCGGCACGGATCCTGCCTACATCAGCCGGTTGAGGCAGATGGCAGGGACAAAAAAGGCGGCTAGAAATGTCCGGGAAGGCATCCGCTATCTTACCTCGGAGCGAAAAACGTGGGCATTCTCCCTGGATGACGGCTTTTTTTCGGTAGGGGAGAGGATCAATCCCACCGGCAAGAAAAAACTGCAGGCGGAATTGAAGGAAGGCTCCATGGAGCTGGTAAAGACTTTTGCCGAGGAGCAGGAGGCAAACGGCGCAAGGGTGCTGGACGTCAACATGGGAATGGGCGGCGTGGATGAAAAGTCACTGATGTTAACTGCCATAGAGGAGGTCAGCACCGTGACCGGACTGCCCCTGTCGCTGGACCCCAGCCATATCAGCGTGCTGGAGGCCGCCCTGCGGCGATATCCCGGGCGGGCGCTGGTCAACTCCGTTTCCTACGAGAAGGAAAAATTTGAGAAACTGCTCCCTATTGTAAAAAAATACGGCGCCATGTTTATTTTGCTGCCCTTGTCGGACTCGGGTCTGCCGGGCAGTCTGGAGGAAAAGAAGCAGATCATTTCCGCCATTGCAGAGCGCGCCTATTCCCTTGGAATGCGCAAAGAGGATATCGTGGTGGACGGTCTTGTCAATACAGTGGGCGCCAACAAGGCGGCTGCGCTGGAGACACTGGAAACCATCCGCTACTGCAAGGAGAACGGCTACGCCACAATCTGCGGATTGTCCAATATCTCCTTCGGCATGCCGGAGCGCAGCTATGTCAATACGGCGTTTCTCACCATGGCAATCAGGGAGGGGCTTACCATGGCGATCGCCAATCCATCTCAGGAGATGCTGATGGCATGCGCCTTTGCCTCCGATCTTTTATTGAATAAGGATGGCGCGGACATGCAGTATATTTCCTACGCCGGAACGGTGAAGGAGCGCAGGGAGGAGAAGGAGCGCGCGCTTGTGCAAAGGGCTGCCCTTAACCGGGACACCGCAGAAAACAGCGCATCAGGAAACGCTGTCCCGGGCGATCGGGCAAAGCAGGACGCCGATACCGGTCTGGATCCTGCGATGCAGAAACTGCGGGACGCCGTGCTGAAAGGAAACAGGGACGGCATTGTCCGCATTACAAAGGAGGCGCTGGATGCCGGACATGCCCCGAAGGAGCTTCTGAATCAGGTACTTCTGCCCGCCATCAACACGGTGGGAGATTATTTTGACAGCGGAAAATATTTTCTGCCCCAGCTGATTGCGGGCGCAGAATCCATGAAACGTTCCATAGAAATTCTGGAACCGCTGATGCTGTCGGAGAAGGAAAGCGAAGATATGCCCGTTGTGATCATTGCCACGGTGGAGGGGGATATCCACGACATCGGCAAGAATCTGGTGGCGCTGATGCTGAAGAACTACGGCTTCCGGGTAATCGATCTTGGAAAGGATGTTCCCAAGGAAACCATCGTTGCGGAAGCGAAGAAGCATCATGCCGCCATCATAGCGCTGTCGGCGCTTATGACCACCACCATGAAACAGATGGAGGCGGTGATCGCCTACGCAAGAGAGCAGGGCGTCACGGCGAAGATCATGGTGGGCGGAGCGGTCATAACGCAGGAGTACGCGGACGAGATCGGTGCGGACGGCTACTCCAAGGACGCAGCGGAGGCAGTGAAGGTGGCGGGCAGGCTGCTGGGCCTTGGAGGAAAAGGAATCAGTTGATTTTACTACTTCACTGTGCTAAAATTAGGAAGCGTATACAAAACAGACAAAGTGAATGAGCTTTGGAACGGAGGAAAACATGATCGGAGCGGACGCTATCATCAAATGTCTGGAAGCGGAAGGCGTGGAGGTGGTCTTCGGCTATCCGGGAGTTGCCATCTGCCCTTTTTACAATAGTATTTTACAGTCGGACATCCGTACGGTACTGATCCGCACGGAACAGAATGCGGCCCATGCTGCCAGCGGTATGGCGAGAATGACAGGCAGACCGGGCGTCTGCGCAGTGACCTCCGGTCCGGGGGCAACCAACGTGATCACCGGCATTGCAACCGCCTTTGCCGACAGCATTCCCATGATCTGCATTACGGGACAGGTAAGCAGCGAACTTTTGGGAAGCGATGTGTTTCAGGAGGCGGACATCACGGGCGCTGTGGAGTCCTTTGTCAAGTACAGCTATCTGGTGAAGAATGTGCAGGACATTCCCCGTGTGTTCAAGGAAGCCTTTTATATTGCAAATTCGGGGAGGAAGGGGCCTGTGCTCATCGATATTCCCATTGATATCCAGAACGCCCAGATCTCCCGTTTCCACTATCCGGAGGAGGTCAGCCTGCGCACCTACAAGCCCACCGTAAAGGGACATATTGTCCAGATCAAGAAGGTGGTCAAGGAGTTAGAGCGCGCAAAGCGTCCCATCATCTGTGCGGGAGGCGGCGTGCTGCTCAGCGATGCCCAGAACGGGCTGCGGGCGTTTGCCGAAAAGCACAGGATCCCCGTGGTATCCACCATGATGGGAATCGGTGTCATGCCGACGAAGCATCCCCTCTATTACGGCATGGTGGGCAACAACGGCAAGGCGTACGCCAACCGCGCCATGAATGAGTCGGATCTTCTGATCATGGTGGGCGCAAGGGTGGCGGACAGGGCTGTGAGCCAGCCGGATCTGATTACCCAGAATAAAGTATTGGTACATATCGATGTGGATCCTGCCGAGATCGGAAAGAATGTCGGTCCAACCATCCCCCTTGTGGGAGATGCAGCCCATATTTTTGAAGATCTGGAAAATCAGGAGTTTTCCTGCGAGCATGAGGACTGGATCGGCACGCTTGACGGTTACCGCAGGACCATGGAGAAGCAGCGGACGGTCAATCCCGACTATGTGGATCCCGCAGCCTTCATCACAAGGCTCTCCGAAAGAATGGCGGATGACGGCGTCTATGTGGCGGATGTGGGACAGAACCAGATCTGGTCCTGTGGCTACCATATCGTGAAGAACGGTAAATTCCTGACCTCGGGCGGCATGGGAACCATGGGCTATTCCATCCCGGCAGCCATGGGCGCAAAGCTGGCGTGTCCCGACAGACAGGTGATCGCCGTATGCGGGGACGGTTCCTTCCAGATGTCCATGATGGAGCTTGCCACCATCAGACAGTCGGAGATTCCGGTCAAGATCATTGTGCTCAAAAACAATTATCTCGGCATGGTGCGGGAATACCAGCATTATACCTACAAGGATCACTATTCCGTGGTTGATCTGTCCGGAAGCCCGGATCTTGAAAAGCTGGCGGCGGCGTATGAGATCCCGTTCCTCAGACTGAAAAACATGGAAAATATGGAGCAGACCCTCGATGCCTTCCTGCAGAAGGATGAGACCATGCTCCTTGAGTGCCTGATCGATCCGATGGATCTGGTCAAATAACAGGATGGGGCGGAAAGGATAAGCGGATGAAAAAAATATATTCGGTATTGGTAGAAAACCGCTCCGGTGTGTTAAGCAAGGTGGCGGGACTGTTCTCGAGGAGATGCTTCAATATTGACAGCCTTGCCGTGGGGGAGACGGACGATCCGGCGGTTTCCTGCATGACGATCGTATCAAGCGGCAACGAGCGTACCCTGGAGCAGATCGAAAAGCAGCTCAACAAGAAGCTGGATGTGATCAAGGTAAAGACCTTCGGGGAAGAGAAGAGCATCAGCCGGGAGCTCATGCTTGTCAAGGTCAAATACAACAGAAACAACCGCAGGGATATTCTGGAAATCTGCGATATGATGAAGGCGGAGATCGCCGATATGTCGAAAAACCAGATGATGATTCAGGTGTGTGATGTGCCGGAGCACACGAAGCTGTTTTTGCAGATGCTGGCGTCAGTCAGCATTGTGGAGGTGGCAAGAACCGGAACACTGGCACTTCCGAAGTGCGCGGAGACCGACAACTGATAGCCTGCATTTATGGCAGTCATTCCTGACGGTCATACGTTGACAAGGAAAAAAAGTGTTGCTATGATAGGAAAAAGAGCATAGCTGCCGGGTGCAGCGGAAAGAAGGAAACATTGCAGAAGAAGGTATTTCAGCTTTTAGTAGATAACACCTCCGGTGTGCTCAGCCGGATTTCCGGTCTGTTCTCCAGACGGGGCTACAATATCGAGAGCATTACGGCGGGCGTGACCGCGGATCCCCGTTTCACCCGGATCACGATCGTGACAAACGGTGACGATCAGATTCTGGAGCAGATTGAAAAGCAGGTGGCAAAGCTTGTGGATATCCGGGACATCAAGGAATTGAAGCCTGATGAGAGTGTTTACAGGGAGCTTGCACTGATCAAGGTGCGCGCCAAGGCACAGGAAAGACAGGGCGTGATCGCACTCGCCGACATTTTCCGGGCGAAGATCATCGATGTTGCGCCGGAGAGCCTGATCGTGGAAATGACGGGAAATCAGGCAAAGATAGAGGCCTTCATCAACCTTCTGGAGGGCTATGAAATTCTGGAGCTTGCCAGAACCGGCATCGCGGGACTCTGCCGCGGTACGGAAAATGTTACATACATTGAATAGCTATAAAAATAGTTATAGATCATTTCTAATGGAGGAAAAAGAAAATGGCAAAAATTTTTTATCAGGAAGACTGCAATCTTGCACTGTTAGAGGGTAAGACCATTGCAATCATCGGCTACGGCAGCCAGGGACATGCTCATGCGCTCAACTTGAAGGATTCCGGTTGCCATGTGATCATCGGTCTTTACAAGGGCTCCAAGTCATGGGAAAAGGCTGAGGCACAGGGATTTGAAGTATATACTGCGGCTGAGGCTGCAAAGAAGGCTGACATCATTATGATCCTGATCAATGATGAGAAGCAGGCTGACCTTTACAAGAACGATATCGAGCCCAATCTGGAGGCAGGCAACATGCTGATGTTCGCTCACGGCTTCAACATTCACTTCGGCTGTATCGTTCCGCCCAAGGATGTGGATGTTACCATGATCGCACCGAAGGGTCCCGGACATACCGTAAGAAGCGAATATCAGGCCGGCAAGGGTGTTCCCTGTCTGATAGCTGTGGAGCAGGATGCGACCGGCAAAGCACAGGATCTGGCGCTTGCTTATGCACTGGGAATCGGCGGCGCGAGAGCGGGCGTTCTGGAGACCACCTTCAGAACCGAGACCGAGACCGATCTGTTCGGCGAGCAGGCTGTCCTCTGCGGTGGTGTGTGCGCCCTGATGCAGGCCGGCTTTGAGACGCTGGTTGAAGCAGGCTATGATCCCAGAAATGCATACTTTGAGTGTATCCATGAGATGAAGCTGATCGTGGATCTGATCTATCAGAGCGGTTTTGCAGGCATGAGATATTCCATCTCCAACACCGCAGAGTACGGTGACTACATTACCGGCCCCAAGATCATTACCGAGGAGACCAAGAAGACCATGAAGAAGATTCTGAAGGACATTCAGGACGGTTCCTTCGCAAAAGAATTCCTTCTGGATATGTCTCCGGCAGGCAAGCAGGTTCACTTCAAGGCGATGAGAAAGCTTGCAAGCGAGCATCCCGCAGAGAAGGTGGGTGAGGAAGTTCGTAAGCTTTATAGCTGGAACAACGAAGAGGACAAGCTGATCAACAACTAATCAGACAAAAAAACAGCGTTTCTGGCGAAAAACACTCAAATCCACTGTAGTATTGCACTGCTATCTGTGTTACAGTAAGGATGCTAAAGGAGTGGAACCATTATGAAGGACTTTATTACAAAGACATCGCCCAGAAAAACAGTTGATACAGAAAAGTGGTTTATCGAAAGCTACCGTAAACATAAGGGGCATCCGATCGCAGTGTTGATTTCCCTGTATAAGGGAAACTACTATAAGTTTGTGATGGCAGTGATCTGCTTTTTCATCAAACACGCCTGCGTCTGGGTGCTCCCTATTATTACCGCAAATATCATAAACGACGTAACCTCACACAATGTGAATACGGTTCGCAACATTGTGATCTATGCCTGTCTGGAGGCGGGGTTGATCGTCTTAAACATTCCCATGAACTACCTTTACACCTCCTATAAAAGTCTTGCGACCCGCTACGCGGAAACAGGGCTGCGGAAGGCCCTGATCCGTAAGCTGCAGCAGCTTTCCATTTCCTACCATGTCGCCACCCAGTCCGGGCGGCTCCAATCCAAGATCATGCGGGATGTGGAGGCGGTGGAAACGCTCTCCACCCAGATGTTCTTAAGCATTCTGAACATTGTGCTGAACATCGGTGTCGCGCTGGTCGTCACGGCATCGAAAAGCAAGATTGTGTTCGTGTTCTTTCTTCTTACGGCGCCGGTTGCGGCAATCACCATGGTTACGTTCCGAACTGCCATGAAGCGGCGCAACAATGAGTTCAGAAAAGAGATGGAAGAAACCTCCGCCAGGGTCATGGAGATGGTGGAGCTGGTTCCCGTCACCAGAGCGCACGCCCTGGAGGATGAAGAAGTGCAGAAGATGAGCGGACAGCTTTTTACCGTGGCGGAGAAGGGCTATAAGCTGGATCTGGTGCAGGCGTTGTTTGGCTCCGTTGGATGGGCGGTATTCCAGATCTTTCAGGTGGTCTGTCTGGCGTTTACCGGGTATCTCGCCCTCAAGGGTCGGATTCTCGCAGGAGATATCACTCTTTACCAGAGCTATTTCGCCACGGTGGTGAATCAGGTGTCCGCAATTGTGACCCTGCTGCCCACCATCACAAAGGGAATTGAATCCGTCAACTCTATCGGTGAGGTTTTACTCTCTGAGGATGTCGAGCAGAATGAAGGGAAGGAAAAACTGGAAGAGGTGAAGGGCGTCTTTGACTTTGAAGATGTTTCCTTCCATTACCAGAACAGTGAACATAATGTGCTGAACCATTTGAACCTGCATGTGAAGCAGGGAGAAACCATAGCGCTGGTGGGAGAGTCCGGAGCCGGGAAATCCACCATCCTGAATCTGGTGATCGGTTTTCATTTAGCGGAGGAGGGTAAGCTCCTTATTGATGGGAAGGATATGAGGGACATTGACTTAAGATCCTACCGCAAGCATCTGGCGGTGGTTCCGCAGACCTCCATACTCTTTTCGGGAACCATAAGGGAAAATATCATATACGGATGTGAGAATGTGTCTGAGGAGGAGCTGGACCGGGTGGTGGAGGCAGCAAACTTAAAGGATCTGATCGAGAGCCTTCCGGATGGGCTTGACACTTTCGTGGGAGAGCACGGGGGCATGCTCTCCGGCGGACAGAGGCAGCGCATCTCCATAGCAAGGGCGCTGATCCGCAATCCGAAGGTGATCGTGCTGGATGAGGCAACCTCCGCACTGGACAGTATTTCGGAGAAGCTGATTCAGGAGGCATTGGGGAATCTGACCCGGGGCAGAACCACCTTCGTCGTGGCGCACAGGCTTTCCACCATACGGGATGCAGACAGGATTGCCGTCATTGCCGACGGGCATTGCACCGAGTGCGGAACTTATGAGGAGCTGATGGAAAAGCAAGGGGTATTTTACCAGATGAAAAAAATACAGAGCTAGAGCTGACGGAAGGAAGCTAAAGAATTCTTTAGAAATTCTTTGGCTTTTTTCGTTGCGTGGAAAATAGGCGGAACGTATAATGAGAAGTGGCAGAAAATCCATACAGCGCAGAAAACGCAAAGAGGGGAGAACATTGTGGAGAACAATCGCTATACCATACTGATCGTGGAGGACGACCGTGAGATCAGGGAGGGCGTGGAAATTTATCTGAAAAATCAGGGTTACAGGGTATGTCAGGCAGCCAACGGAAGGGAGGGGCTTGACGTAATCGGAAAGGAGACCATCCATCTTGCCATCGTGGACATTATGATGCCCGTCATGGACGGCGTTACCATGCTGATGAAGCTGCGGGACATGGGGAAGGAGTTTCCCGTTATCATGCTCTCCGCAAAATCGGAGGAGGTTGACAAGGTCCTGGGTCTTAATATGGGGGCGGACGACTATGTGACAAAACCCTTTACACCCATGGAGCTTCTGGCGAGAATCCACTCCCAGCTCCGCAGATATACCAAGTATCTGAATATGTCCCGGAGCGGTGGATCAGACAATCATGTTTTTACGCTGGGCGGACTGGAGCTCAATGAGGAGACGGTGGAATTGTCTGTGGACGGAAACCCGGTCAGGCTCACACCCATGGAGTTCAAGATCGTGCAGCTTTTGATGAAAAATCCGGGGAGGGTCTTTTCGGCGGACGAAATCTATGAGCGGATCTGGAATGAAAAGGCGATCAACACGGATACGATCATGGTTCATGTGCGCAACATCAGGGAAAAAATCGAGCTGGATCCCAGAAATCCCAAATATCTGAAGGTGGTCTGGGGTGTTGGCTACAAGATGGAGAAGCAATAGCGGAAAGGAGCGTCTTATGCCCGTAAAAGACAGGAAAGTGATACTGGTGATCCTCTCTGTGGTGATACCCGCGCTTGCGGCGATGTTCATTATGAGCAACTACGCCATGGTTGAGGGGTATGTGAAAAGACATTATGCGGAGAACATGCTTTTTGACTGTTATATGGACTCCGGTATCATGGAATACATTGCGTTCTGCTGTGCTTTTTTGGCACTTCTTGCGCTGGTGCTTCCGTTGCGCCGGCTTTTGGAAACCCCTTTCTCCGAGTGTCCCATTTTCTCCCTGTCACCGGAAGGGCTTATTGTGATCGTGATCCTGTCCGTGGCATTTGGGACGGAGGTCATTCCGGGAAGCATTGTCCGGTTCCTCTCGGGGACTGCGGCGGAGGATCTGGCGGGCTTTATGGGCTTTTCCATCCGGAATGGCGCCAGTATCGCAGGAATTGCGCACGGGGTCCTGCTTTTTGTCCTGTTCCTTGCGTCGTGGTATGTGGGGCTTTCCCTGAAGGTAGTGCGCGAGCTTGGCATCCGTCAATATATTACAAAGAGAAGCCTGATCTACCGTATTTTCCCCTTCTGTAAAAGGCAGGTGAAGGAGCTGTACCATTCGCTGGAGCAGATTGATGTTTCCAAAAGCGCCGGACGGACGATTTTAAAGATTGTGCTGTTAAACGGAGCTGTGCTCTTATTGATCAGCTGCTTATGGTACGGGGGAATCTCCGTGACTATTGTCTATTCCGTGGTGCTGTACTTCGGATTGAAGTTCTACGTGAGCCGCATGCAGCTAAAATATAAGATTCTGCTTGATAAAATAGAGGAGATCTCAGCAGGCAACCTGAATGTGGAGATCACGGAGGATCTGGGGATTTTTAACCCCTTCAAGGAGCGGCTTTTACAGATCCAGACCGGCTTTCACAATGCGGTGGAGTCGGAGGTGAAAAGCCAGAAGATGAAGTCGGAACTGATTACCAATGTGTCCCATGATCTCAAGACACCGCTCACGGCAATCATCACCTATGTAGATATTTTGAAGGATGAGACGCTCACGGAGGAGCAGAGGCGGGAATATCTGGACACGCTGGAGAAAAAGTCCCTTCGGCTGAAGGTCCTGATCGAAGATCTGTTTGAGGTCAGCAAGGCAACAAGCGGGGCTGTCACCCTGAATCTGATGGATGTGGATCTGTGTAACCTGATCAAACAGGTCAGGCTTGAGATGTCCGACAAGCTGGACGCCGCCGGACTGGATGTGCGGATGGATTTCCCTGAAGAGAAGGCGATCGTGCGGCTGGACAGCCAGAAAACCTACCGGATCTACGAAAATCTGTTTTCCAATATCGCAAGGTACGCCCTCCACGGAACCAGAGTCTATGTGCAGGGTGTAGTGACGGAAGGGCGGATTTTGGTATTCTTTAAAAACATATCGGCGGCGGAGATCACCATGGACGCCTCGAGGCTGGCGGAGCGCTTTGTCCGGGGAGACAGCTCCCGCAATACGGAGGGCAGCGGTCTGGGACTTGCCATCGTAAAGAGCTTTGTGGAGCTGCAGGGCGGTATGTTTGTGATAGAGAATGACGGCGACTTATTCAAAGCCGTTACCTCCTTCCCGGTCAAGGGATAAGAATTTCATAACGGCGGCGTTGGTAGGATTTGTCTGTTTTTTATAGGCAAATCCTATTTTTCGTTTGGGAATCTCTCCCTTTATGGGAAAGGGGATCAGCATACCGTTTTTCAGTTCCTCCTCCACAAAATCCCTGACAACGCAGGCGACGCCCATTCCAATCTTCGCAAATTCGATGAGAAGATCCATGGTTGTCACCTCAAGCTGCTGCTCCGGGGTGATATCCTGTAAAATCAGATATTTTTCCACATATTGTCTGGTGATGTTTTTCTTATCAAGCAGCATCAGCGTGGCGTGGCGCAGCAGTTCGTTTTCATCCCCGCTGCCGCATTCCGTCAAATGGGATAAATATTCCCCGGTCGAGACGAAGATATCCTGTATTTCCCTGACCGGCAGAAAGGCAAGCTCCCCCATGTGATCGTTTTCTCCGATGAGACCGATGTCCAGCTTTCCACTTTCCAGCCCGGCGATGGTTTCTAAGGAGGACTGGCAGTATATGGACAGCTTCACGCGGGGATTTTTACGGATGAAGGCTTGCAGATAGGGCAGGAGCATATACCTGCACAGGGTCGTGCTCACGCCGATGGAAAGCTGACCAACGCCAAGCTCCAAATTCTGCCGCAGTTGTTCCTCGCCCCGGCTGATCGCCTGAAAGGCGGTGGAAACCTGTCTGTATAGAAGTTTGCCCTCCGGTGTGAGCTTTACTCCTCTGGAATTGCGGGTAAACAGGGAAACGGACAGATTGCTCTCCAGCTTTGCGATGGCTTTCGATATGGCGGGCTGGGAAATATAGAGATTCCTTGCGGCGGCGGATATATTGCCGCAGGATGCGGTTTCATAAAAAATGTGATATAAATTCAGATTTTGCTGCTGCATGACATTCACCTCGTTTCTTATCATGTTAGCATAACTGAATTTTATAGTAAATATGAAATATATATATTTGAAGAATAACGCTGTATGTGATAAAATGAAGGCAGAATTTAGGAATACGGAGGAACCTTATAGTATGGGAATGACGATGACGCAAAAAATTTTGGCGGCGCATGCCGGTCTTGAGAGTGTGGAAGCTGGGCAGTTGATCGAGGCGGATCTTGATCTTGTGCTCGGCAACGACATTACCAGCCCGGTTGCCATCAAAGAGATGGATAAGATGAAGGTAAGCGACGTGTTTGACAAGGACAAGATTGCGCTGGTGCCGGATCATTTTGTCCCGAACAAGGATATCAAGTCCGCGGAGCACTGCAAATGCGTGCGTGAATTTGCAAGAAAAAATGAGATCACGAACTATTTTGAAGTGGGCGAGATGGGAATCGAGCATGCGCTTCTGCCCGAGAAAGGTCTTACGGTTGCCGGGGATGTGATCATCGGAGCGGATTCCCATACCTGCACCTACGGTGCACTGGGGGCATTTTCCACCGGTGTGGGCAGCACGGATATGGCTGCCGGCATGGTGACGGGAAAGGCATGGTTCAAGGTACCCACCGCACTGAAGATTGTCCTTACGGGAAAGCCCTCCAAGTGGGTGTCCGGCAAGGATGTGATCCTGCATCTGATCGGAATGATCGGGGTGGACGGCGCCCTTTATAAATCCTTGGAGTTTGTGGGGGACGGAATCGCCAATCTCTCCATGGATGACCGCTTTACCATTGCCAACATGGCGATTGAAGCGGGTGCCAAGAACGGCATCTTCCCGGTGGACGATACCGCAAAGGCATATATGAAGGAGCATTCCACACGCGCCTTCACCGTCTATGAGGCGGACGAGGATGCGGTTTACGACGCGGAATACGTGATCGATCTCGCCGCATTGAAGTCCACAGTGGCATTTCCCCATCTGCCCGAAAATACCCATACCATCGACAAGATCGAAGAAATCCCCATCGATCAGGTGGTGATCGGTTCCTGCACTAACGGCAGGCTGGATGATCTGCGGATCGCGGCCGAGGTGTTGAAGGGACGCCATGTTGCTAAGGGGATGAGATGTATCGTGATCCCCGCCACCCAGCGCATTTATATGGAAGCCATGGAGGAAGGGCTTTTAAAGACCTTCATCGAGGCGGGCGCCGTGGTGAGCACCCCCACCTGCGGACCGTGTCTGGGCGGCTATATGGGTATCCTTGCCGAGGGCGAGAGATGCGTGTCGACCACTAACCGCAACTTTGTGGGACGGATGGGGCATGTAAAGTCCGAGATCTATCTGGCAAGCCCGGCAGTTGCCGCAGCAAGCGCCGTCACCGGCAGAATTTCCGGACCGGACGCACTTTTATAATGAGAGAAAGGATATGTGACTTATGCAGGCAAGAGGAACAGTTTTTAAATATGGAGACAATGTGGATACGGATGTGATCATTCCGGCAAGATACTTAAACTCCTCCGACCCGAAGGATCTGGCGGAGCATTGCATGGAGGATATTGACAAGGACTTTGTAAAGCGCGTGAAGAAGGGGGATATTATGGTGGCGAACAAGAATTTCGGCTGCGGCTCCTCCAGAGAGCATGCCCCCATTGCCATAAAGGCTGCGGGCATCAGCTGTGTGATCGCGGAGACCTTTGCCCGTATCTTTTACCGCAACGCCATCAATATCGGACTTCCCATCATTGAGTGTCCCGAGGCTGCCCGTGCCATCGAAGCGGGAGACGAGTTGGAGATCGATTTTGATTCCGGCGTGATCACCGATGTGACCAAGGGCGTTTCCTACAAGGGACAGGCGTTCCCGCCGTTCATGCAGAAGATCATTGCGGCGGAGGGGCTGATCAACTACATCAACAACAAGTAAAGATTTTTGCATTTCTTTTCTGCAAGGTGTATAATAAACCACTGTCAGCATAAGAGTGAAGGATGGTTGAAACATGCAGGATAGAAAAGAAAAAAACGGAAGATACGAAATAGATATGTGTGAGGGACCGCTCTTTGGCAAGATAATGCTGTTTACGGTCCCTCTGATGCTTTCCGGCATTTTGCAGCTTTTGTTCAATGCAGCGGACATGATCGTGGTCGGACGCTGGGTGGGCAGTAACGCGCTGGCGGCGGTCGGCTCCACCGGCGCGCTCATCAATCTTTTGGTCAATGTGTTTATCGGGCTGTCCGTGGGCGCGAATGTCATGGTTGCCAGATATTTCGGGGCAGGGCAGGACAAAGAGCTCTCGGAGATGGTACATACGGCGATCCTGACTGCCTTTGTCAGCGGCGTGATCCTGATCTTTGTGGGGTTCTTTGTGGCACCGTATGCCCTGGAACTCATGGGAACCCCTGAGGAGGTTCTGGATCAGGCGGTGCTGTATGTCCGGATTTACTTTGCCGCCATGCCGGTTATGATGGTGTATAACTTTGGCTCCGCTATCCTCCGCGCGGTAGGGGACACCAGACGGCCGCTGTATTTCCTGACCGCAGCCGGTGTGATCAATGTGATCCTGAATCTGTTTTTTGTCATTGTCTGTGGATTGGGAGTGGCGGGGGTTGCCATTGCCACCGCCATTTCGCAGGCTGTTTCTGCGGCGCTGGTTCTTCTCTGCCTGTTCCGGGCGGATGCCGCATATAAGCTCCGATTTGAAAATCTGAGGATCAGCGGACATAAGATGGGGATGATGTTAAAGATCGGTCTGCCTGCCGGACTGCAGGGAGCGGTATTTTCCTTCTCCAACGTCCTGATCCAGTCCTCCGTAAACTCCTTCGGCGCGGACGCCGTTGCGGGAAACTCCGCAGCTGCCAATCTGGAGGGCTTTGTCTATGTGGCGATGAACACGCTGCACCAGACGGCGGTCAGCTTTGTGGGACAGAATTACGGAGCCCAAAAATATAAGAGAATCGGCATCATTGCCGGACAATGCATTCTCATTGTGGCGGCAACGGGTCTGATTCTGGGCAATCTGTTCTATTTTTCGGGAGGTCTTCTTTTGCGGCTGTATGCCGCGGAGGAGGCGGTGATCGCCATCGGCTTAAAGCGGATGCTCTATATCTGTTGTCCCTACTTCCTCTGCGGGGTGATGGATACTTTGGTGGGCTGCCTGCGGGGAATGGGGCATTCCGTGCTGCCCATGCTGGTCTCCCTGACCGGTGCGTGCGTATTCAGGGTTGTCTGGATCTATACGGTATTCCAGACCAGCCGGACGCTTGAAACTCTGTATATTTCCTACCCGATTTCATGGGCGCTGACAGCCATGGTGCATTTTGGCTGTTTCCTGTTCATTTATCTGCGTCTGCTTTCCAAAGAAAAGAAAGTATGCTATGATAACTGATAGAAAAAAGAAAACGGAGGCTGTCGGATTATGATAGCATATGTTCAGGGAGAGCTTGCGGAGCTTTCCGAGGATATCGCGGTTCTGGATGTGGGAGGAATCGGTTATAACATCCATATTTCTCCAAGGGTAGCGCAGAATCTGCCTGCCATCGGGCATCGGATCAAGCTGTATACCTATACGCTGGTCAGGGAGGATGCGTTTTCCCTCTACGGCTTTCTCACAAGGGACGATCTTTCACTGTTCAAAAAGTGCATTACGGTGAATGGGATCGGGCCAAAGGGAGGTCTTGCACTGTTGTCCGCCATGGATGCGGACGCCCTTCGGTATGCGATTCTTTCCGGGGATGCAAAAGCCATCGCAAAGGCGCCCGGGATCGGTTCCCGCACAGCGGAGCGCCTGATTCTGGATTTAAAGGACAAGGTTTCCTTTGATGACACCATGATCGGCAGGGAGATCGTGTCGGGAAGTGTGTCCTCGCCGGAGACGGAGGGCGTGGTAAGAGAAGCGGTGGAAGCGCTGGTCGCATTAGGCTACGGGCAGGCGGAGAGCCTTCACGCCGTCAAGCTGGTGGAGAATGCCGGGGAAATGGACAGCGGCGCGCTGTTAAAAGCCGCACTGAAAAAAATGTTTTAAAGGGAACAGGGCATGGCAAGGACGATAGAAACCAATTTTACGGAAGAAGACATCAAGATCGAAGGAACCCTGCGCCCGCAGTATCTGCGGGATTACATCGGGCAGGAAAAGATCAAGGCAAATCTGAAAATCTACATCGAGGCGGCAAAGCAGAGGGGCGATGCGCTGGATCATGCGTTGTTCTACGGCCCGCCCGGTCTCGGAAAGACCACGTTGGCAGGCATTATCGCCAACGAGATGGGCGTCAATATGAAGGTGACCAGCGGCCCTGCCATCGAGAAGCCGGGGGAGATCGCCGCCATACTGAATAATCTGCAGGAGGGCGATATTCTGTTCGTGGACGAGATCCACCGTCTGAACCGTCAGGTTGAGGAGGTGCTTTATCCCGCCATGGAGGATTTTGCCATCGATATTATGATCGGCAAGGGAGCAAGCGCCCGCTCCATTCGTCTGGATCTGCCGAAATTCACCCTGATCGGTGCGACCACCAGAGCCGGTATGCTCACGGCGCCCCTGCGTGACCGGTTCGGCATGATTCACCGGCTTGAGTTTTACACTGTCCCGGAGCTGCAGACTATCATCCGCCACTCGGCAAAGATTCTGAATGTGGAGATCGACGAGGGCGGTTCCAGGGAGCTGGCGCGGAGAAGCAGAGGGACGCCGAGACTGGCAAACCGGATCTTAAAACGTGTCCGGGACTTCGCACAGGTAAAATACGACGGCAATATTACGGAGGAGATCGCGCGCACGGCTTTAGATCTGATGGATGTGGACAAGCTGGGGCTGGATCACATCGACCGCAACATGCTCTCCACCATGATTTTGAAATTCGGGGGCGGTCCGGTGGGGCTTGATACGCTGGCGGCTGCTATCGGGGAGGATGCCGGGACGATCGAGGATGTGTATGAGCCGTTCCTGATCCAGAACGGTCTGTTAAACCGCACTCCCCGGGGGCGTGTGGCGACGGATCTGGCATATCATCACATGGGAATCGAGAGAACGGAGTAAAATCTGCTTGCCTGTAACGATATCTTGATATATAATACATGTAGTATGCAAAAACGGCATGCATTGGCATATTTTGTATGTTATTGGATTCGGCGGCAAGGGGGATTGGTCATGTCTTCTAAAACGAACACCGAGGTTATCATAGGGGGAAAGATTTTCACACTGAGCGGGTACGAGAGCGAGGAATATCTCCAGAAGGTTGCGTCCTATATCAACAGCAAGATTGAAGAATACGGGAAGATCGACAGCTTTCGCAAGCAGCCGCAGGATACGCAGGCGGTTCTTCTGGAGCTGAATATTGCTGACGATTACTTTAAGGCAAAGAAGCAGATCATGCTGATGGAGGAGGAGCTGCAGGCGAAGGAGAAGGAGCTTTATGACCTGAAGCATGAATTGATCGCCTCCCAGATCAAGCTTGAGGCGACCGAGAAGCGCGGCAAGGAGCTGCAGCAGGAGATCCATGAGAGCGCCAAGAAGATCGTGCGTCTGGAAACGGAATTGAAGGATTCAACCAAATAAGATATCAATGCAAGGAGAGGGAGAGACGCTGTCTGGAAACAGATGGCGTTTATTGATTCCATGGGACAAACAAGGGTAGAACTGCTGGCGCCTGCCGGCAATTACGAGAGCTTTTTGGGGGCGATCCATGCGGGTGCGGACGCTGTCTATCTGGGCGGCGAAAAATTCGGCGCCCGCGCCTATGCGGACAATTTCACGGAGGAAGAGATCTGCCGTGGGATCCGTTATGCCCATATATTCGGAAGAAAAGTCTATCTGACAGTGAACACGCTGATCAAGGATTCGGAGTTTGGGGAACTGGTGCCGTATCTGACGCCCTTTTATGAGGCAGGGCTGGACGGGGTCATTGTGCAGGATATGGGGGCGCTTCTGGCGATCCGGGAAGCGTTTCCGGGGTTGGAGCTGCATGCCAGCACCCAGATGACCGTGACGGGAAGCTATGGCGCGGAGCTGTTAAAGGAGCTTGGCGTGGTGCGCATTGTGCCTGCCCGCGAGCTGTCTCTGGAGGAGATCGTTTCCCTGAAACAGGAGACAGGGCTTGAGATCGAGGCGTTTATCCACGGTGCCATGTGTTACTGCTATTCCGGGCAATGCCTGTTCAGCAGCCTGCTGGGAGGGAGAAGCGGAAACCGCGGGCGCTGTGCCCAGCCCTGCCGCCTGCCTTACCGCGTTGTAAGCGACGGAAAATCCGGGGAGGAGCGCTACCCGCTTTCCCTGAAGGATATGTGTACGATTGCCTGCCTGCCGGATCTGATTGAGGCTGGGATCGATTCCTTCAAAATAGAAGGACGTATGAAAAAACCGGAGTATGCCGCCGGGGTTACGGCGATCTATCGGAAATATATTGATCTGTACGAAAGCTGCGGAAGAGAGGGCTACCGGGTTTCGGAACAGGATATGCAGACCCTCCGTTCCCTGTATATCCGGACCGGGATTCAGGACGGCTATTATTTCAAGCATAACGGTGCGGATATGGTTACGCTCACCTCGCCCGCATACAGCGGAAGCAGCGAGGAGGTGCTGGAGAGAATACGGCGGGAGCATCTGGAGACGCCCCTGAAACGGGAGATTTCCATGGAGGCTTCATTTGTGGTGGGTGCGCCCGCAAAGCTCACACTGATCTGTGGGGCGGAGGCTGAGCGCGTGTCGGTGACCGTGTGCGGAGAAACCTGCCGGAAGGCCGAAAAACAGCCTGTCACATCCGAAAAAATAAAGATTGGTTTTTTGAAGCTGGGCAATTCCTTCTTTACGGCGAAAGAAGAAAATGTCCGCGTTTTTGCGGATGAGGATCTGTTCTTTCCCCTGAAATCCATAAACGAACTGCGCAGGGCAGGTGTGGAGGCGCTGGAGGAGAAGCTTTGTCCCGGCCGGACTGCGTTACGGGAAAAAGAGTGTGAGGCGGCATGCATGAGTTTCACGCGGGACGGAAATGCTAGAAAAAAGCAATTAAACCGCCGTGTCTTAATTAGTACGGAGGAACAGTTTGATGGGCTGCTTCGCTCCGGTTATCCCGTGGAGCTTCTGTATCTGGAGGCGGACATGATAAAGAAAAGCGTGGGAGAGTACCGGGCGCGCCTTGCCGGGGCGGACATGGAATGTCCGATTTTCCTTGCGCTTCCCTATATTGTGCGGAAGAAGGATTTAAGGGGATTAAACCGCCTTTATTCCCTGATGGAGGAGGCGGACGGCTGCCTCGTCCGGAACACGGAGAGCTTTTATCTGTTAAAAAAGAAAGGCTATCAAAAACCGGTTTTCACAGATGTGGGCGTTTACTGCTTTAACCGCAAAACCTGTGATTTCTGGCTTGACCGGGCGGATGGGATCTGTCTGCCGTACGAGTTAAACCGCAGGGAAACGCTTGCCATGACGGAGCCGTACCGGGACTGCAATATGGAAAAAGTGGTTTACGGGCGGATTACGCTGATGATCACGGCTAACTGTGTGGGCAAAACAACGGGACACTGCCTGCATAAGGAAGGGGCGGGAACAGTTCTTTCAGACCGGTATCAAAAGAAATTCCCCGTGGTGTTTTGCTGTGAAAACTGCTATAACCTGATCTACAATTCCGTGCCGCTCTCCCTGCACAAGCAATGTGCCGCCGGGGAGGCGGAAACGGCGTGGCGTCTTTCCTTTACGGTGGAAAGCGGCGCACAGACGGAACAGATCCTGCAGTTTTTTAAAAGTCTGCCCGAAAATCCCGGAGCGTGCCCGCCCTATGCGGAATATACCACCGGCCACGAAAAAAGAGGAGTTTTATAAGGATGAAGGAATACATTGCCGAGTTGTCCAAATATATGATCACGCTCCTTTTGGCAGTCTATGCGCTGGAATCATTTCTTTCCTTCCGCTTTTCAAAAAAGGGGGCGTTGAACGGAATTTACATCAGGCAGCGGATTTATCTGCTCCTCATACAGTTTCTCGCCTTCTTTACCATGACAGTGCGGGCGCACGACATGCAGTATCTGTTTTTCTATGCCTATGTGCAGGTGTTTCTGTTTGCGCTCATGTCCGTTACGGGGCTGATCTATGAAAAGGCGGATAAGCTTCTGCTAAACAACATGTGCATGCTTTTGGGAATCGGCTTTATTATTCTGGCGCGCATTTCCTTGAAAAAAGCGGAGAAGCAGCTGGCAGTCGCCCTTCTTTCCTTTCTGATCGCGCTGGCAGTTCCGTTTCTGGTAAAGCAGCTGCGTTTTTTGAAAAAGGGGGCATGGCTCTACGCGGCGATTGGCGCGGGAATGCTTTCCACCGTGCTGATTCTGGGCGGCCTGACCTATGGAGCGAAGATTTCTTTTACCGTTCAGGGGATCACCTTCCAGCCATCGGAGCTTGTAAAGCTTTTGTTTGTGTTCTTTCTTGCCTCGGCGCTCTGCGAGAATACCTCCTTTGTGCGGCTTGTCATCACCACGGCGCTCGCTGCTGCCCACGTGATCATTCTGGTGCTTTCAAGGGATTTGGGGAGCGCCCTGATCTTTTTTGCCGCCTATGTGTTCGTGGTTTTTATGGCGACGGGAAGCTACCTGTATCTGACTTTGGGAATCGCGGCGTTCGGCGGTTCTGCGGTTGCGTCCTGCTATCTGTTTGACCATGTCCGCAACCGTGTGATGATTTTTCTGGATCCCTTTTCCTATATTGATGCGCAGGGGTATCAGCTTACGCAGTCGCTTTTTTCGGTCTGTAGCGGCAGCTGGTTCGGACTGGGACTGTTCGGCGGCACGCCGGAGGATATTCCCTTTGTGGAGACGGACTTTATTTTTTCCGCCATCTGCGAGGAGCTTGGTGTGATCAGCGGCATCTGCATCGTTTTGATCTGCGTGGGCAGCTTTCTGCTTATGCTTCGCATCGGCATGCAGAGCAAGGACAGCTTTCTCAGGCTGCTTGCATACGGCTGTGCCGTGATGTATCTGTTTCAGATTTTCCTTACCATAGGCGGCGGGGTCAAGTTCATTCCCTTGACCGGTGTGACGCTGCCCCTTGTCAGCTACGGCGGAAGCTCGGTGTTGAGCACTGTGCTGTTGTTCTTTATCGTGCAGGCGGTCGCCGTGAACAGGCAGAAGGACACCGCGCCCGTGACCGGCAGTGTATATGTGCTCATGTATTTCTTTGTGGCGCTTTTTCTGGCGATGATGGGCTATCTGGTCTGGTTTGTCAAAAACAATGAGCAGACCCTGATCAACAACAGCTACAACTCCAGGCAGGAGATGCTTGCGTCCCAGAATTACCGGGGCTCCATTTACGCCGCGGGCGGAGAGGTGCTTGCGGAAACGGTATTCCTTCCGGACGACACCGAACAGAGGCAGTACCCTTACGGCGACAAGTTTGCCCATGTGGTGGGCTTTTCCACGAAGGGACGCATGGGCGTGGAATCCCAGGCGAATTATTATCTGATCAATACGAACATCCCTCTGACACAGAAGGTTTCCAATGATATGGCGGGGATCAAGAATCCCGGCGATAATGTCTACACAACCCTCGATGTGGCACTGCAGGAGGCGGCATACCGCGAGCTTGGCACCTACAAGGGGGCAATCATTGTGACGGAGGTCTCCACCGGAAAGGTGCTGGCGATGGTCTCCAATCCGGCGTTTGATCCCAACGAGATCGCGGATATCTGGGATAAGTTAGTGGAGGATGCGGACAGCAGTGTGCTGGTCAACCGTGCCACTCAGGGGCTTTATCCGCCCGGCTCCACCTTCAAGATCCTGACGGCGCTGGAATATATCAGGGAAAATCCCGACACCTGGCAGGATTACCGCTATACCTGCAACGGGCATTTCAAGGAGGGAGAGTGGCAGATAAGCTGTTACCACGGAATCAGCCACGGAAAACTGGATTTTACGAAATCTTTTGCAAAATCCTGCAATTCCTCCTTTTCCAATATCGGACTTTCCCTTGATCTTGCACGGTTTTCGGATACGCTTCAGGATATGCTGTTCAATCAGGAGCTTCCGGTGAGCTTTCTGTATGCGAAAAGCCATATTTTACTGTCTGAGGAGATGGACACACCGGATGTGATGCAGCTTGTGATCGGTCAGGGAACCACCCAGATCACACCTTTACATCTGAATATGATCACGGCGGCGGTGGCAAACGGCGGCGTGATGATGAAGCCCTATGTGGTTGACAGGGTGGAGAGCGCAAACGGTGTGCTGGTGAAGCGGTTTTCACCGGCAGGCGGCATCTGGGTCATGTCAGAGGAGGAGTCGCTTGTCCTGACCGGGTTGATGAGGGCTGTGGTGGAGGAGGGAACTGCCACAAAAATATCCGGCTTATCCTACACGGTGGCGGGAAAGACCGGATCGGCGGAATACAGCAATGTAAAGGGAGAGAGCCATGCATGGTTCACGGGCTTTGCCCCCGCAGATGACCCGCAGATCTGTGTTACCGTGATTTTGGAGGGCGCGGGCAGCGGAGGAGATTACGCCGTGCCCATGGCGAAACGTGTCTTCAACGCTTACTTTGAATAATGTATAAAATAGGTTGCGCACTTTACCTGTTTGGACTATACTTAAATTTAGTCAAGCATGTTTTGACACACCAGAAGCAGGAGGAATTGCAATGATAGAAGCAACCAGTTGCGGCGGTGTGGTTATTTTCCGGGGGAAGATTCTCCTTTTGTATAAGAATTTCAAGAATAAGTACGAAGGATGGGTGCTTCCCAAGGGAACCGTGGAGGAAGGCGAGGAGTTTAAACAGACCGCACTTCGTGAGGTATTGGAGGAGTCCGGTGCCCGGGCATTCATTATCAAGTATATTGGAAAGAGTGAATATTCTTTTAATGTCCCGGAGGATGTTGTTGAGAAAGAGGTCCATTGGTATCTGATGATGGCGGACAGCTATTACAGCAAACCACAACGCGAAGAATTTTTTGTAGATTCAGGATTTTATAAGTACCATGAGGCTTACCATCTTTTGAAATTTGCGAATGAGAAACAGATTTTGGAGAAGGCGTATGCAGAATATCTGGAGTTAAAAAAGAATAACCTGTGGGGCAGTAAGAAGTATTACTGATCCCACAGGTTTTATCAATCAGTAGATAGCGGTGACGGTCAGATCCTTGCGCCTGTCCAGATCAAGGAAATCGATCTTGTCGCTGTCCGGCAGGTTCCGCTTCAGAACCGGGCGGGAGAAATGTCTCTCGTTGATCAGAAAGATCTCCCAGACGGAATCGTCGCTCAGCTTTACGGAAAGTCCGATCTGTGTATCCGCGATCCGCTTCATAATGGGGCGTAGGATATTGTAATCGTACTGGAGCATGCCGTTTTTCTCAAAATGCTCCACGATCTGCAGGGGGAGCAGGGACTGTCTGTATGATCTGGGCGAGGTCATTGCCTCGTAGGCATCGATAATGGCAATGTGCCTTGCGTAGAAGTCGATCTGCTGCATTTTCAGCTTGGAGGGATAGCCTCTGCCGTCGCAGCGCTCATGGTGCATAAGGATGCTCTTGATCACGGAGGGATCCAGATTATCCTGATTTTTCACGATGTTGTAGCCGAGCAGCGTGTGGGTCTTGATCTCCTCAAATTCAATGTCGGTCAGCTTCCCGGGCTTCCAGAGCAGTTCGTTGGAGATCTTTAACTTTCCGATATCATAGAAGAATGCACACTGGATCAGCATATTTTTCTGGTCTTCCTTCATGGCAAGCCAATCTGCAAAAACACCGGCGATCAGGGCGGAGTTGAAGCAGTGGGCATGGGTCAGCTCATCCTCACTGGGAACCATATTATAGAGGTAATCGAGGAGGAGTTTTCCACGGGGAACCGGATCCGCCAAAAGATGATAGTATCCCAGAAGCGTCTCGGGGTCAACGGGCGTTCCGTTTTCCACAAGCGCGTTCATCCGTTCCTTGTATTCGGGGAAAATGCGCTGATAGTCTTTCTCAAATCGGGAGAATCCCTCCGACAGGCGTATTTTCTCAAAATGTGTGGTCGCGTAGTCGATTTCTTCCATGATGGAAACAACCATGATCTGATACCGTTCCAGCCGGGATATGACAGCATTGTCCACCTGTGTATGGGCACGCACGATGATTTCATTATGTGAATTTACGACATCTTCCGCCAGTTCCATCCCCGGTGTCAGGGCCATCCGAGCAATTGCTTTCATTTTTTCCTCCGTATGTAAAGAACCGTAACAGTACCTTTGACCTATATATATTTATAGTATAAAATAATCCCCCCGCATGTCAATATTTTACTTTGGAAAAACCGCAAAATATGTTATGATTATCTGTATGGAGGAAGGTCGCGTGAAAATCTATCCAAACTTATATATCGGGGAATCGGTAAATAATCCGGATAAAACAATCAGCCGGCTCAAGAAGCACTCCCGTCTGCTGAGCGCCTATGTGATCACGCTGTCAAACAATCCGTCCGATCAGCTGGAAATACATAGTGCCGCCGATCTTGCGCAAAAATATTACCGGAAATATCCTCCGTATGTGATCGGCATCGCTTCCGATTACAACGAGGCGGTGGAGCTGGTTCGCCGGATCGCGGAGGAATCCTATGCAGCGCAGGGAGACTGCCGCCTGAAAGAATATCTTTTTTCAAAAAACGTGGAGAACTGATGGCATGTTGCATGTGATTTTGCAGATATTGGCCGTGCTTGGCATTATTATATTGTGCATATTGGGGCTGGTTCTCTTGGTGCTTGCCCTGATTCTGTTTGTTCCCATCCGGTACAGGGTAAGCGGCAGTAAATCCGCCGAAACATTCCTTGTGCGGGTCAGGGCATCCTATCTTCTGCATCTTATTACCCTTCGCTATGATTACCCGGAAAGCAAGCAGGCAAGCCTGCGTGTTTTCGGACGCCAGATTGCGGTATTCCCGCAGGAGGACACGGCTTCCGAGACGGAGGAGGAAGCAAAAGACACCACTTCCGGGACGAAGACAGATGAGACGACGGATACAGCTTCGGAATTGAAAGAGGAAGCGGCAAAGGACAAGATTCCTGAGGTGAAGGCGGAAGTGTCCAAGGATGCGGTTTCCGAGACAGCGGCAGAAATGCCGCAGGATGAGGCTTCTGAGACGGAGGAGGCAGCAAAGACCGCGTCTTCCGTGACAGAAACGGAAACGAAGAAAAAGAAACCCTCCTTTCTGAAAAAGTGTATCTACACAATTCGGGGTATATGTGATAAAATAAGAAAAATTGCAGAAAATATTTCCTATTACAAGGATATTTTAACAGCGGCGGAAAACCGGCTTATGTATGACCGGCTGCTGATGCGGATCAGGAAGATTCTGAAAAGCATCTGTCCACGCAAACTCAGGACACGTATTCTGGTGGGTACGGGATCTCCCGATACCACAGGGTATCTGTGTGCGCTCTACGGGCTGCTGCTTCCGAAATTTGGAAGACAGCTTGACTTTACCGCCGATTTTGAGAACAAGGTCTTTGAAGGAGACTTTTGGCTAAAGGGCGGGATCGTGCTTTACCCTCTGCTTTTGCAGGCGGGAAAGATTTATTTTGACAAACAGCTGCGAATCTTTTTGAAGGAACTGAAACGGGAGGAAGAATAATGGCAGAAAATCAATTTGGCAGTGTAGTGGAATCTTTGCTGAAAGGAATGGACACCGTGCTGTCCACAAAGACAGTGGTGGGGGAGGCTACCAAGATCGGAGATACGATCATCCTTCCGCTGGTGGATGTTTCTTTCGGTGTGGGCGCCGGTGCAGGCAGCAACGGGGATAAGAAATCCCAGAGCGGCGGTGGCGGTCTCGGCGGCAAGATGACGCCCAGTGCCGTGCTGGTGATCGGTAAGAACGGGACGACCAAGCTTGTTAATGTAAAGAATCAGGATACCATGACAAAGATTCTGGACATGATTCCCGATCTTGTGGACAAGTTTACGACAAAAAAAGAGGATGTGATCGCGGACGAGGAAGCGGTGGACATTGCCTTCCCACAGGAGAGCGAGAACAAAGAGCAGTAACATCTGCAAGGCGTAGGCATATATTGTAGTGAGAACACGATAAGATGGTGTTGCCCGTGGACTGTAAGAAAATGATGGGGCTTTTGGCGTTTTTTATCGCCGTCGGCATGATTATCATGCTGTTTCTGCACAATGACTTTGTGGGAATCATCATTATCGCACTGCTTTTGTTCATCGGCTACAATTGTTACGGATGCGGATGCAAATGAGGTCGTCATGGAAAGAGGTGGCGGAATGGACATTGACGCTGTGCTGCAGGCAGAGGACGACGATGCGTTAAAAGAGCTGAAGCTGTTTCTTTTTAAAGAAAACCTGCGCTTGAAGCAGGAACAGCAGGAGCTTGAGGAGGCCCGGGACAAGCTGATCAGGGAACGTGCGCAGTTTCGCACGGAGGCGGATATGCTGAATCACAAAATGGTGATGGAGCAGAAACGGCTGAAGGACGAAAATATTTTCTTTGAGAAAAAATTTCAGATATTACAGGATGGCTTCAAGCAGCTTGATCTGGATCGGAATAAGCTGGAAAAGGAGAGAGCCCGCTTTCGTCTGGAGCAGGAGCTGTGGGACGGAGAGAGCGTGATGGCGGGACTTCAGGATGTTGCCTCTGCTTTGTTCCGCGGAGCAGGAAATCCGCTGGCTCTCAGAAAACGCTATCGGGATCTTTTGAAGATTTTTCACCCGGACAACCTTTGCGGCGACGGGGAATTGATGCAGATGATCAATCGTGAATACGAGAAGAGAAAAAAGGCAGAATAAAAGACGGTGCAGAACACCGTCTTTTTCGTCGTAGTTTGAATTGTTATGCTCTTTCTACTGCGCCGGACTTCAGGCAGCCGGTGCAAACGTGCATTCTCTTGGAACCGCCGTTTACCTTGCACTTTACGTTTCTGACATTGGAATTCCAGATTCTGTTGGATCTTCTATGAGAATGGCTTACATTGTTTCCGAAATGAACGCCCTTGCCACAAATATCACATTTAGCCATCTTGACACCTCCTCAATGCTTACGCATCAGTTTCTTATAAACTCGCAACATTGATATATTAACAGAAAACCTTTTGGAATGCAAGCAGAAATATAAGTTTTTTGAATTTTTCAATTTTTTTATTTCATTTTTACGGGAAAGCAGTTATAATACATAATATATGTTTGCCCAAAGCGAGAGCTACGGCAGGAAGAAGGAGGTTTTTATGAAAGGTTCTTCTATGAATACCCATATGGGAAATATCACAATTGACAATGAAGTCATTGCCCAGTATGCCGGCAGTGTTGCTGTGGAATGTTTTGGTATTGTCGGGATGGCAGGATATTCGGCCAGGGACGGTCTTGCAAAGCTACTCAAGATGGACAGCCTGACGAGGGGGATTGTTGTCAGCATAAACAACAATAAGCTGACTCTTGATTTCCATGTGATTGTAGCTTACGGAGTGAGTATTCTTGCCGTATCGGACAATCTTGTGGACAGCGTCAAGTATAAGGTGGAAGAGTTTACCGGTATCGAAATAGAAAAAATCAACATCTTTGTCGAAGGTGTAAGAGTGATTGATTAAGGAGGATTTATCATCGTGGCTTTCAATACGATTGACGCTAAGATGCTTGCAAAGATGTTCTTAGCCGGTGCCAAAAAATTGGAATCAAAAAAAGAGTGGATCAATGAACTGAACGTCTTTCCCGTACCGGACGGCGACACAGGAACCAACATGACCCTGACGATCATGTCCGCCGCAAAGGAAGTGGTTGCGTTAGGAGAGGACGCCGGTATGGAGGCAATCTGCAAGGCAATTTCCGGCGGCTCCCTGAGGGGCGCAAGAGGAAACTCGGGCGTTATTCTTTCCCAGCTGCTGCGCGGTTTTACCAAGAGCATCAAGACTTTGGAAATTCTGGATATCCCCGCGATCGCGGATGCGTTCGACAAGGCGGTGGAGACTGCATACAAGGCAGTCATGAAGCCCAAGGAGGGAACCATCCTCACTGTTGCGAGAGGCATGGCGGAGAAATCAAGGGAGCTGGTTACGGACGGAACGGACGATCTGGATGTTTTCCTTAAGACGGTGATCGAGCACGGCCGTTATGTGTTAAGCCAGACACCGGAGCTTTTGCCCGTTCTGAAACAGGCAGGTGTTGTGGACTCCGGCGGACAGGGTCTTATGGAGGCGTTCTCGGGCGCATATGATGCGTTCCTTGGAAAAGAGATTGATTACTCCATTTCCGAGACCCCAAAGAAGGAGACAGCAAAGCCTGGGGCACAGGAAGAGGTCGAGATCAGGTTCGGCTACTGCACGGAGTTTATTATTCTTCTGAATAAAACCTTCAATATCAAACAGGAGATGGATTTCAAGGCATTTCTGGAGTCCATCGGCGATTCCATCGTATGTGTGGCAGATGAGGATGTGGTAAAGGTACACGTACATACCAATGATCCCGGTCTTGCCATCCAGAGAGCATTGAAGTACGGCGCACTGTCCAATATGAAGATTGACAATATGAGACTGGAGCATCAGGAAAAGCTCTTCAAAGAGGCGCAGAAGGAGCAGGCAGCCGTTGCAGAACAGTCTGCCGCAGAGCAGGCTCCCCCGGCGGAGCGGAAAGCTGCCGGTTTTGTTGCGGTTTCTATCGGTGACGGTATGAACGAGATCTTCAAGGGGCTTGGCGTGGACTACATCATTGAGGGCGGTCAGACCATGAACCCCTCCACGGCGGATATGCTGGATGCAATCGACAAGGTAAATGCCGACACCGTCTACATTCTGCCTAACAACAAGAACGTGATTCTGGCGGCAAATCAGGCAGTCAGTCTGGTGGAAGACAAGAAGATCATTGTAATTCCCACCAAGACGGTACCGCAGGGAATTACGGCGGTAATCAACTATGTCCCGGATTTGCCGGCGGAGGAAAATGCTGCTGCCATGTCCGAGGAGATCAAGAGAGTGAAGACCGGCGAAGTTACCTACGCAGTCCGGGATACACAGATTGATGACAAGATCATTAAGCAGGGCGATTATATGGGAATTGGAGACGCCGGCATTCTGACGGTGGGAACCAACCTTGACGAGATTACGCTCGGCATGATCGACAACATGATGGATGATGATCTGGAACTGATCAGTATTTACTATGGTAAGGATGTCACGGAGGAGGCTGCTGAGAAGATCAGAAGCGCCGTGACTGAAAAATATTCCGGTTGTGATGTCGAGCTGCAGTACGGCGGGCAGCCTATCTATTACTATGTCGTTTCCGCCGAATAGAACATGAATTTACAATCAGATATTACCACGATAAAGGGAGTGGGGGAGAAATCCGCCACTCTTTTTCGTAAATTGCATATTGAGACTGTGGGTGACCTTCTGTTTTATTTTCCGAGGGATTACGAAACCTTTGGGGAGCCGGTTACGATTGCCGACGCCCCAAGGGGGGAGGTCTGCACGGTAAACGCATATGTGATCGGTACTCCGATGCTTAAGCAGGTGCGAAGCCTTAAAATATTGACTGTAACAGTCAAAGACGCAACCGGGGAATTACAGCTCGTTTTCTTTAACATGCCCTTTTTAAAGAATGCGCTGAAAAGTGGGCAGTGCTATTTATTCCGCGGCATCATCTCCCGGAACTCCCGGATGGAGCAGCCCCGGATCTATAAGGAGGCGGATTACCGGGCGCTCTGCGCCTTCATCCAGCCCCGGTATGCCTTGACAAAAGGGATCACGCATCAGGCGATCGGAAAGGCTGTGCGGCAGGTGCTGACGCTTTGTCCCATGCCGGAGGATCCGATTCCAGAGGAAATCCTGAAGGAAGAGAATCTGATGCCCTATGGGGAGGCACTCTGTGCCATCCACTATCCGGAGAGCAGGGAGCAGCTTCTCGCCGCGAGGAGAAGGCTTGTATTCCATGAGTTTTTCTTCTTCATTTTGCGGCTGCGCAGTTCCAAGGCGGAGATTGAGAGAGAAAAGAATGCAACGCCGATGATCGAGACAGCGGAAACCGCGCGGTTTTTGGAGGCTCTGCCCTACAAGCTGACCTCCGCCCAGCTCCGCGCCATAAAAGAGATCTGTCAGGATATGACCGGTGAACATGTCATGAGCAGGCTGGTGCAGGGAGATGTGGGCTCCGGCAAGACCGTTGTGGCGATCTGGGCGCTTCTTCTTGCGGTGTCAAACGGGTATCAGGGGGCCATGATGGCACCCACGGAGGTGCTCGCCAGACAGCATTTTGAGACCATAAGTGATATGACGAAGCAGTACGGGCTCCCCTTCAAGCCGGTTCTTCTGACGGGCTCCATGACCGCTGCGGCGAAAAGGCAGGTATATGAGGCGCTTCGGACGGGGGAGGCGAATCTGGTGCTGGGAACCCACGCCATTATTCAGGATAAGGTGGCGTTTGCAAACCTTGCCCTTGTGATCACGGACGAACAGCACCGTTTTGGCGTCAGACAGAGGGAGATACTGAAAGAGAAGGGGGCGCATCCCCATGTTCTGGTTATGAGTGCAACGCCCATCCCGCGGACGCTCGCCATTATCATGTACGGGGATCTGCATATCTCCGTGATTGATGAGCTTCCCGGAGGGCGTATGCCCATCAAAAACTGTGTGGTCGGGACAAGCTACCGCCCGAAGGCATATGCCTTTATTGCCAAGGAGGTTGCTGCCGGCAGACAGGTTTACTGCATCTGTCCCATGGTGGAGGAGGGCGAGTTAGAGGATGTGGAGAATGTGGCCGATTACACGGAAAAGCTCCGGGCGGCGCTTCCGCCTGCCGTGAGAGTGACTGCTCTGCACGGAAGGATGCGCCCTGCGGACAAAAACCGGATCATGGAGGCATTCGGCGCAGGAGAGATCGACGTACTGGTTTCCACCACCGTGATCGAGGTGGGAATCAACGTTCCCAACGCAACGGTGATGATGGTGGAGAATGCGGAGCGTTTCGGACTTTCCCAGCTGCACCAGCTCCGGGGAAGAGTAGGGCGCGGCAGCTGCCAGAGCTATTGTATCTTCGTCAATACAAACGAGAAAAAGGAAAGTCAGGAAAGACTATTCGTGCTGAACCGCTCAAACGACGGCTTCTTTATCGCGGAGGAGGATCTCAGGCTGCGTGGGCCGGGAGACTTGTTCGGCATCCGGCAGAGCGGCGAATTTGCGTTCCGCATCGGCGATATTTACAGTGATGCCGCTGTCCTGAAGCAGGCGGGAGAGTGCGCGGAAAAACACAGCGATATCAAATGTAAGGGCTCAGAAGCGGATAAGTATTATTCGGTTGACTTTACCACAATATAAAGTGTAAAATGCTATTATGCTTTTATCAACTTAAGAATGGAGAATATTATGACACGCATTGCAATTGCAACGGATTCCAACAGCGGTATCACGCAGGCTCAGGCGAAGGAACTGGATGTCGCCGTCCTGCCCATGCCCTTTATGATTGACGGGGAGACATACTACGAGGATATTTCCCTGACCCAGCCGGCATTTTACGAGAAGCTGAACGGAGATGCCGCAATCAGCACCAGCCAGCCATCCCCGGAGGAGGTTATGAACTTCTGGCGCGGACTGCTGGAAGAAAATGATGAGATCGTACATATTCCCATGAGCAGCGGTTTGTCCGGCTCATGTCAGAGTGCGTTCATGCTCTCAAGGGAACCGGAATTTGAAGGCAGGGTTCATGTGGTAAACAACCAGCGGATTTCCGTTACCCAGAGACAGTCTGTGCTGGACGCGAAGCTCCTTGCCGAAAGCGGCAGAAGCGGAAATGAAATCAGGCATTTTCTGGAGGAAGATAAATTCAACAGCAGCATCTATATCATGCTGGATACCCTGTATTATCTGAAAAAAGGCGGCAGGATCACGCCCGCTGCAGCGGCTCTGGGCACCCTTCTGCGCCTAAAGCCCGTGCTTACGATTCAGGGAGAGAAGCTGGATGCCTTTGCGAAAGCCCGCACGGCGGCGCAGGGCAAAACTACCATGATCGCCGCCATGAAGAACGATATTGAGAACCGCTTCGGCGGTCTTGCCAAGAAAGATATTTGGCTTCAGGCGGCATATACCTACGATCTGGAGGCGGCTACCCGTTGGAAAGAGGAAGTCATGGAAGCGTTTGACGGCTATGAGGTACATATGGATCCCTTATCTCTCAGTGTGGCATGCCATATCGGCCCGGGGGCACTGGCGATCGCGTGCTGCCAGAAGATCAGGCTGTAAAGGAAAGAATAAACGAGGAGTGTTACACAAATGGCAAAGGCAAACCAATATGATGCATCGAGCATTACCGTGCTGGAGGGGCTGGAGGCAGTCCGCAAAAGACCCGGAATGTATATCGGAAGTGTATCGACGAAGGGGCTTAACCATCTGATCTACGAGATCGTGGACAATGCGGTGGACGAGCATCTGGCAGGCTTCTGCGATACCATAAAAGTCACGCTGGAGGCGGACGGCTCCGCCACCGTGGAGGACAACGGCAGAGGTATACCCGTGGGTATGCACGAAAAGGGGATCAGTGCGGAGCGTCTTGTTTTTACCACGTTGCACGCAGGCGGCAAGTTTGACAACAACGCCTACAAGACCAGCGGCGGTCTGCACGGCGTTGGTTCCTCCGTTGTCAATGCCCTTTCAGACAGGCTGACGGTCAGAGTCAAAAATGGGGGCTGCATCTACGAAGATCGATATGAAAAGGGAATTCCCGTCATGGAACTGCAGGGGGGGCTTCTTCCAGTGGTGGGCAAAACCAGGGAAACCGGAACCTGTATTAATTTTCTGCCGGACGATACCATCTTTGACCGGACACGGTTCAGGGAGGACGAGGTCAAGAGCAGGCTCCATGAGACGGCGTACCTAAATCCGGCGCTTACGATCCTCTATGAGGACAAGCGCCTGCAGGAGCCGGAGAAGATCACATACCATGAGCCCGAGGGCATCACCGGCTTTATCAAGGATATGAACAAATCAAAGGAGACCATTCACGATGTGGTTTCCTTCTCAGGGGAGAGCGACGGTATCTCCGTGGAGGTGGCGTTCCAGTATGTGAACGAGTTTCACGAGATTGTGCTCGGCTTCTGCAACAATATCTACAACGCGGAGGGCGGCACGCATCTGACCGGTTTCAAGAGCGCTTTTACCAACATCATCAACAATTATGCCAGGGAACTGGGCATTTTGAAGGATAAGGACATCAACTTTACCGGCGCGGATGTCCGCAACGGTATGACTGCGGTCGTCTCGATCAAGCACCCGGATCCCCGCTTTGAAGGCCAGACCAAGACAAAGCTGGACAATCAGGATGCGGCGAAGGTTGTGAGCAAGGTGACCACGGACGAGATGATCCGATATTTTGACCGTAATCTGGAGGCGTTGAAGAACGTGATCGGCTGTGCGGAGAAGGCGGCAAAAATCCGCAAGACCGAGGAAAAGGCAAAAACCAACCTTCTGACCAAACAGAAGTTTTCCTTTGACAGCAACGGCAAGCTCGCAAATTGCGAGTCCAAGGACGCCTCAAAGTGTGAGATCTTCATCGTGGAGGGAGATTCCGCAGGCGGCAGCGCCAAGATGGCGAGAAACCGTATGTATCAGGCGATCCTCCCCATCCGCGGAAAGATCCTGAATGTGGAAAAGGCGAGCATCGACAAGGTTCTGGCAAACGCGGAGATCAAGACCATGATCAATGCGTTCGGCTGTGGCTTCTCCGAGGGGTACGGCAACGATTTTGACATTACCAAGCTGCGGTACGACAAGATCGTGATCATGTCGGATGCCGATGTGGACGGTGCCCATATCAGTAACCTTCTTCTTACTCTGTTTTATCGTTTTATGCCGGAGCTTATCTTTGAGGGACATGTCTATCAGGCAATGCCGCCCCTCTATAAAGCGATGCCGTCCAAAGGGGAGGAGGAGTACCTCTATGACGACAAGGCGCTGGAGCGCTACCGCAAGACCCACAAGACATCCTTTACCCTGCAGCGGTACAAGGGTCTTGGTGAGATGGATGCGTCCCAGCTCTGGGAGACGACCCTCAACCCGGAAACCCGTTTCTTAAAGCGCATTGAGATTGAGGACGCGCGTTTCGCCTCCGAGATCACGGAGATGCTGATGGGTACGGATGTACTTCCCAGAAAGGCGTTCATCCACGATCACGCCCATGATGCGGAGCTTGATATCACCTGATAAGAATGGAGAAAGAAATGGACGACAGTCGGATTATACGAACAGAATACTCTGATCTCATGCAGAAATCCTTCATCGATTACGCCATGAGCGTGATCGTGGCGAGAGCGCTGCCGGATGTAAGGGACGGCCTAAAGCCGGTACAGCGGCGCGTGCTCTACGATATGTATGAGCTGGGAATCAAATATGACAAGCCTTACAGGAAGAGCGCCCGTATCGTCGGCGATACCATGGGTAAATACCATCCCCACGGCGACAGCTCCATCTATGACGCGCTTGTTGTAATGGCACAGGATTTCAAAAAGGGAATGGCACTCATCGACGGACACGGCAACTTCGGGAACATCGAGGGAGACGGCGCCGCTGCCATGCGTTACACGGAAGCAAGGCTCCAGAAGCTGACCCAGGAGGCGTTTCTGTCCGATCTGGACAAGGATGTGGTGGATTTTGTTCCGAACTTTGATGAAACTGAAAAAGAACCCGCCGTGCTGCCGGTCAAGATTCCCAATCTTTTAATCAACGGCTCGGAGGGTATCGCCGTAGGTATGGCGACCAGCATCCCTCCCCACAATCTTTCTGAGGTGGTGGACGCCACAAAGGCATATATGAAGGACGAAAACATCAGCACAAGAGAGCTGATGCGCTATATTAAGGGGCCGGATTTCCCCACCGGCGGCATTGTGATCAACGAGGATGAGCTGTTATCCATCTACGAGACCGGGGTGGGAAAGATCAAAGTACGCGGAAAAGTGGAAGCGGAGAAGGTGAAGGGCGGCAAGGTCAATCTGGTGATCACGGAGATTCCATATCCCATGATTGGCGCCAATATCGCAAAATTTCTCTCCGATGTGGCAGCACTTGCCGAGTCCAAAAAGACCGCGGATATCGTGGATATTTCAAACCAGTCCTCCAAAGAGGGCATCCGCATTGTGATTGAGCTTCGCAAGGATGCAGATGTGGATAATCTTACCAATATGCTCTACAAAAAGACCCGTCTGGAGGACACCTTCGGCGTCAATATGCTCGCCATCGCGGACGGCAGACCGGAGACCATGGGTCTTAAGGAGATCATCAAGGCCAATGTGGATTTCCAGTTTGAGGTTGCCACCAGAAAGTATACCACGCTTTTGGAAAAGGAGACCGAGCGCCGCGAGATTCAGGAAGGTCTCATCAAGGCGTGCAATGTGATCGATCTGATCATCGAGATTCTGCGCGGTTCCAAGGATCGCAGCATGGCGAAGGCATGTCTGGTGGAGGGTAAGACGGAAGGAATCCGGTTTAAGTCAAAGGAATCCAAGATCATGGCGGCGCAGCTCCAGTTTTCTGAGAAGCAGGCAAACGCCATATTGGAGATGCGTCTCTATAAGCTGATCGGTCTGGAGATCGAGGCACTGATCAACGAGCATGAGGAGACCATGGCAAATATTTACCGCTATGAGGATATCCTCGCCAGAAGGGACTCCATGGCACAGGTCATTATGAACGAGCTGGACGATATCAAGCGCGCCTACGCCGTTCCCCGGAAGACCGTCATCACCAATGCGGAGGAAGCGGTCTACGAGGAAAAGAAGGTGGAGGAGATGGAGGTCGTATTCCTCATGGACCGGTTCGGTTACGCAAAGACCGTGGACACCGCTACCTACGAGAGGAATAAAGAAGCGGCGGATGCAGAAAATAAGTATATTGTGCGCTGCAAAAACACCGGAAAGGTGTGTCTGTTCACCAATATCGGACAGCTTCACACCATCAAGGTCTCCGACATCCCGTTCGGAAAGTTCCGTGACAAGGGGATTCCCGTGGACAACGTGAGCAATTACAGTGCCGACAAGGAGCAGATTCTCTGCGTGACCAGCCAGACGGAGCTAAATCTGTACCGCATGATCTTTGTGACGAAAACCGCCATGACCAAGGTGGTCGACGGCGGCGAGTTTGATGTGAGCAAGCGCCTTGTGGCGGCAACCAAGTTAAACGACAATGACGAGGTTGTGAGCGTGACCGTTATCAAGGAACAGCGCAATATCGTATTGCAGTCGAAGGACGGCTTCTTCCTGCGTTTTCCCATCGAGGAGATCCCGGAGAAAAAGAAGGGAGCCGTGGGTGTGCGGGCGATGAAGCTCGGCGCAGGAGATTTCATTGAGTCGGTGTATTACACCCAGAACGCGGTGGAAACCTCCATCAAATACAAGAATAAGAATCTGATATTAAACAGCCTAAAGCCCGGCAAGCGGGATACCAAGGGAACAAAGGTACGGGCATAGAGCGGAACGGAGAAAAACATGAGAGTGATTGCAGGAACGGCGAGAAGCCTTCCCTTAAAATGTCCGCAGGGGCTGGACACCCGTCCCACCACGGACAGGATCAAGGAAACATTGTTCAATATGCTGCAGCCCTATACTCAGGGCAGCGTGTTTGTTGACTTGTTCGCCGGCAGCGGCGCCATCGGCATAGAGGCACTCAGCAGGGGCGCGAAGAAGGCGTATTTTGCCGAGAATGCGCAGGCGGCAATCAACTGCATTCAGGAAAATCTGCAATTTACCCGCTTTGCGGACAGAGCGGTGGTGCTGAAGCAGGATGCGGTCAGCGCCCTTGGCAGCATTTTTGAAAAGGAAGTGGATCTTGTGTTCATGGATCCCCCTTACGACAGCGGTCTGGAAAAGCAGGTGCTCGCCGTGCTTGCGGGCTACCGCTATGTGACGGAGGAGACGCTCATCATCGTGGAGGCGGAGTTAAAAAAAGACTTTTCCTTTGCGGAGGAGCTGGGGTATACCATTGTAAAAGAGAAGAAATACAAGACCAACAAGCATGTGTTTTTGCAAAAAGCATGATAAAAGGATGGAGTTGCCGTTATGAAGAGAGCCGTTTATCCCGGAAGCTTTGACCCTGTTACCTATGGGCATCTGGATGTGATCCGCCGCGCGGCGGAAATGTTTGACGAACTGATCGTCAGCGTTCTTAACAATAAAGAAAAGATGCCGTTGTTTTCTGTGGAAGAACGTGTTAAGATATTAGCAAAAGCAACCGCTGACATTCCTAATGTAAAGGTGGATTCCTTCAGCGGGCTGCTGGTTGATTATGCGAGAGAAAAGAAAATTCATGTGGCGGTCAGGGGACTTCGCGCCATCACCGACTTTGAGTACGAGCTGCAGATCTCCCAGACGAACCGTCTCCTCTCAAAGGAGACACTGGATACCGTCTTTCTGACGACCAGTCTGGAGTATGCTTATTTAAGTTCGTCGGGCGTGAGGGAGATCGCAAGCTTCGGCGGCGACATCTCCATGTGCGTGCCGGACTTTGTGGCGAAGCTGGTGTACGAAAAATACGGTATTTCCCGCGCATAATCCGAACAGGGGCAAGGATGTAAAACGGAGGACGACAATGAGCAGCAGAATCGAACAGTTAATTGATGAGATAGAAGATTATATCAACAGTTGCAAACCGCAGGCTTTTTCCAGCACCAGGATCATTGTAAACAAGGATCAGATCGATGAGCTTTTGCGGGAGCTTCGGATGAAGACTCCGGATGAGATCAGGCGTTACCAGAAGATCATCAGCAATAAGGAAGCCATTTTAAAAGATGCCAGGGACAAGGCGGAGGAGCTTGTGAAGAAAGCTGAGATCCAGACCAACCAGCTTGTCAGCGAGCATGAGATCATGCAGCAGGCATATGCGCAGGCAAACGAAGTGGTGACCATGGCTACCCGTCAGGCACAGGAGATTCTGGATAATGCGACCATGGAAGCAAACAGTGTCCGCATGTCCGCAATGCAGTACATGGATGATATGCTGGCAAATCTGGAGGGCATCATAGAAGGCTCCTCCCAGACGGCGATTGCCAACTACGATACCCTGATAGGCAACCTCCGTCATTATCAGGACATCATCCAGTCAAATCGCGCAGAGCTGCACCCTGCGGAGGATGATTTGGAGGAGGTCAGTCTGGACGAACAGAAGGATGCCATTGATGTGATATCCTGATGAGCGTTATCCTGTAACAGAGAAACTTGAACCGGTTTCCGGAGATCGTTGATTGCCGGAGACCGGTTTTGTGGTATTCGGGTTTTATGAGGAAAGATGCATGAGAAAAGCAAGAATGATCGCAGCCGCCGCAATTTTTGTGTTCTGCTTTATGCTCGGCTGTGCGGAGGCGAAGGCTTCCTTTTACTATCCGCCGGATACGGACGGGGAACTGGTCGTGGTCATTGATCCCGGCCACGGAGGCACCAATCTTGGGGCTGATTACAACGGTTTTCTGGAGAAGGAAATGAATATGATCGTGGCGAATGCCATGTACGAGGAGCTGAGCAGGTACGACGATATCACGGTGTATCTGACGCATACCTCCCCGGAGGACAGCATGACCATACAGTCGCGGGCGGATTTTGCCGCAAGTGTAAACGCGGACTTTTTGTTCTGCCTGCACTTCAACATGTCCCCGGAAAACAAGCTGTTCGGCTCCGAGGTCTGGGTTTCCGCGTTTGGGGAAGAAAACCGGCAGGGCTACCGCTTTGGCATGATCCAGATGGAGACCATGCGCTCCATGGGGCTTTTCCTGCGGGGCGTCAAGACGCGCCTCAACGATCAGGGGAGCGATTATTACGGAATCTTACGTTTCTGCGAGGAATACGGCATCGCCTCCGCGTTAGTCGAGCACTGCCATATCGATCACGATACGGATGTTCCTTTTTGTGATGAGGAAGCGGATCTGATCGCCTTTGGCAAGGCTGACGCCACCTCAGCCGCCAGGTTTTTCGGTTTGAAAAGCGAAGCGCTGGGCGTGGATTACAGTCAGGAGACCCATGCCGATCTGTTGTCGCCCGGGATGCTCTACGCGGGCTCCGATACCTCGGATCCCGATATCTGTACCATTGAGCAGGCATATATCGACAGGGAGCACAACCGCGTAGGGATCAGTGTGACCGGCTGCGATTACGATTCCCCCATGTTATATTATGCATACAGCATTGACGGAGGAGAGACCTTTACCCCCTATCTGCCATGGCCGGACACCGACCTGATTTCCGGCTACAGCCCGGACACCTTCACCTTTGAGGCGGAAATACCGGACGGCGTAAGCCCCTTCTTTGTGGTGCGTGCGTTCAATCAGTACGACCGGTATAAGGACAGCAATCTGCTGACCGGATTCCCTGTTTTCACCGTCACGGCGGACGATGCACTGGGAGAGGATACCACGGACGTACCGGACAATGCTCTTGTGGAGGATGTCAGCGAAAACACCGGCGGTGCCGGTTTCCGGGCGCCGGAGCAGAAGGATGTCAAACGCGACCGTACCTTCGGAGACTTTCTCTTAATCTGTCTGGTGATCGTGTCCGTCCTGTTTTTCACGCTGCTGATCACCAATATGATTCAGGCGGGAAAGAGGCGCAAAAAGAGAAAGCGGAACAGAAAAAGATAGTAAAGTGCCGCAAGAAGGGTCTGTACTCCTTTGTGGAGCAGATAGGTTTTGAGTGACAGATCCGTTCCCTTTAACATGCTTTTTGTCTGGGCAATGCAGGAGAGTCCGCCCATGGGCAGGCAGATTAACACCGCAGCCGGCAGCGCATCCTTCACCCGGCGGACACCGCTTGTGATCTCAAACAGGCAGTTGCACACCCCGAGAAAGCTTTCGGTAAGCTCTAAATGAAACAGCCTTGCGCAGGCATAGGGAATCAGATTGCACAGGTTGAAGAGGATCATATATCCGCCCAGCACCGTGATCCCGTGAATGGCGGAATCCATGGCATATTCCAGGCTCAGGGAAATGTTTTCAACGGGCTTACCGACCGAAGAATTTTTTGCTCCTACGCCCTGCTTTTGCGGATCGGGCAGTCCGAAACCGGTAGCTCCTACGAAGATCCCATATAAAAGTGGAATCCCATACATACCAAACAGGAAAAAGGGAAGGCGGCGGTCCTTGCAGCCGATGGTCGGAAGCAGGAAGCTGAGAAAATAGACCGGGCCGATATTGTTGCAAAAGGACAAGAGATGCGCTGCCTCCCGCCTTGACAGAGAGCCGCGCTCATACATTTGCGCCACGGTTCTTGCACCCATGGGAAACCCACACAGAAATCCCACGATCAGACAGTAGATGCCGCCCGGAGTAATGTGAAAGAGCGGTGAGAGAAACGGGGAGAGCACTCCGGTGATGGAATCTGTCAGGTTCTGCCGGATCACAATACCGGACAGGATCATAAAGGGAAACAGCACCGGCACCATACGCTCAAACCATAATTGCAGTCCGGTGGCGGCATAGAAAAGGCTGGCGGACGGGTAGCATAAAAGCAGGGCAAAGGAAAGCAGAAACAGGATTTTTTTCATCGGATCCGACTTTTCGTTTTCTCAAAGATAATGTATGATGGAAAGAGAAATTTCATGTATATCCGGAAGGGCAGGCACAGGACATGAGGCTTGACAAATTTTTAAGCTGCACGGCGCATCTCACAAGATCAGAAGCGAAACAGATGTTGAAAAAGGGCGTTGTCACCGTAAACGGCGTCGTGATAAAAAGCGGCGATACCAAGGTTGCGGAGGCGTCCGACCATGTCACCCTGTGCGGAGAGCCTCTTTCCTACGCAGAATTTCATTATTACCTTCTCCATAAGCCCGCCGGTTATGTCACTGCCACGGAGGACAAAAGAGAACGCACCGTACTCGATCTGTTAGACGGGATCGACACAAAGGAGCTGTTTCCCGTAGGCAGACTTGACAAGGATACGGAGGGGCTGCTGCTCATCACGGATGACGGTGCCCTTGCCCATAAACTGCTTTCCCCAAAGAAGCATGTGGACAAGACCTATTATGTGAAGCTGACTGCGCCCCTGTCTTTGGATTCCGTAAAAAAGCTGGAAGCGGGAGTGGATATCGGGGATGATACGCCCACGCTGCCCGCCAAGGTGCAGCAGCTGTCCGGACAGGAGATTTTGCTCACAATCCACGAAGGGCGATTTCACCAGATCAAGCGGATGGCAGTGGCGGTAGGGAATGAGGTATGCTATCTGAAACGGCTTTCCATGGGGACGCTGTCCCTTCCCCCCGAGCTTGCACCCGGCGCGTTCCGGGAGCTGACAGAAGAGGAGATTGCCGGACTGAAACAGGAGAATGCAGAATGACAGAAAATCCACTCAAAAATGAGTTATCCCAATATGAAGCCTTTCTTTTTGATCTTGACGGAACCCTTGTCGATTCCATGTGGATGTGGCATGCGATCGATATTGAATATCTGGGACGCTTCGGAATCGCGCTTCCTGAGCGCCTGCAGCAGGATATCGAAGGGATGAGTTTTTCCGAGACGGCGGTTTATTTCAAAGAACGCTTCCAACTGTCCGACAGTCTGGATACGATCAAGGCGGACTGGAACCGTATGGCGTGCGACAAATACCGGCATGAAGTGCCCTTAAAGGAGGGTGTGCTTGATTTTCTGCGGTACGCCAGACAAAAAAGGATTCCCATGGGCGTTGCCACAAGCAATTCCAGAGAGCTTGTGGAGCATGCCGCCGAGGCACTTTCCCTGCATGACTACATGTCCTGCATTATGACGGCATGCGAGGTTTCAAAGGGAAAGCCTGCGCCGGATATCTATCTGGCAGTGGCGGACAGGCTGGGCGTCCCACCCGAAAAATGTCTGGTGTTTGAGGACATCCTGCCCGGGATCCGCGCCGGAAAGACGGCGGGAATGAAGGTCTGCGCGGTGGAGGATGTCTATTCCTCCGATATCCGCGACGAAAAGAGGCAGCTTGCAGACTATTTTATTGACTCTTATATAGAACTTATATAAAGCGGAGGAGCAAAGAACTATGGAATGGAAACGCTTTTTTTCCACAACCGGGGTAAAGGGCACAAAGAAATATCTGGACAGCCAGAAGAAATATGAAATCATCAGGACGATTGTTTATTTTGCCATTTCGCTGTCCCTTTTTACGGCGGGATTTGTAACCACGGGCACCCGCAACAATCTGCTGACCATCGTAGCGGTTCTGGGATGTCTGCCCGCGAGCAAGAGCCTTGTGGAGGCGATCATGTACTGTAAGTACCACAGTCTGTCCGACAGCGACTATAACCTGATCGAGCCCTGTACCGGGGAGCTTTCCTGTCTGTACGATCTGGTGTTTACCACAAGAGAAAAGACCTATCCCGTACCGCATCTGGCAGTCGTGGGCAACACTGTTGCCGGATACCTGCCGGATCCGAAATTGTCCCCAACGGACTGTGCAAAGCATCTGGAGACCTGCCTGAAAACGGATCAATATACCGGCGTCACGATCAAGCTGTATCAGGACATCCAGAAGTATACGCAGCGGCTGGAGCAGCTTAGAGAGCTTCCAGCAGATGAAAAGCTCACCGCCGGAATTTCAAATACGTTAAAGAGCATTTCTCTTTAGACAGAAGGAGTCATTATGCAGGCGATCACGGTTTCTGACGATCAGGCCGGACAGCGGCTTGACAAATATCTCCGCCGGCTGATGCCGTCGGCGGGAACGGGCTTTATATATAAAATGCTCCGCAAAAAGAACATCACCCTCAATGGGAAGCGGGCGGAGGGCAATGAGCTTCTGCAAAACGGCGATGTGGTCCGGTTCTTTTTTTCGGATGAGACCTTTGAAAAATTTACATGTGCTTCCGTACCGGATCCTGCGGTGTCTGCCTGCCTTCACGCATACAACAGCCTTTCCGGCATCAGGGTCTGCTATGAGGATGCCAATGTTCTGATTTTAAACAAGCCGGCGGGGATTCTGACCCAGCGGGCGGAATCAGGGGATGATTCCCTGAACGAGTGGATGATCGGCTACCTGCTCTCAAAGGGAAGCTGTACCCCGAAATCCCTCACCTCCTTCAAGCCCTCCGTGCAAAATCGTTTAGACCGCAATACCAGTGGTCTGGTGCTCTGCGGCATAACCCTGCAGGGGAGCAGGCTTTTGTCGGAGTTAGTCAGGGAACGGACGCTCCGCAAGTTTTATCTGACGATCGTAAAGGGCAAAATAGAGGCGGCAGGGATGCTGACGGGCTATCTGGAGAAGGATACCGCCGCAAACCGAGTCCATATTACCGGAGCAGAGGAAGGAAAACCGGTAAAAACCGCTTACAGCCCCCTTGCATACGGTGAGGACACCACGCTTTTGGAGGTGGAGCTCATCACGGGAAAGACCCATCAGATCAGGGCACATATGGCAAGTATGGGGCATCCCATTTTGGGAGATGAAAAATACGGTGACAGGGCATTCAACAGAAAATATGCGGGAAAGATACCGCCGTATCAGCTTCTGCATGCGGCAAGAGTCGAGTTTCCTGCCCTGCAGCATCCTTTTGAGGCATTGTCAAAGTGTGTGTTGAAGGCGCCGCTCCCGGCAGCTTTCAGGGAGGTAATGTCCACATGGCAACATGGAATTCCAGAGGTCTGAGAGGCTCCACATTGGAGGAGCTGATCAACCGCACCAACGAAAAATATGCAGAGAACGGACTGGCGTTGATCCAGAAGATTCCCACGCCGATCACCCCGGTGCGCATGGACAAGGAGCATCATCAGATCACGCTGGCATACTTTGAACAGAAAAGTACCGTGGATTATATCGGTGCCGTTCAGGGGATTCCTGTCTGCTTTGACGCGAAGGAGTGCGCGGCGGATACCTTCGCCCTGCAAAATATCCACGAACATCAGGTCAGATTTATGGGGCAGTTTGAAAAACAGGGAGGCATCTCCTTTTTCCTGATCTACTACACGGCAAAGGATCTGTTTTACTATCTACCCTATGAAATGTTGCGTTTCTTCTGGGACCGTGCCAAGGAGGGCGGCAGGAAGAGCTTCCGGTACGAGGAGTTGAACCCGGAATATGTGATTCCGAAAAAAAGCGGCATCCTGATTCCTTATCTTGACCTTTTAAAAAAGGATCTGGATGAAAGAGAGTAGCGCTTGACAGTTTTTTCCGTTTCCAGTATACTACTGATAGTTTCATGTGCTACTATGCTAATTTGATAGCGCGTTAAAGCGTTAAAGTAACCATATAGGAAAGCGGAGGCAGACGAACCCATGAATCAAAAACTGCTGCATACACCGGAGGGTGTCCGGGATATTTACGGAGACGAATGTGCAAGAAAGCTGGCTGTGGAGGACAAATTACACCGCAAGCTGGTTTCCTTCGGCTACGAGGATATCCAGACCCCCACCTTTGAATATTTTGATGTTTTTTCCAACGAGATCGGAACCACCACCTCAAGGGAGTTGTATAAATTCTTTGACAAGGAGGGGGATACGTTGGTATTACGGCCGGATTTCACACCCTCCATCGCCCGCTGCGCGGCAAAGTATTTTATGGAGGAGAATGTTCCCATCCGTTTTTGTTATGCGGGCAACACCTTTACCAACACCTCCCATCTGCAGGGAAAATTAAAGGAGGTAACCCAACTGGGGGCGGAGCTGATCGGAGATGCTTCCGTGTATGGGGACGCTGAGATGATCCATCTGGTGATCGAGGAACTCCTCGGTTCAGGGCTTGAAAACTTCCAGATCAGTATCGGACAGGTAGAATATTTTAAAGGGCTCTGCGAAGAGGCAGGCATTGATGCGGACACCGAGCTGTCTCTTCGGGAATATATTTCCGCCAAAAACTATTTTGCCGCGGAGGATTTGCTCCTGAGTGCCGGTGTGGCGGAGCAGACAAGAAAGCTGCTTCTGACCACCACAGATATGTTCGGAAGCCCAGATGCCCTGAAGGAAGCAAAGGCGCTTGTGAAAAACGAGCGTTCCCGTCAGGCAATCGAGCGTCTGGAGCAGTTGTACCAGGTTCTCACCCTATACGGCTCCGAGAAGTACATATCTTTTGATCTTGGTATGTTAAGCAAATACCGCTATTACACGGGAATCATATTCAAAGCCTACACCTACGGAATCGGGGACGCCATTGTAAAGGGCGGCAGATACGACGGTCTGCTTCCTCATTTCGGAAAAGAGGCACCCGCCATCGGCTTTGCAGTGGTGGTGGATGATCTCTTGGAGGCACTCTCCAGACAACAGGTGAAGATTGATCTGCCCGATGCGCCGAGATGTCTCACCTACACGACGGAATCCTTCCCGCAGATCTTAAAAGAGGCGCAGGAGCTGCGTGCGCAGGGCGTTTCCGTCAGACTGTGCAGAGAAAAGGGGGAGGCTTAAAATGGAACGCTATTTGACATTTGCGCTGGGAAAAGGACGTCTGGCGCGAAAGACGCTGGAATTGTTTGAGCGCATCGGCATCTCCTGTGAGGAGATGAAGGACAAGGACTCCCGGAAACTGATCTTTGTCAACGAAGAACTGAAAATGAAATTCTTCCTTGCGAAAAGCCCCGATGTTCCCACCTATGTGGAGTACGGCGCTGCCGATATCGGCATTGTGGGTAAGGACACCATTTTGGAGGAAAACCGTAGGGTTTACGAGGTGCTGGACCTGGGCTTTGGAAAATGCCGTATGTGTGTCTGTGGCCCCGAGGAAGCGAGGGAGCTTTTACAGCACCATGAACGCATTCGCGTCGCCAGCAAATATCCGAATATTGCAAAGGATTATTTCTACAATAAAAAACATCAGACCGTAGATATCATCAAGCTGAACGGCTCTGTGGAGCTCGGCCCCATCGTCTCCCTTTCGGATGTGATCGTGGATATTGTGGAGACCGGTTCCACCCTCCACGAAAACGGACTGGCAGTCTTGGAGGAAATTTGTCCTCTTTCTGCCAGAATGATTGTAAATCAGGTCAGCATGCAGATGGAAAAGGAACGAATATCAGATCTGATTGCGTCGCTGAAAAAAGCGCTTGCAGATACCAATGAGTCAGGAAAGGACGGAACGCAATGAAAATCGTAAAATTAACCGAGCAGACCAAGAAGGATCTCTTGAGAGATCTTTTGCAGAGAAGCCCCCAGAGCTACGGTTCCTATGAGGCAGTCGTTGCCGAGATCGTGGAGGCAGTGCGGAAGGACGGGGACAAGGCTGTTTTTTCGTACACGGAGCAGTTTGATCACTTTTCCCTCTCGGCGGACAACATCAAAGTCACAAGGGAGGAGATCGAGCAGGCATACGGGGAGCTGCCTGCCGAGCTGGTTGCCGTATATAAAAAATCAGCGCGGAATATCCGCATTTTCCATGAAAAACAGCTGCGCAGCAGTTGGTTTGACTCCAGACCGGACGGCACCATTTTAGGACAGCGCATGATCCCCATTGAGAGAGCGGGTGTTTATGTGCCGGGCGGAAAGGCAGCTTATCCCAGCAGCGTTCTGATGAATGTGATTCCCGCAAGGGTTGCGGGTGTGGACCAGATCATTATGACAACCCCCTGCAACCGCGAAGGAAAGGTAAATCCCGGCACTCTGGTTGCCGCAGATATTGCAGGCGTGGATGGCATCTACAAGGTGGGCGGCGCACAGGCGATTGCAGCGATGGCGTTCGGCACCCAGTCGATTCCCAAGGTGGATAAGATCACCGGGCCGGGCAATATTTTTGTTGCGCTGGCAAAGAAAGCGGTATACGGCTTTGTCAGCATCGATTCCATTGCAGGTCCCAGTGAGATTCTGGTGTTTGCGGATCACACCGCAAATCCCCGCTATGTGGCGGCGGATCTGCTTTCCCAGGCAGAGCATGATGAGCTTGCCAGTGCCATCCTGATCACCACCTCGGAGACGCTCGCAAATCAGGTTTCCGCTGAAATTGACGGTTTTCTGGAGCGCTTATCCCGCAGGGAGATCATTGAGAAGTCTCTGGAGCGTTACGGATATATTCTTCTGGCGGACAGTATGGAGGATGCCGTTGCGGCTGCCAATGAGATTGCATCCGAGCACCTTGAGATCCTGACGGAGAATCCTTTTGATACCATGACAAAGATCCGCAATGCCGGTGCGGTATTCTTAGGAGAGTATTCCTCCGAGCCTTTGGGAGATTACTATGCAGGACCGAACCATATCCTTCCCACAAACGGAACCGCAAGATTCTTCTCACCCCTGAATGTGGATGATTTTGTAAAGAAGAGCAGTGTGATCGCCTATTCAAGGGATGCGCTTTTCAAGGCACATAAGGACATCGAGGCCTTTGCGGAAAGCGAAGGACTTACTGCACACGCCAATTCCATTAAAGTCAGATTTGAGGAGGATGGGGAATGAAAAGAATGGAAGAACTTACACGAACCACCAAGGAAACGCAGATTGCGTTGTCACTGAACCTTGACGGCACGGGTGTCAGTGAAATTGACACAGGTATCGGTTTTTTTGATCACATGTTGGACGGTTTCTCAAGGCACGGCTTTTTTGACTTAAAGTGCAATGTGAAGGGAGATCTTGATGTGGACGGGCATCACACCGTGGAGGACACCGGAATCGTGCTGGGCTCCGCCATCAAGGAGGCTGTGGGGGATAAGAAGGGGATTGCCCGCTACGGATTTTTTATTCTGCCTATGGATGATGCGCTCTGCCTTTGCGCCGTGGATCTGTGCGGAAGACCTTATTTTGAATTTGAATGTAACTTTACCACTCCAAGGATCGGTGAGCTGGATACGGAGCTGATCCGCGAGTTTTTCTATGCGGTGTCCTACAGTGCGGGCATGAACCTCCACATAAAAATGATATCCGGCATCAACAATCATCACATGGCGGAGGCGATGTTCAAGGCGTTTGCGAAGGCACTTGACATGGCGGTTGCCGCGGATGCACGCATACAGGATGTGCTCAGCACGAAGGGAAGCCTTTGATTTTACGGAAACGAAACGGAGAAGAACAGACATGACAAGCTCAAAGAAATTTACCGCATGCATTTATCTGTACCGCACCCATGCGGTGACCACCCTGCAGGATATGACGATCGTGGATACGGATCCCGTGCGTCTTGCCCGGCACTACAGCGATCACAATATTGACGACCTGCTTGTATTTGATCTTTCCGCCACGGACGAGGAGCATGAGGAGGCACTTGACATCATAAAGGACATCTGCGCATCCGTGCAGGTGGATGTCTGCGGTGCCGGGAACGTGCACCGCATGGAAGATATCAAGAAGCTTCTGTATGCCGGATGCAAACGGGCGGTTCTCGACTATGAGAACCCGGAAAACGTTGCCATTACGCAGGAGGTTTCACAGAAATTCGGAAAAGACAAGATTGTCATTTCCTATAATGACTATCACAAAATAGAAGAACACAAGGAACTGGTGGAGACCTATGCCTCATCCCTGCTCCTTATGAACGCTCACATGATACGCGAGACCGCCGCCGTAACCGATATGCCGCTGACGGTTCAGATCAACCAGCTTGCGTTGAACAAACTGCTTGAAATCTTTGCTTATGACAATGTGATGGGTGTGACAGGAAATACCATAAACAACAATGTGAAGGACATTCTCACCTTGAAGGAGCTTTGCAAGGAAAACGGCATTCCTGTGGAAACCCTTGAGGCGGCGTATCAATGGTCGGATTTTAAGCTTAATTCCGACGGCATGCTGCCTGTTGTGGTGCAGGACTGCGTCACCTCGGAGGTACTGATGGTCGCCTACATGAACGAGGAGGCCTACCGGAACACCCTGCGCACAGGAAAGATGACCTATTTCAGCAGAAGCCGCAAGGAGCTCTGGCTGAAAGGGGCTACCAGCGGTCATTTCCAGTATGTCAAGTCCCTGACGGCGGACTGTGACATGGATACGCTGCTTGCAAAGGTTTCTCAGGTGGGCGCTGCCTGTCATACGGGCGCAAAATCCTGCTTCTTCAACGAGGTGGTAAAGAAGGATTATGAGGAGTCTGAGAATCCCCTGAAGGTGTTTGAGGATGTGTTCCATGTGATCCTTGACAGGAAAGAGCACCCCAAGGAAGGATCTTACACCAATTACCTTTTTGACAAGGGAATCGACAAGATCCTTAAGAAAATCGGTGAGGAGGCGACGGAGATCGTCATTGCCGCCAAGAATCCCAATGCAAACGAGGTAAAATACGAGATTGCAGACTTCTTGTACCATATGATGGTATTGATGGCGGAAAAAGGAGTCACATGGGAAGAAATCACGGAGGAGCTGGCAAAGCGCTGAAATCTATTGCCGGCATATCCCGCCCCTTTCAAACATATCATACAGTAACAGGATGAAAAATATGGCAAGAAGTAGACATAAAAATATTATGTATACTTCTTGTTTTTTTGAACGGAGTGTGAGATTATGAGCGATCTGACAATGGAGAGAAGACTGGCGCTGATCCGCAGTATCAGGGAAGAAAATGACCGGAACCGGAACAGCCTGCTCAACCGTGAGCAGATTCTTTACGGACAAAAGGCATTTCTGCCTGGTGACACGGTAGAAGCGGAGCCTGCTCTCGGCGCCCTCGGCTCGTTCGGCATCCGTTTTCTGTTTTCTCTTGTTGTCTTTGCCTTATTCGTGGTCTGGGATTACGCCAAAACGCCGCTTTTCGGCTATACGCCCGCGGATATCAGGACATATCTGGAAACAAATTATACCGTAAAGGACATTGATTTTGCTGATAAAATCCCTTATACTTTAAAGGATATGATAGTACAGGAAGAGGAAGAGAATGAATAAATTAGCGCTTTCCGATGATATTCTGCTGAAAATCGAAAAACCCGCCCGCTACATCGGCGGGGAAGTGAATGCCGTGGTTAAAAACAAGGAGGAGGTGGATATGCGTATTGCATTCTGCTTCCCTGATGTATATGAGATCGGAATGTCCCATCTGGGTATCCAGATCCTATATGATATGTTCAATCAGTTTGACGGCGTGTGGTGTGAGAGGGTTTACTCTCCGTGGGTGGATCTGGACGCAGTGATGAGGGAGGAGCACATCCCTCTTTTTGCACTGGAATCCCAGGATCCGATCCGGGAGTTTGACTGGCTTGCCATCACCATTCAATATGAGATGTGCTATACCAATATTTTACAGGTTCTGGATCTCTCCTGCATACCGCTTCTTTCCAAAGACAGGACGGATGAGGATCCCATTGTGATCGGAGGCGGTCCCTGCACCTACAATCCGGAGCCGATTGCGGATTTCTTTGATCTGTTCTATATCGGCGAGGGGGAGACCCGCTATGCGGAGCTTGTAGATCTGTACCGGAGCTGCCGGGATGCAAAGCTTGGGAGGCGGGAGTTTCTTCGCAGAGCCGCTAAAATCCCCGGTATGTATGTGCCCGCCTTCTATCAGGTGAACTACCGTGAGGACGGCACCATTGCCGCCTTTACCCCTACGGAGGAAGGAATTCCCTCCACAATCTTAAAAGAAATACAGATGGATGTCTCCCACACCTATTATCCCAAAAAGCCGCTTGTTCCGTTTATGCGCACAACGCAGGACAGGGTGGTTTTGGAGATCATGCGGGGCTGCATCAGAGGCTGCCGGTTCTGTCAGGCGGGGCAGCTTTACCGCCCGGTGCGGGAGCGAAGCCTTGAGATGCTGAAGGAATACGCCGTAACCATGTTGAAAAACACCGGACAGGAGGAAATTTCCTTGAGTTCCTTAAGCTCCAGCGATTACACCAGACTGCCGGAGCTTATTAATTTTCTGATCGAGGACTGCAATAAAAATCATGTGAACATTTCCCTGCCGTCCCTACGGATCGATGCCTTTTCGCTGGATGTTATGAACAAGGTGCAGGATGTAAAGAAGACAAGCCTCACCTTTGCACCCGAGGCAGGCTCCCAGAGACTGCGCAATGTGATCAACAAGGGACTTACCGAGGAAGATATCATAAAGGGCGCCACGCTGGCGTTTGAGGGCGGCTGGACCCGAGTGAAGCTTTACTTTATGTTAGGACTGCCCACGGAGACCGATGAGGATATCCGCGGCATTGCCGCGCTTTCCAACCAGATTGCCGCCACGTTTTTTGATGTGGTGCCAAAGGACAAGCGTGTCAACGGAAGAGTACAGATTGTGACAAGCACATCATTTTTTGTACCGAAGCCTTTCACGCCGTTCCAGTGGGCAAGACAGTGTACCAAGGAAGAATTTATAGAAAAAGCCTACACGACCAAACGTGCCATTGCAGAGCAGTTGAACCAGAAGAGTATCAAGTACAACTGGCATGAGGCGGATACATCTGTGCTGGAAGGCGTGCTGGCGCGGGGCGACCGCCGCATAGGAGCCGTGCTGTTGAATGTGTATAAGCAGGGCGCAATCTATGATGCCTGGAGCGAGTATTTCGACAACGACAAGTGGATGCGCGCCTTTGCAGAATGCGGTGTAGACCCGGATTTCTATACCTCCAGAGAGCGCAGTCTTGAGGAGATTTTCCCGTGGGATTTTATCGACTGCGGTGTCACAAAGGAATTTCTTTTGCGGGAGTGGAAGAAAGCGCAGCGTGAGGAAATCAGCTACAACTGCCGTAAGCAGTGTCAGGGCTGCGGCGCCGCCCGTTTCGGCGGAGGTATCTGTTTTGAGGAGCATTATGATGACCAGACTCCCTGCTGGTCGTAAGACAGGATAGGAGACCTATGAAAATCAGAGTCAAATTTCGGAAATACGGAAATTTAAAATTTATCGGGCATCTGGATGTGCAGCGCTTTTTTCAGAAGGCAGTCAGAAGGGCGGGAATCGATGTGGCGTACACCGCCGGATTTTCCCCGCATCAGATCATGTCCTTTGCAGCCCCTCTGGGGGTCGGTCTTGAAAGCAACGGCGAATACATGGATATGGAGGTCAACACTTTCACGGGAAGCCAGGATATGGTGAATCGCCTGAATGCGGCATGTGCGGAAGGAATCGAGGTTTTATCCGCCAAGGTGCTGCCTGAGGGTGCCGGAAATGCCATGGCAAGCGTGGCGGCCGCAGGATATACGGTTCAGTTCCGGGAGGGCAGAGCGCCCGAGGGCAACTGGCAGAAGGGAATCCTTGCCTTCTGCGACAGCCCGCATATCTATGTCACAAAGGAAACTAAGAAAAATACACTGGAAGTGGATCTGCGCCCCGGTATTTTTTCCATTGAGATATCGGGGGATGTCATCTATATGCTCATAGACGCCAGCAGCTCCGGCAATATCAAGCCCGGTGCAGTCATTGCGGCATATCTTGCCTCAGAAAACCAGACCTTGAAAGAGAACGCGCTTCTGATAACAAGGGAAGATACCTACACCAATCTGGGAACCGCGGAGGCTCCCCGGTTCGTCTCTCTCGATGCGGTGGGAGAGGACAGATAAAAAAGAGCCATTACAGAACGGAGATTGCAATGTCTGACAACACAACGGACAGAAAACTTTTGGTTATCGAACATGGAAATAAAATACTGTCCCTGCTCATCGGGGAAAACAAACTTCTTTCCGTGAGAGTCTATTCTTCTGAGGGCAGCTCTCAGGTCGGAAATATTTACATCGGAAAAATTACGGGGATTCCCGCCGGACTTGGTGCGGCATTTGTCGATATTAAGCCCGGAGTGTCCTGTTTTCTGCCGCTCTGTGATACAGAAAACGCACTCAGGATCAACGATAAATCCCCTGACCGGTCACTCCGCGCGGGGGATGAGCTTCTTGTGCAGATTGCACGGGACGCGGTGAAGACGAAGCAGCCCGTGGTGAGCGGCCATATTTCCATCGCAGGCAACTATCTTGCCACTGCGGCGGATACTGAGAAGGTATGCTTTTCCGCAAAGCTTCCCTCCCTCAGGAAAAAGGAACTACGCGCCCTGTTATTGGAAAACGGGCTTATTTCGAAGGATGGCAGATGCCTGTCCGGCTGCGGCATGATCGTGCGTACAAATGCCGGCTCTCTGCAGGAGGACATGGCACCGCTCTTAGCCGAATGGAAACAGCTATCCGGGCGGATGAACACCCTTCTCGACGCAGCCCGCCACAGAAGCTGTTATTCCTGTCTGTTCAAGGCGGACACACCCTATGTGGAGGAGCTGAAAAACTATTACAGCGGAGCGTTCGATGAAATCATTACTGATTCTGAGGAGCTCTACCGGGAACTTTGCAACTATGAAAAAGGGCAGGAGAGTGCGCACATGCCTTTCCACCCCGTAAGGCTTTACCGGGACGACTATCCGCTTTCCAAGCTCTATCAGCTGAAAACCCGGCTTGAGAATGCCTTAGGCAGCCGTGTATGGCTAAAATCGGGGGCATATCTGATCATCGAACCCACGGAGGCGCTGACGGTCATCGATGTCAATTCCGGGAAAAATGAGCGTCGGAAGAACAACGCCGACTATATTTTTTCCATCAACAAGGAAGCGGCAGAGGAGGTCATGCATCAGCTGCGCGTCCGCAACCTGTCTGGCATCATTGTGGTGGATTTTATCAATATGGAGGCAGAGGAGCAGAAGGAGGCGCTGCTACATCACATGCGCATGCTCTGCAAGGAGGATCCGGTCAAAACGACGGTCGTGGACATTACCCCGCTGGGGCTTGTGGAGATCACGCGGAAGCGGACTTCAAGACCGCTCAGAGAGCTGCTTTCCGCGCAGGATATTGATTTTGATTTTTAATTTAAGGTGGTAGCTTTATGCAGCTTATATCTCTTAAGAAGGTAAAAGACGGAACTTATCTGAAAAATTATGAACTGACTTACCGCAACAAGGCGGGCGGTCAGAAGGTCTATGAGATTGTGAGCAGAAGAGAGATAGACGCCCCGGAAAATCTGGGTACCCATACAAGCGGTGTCTCTATCGTGGCAACAAGAGGAGAATCCCTGCTTTTACTGCACGAATTTCGTATGGGTGTCAATAAGCAGATCTACAATCTCTGCGCCGGAATGTTGGAGAACGGCGAAACCATATCCGATTGCATCCGCCGTGAACTCTACGAGGAGACGGGGCTCTCCTTGAAAAGAATCTACAAGATTCTTCCTGCCTCGTATGCTGCGGTTGCCATCTCGGATATCCGTACACAGATTGCCTTTGTGGAAGTGGAGGGCACTTTATCCTCCGAACATTCCTCCGAAAACGAGGATATTCACGCGGGCTTCTATACAAAAGAAGAAGTGCAGGCCATGCTTGAGGATGAGGATTTCAGCTCCCGCGCCCAGATGGCGGCTTATTTTTTTGCGTTTGGAAATATGGAATATGATACATGTGATACAGGAGAAAAGAGGGATATATTCAGATGAGTATTTTGGATCATTCCGGTAAAAAAGATCTTACGGAAGGCCCCATCGGGCGCGGCCTGCTTGCCTTTGCCATACCGTTGTTTTTAGGGCAGCTTTTACAGCAGCTATACAATGTGGCGGATGCGTGGGTGGTGGGCAATTTTGCCAACAACAATGCGTTTGCGGCGGTCAGTTCAACGGGAAGCATGGCATTTCTGATCATCGGCTTTTTCAGCGGCGTTGCCACCGGCGGCGGTGTGATTATTTCAAAATATTTCGGAGCCAAAAACTATGACGCGGTGGAGAAGGCGGTTCATACCAACTTTCTTTTCGGGATTATAGCTTCAATTCTGGCAACCGTGGTCGGCGTGCTGATTACGCCGTGGCTGCTCAAAATAATGAAGACACCGGCTGAGGTGCTTCCCGAGGCAATCACCTACCTGAGAATTTACTTCGGCGGTGTTTCCACCATCATCATGTATAATATCGGAATGGCAATCATGCGGGCGCTGGGTGACAGTATCCATCCGCTTTACTACCTGATATTTTCATCCATCGTCAATGTAGTTCTGGATCTTTTGTTTGTGGCGGTTTTCCACTTCGGCGTTGCCGGAGCCGGTATTGCAACCGTGATCTCCCAAGGCATCAGTGCCGTCCTGTGCATCGTCCGCATGAGCCGGACAGAAGATGTGGGAAAGCTGAAGCTCAGCGCCCTTAGACTATATCCCGACTATATGCGCGAGGTGATTGCACAGGGGCTTCCCACCGGCATCCAGAATTCCGTTATCAGCATCGGCAATATGGTCGTGCAGACCAACATAAATTCCTTCGGCTCCTTCGCCATGTCGGGAGTGGGAGCGTACAGCAAGATAGAGGGCTTTGCCTTTCTGCCTATCACCAGCATGTCCGTATCCCTGCCCACCTTTATCGGGCAGAATCTTGGGGCGAAAAAATATGACCGTGCCAAAAAAGGGGCACGTTTCGGCATCCTGTCCGGCGTGATTCTGGCGGAAATTATCGGCGTAATATTCTTTGTCTTTGCGCCTCAGTTGCTATACTTTTTCGTAAAGTCGGAGGCAGCCATCGCAATCGGCGTGCGCCATGCAAGGATCATCTGCCTGTTCTTTTTCCTGCTTGCCTTTTCCCACTGTGCAGCAGGCGTGCTGCGCGGCTGCGGCAAGACCATGGTGCCCATGGTTACCATGCTCGCCTTCTGGTGCGGCATCAGAATTACCTACGTGACGGCAACCCTGCATTTTATCCCGGATTTTTCCGTTATTTCATGGGCTTATCCGCTTACCTGGTCGTTAAGCTCCATCGTCTTTTTGCTTTTCCTTTTAAAATCCGACTGGGTACATGCGTTTGAAAAATTATCCCCTCACAGACATAGCGTGTAGAGCGCTTAAAAGGGGTAGGAGCTTGCATTTTACCGCCCTTACTTCCGAAAAGTTGTCTTACAGTATTACGGCAACCTCTGTGACCAGTGGTCAAATGTCCTACAAAGCCGCATAAATACTGGAAGAAAAGCTGTTACATGAAAGCCACAACCTCTGTAACATGTCACAAAATTGAATATAGCAAAGCAACGAATGCCCCCGTGCCGTGCTTGAACCGTCCTCAGGTGAAAGCAAAGACACAGGGGCAGTTTATTCGTGCGATACTCAACTATGCGCAAAATGCGAGTTTAACGAATAGTTATATGCTAAGACAGGGATTTCTATATTATGAATCAAACCAAGGCAGGCAAATCCGGCTTTTGGGGATATAATCAGAAATTCCAAACTAATCAGCTATACATGATTCATTGATTGTAATTTGAGCCCATCGATTCTGCAATTTCATGTTTCCTTTTTTGCCTTTGTATCTATACAACATTTTTTGAAGTTTTAGAACCCAATTCAGCCCGGAATCCATGGATTTTAATGCATAAAATGGACTGATTGTATCCTGGCAAGAAAAATTATGTTTCCAGATCCCAGTAATTGCAAAAAATTGGGATCTGGCAGAACGAAAAAAACTCCCTGGATACAATCAGCCTTTCTTTTGTCAATTTAACCGTGCTTTTATGATCAAATTGGGATCCGAAATCATGAAAAGTTACGCATAGATACAAACGTATTTTCAGTAGGCCGTTGTGCCGACAAGCCTTCGCAGATGATACTGACATGTTTTTTCCAATAACACATTTTTTCCTCCGAAAAAAGCATAATCACTGGGTTGATTTTATCTTCAAATTCATGAATCGTCGTTTTCTATCGTTGCATGCATGGTAACTTTGATTTACAAATTATTTCCTTTTTTACGATTACATCTCCAACATAATGTCTGCAAGTTATTTGCCACTGTTTTTCCACCTTTAGAGACCGGAATAATAAGATCTACTTCTAAAAGTAGGTATCTCTTTTTCCCTTTATTATCAGCTCCCGCATATTTCCGCGGAATCCAATAAAATAGTGAAAGGACCGTCGTTGAGCAGACTTACCTTCATGTCGGCGCCGAAAATGCCATGTTGGACAACGGGAATCTGTTTGGATGCCTCGTCGATCAGATATTCGTACAGACGTTTCGCCTCGGCGGGCGCGCCTGCCTCTATGAAGGAAGGTCTGTTTCCTTTACGGCAGTCCGCATATAATGTAAACTGTGAAACAAAAAGAATTTCACCGGAAACTGCATGAATATCCAGATTGGTTTTCCCATCCGCATCTTCAAAGATGCGCAGACCGAGCAGTTTTTTTAACATCTTGTCCGCAATCTGCTCCGTGTCGCTCTGGCTCACGCCCACCAGAACCAGAAAGCCGTGATTGATTTTTCCTACGGTTTCATTGTCAACTTTTACCTCTGCAAATTGTACTCTCTGAATTACAAATTTCATTACTGCTGCTCTTCTCTCCCGCTTCTATTGTAGAAAATCAAACGTTGTTATTGTTATCCGGTCACTTATCCGTGGAATTATCCTTATCGGAAGCATTCTCATTTGCGGAATTCTCATCCGCATTTTCCTTTACCTGCTCTCCGTCTGTATCCGAGGGTGTTTCCTTCTCAAATTTGTGCAGAATATTGGGCAGCTTGATAAATTGGGGCAGCTTGTGCTCCTTCTCTTTCTTCTTTCTGCCGAATTTCTTTTCTTCCTCTTTCTCCTCCCAGAACGCACCTTCCTCGTCCACATAATCCACGCGATAATACAGTCCCGTGTCGACAGGCATCTTCTTCTTTAATAGAGAATGGTTGATGACACTCTTGATTGCCGCATAGAAAACTGCAAAAATAGGAACACCCACGATCATTCCCATCACACCGAAGAGACCTCCGAAAAGCGTGATCGCAAAAATAACCCAGAAACCGGAAAGACCGGTGGATTCTCCTAAAATCTTCGGCCCGATCAGATTGCCGTCAAGCTGTTGTAAAATCAGGATGAAAATCACGAAATAAACGCAGTTCATAGGATGATTCAGATCCACGATCAAAATTAAGAATGCACTGGGAATCGCTCCCAAATACGGTCCAAAGAACGGGATAACATTGGTGACACCCACGATCACGCTGACCAACACCGCATACGGCGTATGCAAAAGAGACGTACCGATAAAGCACAGGACGCCGATAATGGCGGAATCCAGCACCTTTCCGCTGATAAAGCCGATAAAGGTACGATGGATGAAACGCATGGATTTTAAAAATGAGTTGGCGGTATCCGTCTCAAACACGGCATAGGTTGCCTTCTTTGCCTGTGCGGCAAAGACCTCCTTGCTTGCCAGTACATAGATGGAAATAATGAACCCGATGATAAAGTTCCACGTTACCTTGAGAAAGCTCAATATACTCAGAGATACCGTTTTCAGCACTTCACTCGATTTTGCAAGCAGCGTTGCGGTATCTGCCATCCATGTCTCCAACTCTCCGGATAATTTATTAAACTGAGGAATTACAAAGTTCTTAACATCCTGATTATCCTCCAAAAGCTTATTCAGCCAACTCGACAGGTCTGTTACATACCCGTCAAAATTATTCACAATGGTCTGAATGCTGGGTACGATCTGGGAAATCAGCATGGCGATCAAGGCATAGATCAAAAACAGCACCAGCACGGAGGTCAAAAGTATGCCGACCGCACGTATCAGCTTCTTCCTTTTGGGAGAATCCTTCCATTTGAAAAAATCACATATGGGAATCAGGATTTTCTGTTCCAATGTATTCAAAATAGGGGTCAACAGATACGCTATGACAAGGCCGAATACCACCGGCATGATCACGTTGAGCAGTGATTTGCAATTTTGGACGATATCAGAAATATGAAAAACGAGATAATAAAAGCAAATTCCGGCAGCGATTACCAGAAATGCCGTCAGCCCCCATTTAAAATATTTATTGTTGATTTTGAATTTCATAGAATACCCCGCGCCTTTCTGCAATCCTTCACCTGACTGCACAAGGAAAGTATAGCATGAAATTCAAAAGAAAAACAGATGATTTTTCTCAAAACAGATGAAATCATTCTGCAAAAAAAGTATAATGGAAACAAAGTTTTGAAAGGATGCGCAAAAGACATGCGCAGAAATGGAAAAATGACCTTGCAGAGAGTGTTGAGCCTTGTCAGAAAGGCCGTTGATGATTATCATATGATAGCAGAAAATGACCGCATTGCCGTGGGGATCTCCGGCGGCAAGGACAGTCTGACGCTTTTGTATGCCTTAAAGGAGCTGCAACGCTTTTATCCGGCGCATTTTGATGTGATTGCCATCACGGTCGATCTGGGATTTCAGAACCTGAATCTGGACGGTATTCAACGTTTTTGTGAGGAACTTCAGGTTCCTTATCACATTGTTCATACGGAGATTGCGGATATCGTCTTTAAAGATAGGCAAGAGAAAAATCCATGCTCCCTCTGCGCCAAGATGAGAAAGGGAGCGCTGAACAACGCTCTCAAGGAGTTAAACTGCAACAAGATTGCATATGCGCACCACAAGGACGATACCGTGGAAACACTCTTCATGTCACTCATCTATGAAGGCAGGCTGCACACCTTTGCCCCCGTCACCTATCTGGATCGAGCCGGGCTTACCGTGATTCGTCCGCTGCTCTACCTGCAGGAGGCGGAGGTTATCGGCTTTGTAAACAAATATCATCTTCCGGTGGTAAAAAGTCCCTGTCCTGCAGACGGGCATACCAAAAGGGAATATATAAAGCAGCTATTGAAACAGTTAAACCACGAAAATCCCGGCGTGAAGGAACGCATCTTTACCGCGATCCAGTCCGGAGTTCTGGAAGAATGGAGAATCCCACATGAAAGCGAACAATAATTATCATGATATGCAAAATAAACAGAATATCTTAAAGCTGCGGGCGATTCTGGAAACTCTCCCACCCTTTTGTCAGGAATTTTTTCGAGGTATTTCAGATACCACTTCAACCCGCACACGATTGGCCTACGCTTATGACATCCGTGTATTCTTTGAGTTTCTGCATGAGGAGAATCCCGTGTGTGCGAAGCTTGATATCCGAGACATCCCCATTGATGTTTTAAACCAGGTGACACGACAGGATATCGAGGAGTATCTGTCCTTTATCAGCTATTATGAAAAAGACGGTGTGGAACATACCAATACAGAGCGCGGAAAGGCAAGAAAGCTGTCTTCCCTGCGTAGCTTCTATAACTATTATTTTCAAAATGAGCGCATTGTGAAAAATACGGCGGAGCTTGTTCCGGTTCCCAAATTGCATGAGAAGGCAATCATCCGTCTGGATCCCAACGAAGTAGCCATTCTGCTGGATCAGGTGGAAGCGGGAACCAAGCTTACCAAAAAGGAACTTGCCTTCCACGAAAAGACGAAGGTACGCGATGTTGCACTCCTCACCCTTCTTCTCGGAACCGGAATCCGTGTATCGGAATGCGTGGGGTTGGATATTCAGGATGTGGACTTTGAAAATAACGGCATCAAGATCCGCAGAAAAGGCGGTTACGAGGCAGTTGTATATTTCGGCGACGAGGTGGAACAGGCACTCAGGGCTTACCTTGAGGAACGCAGGCATATCATTCCCTCGGAGGGACATGAAAACGCCCTGTTTTTGTCCCTGCAAAATCGCAGGATTGCGGTTCGATCCGTGGAAAATCTGGTAAAAAAATACGCCTCCCGCGTTACCACACTGAAAAAAATCACACCACATAAGCTGAGAAGTACTTACGGAACAACCCTGTACCGGGAAACCGGTGACATCTATCTTGTTGCCGATGTCCTTGGGCATAAAGATGTAAACACGACGAGAAAGCACTACGCTACCATGGAAGACGAACGAAGAAGAATGGCTGCGCAGGTGGTGAAGCTGCGCAGTGAAGAGCTCCCGGAAAAGGATCAATCTGCCCATGGCGAAATCACCTCGGAAAAAGAGAAAAAAGGTAATTAAATCCAAAACTCCGGGAGGTAGTAAAAAAAAACAGGCTGTATTTCTACTTGAACTCCGATGAGTAATACGGTACTATCAGGTATTGCCCTGCAAGTATTTTCTCATCCCGCAGATGGTTGATCGCCATGACCTCATCCACATAGTCAGCGGCAGACGCATAGGCGTCCCCATCGGTGATATATTCCTCGGCGATACTCCAAAGGGAATCTCCGTATTGAACCTGAATGCTTGTAAAATACTTGTACTGCATTTCGCCCTCAGCCGTGGCATGGGAAAGAATTGCACGGTAAGAAACCGCAAGAAGGACAACCAGTACGACGGTCAGCGCAAACAGGATAAATCTTCTGCGGAGCTGACGCACTCTTCTCTCCTTGTACTGTCTACTGCGATATTCGCTGTATAATACTGCTTCATAAACTCTCTCTTCCATAATATCTTAATCCTCACTTCTGAATAGCTTGCTGCAAAGTTTCCTTTGTATTTGAATGTATGTTCGCAAACATTTGTTCTTTTGATTGCATTATAGCGAACATACTTTCGCATGTCAATACTTTTCCGGCAAAAATCGAACATATTTTCTGAATATATGTTTGCTTTTTCTCCTGTGATATGTTATACTGCTCTTAGTTCAAGAAACTGTTTCAATTTGGAGGATACTACATGGGTCAGGGAAAAATCACTGCCAAGCAGCAGGAAATACTGGAATATATTAAGGATGAGATCTTAAAGAGGGGCTATCCGCCTGCCGTAAGAGAAATTTGTGAGGCGGTGCATCTGAAATCAACCTCCTCCGTTCATTCCCACTTGGAAACTTTGGAAAAGAACGGTTACATAAGGCGTGATCCCACAAAGCCCAGGGCAATTGAGATTTGTGACGACAGCTTCCAGATGGTCAGAACCGAGATGACAAGCATTCCGGTGATTGGAACCGTTGCTGCAGGCCAGCCTATTCTGGCGCAGGAAAATATTGAGAGCTACTTCCCTGTTCCCGCGGAAATTCTGCCCTCCGGCGATTCCTTCATTCTGAAGGTAAAGGGCGATTCCATGATCAATGCGGGAATCCTCAGCGGAGATCAGATTTTTGTGCAATGCTGCAATACTGCCAGAAACGGCGATATGGTAGTTGCATTGGTGGATGATTCCGCTACGGTAAAGACTTTTTATAAGGAAGTGGATCATATCCGTCTGCAACCTGAAAATGACACGATGGATCCTATCATTGTGGATGACTGCCAGATTTTAGGCAAGGTTTTCGGTGTCATGCGTATTTTTAAGTGATTTTAAAGGACGCTTTATATCTCAAGGATATTGTGAGGTCATGACTTTTCCCACAGGGTTGCTGTTCAAAGGACAATTTATATCCTAAGAACATTACGAAGCGGTGCCCTCTATCTGCCTGTAGGAGGTTTCACCACAGGGCAGTTGCGCAAAAGGCTGTCCCGTTGCCCAAGGCAAAGAACTTACGATAGCGCAAAAAACCCTCAGAGGAGATTCTCCTCTGAGGGTTTATAAACTCAAAATCCACCAAAATGCGAAAGTGTTTCTGCCGCCAATTTAGAACCTGTTTTCATTGCTTTTTCGATGTCATGCTCTTTCATGTAGGAACAGACAAAGCCCGCGTGATAACTGTCTCCGCATCCGGTGGTATCCACCACCGTTTCCACCTTTTCAGCTTCTGCATCGTACCGGATTCCGTGATGATAGGTAACGCTTCCTTTCTCTGCCAGCGTCATGTTAAACAGTCCTTCATACTTCTCAGAGAAGTCTTTCATGTAAGGTAACAACTCCTCTTTCCCGCTGATCATAAAGAAATCTATGTACGGTGCGAGACGCTCCATCCCATCAAAATCCCTGTCAACATCAAAATCAACCGCAAGCTTAAAGGGAAAACTCTTCTTAAGCTTTAGTACCTGTGTAAAACAGGATGCCTGCGCGTGTATGAAAACCACATCCGCGTCCGTTATTACCTTTGTTTCCTCCTCATTCAGAACGATGTGTTCCAGTATTTCTCCGTTCCATGAGTCGGGTTTGTAATAGCGGTCTCCCGCCTCCGTAAGATATGTCCTGTTATTCGCCGTCACATAGTTCTGGTCAGTTCTGACATGCTCCGCCCGGATTTTCTTGCTGGAGACTGCAGACATAACCGCCTTCGCGTACTCATCGTCACCGACCACACCGAGAAGCGTCACTTCTATACCGTCAAAATCCGATGCATGCGCCGCAAAGTTCAATGCCTCTCCTCCCGGACGGATCTCATCCGTTCCGTCGAATACATCCACGCAGAGACAGGGCAGCGCCACCAGCTTTATCTTTTCATTTTTCATATTTCACCGAAACGAACCATGATATATGCCTTGATTTCCTCTACACAGCGCTCAAACCCAAGCTTTGAGCTGTCCAGACAGAGATCATAATTCCGGGCATCCGTCCACTCCCTGCCGGTGTGGTACTTGTAATACTCAGCCCTGTGCTTATCGGTTCTGGCGATATACTTCTCAAGCTCTCTTGTGCTCATGCTGTGCTTTTTCGCTGCCTGCTCCAGACAGAAATCCTCCGGGGCATGAACAAACACGCTGAGAACATTGTCGTAATCACGCAGGACAAAATCCGCGCAGCGTCCGATGATCACACAGGACTCCTGCTTTGCCAGCTCCTTGATGATCTTCGCCTGATAATTGAATAAATTATCGTTTGAGGTAAAATCGTCGCTTTCCGGGGGAATCAGTTCTCCCTGATACACATTCTTTGCAACCCTGAACAGCAGACTGCTTTTCAACTTTTCATCCGCTTTCACAAAAAGCGCTTCATTGATGCCGCTGTCGTCCGACGCCAGCTTCATCAGCTCCTTGTCATAATAGTGAATGCCAAGATCCTCTGCCAGCATCTCTCCTACGGTCTTACCGCCGCTTCCGTACTGTCTTGCAATTGTAATTACAACATTCTTCCTCTCCATACTTCCTCCATATCTAAAAGAAATTTACCTATGACTCGCCCAGATAAGCCTTTCTGATGGAGTCATTGTGCAGAAGTTCGTCTGCTTTTCCCTCCAGAACAATCTTTCCCGTCTCCAATACATATGCACGGTCAGCGATGGAAAGCGCTTTTTTCGCATTCTGCTCCACGAGAAGCACCGTGGTGCCGCTCTTGCTCACTTCCCGGATAATATCAAAAATTTCATTTACAAAAATCGGGGACAGACCCATGGAAGGCTCATCCATAAGAATGATCTGCGGATGCGACATCAGCGCACGCCCCATGGCAAGCATCTGCTGCTCACCGCCGGAGAGCGTTCCCGCCACCTGATTCTTTCTTTCCTCCAGACGGGGAAATCTCTCATAAACCATCTGAAGCGTTTCCTCGATTTCCTTTTTGTCCTTTCTGGTATAGGCACCCAGCTTCAAGTTCTGGAGTACGGTCAGATTGGTAAAAACACGCCTTCCCTCCGGCACATGTGCCATTCCCATGGACACAATCTTATGTCCCTGACATTTGGTGATATCCGTTCCGTTATAGATAACGGAGCCGCTTTTCGGAGACAAAAGCCCCGTAACCGTATGCAAAATCGTGGTCTTTCCGGCGCCGTTTGCACCGATCAGCGCAATAACCTCTCCCTTGTTTACCTCAAAGGAAATGCCCTTGATTGCCTGTATCACGCCGTAATAAACCTGTAAATCCTTAACTTCCAACATTGCCATGATGTTATCCTCCTACTCTCCCAGATACGCCTTGATTACTTCAGGGTCGGAGAGCACCTTGGCTGTTTCTCCCTGACAGAGAACCCTGCCGAAATTCAATACCGTCAGTTCCTCACATATTCCGGAAACCAGCTTCATGTCATGCTCGATCAGCAGAATGGTCATATCAAAGTTCTTTCTCACAAACTGAATGGTGTCCATCAGCTCCTGTGTCTCATTGGGATTCATGCCGGCGGCAGGCTCATCCAGAAGAAGCAGCTTGGGCTTGGTTGCCAGTGCTCTTGCGATCTCCAGCTTACGTTGTTTTCCGTAGGGAAGATTGGACGCAAGGAAGTCTTTCTCTCCGTCCAGATCAAACACGCGCAGAAGCTCCTCAGCCTCCTCGTTCATCTGCTTTTCCACCTTGCGGTAGCCGGGCAGCCTTAGGATACCGGTCAAAGTGTTGTAATGGTGCTGGTTATGCAGTCCCACCTTCACATTATCCAGCACGGAAAGCTCCTTGAACAGACGGATATTCTGGAAAGTACGGGCAATTCCCGCCTTGTTGATCTCGATGGTCTTCTTTCCGGTAATATCCCTGCCATCCAGGGTAATGATCCCGGTGTTGGGCTTGTATACGCCGGTCAGAAGGTTAAAGATCGTGGTCTTTCCGGCGCCGTTCGGCCCGATCAGTCCGTAGAGCTGTCCCTTCTCTATGGTAAGTTCAAAATCATCCACTGCACGAAGACCGCCAAAGGATATGCTCAAATTTCTTACTTCCAACAAAGCCATATTATTCAGCCTCCTTTGCATCTGTCTTCTGCTTCTTGAAACGGCGCAGATACTTTCCCAATATCATGGAATACTTCTTTCTCCACTCAACGCACTTCGGTGCCCAGTTGAACAGCATCATGGCGATCAGCACTACCGCATAGATCAGCATACGGTAATCCCTAAGTCCGCGGAGCAGCTCCGGCAGCATGGTCAGGACAACCGCAGAAATAACAGAGCCTCTGATATTGCCGATACCGCCCAGAACCACAAACACCAGAATCATGATAGACATGTTATACCCAAAGTTCTTTGGCAGCGCAATCAGGGTGGACAGGTTGTGGGCGTACAGAACACCTGCCACGCCTGCCAGTGCCGCAGAGATAGAAAATGCCATGAGCTTGTATTTCGTCACATTGATTCCCACCGATTCCGCAGCGATCACGTTATCCCGGATCGCCATGATGGCGCGGCCGTCCCGGGAATGGATCAGATTCAGCACGATAAAGAGCGTGATCAGAAGGAGCACAATGCCGACGGTAAAGGTGGAATCATTGGGCGTACCGGTAATGCCCTGCGCACCCTTGATCAGAACCTCCCCGTCCTCCGCCAGATTCAGCTCCGCTGCACTGTTCACGGAGAAATGAAAGCCGGAGGAATCGCGGCCGATGTAAAGGACATTGATCACGTTCTTGATGATCTCGCCGAACGCCAGCGTCACGATTGCAAGATAATCTCCTTTCAGGCGAAGCACCGGAATACCGATCAGGAGCCCGAAAAGACCCGCGCATACGGCTCCCACCAGAATTGCAAGGGTAAATCTCACAAAGGTAACCGGAATTGCCGTCTGCATGCACTTGGAAAAGAAAGCACCGGTAAAGGCCCCCACGCACATAAAGCCTGCGTGTCCAAGGCTTAGCTCTCCCAGAATACCTACCGTAAGATTCAGGGAAACCGCCAGAATCGCATATACGCAAAGCGGTACCAGAAGTCCCTGCATCAGGTTGCTCACTTTGCCTCCCATCACGAACAACTGCACGATCAGGTAGGCCGCGATCACGATTCCATATGTAATACAATTATTTTTAAATACCTTTTTACTCTGCATCTCACCACCGCCTTACACTTTTTCCTGAATATTCTTGCCTAAAAGACCCGTGGGCTTCACCAAAAGCACCACGATCAGAACGGCAAACACAATAGCGTCGGAAAGCTGGGATGAAATGTATGCCTTGCTGAATATCTCAATGACGCCGAGCAGGATGCCTCCGATAAAGGCTCCCGGAATGGAACCGATTCCTCCGAACACGGCGGCGACAAACGCCTTGATGCCCGGCATGGATCCGGTGTAGGGGGTCAGGGATGGATATGCCGAACACAGCAGCACGCCCGCTATGGCGGCAAGCGCCGATCCGATTGCAAAGGTGATGGCGATCGTCCCGTTTACATTAATTCCCATGAGCTGGGCTGCTCCCTTGTCCTCCGACACGGCGAGCATTGCCTGCCCGATCTTGGACTTATTGATAAACAACAGCATGAATACCATAATGACAATACAGACGATCACTGTGACAAGCGCCTCGCCTGTAATATTGATCTGTCCGTCCGCCAGCTTGATCGGTTTTACCGGCACCACCGAATTGAAGGATTTTGTGTTTGCACCAAAAATGAGCAATGCTACATTCTGTAAAAAGTAGCTCACACCGATGGCGGTAATCAGAACCGCGAGCGGGGACGCTGCCTGACGCAGCGGCTTGTATGCCACCTTCTCAATGACGACGCCGAGCACCGTACACAGCACCACTGCGATCAGAACGCCCAAAGCAGGCGGAAGTCCGCAGGTACTGCATATGGTATATACGGTAAACGCACCTACCATAATGACATCACCGTGCGCAAAGTTCAGCATCTTGGCAATGCCGTAAACCATGGTATATCCCAGTGCGATCAAAGCATAAATGCTTCCCAGGCTGATACCATTGATCAAATATGTAATAAAGCTCATATGCACCTCCACAAAACCCTTATGTATTCCTGTCAAATACTGCAAACACAGACAGTATATCACATTTTCCTGTCCGAGAAAAGAAAAATAAACCAAAAAGAGGATTGCCATAGCGGCAACCCTCTTTGGCTGTCAGATCTTACATAATCGTGTATTCACCGTTTACAATCTTGATTGCGATAGGCGCTTTGTTGGGCTCGCCGTCAGCGCCCCAGGAAATGCTGTCTCCCGTCGTGCCGCTGAAAGTGATGGAAACCATGGCCCCCTTCAATGCCTCACACAGATCGCTCACGCTCATATCCGGCGTTGCGCCTGCCTGCTCGATCGCCTGCTTGATGATGTAAATTGCATCATAGGCATCTGCTGCAAACTGGTTGGGAATCTCACCAAACTTCTCCTTGTATGCAGCGCTGAATACCTCTGCCTTTGCGTTCACAGTGCTGGTGAACGGGCTTAAAAAGATTACGCCCTCTGCTAAAGATGCGTCAAAATTGTCCACACCCAGCACGCCGTCCATACCGTCAACACCGAACACTACGGGAGCATACTCCATCTGGGCAGCCTGTGCCAGAATCAGGGATGCCTCGCTGTAGTAGATGGGCAGGAACAGCAGATCTGCACCGGCATCCTTTGCCTTCTGCAGCTGTACGGAGAAATCCGTCTTGTTGTCAGCGGTAAATGCCTCTGCTGCCACGATCTCAAGGCTCTGATTCTTTGCCTCTGCGGCAAATGCCTCGTAAATACCTGTGGAATAGGTATCGGAGCTGTCATAAATCACTGCAACCTTGGATGCAAGGCTGTTTGTCTTGATAAACTCTGCTGCAATCTTACCCTGTGTCGGGTCTGCGAAACATACGCGGAATGCATTGTCATACTGTACACATTCCTTTGCGGTTCCGGACGGGGTGATCTGGAACATATTATCCGCCTTGGTCTTCTCAGAAACCGCAATACAGGGTGCGCTGGTCACGGAACCAAGAATAATCTGTGCGCCCCAATCCTTCAGTGTATTATATGCGTTTACGGATTTCTCGGCATCATGCTCATCGTCCTGGAAATTCAGCGCAAGCTTGTATCCGTTTACGCCGCCGGCTGCATTGATCTCATCTACTGCAAGCTGGGCCGCATTCATAACGGCAGTACCGTAAATGGCGGCGCCACCGGTGATGGGGCCGATTCCGCCGATCTTGAATACATCGCCGTCTGCGGATGTATCATTTGTGCCTGCGGCTTTATTGTCTCCGCAGCCTGCAAGCAGAGAAACGGACATGGCAGCCGTCAGTACAAGACCGAGTACTTTTTTCATGTTTTTCATAATAATCTCCTCCTTTAATGCAATTCCAATGCATGTTTATGCATGCAATTGATTAAAATAAAATATACACGCTCCCCTTTTTTTTGTCAATCTTTAATTTTTATAATGAATATGTATATTTTCCGCGTTTTTTGTGCAGAATAGTGAAAAAGGAGGAATCGATTATGGGAATCAAATGGCTTGATATTACCGCACTGATCATTGCAATCATCGGAACCTTAAACTGGGCTCTGATCGGTCTGTTCCGTTTTGATCTTGTTGCATTCATTTTCGGTGACATGTCATGGCTGTCCAGAATCATATATGTGATTGTTGGTATCTGCGGGCTGTACCTGTTTACCTTTTTTGGCAGAATCTGCGGCAGCAACGCAGACTGATCCGGCAAGCGAAAAGGCTGCGCACCGTCCGTTTTCATCTGACAGTGCGCAGCCTTTTTCATAATGCCTGATCTTTTCTACAATTCCGAAACCTCGATTGCCTTTCCGTCCCTCCAGATTCTTTCCAGATTGTAGAACAGACGGTTTTCCTTGTCAAAAATGTGGACGATCACATCACCGAAATCCATCAGGATCCAGTTGGCTGTGCCGTATCCTTCCACCTGGCGCATCTCAAATCCCGCTCTGCCCAGTGTCTCCTGCACATTGTCTGCCAGCGCCTGAATCTGGCTTCTGTTGTTTCCGCTGGCAATGAGGAAATAATCCGCCACAACGGACACCTCGCTGATATCGATCACGCGGATATCCTCCGCCTTTTTATCCTCCAGCGCCTGAATTGCCAGTTTCGCCATCTCTCTTGATTCCTTCATTTCCATTTCGCTCACTCATCTCCTTCCGTGTCTTCCGGCTTCTTATAGAAAGAATAGGTTTTCCGGGTCATGGGATCGATCTCCCCCGGCGTCTCCTGCAAATATTTAAGCGTATCCTCCAGAATCCTGCACAGCGCGCCGTCAAGGTTGCGGAATGCAAGAGGACGGATCTCCGCCAGATTGGGAGCCTGTTTTCTGCCCGGCTCTATATAGTCTGCCACAAAAATGATCTTTTCAAGCAGGGACATTCCTGGACGCCCCGTGGTGTGATTCAGTATGGCGTTGATCACATCCGGATCATGCACCTTGTAGGTGTTCATGGCAAGAAAGCTCCCCACCTTGGCATGCAGAAGAAACGGGTTTCTTCTCTCAAGCTCGGTCATGCTGATGTGATGCTTCTCACAGAGCGCGATCTTCTTGTCATCCTCCATACATTTTGCACAGTCATGCAAAAGTCCGGCAAGCTCGGCGTTCTCAACGGATGCCCCATGGCACATGGCAAGCGCGGTGGCGGTATACGCAACCCCCAGTGTGTGTTCATAGCGTTTTTCATCCTGAACCTTCTCCATTGCCTTTCTGATCTTTCTGATATCCGCTGCTTTCATAGAAATCCTCATTCCGTATAAATATGTTTCTCTTCCATGTAGTTTCGCACGCTTTCGGGTACAAGATACCGGATATTTTCACCGTGCTTGATGCGCTCCCGTATCAAAGTGGAGGAAACCGGTATATCCGGAAAAGAAAGAATTTCGATCCGCGCACCGAATATCTTCTCAAGCTCCGCCTTTTTCCGGCACATCCCTTCCGGGTTCGCTCCATTCCTCATACCTACAAGAAAAATGCAATTCTCAAATATCATATCCGGCCGCTTCCAGTTTTCCACGGAGAACAGGCAATCCGCTCCCGCGATAAAATAGTAGCTGCAGCCGGAGTTTTCCCTCACAAGCTGCCGCAGGGTATCACAGGTATAGGTATTGCCGCCCCGCCTGATTTCCATATCCGAGACGGCAAATTGGGGATACCCCTTCACCGCAAGCTCCGTCATATGGAGCCGGTCAGCTCCGGAAGCCATATAAATGCGCTTTTTCCGGTACGGCGTCCCGCAGGGCAGAAACAGAATCCGGTCAAGTTTTTTCTGTCTGTACGCTTCCCGCGCCAGACAAAGATGTCCGTAATGGATCGGATTGAAGGAGCCGCCCATCAGTCCGATCCGCTGTATCCGATCTATCTCCATATGCCACGCCTTCCCTATTGGGGCAGTATGATTTTCTTATTGTCCTTGCTCTCCTTATACAGAACGATCTTTCTCCCGATCACCTGTACCACCTGGGAGTGGGTGCGGTCTGCGATCATTCCGGCAATCTCCTTCGGATCGTCCATACAGTTTTTCAACACCGCGATCTTGATCAGCTCCCGGGTGCCGAAGGCCTCCGAGATTGCTTCCGTCACTTCCGGCGTCAGGCTGGATTTGCCCACCTGAAAAACAGGATCCATCACACTGGCAAGACTCTTTAAATAAGCTCTCTGTTTGCTCGTCATCCCTTCTGTTTCCTCCTATTTGTAATAATCAAAGGCAAAGCCGTACATGCGGACCGTATCGCCTTCCTCTATGCCGAGTTTTTCAAGCTCCTCCAAAATTCCGTTCTCTTTCAGAAAATTCTGGAAGAAGGTAAATCCCTTTTCACTCTCCAGATTGGTGTAGCCGAGCATCTTTTCAATGCGGGGGCCCTCAATGATATACTCGCCGCTCTTTTCATCATAGGAAACCGTGTAGGGATCGTCCTCGCCGGCAAGCATCTGATCGGGGAAGTATTCCTGCTCAAACACAATCGGCTCCTCCGTAAGTCCGTCAAGCATCCCCTTCACATGATAGAGCAGCTCCCTGACGCCCTTTCCGCTCACGGCAGAGATGGGGAATACGGAAATCCCCTTTGGCTCAAACTCCGCCCGCAGCTTGTCCACAATCTCGCTCTCATTTTCATAGAGCATGTCCATCTTGTTTGCCGCGATCACCTGCGGTCTGTTTGCAATCGCCTCATTGTACGCCTTCAGCTCCTTGTCAATGGCATAGATATCGGCAATGGGATCCCGTCCCTCCGAACCGGCAGCGTCCACCATATGAATGATCACTCTGGTGCGCTCAATATGGCGCAGAAACTCGTATCCGAGTCCGATACCCTCGGAAGCGCCCTCGATCAGACCGGGAATATCCGCAATGACAAAACCGTCGCTGCCGTCCAGATCCACCACCCCGAGATTAGGATTCAAGGTCGTAAAGTGATAGTTGGCAATTTTGGGTCTGGCATTTGTCACTCTCGCCAAAAACGTGGATTTCCCCACATTGGGAAAACCCACCAGTCCCACATCCGCGATCACCTTAAGTTCCAGCAGAAGGCTTAATTCCTTCGCCGGCTGTCCCGGCTGTGCGTACTTTGGCGCCTGCATGGTAGGTGTGGCGTAATGCTGGTTGCCGTTGCCGCCTCGTCCGCCCTTCAACAAAACCACTCTCATATTGTCGCCCGACATATCCACGATCACTTTTCCGCTTTCCGATTCCTTGATCACGGTTCCCTCCGGCACCTTGATCACGATATCCTCGCCGTTTTTTCCGTGGCAGTTCTTCTTGCCGCCCTCTTCGCCGTCGCCCGCCTTGTACTTGCGTATATGTCTGAAGTCCGTCAGTGTATTCAGTCCTTTATCCACCTCAAAGATCACGTCGCCGCCGTGTCCGCCGTCGCCGCCGTCCGGTCCGCCGTCCGGCACATACTTTTCACGCCGAAATGACACATGTCCGTCGCCGCCCTTGCCGCTTCTCACATAAATGGTCGCTCTGTCTGCAAACATAAGAAACTCCTTTAACTTTAAAAATGGGCTTCAAACTCTTGTTTGAAGCCCGTGAACATATCGAATATCACTTAATCCTCTACCGGATATACGGATGCCTGCTTTTTGTCTCTGCCTTTTCTCTCAAATCTCAGGACACCGTCAACCTTAGCAAACAAGGTATCATCTCCGCCGATTCCAACATTGACACCGGGATGGATCTTGGTACCACGCTGTCTGTATAAGATATTGCCGGCTTTCACGAACTGGCCGTCAGCTCTCTTTGCTCCCAATCTCTTGGATTCGGAATCTCTACCGTTCTTGGTAGAACCAACTCCCTTTTTGTGAGCAAAAAATTGAAGGTTCATATTCAACATCGGTCTACACCTCCTTAATCTCAACTTGTAGATACTTTTTTCCGTACTCCTTCTGAATATTCATGAGACCATATACCATGGCATCCAGAAGAAAAACGGATCTCTCCTGCAGGGGACTTTTGAAATCGCATCGTATGAAACCGTCCTCCTCGGAACAGTCCGTCTGAAAAGACTCTCCCGCGAGCTCCTCCAGCGCGTTGATCGTATTGATCACCAGCACCGAAACGGACGCACACACGATATCCCTGCCGGTCTTCGCATAACCGGCATGCCCCGAGCAGATCAACTGCCTGTAAGAACCGTCAGGATTCTTACCAATCACTACTCTCGTCATACTTCACACGTTCTCATTAAGCGTTGATCTTGTCGATCTTAACCTGAGTGTATGCTTGTCTATGACCATTCTTTTTGTGGTAACCGGTTTTTCTCTTGTACTTGTATACAATAACCTTCTTGCCACGACCCTGTTCCATAACGGTAGCGGTAACAGTTGCGCCTGCTACATCAGCGCCAACCTTTAAAGAACCGTCGCTTACTGCGATTACCTGGTCAAAAGTTACAGTATTGCCGGCCTCGGTATCCAGTTTCTCAACCTTGATCACATCACCCTCGGCAACTTTATACTGCTTTCCACCTGTTGCAATAATTGCGTACATAAGGCACCTCCTATTCAGGAACTCCGTTCAACGAACTTATGTCCCCATTACTCGCTAACTTTGGTGGTGCCCTGCGGGCACACTTCTACCTAGTTATGCGGCATACTCGAATATCATAGCACCCGTCCTGTACCTTGTCAAGAGTGAATTTTCTCAAAATCTTCTATGTACTGCACAATAAGCTTCACCGTTCCGTCTATTCCCAGAATGCTGCTGTTGATGCAGAGGTCGTAGCTGTCGGCGCGTCCCCATTTCTTGGAGGAATAGTAATTGTAGTAGCTCTGGCGCTGCTTATCCTTCTTGATGATCATGTCCCTTGCCTTGTTCTCGGTCAGATCGTATTTTCCCATAATCCTCCTGACCTTTGTCTCCTCATCGCCGTAGATGAAAAGATGCACGCAGTTCTTGTAGTCCGCCAGCGCATAATCCGCACAGCGTCCTACGATCACGCAGGGGCCTTCGTCCGCAATCTTCTTGATGGTGTCAAACTGTGCCAGAAATACCTTGTGGCTGATGGGCATATCCACGAAGGAGGAGGCGTTGTAGCCAAAGGAATAGGTATCCATCACCAGATTATAGAGAAAGGAATTTGTCGGGCGCTCGTCGTGGTTCTGAAGCATCTCCTCACAGAAACCGCTCTCCTTTGCCGCTCTTGACAAAAGCTCCTTGTCATAACATTTGATTCCAAAATATGCGGCAACCTTCTCACCGATCTCCCTGCCGGCGCTGCCAAACTGACGTCCTATCGTAATTACCGTATTCATATGCTGTACCATCCTTTCTGTCATTTGTCTATATTATACACATTTCAAATGCGAAAATCCAGTTTTTTATTCACTTTGCATCATATCAAACCTTGTTTTTGCTTCCTCACCGGCAGGCGTTGCCGCCAGTCCGCCCAGTGCGGTTTCCCTGAGGCTCACATCCATCTTGTCCCCGATTTCCCGCATGGCATCCACCACCTGATCCGGCGGAATCCTGCTGGTGATACCCGCCAGTGCCATATCAGCCGCCGCCATGGCTCCCACAGCGCCGATCACGCCCCTCTTGATGCAGGGAACCTCCACCAGACCCGCAACCGGATCACACACCAATCCCAGAAGATTTTTTAACGCTATCGCCGCCGCATGAATGATCTGCTCAGGCGTGCCGCCCTTCAAACAGACCATGGCACCCGCCGTCATGGCGCTGGCAGTTCCGATCTCCGCCTGGCATCCCCCTCTGGCGCCGCTGATGGACGCCCGGAGCGCAATGACCTGTCCGATGCCCGCAGCGGTATACATGGCATCAAGGATTTCCTCCGTATTGCCCTTTTTATGCTTGAACCATGGAACCAGTGCTGCCGGCAGCACACCGCACGCACCCGCCGGGGGCGCGGCGACGATCCGCTTCATGCAGGCGTTCGACTCTCCCATCTTGAGTGCCTCCGCAATCACCTCGTCCATGTATGTCCCGCAGAGTCCGCTGTCCTCCTGCCCGAGCAGATACCGCTCCATCTTTCCGCCGTCGCCGCCCGCCATCTGACTGGCGGATCTGGTCCTTTCATCATAGGTTGCGGCGGCAAGGAGCATGGCATCCCATGTGCTGCGCATGCGCTCTCTGGAATCTTCCTCCGATCCGCCGCTCTCCCGCAGATCGTCCTCCATCACCACCTGCCAGAAGGTTTTCTTTTCCTTTTCACACTGCTGTACAATCTCTGCAAGAGACTCAAACGCCATGATCACTTTCCTCCAGATTGATATAGGTCACCTTGGTGATCCCCTTCATCTCTTCCATTCCACGGATCAGCTCCGGCTTCACGCCTTGATCCAGCTCCAGCACCATGACCGCATAGCCGCCTCTCTTTGCACGGTAAAGCTGCATGGTCGCAATGTTGATGCTGTTCTGCGCAAGGACGGACGTGACCTTTGCCACATGCCCGGGAAGATCCTGATTGTGTACTACAAGCGTGGGCTTTTCCGCCGAGAAATTCACCTCGATCCCGTCCAGCTTGTGCACCATGATGCGCCCGCCACCGATGGATGCCGCCTGTATCTCCAGGGTTCTTCCGTTTTTCCCCGTCAGCGAAAGTACCGCCGTGTTGGGATGCGCGTCCCTGAGGTTCTTTGTGGCGAAACGGTATTTAAGACCGCATTTTTCCGCAAGGGAAAAGCTGTCCGGTATCCGGATATCATCCGGGTGCATTTCCAGAAGTCCCGCGATCAGCGCCTTATCGGTTCCATGTCCCACACCCGTGGTCGCAAAGGAGCCGTGGAGCGTAATATCCGCCTTCACGGGAACATCCTGCAACAGCTTTCTCGCAATATAACCGATTCTGACGGCTCCCGCCGTGTGGGAGCTGCTCGGCCCGACCATGACCGGTCCCAAAATATCAAACAGATTCATATGCTTTCCTCTTACCGCCTATCCGTTTGGCAGTATTTCCAAAAGATGCTTAAAATAATCCGGGAGCGGAGCGTTCACCTCTATATATTCCCCCGTTGTGGGATGCCTGAATCCGAGCACCTGCGCATGGAGCGTCTGTCCCTCCAGCTTGTAGGGAGATTTCACGTTGGAATAGACCTCGTCCCCCAGAAGCGGGTGTCCGATGCTTGCCATGTGCACGCGGATCTGGTGGGTTCTCCCCGTCTCCAGCTCACATTCAATGTATGTGTATTTGGCAAATCGCTGCAAAACCTTGTAATGGGTGACCGCCCTTTTTCCCTTTTCACTGACCGCCATCTTCTTCCGGTCCGTGGGATGCCTGCCGATGGGCTTGTCTATGGTGCCTTCCTCCTCCTTGAGCACCCCGTGGCAGATCGCCCTGTACCTTCTTGTAATGCTGTGCTCTTTTAACTGTTCAGCAATGCAGTTGTGCGCCCTGTCATTTTTGCATACGATCAGGGAGCCGGTGGTGTCCCTGTCGATCCTGTGCACGATTCCCGGGCGCATGACCCCGTTTATACCCGACAGCTCCGCGCCGCAGTGGTATAACAGCGCATTCACCAGCGTATCGCAGTAATGTCCCGCCGCAGGATGCACCACCATCCCCTTTGGCTTATTGACCACGATCACATCCCGATCCTCATACAGGATATCAAGGGGAATGGGCTGCGCCGTGATATCCGGCTCCACCGCCTTTGGAAGAAAAAACGAAACCTCATCCTCCTCCTTCACCCGGTAACTGCCCTTCACAGGCTTCCCGTTCACGGACACGGCGTCCTCCTTGATCAGCTTCTGTATGTATGACCTTGACAAAGAATCGATAAGCATACTGATACACTTATCGATTCTCTCATCTTCCATTTCTTCTGTTATCTGAAAGCAAAATGCGTCCATATCCGCTCCTATTTCACTTCCCTGTATTTTTTCTGTTTAAAGTTTAAGAAGGAAAGATCCTCCTCCTTATAGATGAACAAAAACAGAAAGGCAAAAATGATGATGCTCACCACAATGCACATATCCGCCACGTTGAAAATCGGGAAATTGATCAGGGAAACATAGATAAAGTCCACCACATATCCCAGCCGGATCCGGTCGATCATGTTTCCGACTGCTCCGCCCGCCAGCACGCCGAACAGGATATACAGGATGTGGAACTTTTTCTGCTCCGGCAGCTTGATGATAAAGAACAGCATAACCGAAAGCAGGATTACGCCCGTGAACAGAATGAATATCATCTGTCCCTCCAGCATACTCCAGGCAATTCCCGTATTGCAGAAAAACTGTAGTTCCAGAACACCGTCAATCAGCACATAGACGCCCCTTCCCTGTAAATTTTCCACCGCAAGATATTTGGTAAACTGATCGGCAGCCACCGCAAGAAGCATCACCGCAAGGAAAACGATCAGCCATTTTATTTTTGTTTTTCGATTACTCATGTGCATCCTCTTCACTAAAATAGATTTCATTCACGGCGTCCAGAAGCTCCTGCTCCGTCACCGTCGTATCCACCACTGCTTTACCGATCCCCTCAAGCAGGACAAACTTGATCTTTCCCGCTTCCATTTTCTTGTCCGACTTTGTTAGTCTCACGATTTCCGCCGGGTCGATGTGATCCACGCTGATAGGCAGGTTAAAAGGCACGAACATATCCCGGATCTCGTAGTATTCCTCCATGCTGATCCGGTCTTTTTTGTAGGAAAGAAATGCCGCCGCAACCGCTCCAAGCGCCACACATTCTCCGTGATAGAGGGAAAAATCCTTCGCCTTCTCGATGGCATGTCCGATGGTGTGCCCGAAGTTCAAAAGCGCACGCTCCCCCTTCTCAAGCGGATCCTTCTCCACAACCTCTTTTTTGATGAGGCAGCTTCTGTATACCATCTCCTGCAGAACATCCGCGTCCCGCTCACAGATCTCATACATCCGCTCAAGAAGCCACAGATAAAACGCTTCGTCCTTAATCAGACCGTGCTTCATGATTTCCGCAAAGCCCGCATAGAACTGCCTGTCGTCTAACGTATTCAGGGCGGACACGTTCATATACACAAGCTTTGGCATCTTGAACGCCCCCACCATATTCTTGTAGCCCTCAAAGTCCACGCCGGTCTTTCCGCCGATGGAGCTGTCCGCCTGGGCAAGCAGCGTGGTGGGAATCTGCACAAAGTCCACGCCCCGCAGATAGGTTGCCGCCACAAAGCCGGTCAGATCTCCCACGACACCGCCGCCGAGCGCCAAAAGAAGGTCTTTTCTGTCAAATTTCTCCCCGATCAGGAAACGATACGCCTCCTGTACCTTTCCAAGATTCTTGCTCTCCTCACCGGCGGGAATCACAAACCTTACCGCCAATCTGCATTGCGCCTCAAGTAGCTGCAGGATCTCGTCCCCGTAGATTGCATTTACGTTGCTGTCCGTGATCACGCAGATCTTTCTGTCCTTTGCGCCGAGTGCAAGAAGCTCCTCCTTTAATTTTTCAAAGGATTTCTCAAACACGATCTCATAGCAGGGCTTTCCCTCCAGCATAATCTGTAATCTGTCTGTATTCATAGTTGTCCTCACTTCTGAAAAAGGACAGATGCGAATCTGTCCTCCTCATGTCTAATCTTTTAATAGCCGTTATTGATCGGTACTTCAAAGGAACCGCCGTTCAATATGTCCTGAAAATCTCCCGAGATATCCACACTTGCGGGTGTGATAATGAAAATGTAATGGGATATCTTCTGCAGATTTCCGCTGATTGCAAAGCAGGAACCCGAAGTAAAATCTATGATCCGCTGTGCCACATCCACATCCAGTCCTTCCAGATTGAGTACGACGGTGCGGTTCGCCAAAAGCGTCTCCGTAATCTCGCGGGCGTCTTCCACAGAGGTGGGTTTGATCACACAGACCTCCATACCGCCTGCTCCCTGCATTCTCCTTGTATTCCCCTTGGGCATGGGCGTCACCTTCGCAGCGGGGCGTTTGGGCAGCGCCTTCTCTTCCGGTTCGGGCTCCTTCATTGCCTTTCTGGGCGGCTCGTCTGCGTAATCATCCGTATCATCCAGATAATCCTCATCCGTATCATACTCGTCCTCATCGACGATCTTCATATAGTTCAGAAACTTGTCCATCACACCCATTGCAGCACTCTCCTTATAACTGATCTGAAATCCCGTAATCCCGTTCCCCAAATATGCCGGTGCCGACCCTCACATAGGTTGCACCTTCCTCCACGGCGACGGTATAGTCGCCTGTCATTCCCATAGAGAGAACATCCATACAGACATTATCAATGTTTTTCTTCTTTATGTCAACAGATAATTGGCGCAAATTCACAAAATATTGTCTGTTGTCCTCCGCTTTTTCTACATATGGTGCTATTGTCATCAATCCTCTGACAGAAATCCCCGGCAAAGCCGCAATTTCTCTCACCAGCATTTCCGCCTCCCGGACGCTTGTCCCGAACTTGCTCTCCTCGCCCGCCACATTGACTTCCACCAGAATCGGAACCGTCACATTCTTCTTCACAGCCTCTCTGCTGATCTCCTCCGCCAGCTTCACGGAGTCCACGCTGTGGATCATGTATACCCTGCCGACCAGATACTTTACCTTATTGCGCTGCAAATGCCCGATCATGTGCCAGCGGATATCTTTGGGAAGTTCTTCATATTTTTCCGTAAGCTCCTGAACCTTATTCTCACCGAAATCACGGCAGCCCGCTTCATACGCCTCCTTAAGCGCCCCGACAGGCTTGGTCTTGCTGACGGCGATCAGGCGTACATCCTCTGCGTTACGCCCTGCCCGCTCGCAGCTCTCTTCTATATTCTTTTGCACCGATACCAGATTTTCCCTGATCATACCGTTACCGTCTCCATTCTGTTTCCATATAAGGGAACTTACTTATAAATGAACTGATCCGCCGACACGCTGGAGGCATCCTGCACGATCAGGTCATACACCCTCAGTCCGTAGCTTGTGTTGGGCTTTACAATGGCATACTCCTCATTCTGATACAGGATCTCGATCTGTCTGAAATCCGCATAGCCCTTGTTCATATTGAAAACGCCGATAAGTGTGGCACGCTTGCTCACCGTGTAGGTCTCCTGCGTGTCCTCGATCACCAGATGGTCTCCGCTCTTAAGCGCTTCCGTCTCCACATAATACTCGCCCTCCACAATGCTGTAAACGCTCACATCCATATACTCCGTGCCGCGGTTTCCATCCTCCGTCACGATCTCCTTCATGATACCGTAGGAATCCGTATCCCCGCTTCTCGTAATACAGTTTTCGGGGATCAGGAAAAATTCCCGCTGTGCGATGGCACTGTTCGGAATCTTCAGTCCCGTCTCCTCATGCAGAAGAAGCTCAACCTCCAGAAATCGGTCGTTTACAAAGCTGACCATGGAATTGTTGAAGGAAAGCTGCGCGTAGGTATTCCCGTCCGTTCCGTTTAGAATCGTGACGGCTGCCCACGACTCGTCCTGATTTTTCATAAAGCGGACTTTGACATACTCTGCCTCCGCCAGGTCGGCCGCCTTGCCCTCGTCCACACAGATCACCACTGACCACTGCTCATTGCCGCACACCTTGTAGACAGCGTCCCCCTCTGCTACGATCTCATTTCCCATCAATTGGGTTTTCTCATAATCCTTCTGTTTCAGCATGTCCGCCGTCACCATGTCGGGCGTCAGGTTTTCGTAGCCGTCAAGCCAGTACATGACAATCCCGGTGTAGGGCGCATTGGAAAGATTGACCGTTCCGGTCAGTCCATTTCCCGAATCCTTCAGGCTCTTTAACAGGGAATGGTTTGCCAGCTTCAATACCGTGCCCTTCACGGCGTACTTGAAATCATAGGCGGAGGAAAAGTTTTCCGGGGTAAAACCATGCACAAAATTAACCACTTCGCTCTTTAGCTGCGCCAGATTTCCGTCCGAAAGAGAGTTCTCCCCAAGTTCCGCACTGCTTAGATAATCGGAGAGCCTCCCTGTCTCGTCCACCATGTATACCAGATTTCCAACGGCGACTCTCTCGCCCTCCCTTGCGTAGTAGTTCACATATCCGGCGGCATCCGCCGTAACCACCTTTTCCTCCCGCAGCGCGATGCCCGTGTAGAGGTTCTCCGAGGCAAGCGAACCCTCGCGCACCTCGTAGGGCTTGATATGGTTATCCTTGAAGTACATGCTGATACAGATACAGACATAGACAAAAATCACCGCAAAAATCACCATGCCCGCATTAATGTTCAGCGGGCGGCGGTATTTTTGAATCTTGGTTACTTTTTGCATTCCTTTCGAAGCCACTTTGTGCTCCTTCCCCTCCTTTTCCTAAAAAAAGCCCCGGAAAGCATCCGAGGCTTTTTCTGGTCCTTTTATGTATTATAAAGAAAGAATGATCTTTGATTTCACTGTTTCCGGCAGTTCCTCCTCATCCTTGGAAACACTCAGAATGAAGTCAACGCCAAACTTTTCGCTGATCTTTTCCAGCTTATCCACAACTGCGGTCATATCCTCGTCCTCAAGCTGTGCAATCTTCAAAAAGCTGTCAAAATACATCTGCTGAAGATCATGATCCTGTGAGATGATTCCGCTGATAAACCCAAGGAACTCATCTGCACTTTCCAAAAGGTACTGTGACACATCGATCAGTCTCACCTTATTGTTCAGTTCATACATATGCTTGGTGCTCTTGTCAAGATACACTATGGTACCTTCCGTTGCCTTCACTTCTGCATTTACCTTATCCAACAGGTGCTTTGTCTTGCCTTTTCCCTTCTTGCCTACAATCAGTTGAACCATCGACGAACCCTCCTAAAGTAAATTGTGACATTTCGCAATACATCTGTTTTTATTATAAGATATATCGTGTTAAAAAACAACTACTATTTCCCAATCTCAGAGAGCAGGGAGGACATTTCCGTATACAGGTTATCCCCACTGTCCGCCCGCAGGATCACGGAAATATACGGCTCACCGGAAGTATCTCTGGAGAGCAGGATCAGACAATGCCCCGCCGCGTTGGTGGTTCCGGTTTTTCCGCCGATGATGGTGATATTTTCCGGCGTGGGTACGTCCCCGCGGAGGAAACGGTTGGTGGTGCGGACATTGATCTCCTTCTCCGCGCCGTTCTTATCATGGTAAATGGTGCTGTAACTGCTCATATGTATGATCTCTCGGAAGGTCTCGTACTGAATCGCCTCGTTGAAAATCAGATACAGGTCATATGCCGTCGTGTAATGGTCGTCCGCAGTCAGACCGTGCGGATTGGCAAAGCTGGTATTGGTAGCGCCGATCCTCTGCGCCTCCTCATTCATCATCGCTACAAAGCCGTCCACGCTGTCTCCGACGCCCTCGGCAATCATCATCGCCACATCATTTGCGGAATACAAAAGCAAGATGTGAAGCGCCTGCGCCAGCGTCATGCTGTCCCCGGGCTTCAGCCCGCACAGCTGCGCGCCTCTCTCCGTTATGTTCACCGCACTCGTAGCCGTCAGCATCTGATCCATCGATCCGTACTTGAGCGCCACAAGCGCCGTCATGACCTTGGTCAGGCTTGCGGGATAAAGTCTCTCATGGGCGTTTTTCGCATACATGACCTCCGTGTCGTTCACGTCACAGAGAAGCGCCGCCCCCGCGCCGGACATATCGATCGCATCATTGCCCGACACATCCTGTGTCACCACGCACAGCTCCTCCGCAAACGAGGAGGCCTGGGAAGCATTTACCGTCCTGACTATCTGAAAGCTGCTCACGCCGTATTCCGCGTCATAAGGAAACTCGTACCGGCTCCCGCCGCAGCCCGAAAAACTTGCCGCGGCAAGTACGGCTGCAAGCCCCGCACACAGCCTCTTTACTTTACTTGTACATTTCACGCCACTCAAGATCTCCTCTGTCCAACGACTTGATCAACAGTTCTGCGGACGCAAGATTGGTTGCGAGCGGGATATTGTGCATGTCGCACAGCCGCATCACGTTTCCCACATCCGGCTCATGGTTTTTCGGTGTCAGCGGATCCTGCAAGAAGATCACCAGATCGATCTGGTTGTGCTCGATCTGGGCTCCGATCTGCTGCTCGCCGCCCAGATGACCCGCCAGGTACTTGTGCACGGAAAGGTTGGTAACCTCCTCGATCAGCCGTCCCGTCGTTCCCGTGGCATAAAGCTCATTTTTACTCAGTATTCCTCTGTACGCAATGCAGAAGTTCTGCATCAGCTTCTTTTTTGCATCATGCGCAATCAATGCAATGTTCATGTTATCAACCCTCTCTTTTTTATTGCAATCCCCGTATGCAGACCTTTTTGAAAGCTACTGCCGTCTGCACTGCAGCCGTACATTCAGTACGAAACCCATCCCAATATATAAACTCACCAGCGAGGTAAGTCCATAACTAACAAACGGCAGCGGCAGTCCCGTATTCGGAAGGATAAAGGTGGTCACGCCGATATTGACGAAACTCTGGAACAGCACCAGACTGCCCATGCCTCCGGCGATGATGGAGCCCGCTGTGTCCTTCGCCCTGCCCGCTACAATAAAGCATTCCACCGAAATCAGCACCAGCAGGATCACAACCACGCAGCTTCCCTTGAAGCCAAACTCCTCACCGATCACGGCGAAGATGAAATCCGTCTGCGGCTCGGAAATATAATTGCCCGAGCTGATCTCGTTGTTGCGGTAGCCCTTTCCGTCAAGCTGCCCCGAACCGATGGCGGTGATGGAATTGAGCTGCTGGTACGCCTCCTTTGTGGCATATTCCTCAGGATACCGAAACGCCAGAATGCGGTTCTGCTGATAGTCCTTCAAAATCCCCTTTTCCACCAGAATCGAGTCCGGCTGCAGGGCGAGCGCGAGAAAAATCAGCACGGTCGGAACCACCACCGCAAGGATGCCTCCGATCACCTTATAGCTCAGTCCTCCCACATACATAATTGCACAAAACAGTAGTAAAAATACGATACTGGTGGACATATCCGGCTGTTTATAAATCAATACCCATGGTACTGCCACAAGCGCAACACACAACATAATGTAGCGGAACGTGTTAAACCGCTTCTTACATTTCATAATAAACTGTGCAAAGAATAAAATCAATATAATTTTAGCAGTTTCCGAGGGTTGGAAACGAATTATTTTCAGATCAAGCCACCGCTGGGCTCCTCCCGCGTCATCCCCGGCGTTGGTGAAGATCACGGCAGCCAGAAGCACCAGATTTCCCACATACATCAGCCAGTACAGCTTCAGCACCTTGCTGTAATCAATAAAGGAGATCACGATCATCATAACGGTGCCCATCAGAACCCCCGCAAGCTGTTTCGTCTGCAGGGATTCCTTTGCGCTTCCGATGGCAAATACCCCGATCAGGGATATCGCCAGTATTAAAATAATCAGTTTGAAATCATAATCCCGTAACCGGTAGCGTTTCAACATACTCCGTCCTTCTGCCTTACTGGTTCAGATCAATGATGGGAATATTTGCGGAAAGGGTGGGCGTTTTCATGGCTCTGCCGCCCTTTGTCCCCGTCTTGCTGATCTGTATCTCCATGCTCTTGGCATCTATCTTCATGTATTTCGATATCACTTTTGCAATATCTGCCTTTATCATTTCCATCATCTCCGGGGAACAGTTCACCCGGTCTGATATCAGCAGTATCTTCAAGCGGTCTTTTGCTATCTCTTTAGAACTTTTCCTGCGAAAAAAATGTCTCATCATCAGACCCGCCTCCCTATATTTTATGAAAAATGCCTGTCACCCTCGTCCAGAAAGAAATCCCCCTTTCAAATTCCATGAAAGGAACTTCCTTTCCGGTCACTCTGTGACAGATATTCTGGAAGGCGATGCCCGCCGGCGTTCCGTTGCCTACAAGCGGTTCCCCCTGATTGGTTGCAATCACGATATTCTCATCATCCGGCACAATCCCGATCAGCGGAATTGCCAGAATGTCCACCACATCCGAGGCGGACATCATATCGCCGCGCTTGACCAGATCGTACCGGAGCCTGTTTATGACAAGATCGATCTTTTTGAACTCGCCCGCCTCTAAAAGCCCTATGATCCTGTCGGCGTCCCGGATTGCGGAGACCTCCGGCGTGGTCACGACCAGTGCCCGGTCAGCGCCGGCAATGGCGTTTTTAAATCCCTGTTCGATTCCCGCAGGACAATCCAGAATGATGTAGTCAAACTGTTCCTTCAGATGGCTGATCATCTTCACCATCTGCTCCGGTGTCACTGCCGTTTTGTCCCTTGTCTGTGCGGAAGGCATCAAATACAGGCTGGGGTTCCGCTTATCGCGGATCAGCGCCTGCTTCACCCTGCAGTGCCCTTCCACCACATCCACAAGATTGTAGACGATACGGTTCTCCAATCCCATGACAACATCCAGATTACGCAGTCCGATATCCGTATCGATCAGACATACTTTCTTCCCCATGCGTGCAAGACCTGTACCAACGTTTGCTGATGTGGTGGTCTTTCCCACACCGCCTTTTCCTGATGTGACGACGATTACTTCACACATACTTCCTCCTTCTTGCCGAAACGGCCGATTAGTCTTCGTCCACCAGTACCCCGCAGTCCGCGGTTAAAAGGTACTCAGTAATTCTTTTGTCAGGGGTTCCAGAACCACCTTGTCCTTGCGGACATGTGCGATCTGGGGCTGCACCTTGGGTTTGATTCCCCACTTTGCAGGCTTATTGCTTATGTATTTGAAATCGCCGATTTTTAATTTCTCCGGCGCCATTTCAAGCGCTACCACATAGTGATCCTCATCTCCTCCCGCTCCCGCGTAGGCCTCCCCGTACAGCCCTCCGAGCACAATGATGTTGTGCGTGGAGATGACCGCCGAGCCGGGATACACGTCCCCCAGCACCACAATGCTGGCCTCCGTCTCGATCACCTGATTGTTTTTCAGGGTTCCCTTATAAAACTGCCCTGTGACATCCTCCTTGGGAAAGTGCATGTCCACCCGTTCAATGGCTTTGATAAACTGGTGTTCCGTCTCCTCGTCCCTGCCCACCACGCAGATGATATCCAGATTGCTGCAGACCCGGATTGTCTCAACCACCTGTAAAAGCTGTGCATTATTTAACTTTACGCCCTCTATGGAAAGCGCCATTCTGGCGTCCCCGAAAAATGCCTTCGCCTCCGTGAATTTTCCCTCAATCTCCGCCAGAAGCTCCTCAAACCCGTATGCCGGGCTTAACAGCAACGTAATACCGTTCTGGTAACTTTTTATCACAACCGCATCCTTCATAAGAAATCCTCCGATCAATCTCCGTAGGTTGCTTCGTCCATCTGCCCCGCCTCGCCGGTCAGGATGTCGTCCTCCTCCGCAAGATTGTAATAATATTGAATCACATCCCTGCTTGTCTGTGCCGCATAGCTGGAAGAATATCCGAACGCGATACGGGTGGCAATTGCAATCTCGGGATTTTCATAGGGTGCATAGCACACAAAGAGCGCGTGGTTGGCTCTGGTGGTGCTCTCCTGCGCCGTACCGGTCTTTCCCGCAACCGCCATGGTCAGATTGGCGTAGGACTTCATCTTGGTAACCACCTGACGCATGCCCGTGTGGATGGCGTCCCAATAGCTTGCCGGCATCTCTATGGTATTTCTCACCACCGGCTCGTACTCGATCAACACATCCCCCTCGGAATTTGTTACCTTGTCAAGCAGGGTTAGGTCATAGCAGGTTCCGCTGTTTGCCACGGTGGCAACATAGCGCGCCAGTCCCACCGTCGTAAAGTTGTTGGTACCCTGTCCGATGGCGGAGGGAATGGGCAGCTCCGTGGAAACCTCCGGGGTGTACTCTGCGATCTCGATTCCGGTTTTTTCGGACAGGCCGTACAGATCCGCGTATTTGGCAAGCATTTCCAAGCCTTCTTCAGCGTTGTAGCTGCCGTTCTGGGTACTCATGTTGTAGCCGACCTGATAAAAGAAATAGTTGCAGGAGTTTGCGATGGCGCCGGTCACATTGAGGGCGCCGTGCCTTCCCGGGTAGATCCAGCACTTGGGAGGCGGCGTTACCAGATCAAAGATTCCCAGACAGGTCGTCGTGGTTCTGGGCGTGATCAGCCCCTCCATCAGCGCCGCCGTGGCGCTCACCATCTTGAAGGTGGAACCCGGCGCGGATTTATACTGGGTGGCATAATTGAGCAGCGGGTTGGATTTGTCCGACTGCAGGCTTGCATAGTACTCCGCATCCACGGAATTTGCCATTTTATTGTTGTCGTAGCTTGGGTAGGACGCCATGGCAAGAACATCACCGGAATTGACATCCGTCACCACCAGGGAGCCGTTGCAGGGATCCAGCGCAAGCTGTGCCGGTGTGATGTCAAGGTTTCTGATCCTGTTGATGATAAAGTTGTAGGCGGAAATCTTTCCGTCGTACAGCGCCGTGATATCCTCCTGGGAGATATCAATATTTCCCTGCTCACAAAGGATAAAGCAGACCTGCTTTCCCCCGATCACATCATTTTTCAGCATGTATTTAAACAGCTTTTTCTGATAGTCCAGTGTGTTGTCCAGAATCACGAATATGCTGTCCGTAATCTTTGCAAAAATCTCCTCCGAATCCGAATACTGATTCTCCAGATCCAGCTTTGTCACGTCCACCCAGCCCATGGAGATGGCATAGTGCAGATACTCGTTCAGGCTGATGGTCTCCTCTGTCTTCCACGCCTGATAGGTGGCGTCGGAGGTGTCGATCAAAGACTCCGAAAGCACACCCCGCCGAAGCAGGTATTCCACGATGTTGCTCTCGTAAACCTGATATTCCTTGTTCAGCTTATTGTAGGGCGTACACTTTTCCTTCAGCTCCTCCAGAAGCTTTGCATAAACCTTTTCCCTGTACTGTAAATAGGCATCGTACACGAGTGCCTCATACTCCCCCGCATTCTCGGACGCCATATGGGAAAGGTCTATCACGCCGTTGTCAAACAGGGCAAAATATACATCATATATGGGGATGTAAAGCTCCTTGCTGGAGTTTGTCTTTCCTGTGTACTCCTTCGCGTTCCGGATCTTGTCAAGCAGCACGCCGGCAATGTTCTGCTCCAGAATGTCATAGGCGGCAATCTGCAGATCCTTGTCGATGGTCAGATAGACATCGTTTCCCGCGACCGGGCTTCTGGATTCCTCCTCGTCCACGCTGACAACCTTTCCCGTGCTGTTTACATACACCGTCTCGATTCCCTTCATGCCCTGCAGGGTGGTCTCCATGTAGGACTCGATTCCCGACTTACCCACCACATCATTGATGGAATAGCGGGTGCCGTCGCCGCCCTCCTCCAGATCCTGCGCATTCAGCCGCTCCAGCTCCTCAGAGGAGATCTTGCCGGTATAGCCGATGATCTGCGCAAAATATTTGCTGTCCACATAACGCCTTACGGGATCCTCCTCGATGGAAACGCCCTCAAGCTCCGACATATTCTCCATGATCACGGCACGGGTCTCCTCGCAGATGTCCTTTGCGATGGTGGTACCGATGTATTTCTGGAACGAGGTAAGGCCCATGGCATAGCGGATGTTCACCATTTTAAGCAGCTCGTCCTTGGTATAGCCCTTGCCCGCAATAAAATCGCTCTTGCTGTCGCCCTCCACCTCATAATTGCCAATGGCATACTTGGTTCCCAGCATGTCCATCACCTCGTCCGGCGTGGCGGTCTGTTCCTCCAGTTTCAGATCCTTTATGTATCTGCGCCCGTACACATCCGCCAGAAAGCGGAGGCGCTTGGTATCGTCCGTAGCCGTGAAGGCATACTGTCCGTTTTCATCCAGAATGATCCCGAAGTCCATGATGATGCTGTCGCCGTTCTTTTCGATCAGCTTGATCAGCTTGTATATGTTGGCGTTCAACAGCCTGTTTTTGCTTCTCCCCGTCTCGTACACATCCTCGATCTTGACGGAGTAGGCAAGCTCGTTATAGGCAAGGAGCTGTCCGTTTCTGTCGTAGATGTTTCCCCTTGCGGCAGTCACTTCCTTGGTTTTCTTGCTCTCGAGGATGAAATCGTTCAGAAATTCTTCTCCCCTGACGATCTGGAGCTGAAAAAGCCGGTAGATCAGAGCGCCGCCCAACAGGAGTGCAATAATGACCATCACGGTCAATCTGCTTGTCAATATGCGGATGATCGAATCTTTTATCTTCTCAAACAAATTTCTTGGCACCTCTTTTTTCTCTGTTTTCGAGTCTGACATTCACAAACAGAACGATCGGATAAAGGAATATGGTCACGACCGTCGTGTAAATCGTCTCCGGCAGGATCACATGCAGGAAATAATACGGAAAATCCAGTTTCCCCCTCAGTAAGAACAAAAAGATATAACAGATCAGCCCATAAGAAAAATCGCTCACCACAATGAGCGCCAGCGGAAGCTTGATATCCTCCGGGTAAAAGCCTCCCGAGAATTTCCCGTTCAGGAAGCCGATATACATCATAACCATCGCATAGAAGCCCACCGTATCCCCGAAGAAGATATCCGCGAGCAGTCCGCAGAAAAAGCCGATAAGAAGTCCTTCCTTCTCACCCCTCATAAAACCGAAAGCCGCGGTGAGAACGATGAGCAGGTTGGGAACCGTGTTCCCGTGTGCAATTCCCGGAAACACCGTGCTCTGCAAAAGAAAACAGAAAAGTATTAAGATTGCAACAATGATCTTACGTCTCAAAACGCTGTCCCCTTTCGCTTCACAGGGCTTCCTGCCCTACGGTTCCTCGGCTGTCTGCTTCAATTCCATAATGACCAGTACATCCTCAAGATGCTCAAAATCCACCGCCGGCGTCAGCGTTCCCGATTTTGTCAGCTTATTGGAATCCAGACCGATGTCGCTTATGTACCCGATCAGAATATTCGGCAGATACTTGTCGCTGATATGGGAGGTCACGACCTTGTCGCCGCTCACCACCACCCCTGCGCTGTCAAGAAGCTGCGAAAAGCTGATGTTTCCCTGCTGCATCAATTCCAGATCCCCGGAGACGATCAGGTTGTCCCCCGTCGCAAGCACCTTTCCGCTGACATTGGAATTGTCCGAGATAATGGAAGTCACCTTCGCCCAGTTCGGACCCACGGCAATGATCCTGCCCACCAGCCCGCCGTCCGCAATGACGTTCATGTCCACTGCCAGTCCGTCGTCGCTTCCCTTGTCTATGGTAAAGGAGTGATACCAGTTGCCGGAATCCCGGGCAATGATCCTCGCTCCCACCTTCGTATACTCCTCGTACTGCTTGTCCATCTTAAAAAGCTGCTGCAGGCTGCCGAGTTCGTACTTCTCCTGCTGCAACTGCGTGTTCTCCACAGTCAGCTCATCCACCTGCTGTTTGAGTGCGGCGTTCTCCTCCAGGAGGGAACGGATCTGAACCAGCTCCTCGGAGCGCGTGGAAAGCCAGCCTCCCACATTGCTGATTCCCCGCTGGAAAGGCACAATCACGTAACCCGCAACGGTATTGAGCGGCTTATTGAAAATATCTGTGCTGAAGGTCAGAAGCATCATGACCGTACACAGCACCGTTAAAATAAAAAGGAGATATTTACTCGGTATCGTAAATCTCTCCCCTCTTTTTCTGACGATCGGGCTCATTTACTCATCCCTTCGATTGCATATGCTACGGTTTTATAGTTATCGTCCTTGATGATTTTTGACAGTCCCAGCACCACGCTCTCAAGCGGGTTCTCGGATATATTGACCTTAAGTCCCGTGCCTGCAGCGATACGCTCGGAAAGATGGCTCACCTGTGAAGCTCCGCCCGTCAGGTAGATGCCGTGTCTGTAAATGTCGGCAGCCAGTTCGGGGGGCGTGCGCTCCAGGATCACCTTGATATTGTCGATGATGGTGTTGAAGTGCTCGCGCAGGGATTCCTCCACAAGATCCGTGGGGATTTCTCTCTCCACCGGCAGTCCGGTCACGATATCGCGCCCATACACCACCGCACCTTTTTCCTCCTTTTCAAGGTCTTTCAGCATGATCTTTACGTTCTCGGCTGTCTTGCCGCCGATGATCAGTGAAAATTCCCGTCTGATCGCATTCTTTATGGCATCGTCAAACTTCAGTCCGCCGACCTTGATCAGTCTGCTCAGCACAATGCCGCCGAGAGAAAGGATGGAAATCTCCGTGGTATCGTAGCCCACGTTCACCACAAGGACGCCCTGGGAGTTCTTTACGTCGATATCCATTCCGAGGCCGTCGGCAATTGCCTTTTCCACCACCATGATCTTGCGCGCTTTCACACCCGCATCCCGGATCAGATCGTAGAAGGCTCTCTTTTCCACCTCCGTCACATCCGTGGGAACCGCAATAAAGTAATCCGCGGGCCTGATATTTCCCTTCATCAGATCGCTCACAAAGTACCTGACGATGGTCTCCATATTCTTGATGTCGGCGATCACGCCGTTGCAGAGCGGATAAGAAATATGAATATTCGCAGGCGCCTTCTCATACATTTCAAAAGCGGAGTTTCCGTACGCGAACAATGTATTTTTGTTCTCAATGGCGATCATGTTCTTTTCCACAAGAATCTGATCCTCGCTCCTGCTGTATATTTTGATATTGTTGGTACCCAAGTCAATACCGAATGTGTTGTTTGCCAAAATGACAACCCCTTTCTCTCTATAAGTATCCCTGTTCCTTAAAGCTCACATAATTGTTATCCCCAATTATGATGTGGTCTATGAGCGGCAGCTCAAGCTTTTTACCGAGCTCGGCAATACATGCCGTCACTTCCATATCCTCCCTGCTGGGCGTCGGGTCGCCGCTGGGATGATTGTGCAGAAGCAAAATGTTTACCGCCTCCGCCCTGAGTGCCTCCAAAAACACCTCTCTCGGTGAAAGCATGGACGCGCACACCGTCCCCTCCGAGAGCTTCACTTCCTTCAGAAGATGCCCCTTGGCATCCAGCGTCAGAAGAAGCACGCACTCCCTGTTTTTGTGGCGCATGCTCTCCATGTAATATGCCGCCACCGATCCCGACCGTGTAAAGGAAAGCTGTTCGGCCGCCCGGGACTTTGCCATGCGCGTGCATAGCTCCATCACGCACTGGATCTGGGTAGCCTTCACCCTGCCGATCCCCTTGATCTGCAAAAGCTGCTCCATGCCAAGGCGATGCAGCCCCAGCAATCCGTTTCTGCCGTAAGCTCCCGTGGCAAGAATACGCTCCGCCAGTTCCTCCGCGGCTTCCTCCCGGTTTCCCGTCCGGAGAATCACCGCAAGGAGCTCGCTCTCCGTCAGGCTTTGCGCCCCAAACTCCGTAAATTTTTCGTAGGGACGCAGATGTGTCTGTTTTTCTGTTGTTTTGTTCATATTCTCTCCCGCACCTTCGGCACGCGGAGCACGATCCCTCTATATGTGAACTACCGGATAAACCGATAGATCACCAGCGCAATGATCACCCCGATCACACTGGCAATGTTGATCTGGATCCTGAGTCCGAAGGTGAGGATGATGAACCCGATGTCAAGGACAACCGGCTCACTTAACCCGAAAGACTGTCCGTAGTTTAAAAAAGTGCCGTCGAAATATGTGCCGATAAATCTGCCGATCACAAAGCCGATCAGCACCAGTACGATAAATGTCCAGTTTACTTTTTTCACCTCTGTCCCTCACTTCTCCCTGATCTTTTGAAATGCTTTCACATATGGGATTAATTTTATCACAATTCATCTGTTCTGTATACAAATTTTACCGAAAAAATTTCGACACGATTCCCCTGTCAACCATGGATTGCAGGGATCTTAAAATGCCGAATTTCGCATGCTGCCAGGTAAGTCCGCCCTGAAAATAGACTGCGTAGGGCTCCTTTAAGGGGCCGTCCGCCGACAGTTCGATGGATGAGCCGGACACAAATGCCCCCGCCGCCATGATAACCCTGGCGTCATACCCCGGCATATCCCACGGCTCCGGCGTCACATGGCTGTCCACTGGCGCTCCCGCCTGGATTCCCTGACAGAATGCAACAAGTGCCTCCGGCGACCCGAGCTCAATTGCCTGTATGATGTCGTGGCGGTTCTCGCTGCCGTTTGGTATCACCCGGTATCCCAGCCTCTCATAGAGATTTGCCGCAAAGACAGCGCCCTTCAAGGCTGCCGCCGTCACCGTGGGTGCGAGGAAGAAGCCCTGATAAAAGCTGCTCAGTATGCCGAGGGATGCCCCCACTTCCTTTCCAAGCCCCGGAGAGGTAAGGCGGAAAGCCGCATTCTCCACGCACTCCTTCTTTCCCGCAATATAACCGCCGATGGGCGCCAGTCCGCCGCCCGGATTCTTGATCAGGGAGCCAACCACCATATCCGCTCCCACATCCGTGGGCTCCATCCGCTCCACAAACTCCCCGTAGCAGTTGTCCACCATGCAGATCACATCCGGCTTGATCTCCTTGATAAAGGCGATCAGCCTGCCGATCCGCTCCACGGACAGGGTCGGTCTGGTCTGATAGCCCTTGGATCTCTGGATTGTGACCAACCGGGTCTTTTCCGTAATATTTTTTCTGATATTCTCATAGTCAAATTCGCCGTCCGGCAGAAGATCCACCTGCCTGTAAGAGATCCCGTACTCTTTTAAGGAGCCCTTGGAGGGCCGGATGCCGATGACCTCCTCCAGCGTGTCGTAAGGTTTCCCCACGGGGGAAAGCAGTTCGTCCCCCGGGCGCAGGTTGCTCATCAGCGCCAGTGCCAGCGCATGGGTTCCGCAGGTGATCTGCGGGCGCACCAGCGCATCCTCCGTATGAAAAACGGAGGCATAGACCGCCTCTAACGTATCCCTTCCCAGATCGTTGTAGCCGTACCCAGTGGTTCCCAAAAGACACGCCTCGCTCACCTGATGCTCCTGCATGGCGGCAAGCACCTTGATCTGGTTATATTCCGCCGTCTCGTCTATGGCGGCAAAACGCTCCTTTAACTCCTCTTGTATCTTTTCTCCGTACGCGTACACTTCTTCTGATATGCCGCGCTGTGCATACAGCTCCTTCAACGTTTTATTCTGACTCATACAACTCTCCGTTTCTTCCCTTTTCCTGCCGTCCGTCCCCTGCAAATGTCCGGTTGCAGCAGTCGCACAGATAGGAAAGGATTTGATTCTCATTATAGGAAAATGCCGGCTTGTCGATCCAGATCACTTCCTTCTCCCGGCGAAACCAGGTAAGCTGCCGCTTTGCAAAATGTCTGGTGTCCCGCTTGATCCGGTAGACCGCCTCCTCCATGGAGCACTCCCCGTCCAGATATGCAAGCATCTCCTTGTAGCCGAGCCCCTGCATGGAAACCATGTCCCTTGTGCAGCCAAGCTCCTTCAGCCGCCGCACCTCCGCCTCAAGTCCCGCCTCCAGCATGAGATCCACCCGCCTGTCAATGGCTTCATACAGCTTTTTCCTGTCATCATTCAGCACAAAATAGCAGGAGGCATACCTGCTCTCCTTCTGCCTTTCACGCTCATTGTGCGCCGAGATAGGTTCCCCGGTCTGCTCATAAAACTCCAGTGCCCGGATCACTCTCTTTACGTTGTTTGCGTGAATGCTCTCCGCCGACAAGGGATCCACCTGCCGAAGCCTCTCATGGAGCGCCTCCGCGCCCTCCCTCCGGGCGGTCTCCTCCAGCTTTTTCCTGTACTCCGCCTGCTCGGAGGTCTCGGTAAAATCGATTCCGTACAGCACGGACTGGATATAAAATCCCGTGCCCCCCGTGAGAATGGGGATATGTCCCCTCCCATAGATCTCCTCCATCGCCTGTAAGCAGCGCTTCTGGAAGATCACCACGTTAAACTCGTCCCACGGCATCAGAATGTCGATCAGATGGTGTGCAACGCCCTGCATCTCCTCACGGCTGATTTTTGCGGAGCCAATGTCCATATACCGGTAGACCTGCATGGAATCCGCAGAAATGATCTCCCCGCCCACCGCCTTAGCCAGCGCGATGGAGAGTTTCGTCTTTCCCACCGCTGTCGGGCCGGTGAGCACGATCAATGGTCTTTTTGCTTCCATAATCCTTCCTACACAATCCGTTTGAATTTCTTTTCTATCTCATATTTGCTCATGGAAATGATCGTAGGGCGGCCGTGGGGACAATTATACGGGTTGTCCAGCGTGAGCAGCTCGTCGATCAGTGCCTCCATCTCCGCATAGCTCAGCTCATTGTTTCCCTTTACTGCGGATTTGCATGCCATGGAGGCAAGTTTTTCCTCCACGACCGTCAGATTTTTATATAACGGTCCCTCCGCCAGCTCATTCAGCACATCCTGAAAGAGCTCCTTCTCCTCGCAGCCGTACAGATCCGCCGGCACGCTCCTGAGAGCATATTCGCTGCCTCCGAAATGCTCAATCTCAAAGCCCAGCCTTGCAAACACCTCGCCATACTCGGAGAGCACCTGCTCCTCCTTTGCGGTAAGTGTCGCAACAATGGGCGGATTCAGCCCCTGGGAAACGATTCCCTTCTCCCTGTAATGCCGGATCAGCCTCTCATATTTTACCTTCTCATGTGCCGCATGCTGGTCCACGATAAACAGCTTATCCCGGAAGGCGATCAGCCAGTAGGTGTCAAAGATCTGCCCCAAAATGCGGTATTCCTCCCGGTTCTTCTCTGACAGCATCTTCTCCTCGAACAGATCCATCTGCACCGGTTTTTCGGCGGTCACAGATGCCTCCCGGTTCCAGACGGGATTGGGCATCCGGTCGAGAAGCTTCGGCATCTCCGCCTCATATTTCATCTCCTCCATGACCTGAAACTGCTTGGTGCGCACCTGTTCAAAGGGCTCCGGCACCGAGATCCTTTGCTTCTTTTCGGTGCGTTCCGCAGGGGCAGCCGCCACAGGGGATGCCTGCTGTGCTGTTCGTGCAGGCTCCGGCTCTTTTTTTTCCTCCAGAAAGGTCTCCGGGATCATCTCCCGCCGCTGCAGCGTCTGTGCAACCGCCTGCGCCACCATGTGGTAGATTCCGTCGCTGTCCGAGAAGCGGATGTCCATCTTTGTGGGATGCACGTTGACATCCACAAGCGCCGTATCAATGGCAAAATGCAGTACCGTAAAGGGAAATTTATGCTGCATCAGATACTGGCTGTAGCCATCCTCGATCGCCTTCGCTAAAAGGGTGCTCTTGATATATCTGCCGTTGATATAATAGTTTTCAAAATTGCGGTTGGAACGGTTGAGTACGGGCTTTCCGAGATAGCCCGAAATCCGAAAGCCCTCCCCGCCGTCGTATTGTATCTCCACCAGATTCTGGGAGATCTCCCTCCCATAGATCCGGTAAATCACTTCCTTTAAATTGCCGTTTCCCGAAGTATGGAATTTGATCTGTCCGTTCACAAGAAGCTTGAAGGACACATCCGGTCTCGACAGTGCTATATGCTCCATCAGATCCACGATATATCCGCCCTCCGTCTGGGGCTGCTTTAAGAACTTTCTTCTGACGGGCGTATTGAAAAAGAGATTCCTCACCAGAATGGTGGTGCCGTCCGGCGCTCCTACCTCACTGTACTCGATCTCCTTCGCACCCTCGCACAAATAGCGCACCCCGGTCAGGGCATCCGCCGTCTTGGTGATCAGCTCCACCTTCGCCACGGCGCAGATGCTGGAGAGCGCCTCTCCCCGGAACCCGAGACTGCTGATGCGGTGCAGATCCTCCACCGAGCTAATCTTGCTGGTGGCATGCCGCAAAAATGCCTTGCGAACCTGAGAGGCTTCAATGCCGCTTCCGTTATCCGTCACGCGGATGAGCGTGATGCCGCCCTCCTTGATCTCAACGGTCACGGCGCCCGCACCGGCATCCACCGCGTTCTCCACAAGCTCCTTCACCACACTGGACGGGCGCTCCACCACTTCTCCCGCCGCGATCTTATCGATGGTTCCCGAATCAAGCACATTTATTTCTGCCATAGGTTCTCCTCTCCGGCCGTCCGTCACTCCCACTGCCCTTACTTGCCGACCTGCCAGCGGTTGATCAATTTGCTCTGCAGGCGGTACAGCGTATTCAGCGCATCGATGGGCGTCAGATTGCTCACATCGATCTCCTTTAGTTCCTTCAGGACGTCCTCATCCTTCACCGTGTCAAACAGGGACATCTGCGCCATGTCGACCTCGTCAAAATGCTCCGTCTTCCGCGCCCTGCCCTCTGTCTTGGTATCCACGGCGATCTGCTGCACCTTCTCGGTGATGTCATTGTCCAGAAGCTGATTGACGATCTCCTTTGCCCGGTCGATCACCATATCGGGCACTCCCGCCAGCTTTGCCACCTGAATACCGTAGCTCTTGTCCGCGCCGCCTTTCACGATCTTTCGCAGGAACACAATATCGTCCCCTTTTTCCTTCACGGCAATGCAGTAATTGTTCACATTGCTCATCTTGCCCTCAAGCTCCGTCAGCTCGTGGTAGTGGGTGGCAAACAGGGTCTTGGCTCCCAGCAGCTTCCGGTTACTGATATGCTCGATCACCGCCCACGCGATGGCAAGTCCGTCAAAGGTGGAGGTTCCCCTTCCGATCTCGTCCAGAATTAAAAGACTGTCCGCGGTCGCGTTCCGCAGTATATTTGCCACCTCGTTCATTTCCACCATAAAGGTGGACTGTCCGCTCGCCAGATCGTCCGAAGCACCGACTCTGGTAAAGATCCGGTCCACCAGTCCGATATTGGCGCTTTTTGCGGGAACAAAGCTGCCGATCTGCGCCATCAGCACGATCAATGCCGTCTGTCTCATGTAGGTGGATTTGCCCGCCATATTGGGGCCGGTGATCACCGAGATGCAATGGCTGCCGTTGTCCAAAAAGGTATCGTTTGCCACAAACATATCATTGTCGATCATCCGCTCCACCACAGGGTGTCTGCCGTCCTTAATGTCGATCACGCCCTTTTCGTTCAGCTTCGGGCGGACATAGCCGTTTCTCTCCCCCACAAGGGACAGGGAGGCAAAGACATCCAGCTTCGCAATCGCTTTCGCTGTGCGCTGGATCCGCTCCATCTCCTCGGCGATAGCATCCCTGATCCTGCAGAACAAGTCATATTCCAGCGTGCAGAGCTTGTCCTCCGCATTCAGAATGGTGTCCTCTAACTCCTTTAATCTTGGCGTGGTATACCGCTCCGCGTTGGCGAGGGTCTGCTTGCGGATGTAATCCTCCGGGACCAGCGCGGAGTATGAATTTGTCACCTCAAAGTAATAGCCGAACACCTTGTTGTATTTGATCTTCAGATTCTTGATCCCGGTTCTCTCCCGGTCTTCCTCTTCAAGCTGTGCAAGCCATGTCTTTCCGTCCCGCTTTGCGCTCCTGAGCCGGTCGATATCCTCGTCGAAGCCCTCCTTGATCATGCCGCCCTCCCGGACGGAGATGGGAGGCTCCTCCTCGATGGCGCTTCCGATCAGACCGCAGATATCCTCCAGTCCGTCGATCTCCTCCCTGATCTCACACAGAAGCTCCTTGTGAAAGGCGGAAAGCACTGTCTTTATGGGCGGCAGCATGGAAAGCGAGTTCCGAAAGGCGATCAGATCCCTTGGATTTGCCGTCTTGTAGCTGACCCTGCCAAGCAGCCGTTCCAGATCGTAGATGGGGTTCAGATATTCCCTGATCTCATCCCTTGTCACGGAGTCGGCGGACAACTCCTCCACCGCATCCAGCCGCTTCTCGATCTGTGCCTTCTCGATTAACGGCTGCTCGATGTAGCTGCGAAGCAGTCTGCCTCCCATGGCGGTCTTGGTGCGGTCCAGCACCCATAAAAGAGAACCTCTCTTCTGTTTCTCCCTGAGAGTTTCCGCCAGCTCCAGATTTCTTCTGGTGGAGCTGTCAAGCAGCATGAATCTGCTGGCAAGATAGGGATAGATGTGGCTCAAATGATGCAGAGAGGTCTTCTGTGTCTCATAGAGGTACAACAAAAGCGCCCCCGCCGCGATCACGCCCGTGGGGAAATCCTCCACGCCAAGTCCGATGAGCGTGTTCACACGGAAATGCTTCATCAGGCATCTCTTCGCCGCCTCGTCGTCAAAATAGTGAGGCTCCAGCGCATAAACCGAGATTCCCAGTCTTTCGCGCAGATCCTCCACATCGATGCTGCTGACTAAAAAGGCGTCGTTGCAGATGATCTCCTTGGGCTGGTATTTCATCATCTCGTCCACCAACTTCTTCAAATCATCCACCTCGGTCACAAAGAAGTCTCCCGTGGTGACATCCGCAAAGGAAAGCCCGATGCCGGTCTGCATGTAGGTAATGCACATCAGGAAGTTGTTCTTGTTTTCGTCCATGGCATTGGTATCCAGATTGGTGCCCGGCGTCACGATCCTGACGACCTCCCGCTTGACCAGTCCCTTGGCAAGCTTGGGATCTTCCACCTGCTCGCAGATCGCCACCTTGTAGCCCTTGCTGACCAGCTTGTTCAGATAGCCCTCCACGGCGTGGTAGGGCACGCCGCACATGGGAGCCCTCTCCTCCTGCCCGCAGTCCTTCCCCGTCAGGGTGATCTCAAGCTCCTTGGACGCCGTTAGCGCATCCTCAAAGAACATCTCGTAGAAATCGCCCAGCCTGTAAAAAAGAATACAGTCGGGATATTCCTTTTTCGTCTCCAGATACTTCTGCATCATGGGTGTATATTCAGCCACTTTTTCTCTCCTGTTTCTTACATTTGGTTACTGCAATTCCCTTGCACGCGCGATGGCGGCATCGATATGGGCACAGAAATTCTCATCCCCCACCAGATCCACAAAGCCCGCCTTGTGCATGATGGACATGGGCTGTTCTCCCACATGGGAAAAAATTAACGTCACATTCTTCTTTTTGCAGGTCTCGAAAAGCTTCTCAAAGTTACGCATCGCCGTCGCGTCAATGGCATTCACGCTCCTCATTCTCAGGATGAGGCAGTTGGTGGATTCATTCACACCGATCTTCAAAATCTTATCCGCCGCACCGAAAAACATGGGGCCGCTGATCTCGTACACCAGTGTGTTCTTCGGCACTTCCATCAGATCACTCTCATCCTCCTCGGGCGTCACATAGCGCCAGCCCTCCACATCCGTCACGTCGCTCATCCGCTTCATAAACAGGATCGCCGCAAGCACCATGCCGACCTCGATCGCCACAACCAGATCAAAGACCACGGTCAGGAAAAAGGTCAGAACTAACACCAGAATATCGCTCTTCGGTGAGGTCTTGCAAAGATGGACAAACTCCCTCCAGCCGCACATATTGTACGCCACCATGAACAGGATGGCTGCGATCGCCGGCATGGGGATCAGCGCAGCATAGGGCATAAATACCACAAGGATCAAAAGCAGGGTGACGGAATGCACCATACCCGCTATGGGCGTGCGCCCGCCACTCTTGATGTTCGCCGCCGTTCTGGCGATTGCGCCGGTTGCCGGGATCCCGCCGAAAAGTGCGGATGCAATATTTCCCGCACCCTGTGCCACAAGCTCCATGTTGGAGCGGTGTTTGCTGTTCACCATACTGTCCGCCACCACGCAGGACAGCAGGGACTCAATGCCCGCCAGAATCGCAATGGTAAACGCATCCGGCAGAAGATTCTGTATCATTTTGAAATCCGCCTTCGGCAGACTGAATGCCGGAAGCTTGTTGGAAATGGTATAGAGATCCCCGATGGTGTTCACCTTCATATCAAGGCAGGCAACCAGCGCACTGCTTACCACCACCGCGATCAGGGAGCCGGGAATCCTGGATAGAAAACCGGGCAGATACGGCCAGACAATGAGAATTGCCAGACAGATCACGCCGATCAGTACCGCCCACCAGTTTATGGTGCCGATAAACCTTCCCACCGCCTTTAACTTGTCCATGGTCTCCACAAGAGGCTCCTCCGTCACAATGGTAAGTCCCAGAAAATCCTTGATCTGCCCGATAAAGATCGTGACCGCGATTCCCGCCGTGAATCCCGTGGTAATGGTGTAGGGCATAAATTTAATCAGGCTTCCGAAACGGAACAATCCCATGAGGATCAGCAAAATTCCCGCCATGATGGTGGCAACCACAAGACCGTCCATGCCGTTGCGCGCCACAATTCCCGCCACGATGGTGGCAAACGCCGCCGTAGGCCCGGCTATCTGCACCCGGCTGCCGCCCAAAAAAGAAATCACAAAGCCCGCAACGATGGCGGTGTAGATACCCTTTTCCGGCGTCACGCCGCTGGCAAGTGCCAGCGCAATGGAGAGCGGCAGGGCGATGATCGCCACGATGATGCCCGCCACCACATCCTTCACAAATTGTTCCTTGGTGTACGTTTTCATAACAGAAAACAGCTTCGGTTTTAATTTTTCCATTTTCTCATAAGTCTCCTCAGTCTTTTACTCCTCTGTAACCGTCCCCGTATAGTAAAAGCCGTGGCATTTCTCCAGCCTTACATTCACAATTTTGCCGATCAGGGAAGCATCCCCCGGAAAATGCACCAGCGTATTGTTGGAAAGTCTTCCTGTCAGCAGGGAAGGATCCTGCTCGTTTACCTCCTCCACCAGCGCGTCCATGATCTGCCCCTCGTACCGTTTTACCCTCTCTCTTGCCGTGTCCTGCACCACCTTCAAAAGCTTGTCAAAGCCCTCCTTCACCACCGCCTCCGGCACCTGCTCCATGGCAGCCGCGGGCGTACCCGTTCTGGGGGAATAGATGAAGGTAAAGGCGTTGTCATATCCCACCTCTTTCACCATCTCAATCGTCTCCTCCACATCCGCAAGGGTCTCCCCCGGGAAGCCCACGATCAGATCCGTGGTCAGCGCAATATCCGGGATTTCCTCCCTGATATGTTTCGCCAGTGCAAGATACTGCTCCTTCGTATAGACCCGGTTCATCGCCTTCAGGATCTTGTCAGAGCCCGCCTGTAAGGGAAGGTGCAGATGACGGCAGATCTTCTTTGACTCCTTCATCACCTGAATCAGTTCCTCCGACAGATCCTTGGGATGGGAAGTCATAAAGCGGATGCGCTTTATGCCCTCCACCTTCTCAATCTCCTTCAAAAGCTGGGCAAAGGTGATGGGCTCCTCCAGATTTTTGCCGTAGGAGTTCACATTCTGTCCGAGCAGCATGATTTCCACCACGCCGTCCACGGCAAGCGCCTCCACCTCCCGCAGGATATCCTTCGGATTTCTGCTCCGCTCCCTCCCCCGCACATAGGGCACGATGCAGTAGCTGCAGAAATTGTTGCAGCCAAACATGATATTGATTCCCGACTTGAACGCATACTTGCGCTCCACGGGGAGATCCTCCACGATCCGGTCGGTGTCCTTCCAGATGTCGACCACCATCTCCTTCTGTGAAAGCGTCGCCGTAAGCAGCTCCGCAAATTTATAAATGTTGTGCGTACCGAAGATCAGATCCACAAAGCGGTAGCTCTCCCGTATCTTGTCGACCACCGCACTCTCCTGCATCATGCAGCCGCAGAGCGCGATCTTCATATGGGGATTGCGGCGCTTGAAGCCCTTTAGCTCGCCCAGTCTGCCGTAGACGCGCTGGTTGGCATTGTCCCTGACCGTACAGGTGTTGAAGATCACAAAATCCGCATTCTCGTCCTCGATCATCTCATAGCCCACAGCCTTCAAGATTCCCGCAAGCTTTTCCGAATCCCTTGCGTTCATCTGGCACCCCATGCACACCGAACACGCATATAACGGGCGTCCTAATTCCTCCGACTTCTTTTTAACTATTTCCCGACACTTTTTAATAAAATAATATTGCCGTTGCGGTTCCCGCTCCGGCGGCGGAAGCGTCAGATCCTGCGCTTCTATCATCATTTCTATGTCATCATAATAACCCATGTTTGAACCCTCTTTCCTGAAATACATTCCCGCCCATTATATCACATTGAATAACGAAAAGCGACTGTTTTTTTTGACAGTCGCCCTTCGTCCGTGATATTATTCCTTCGACCAAAAGAAAGTTAAATTGATAGTTACGCGCCCGCCCTTTTTGCGGACTGGATCCCCCTTTCTTCTCAGGATGTTTTTTTCAGAAATTCGCCGCTTGAAAATCCCGTGTATTGTGTGCCGTTCATTGTAAACTGGATGTAAAGCCATTTCACGCCGCCGGACATATTATAATATCCGTAACACTGAACCGCCGTTCCTTTCGGAATCAGGCACAACGCCTTTTTGTTCTTCCCTGCGTCATTCCTGCAATACAGATCTGCCGTTGTGATGTAGGTTCCCGCGACGGCGGCGTTATGAATCCATGCGTAACACGTCGCCGTTACTTTCCGCGTGATCGGCTGCGTCTGATCGGCGGAATTGTCGTTTTCGGCTTTCTCTGCTCCGCTGTTCACAATGCGGTTGATCTCTGCCTGAACGACGTCGTAATTATACCCCGCCGCTTCCATGTTCCGCTTCCGCTCCGCTCCGTTCCCCCACTGTCCGGCGATCGCTTCATGCGCGATTTCCGAAACGCTTTTCCCGCCTGTCTTTTCAGGCTCCGCGACCGCGCCGTCGTCATACTTCGGCGTGATAAACCCGCGTATATATCGACCGTTCAGGGAAATTGTGCGCTTTTTGACGGCGTTCCCATAATTCCCTTCGGTAACGACCATATAACCGGAATCACGGTTCACATATATAACCGTCCCGACGTGATCCGGATTCCCGGTATTATCCCCGGATCCGCTGTCGTCCCAATCATACAAAATAGCGTCGCCCGGCTCCGGGATATAATCGTCGTTTTCTTTCCAGGCGCCCATTTTTTTAGCCGCTTCAATCAGATAATAACAACTGATTTCGATCGGCATGATTGCAAGATATTTCAATTCGACCGCCAACGCCGACCACATACACGCACACCACGCCCACCCGTACTTCATTTTTGTTTTTCGCGGAAGTTCCGACGTTGGAATCGTGTTGTATGTGTCAATGATTGTTTTATACGATCCGTCCGCTTCTTTTTTCCCGATCCAACTATTCGCCAGATCGACGACTTTCTGTCTGCTATACATTGATTGTTTATCCCCTTTCTTTTCCTGATTCTCTTTCAGCCGCTTGTCCCATTCCGTCAGGTTATGCGCCCGGACGACATTCATATTATTAGCGACGTATTTTGACGATGTGGCGTATTTCGCCGCCTTTAATTTTTTCAGATACCCTTCCGGCGTGTCCTGCTGCCTGACCGCCTTATAACGGGAATATTCCAGAAAATCATAATATCCCCGGACGCCTGTTTCCATATCGGAAAACACCCTGAAATCGTCTGAAATTGCCGTCAGTGTCCCCGTCTTGTATTCCTCATTAGTTCGCATATTGACGGACGCGCCTTTCCACGAACTGCCGCATTTCATACCGAAATAATTATGAAACTGTGACGCAAGTCTTGACTTTCCATAACCGGATTCCAGACACGCCTGCGCGATCGCGGCGGACACGCATTTATACCCGCGTTCCGCCGCACATTTTACGATCAGCGGCGCGATCTTTCCGATGAACGCCGCCTGTTCTTCCTTTGTTGCCATTTTATACGCCCCCTTCGTCGTCCTCCGTTATCTCGACCGAAGTATCGACGGAAGTTTCTATATGTGCGGAATCTGTCAGTCCCTCGCCGATAATGTACGCCACAACGGACGCGCCCGCCATAATAAGCGCGGTTATTTGTGTTGCTGTGCTTTCCGTTCCGCCTGTCGCTAAAATCATCATGGAAACGAACGATCCGATCGCCGTCCATAACTTCCTGCTTGTCAATTTTCTTTTCCAGTTGATTCCTTTCATTTTTTTATAATCCTCCTATTTTTTTAATGAAAAAGTCCTGCGGCAATCGCCGCGCCGATTGCCCCGGCTATCGCGCCGATAATCCCGCCGACCAGTGTTTCCCACCGTTTCCCCGGCTTTGATTCGATTCCTTCAAGCCGCTGCCCCTGTTTCGACAGTTCTTCCGTCATTTGCTGAATCGATCCGGCGATCCGTTCGATCTGTAAAGCCAGTTTGTTAAATTCCTTGACCGATTCTTCGACGATTCCGATCCGCTTATTTTGACGATCGTTTTCGTCCTTGATCCGATCGTTTTCTGAATCCATGCGGCGGGCGAATTCCTCATGTTCTCGGCGTGTGATGTAATCCTGATCCATGTGTCCGACCTCCTTTCTTTCGCGGATTTCCTTTTATACGCACACAATACAAAACAAAACCCCGACGAAGTGACTAAATTAGCCACCCCGCCGGGGATATTCAGGAAAAGATCCGGAAGCCGGATCCGCTTCCGGCAATTTTACGCGGCGTCCTCCGCCGCCTGTTCGTCCAGGACGTCCGCCACAACTTCCTGCAGATTGAACATCTTCGGAACCTGATCGCGCGTATATGTCCCATTCTTAACAAGATTAACCCATACTTTAACAATTCCGCTTTCTTTACTGAATGTCATTCTTTGCGCCCCCTCTCTACGCCATAAGACCGGAAACGATGATTGTCAATTCCGCGACGGATTCCTGCGCCGCCTGAAGCTGTGATCTTAAATTCCGGTTTTCGATTTCCTGCTGTGTCATTTCCCGGAACGCGAACCGGGTTCCCTCGTCCCACTGGTACGAACAGATTAACTTCATGTCGTGATACACTGTCCCGTTGATCGTGACCTCTGACAGATTTTCGTCCGTGAATGTCCCGTCAGGAACCGGATCCGCGCTTTCGTATGTCGTCCCGTTCAGGACGCCGTTCAATTCTGTGCCGTCTTTCAGCCGGATCGATACGTTCGGGAAGGTTATATTGTTTGAATTCTCCCCGGAAATTTTTGTGTTTTTTGCCATTGCTGCCGCTCCTTTCTTTTCTGATTTCCTCCGAAAACAGTTCTTGAAAAAGTTTATCCATATTCCGCATAGTGCGGTATGAATCAAAATGTTTTATGTGTCCCTGCCATGAATTATAGGCTTGCTTGACGTCGGCGAATGTGATTTCCCCGGCGTCCAGTTTCCGGCGCAACGCTTTTAATTTGCGCCGTTCCCGTGTTATTGTCCCGCGATCCGGACGCATTACAACGCGCCCGGATTCCGTCAGGTGCGTTTTCGCTTTTAGGAACTTGAATTCATCCGATAATTTGATGATCCTTGTCTTTTTCTCGTTTAACTCAATTCCGATATCCGCATACATCCGCCGGATCTGTTCCAGACATTCGACCAGATATTCCCGGCTTTCATGTATCAGATAAAAGTCATCCATATAACGCCCGTAACCTTTGATCTTTAACTGTTCCTTGATGTAGTGATCTATCCGGTTCGGATAGAAAACGGCTGTCATTTGTGAAACCTGTGATCCTAATCCTAACGACTTTTCGCCGAAGGCGTCGATAAAATCCATTGTTAAATTCACAATATCAGGATCATATCCGAATATTTTTGAATACTCCCGGAATACGACGTCGTGATCGACTGAATCAAAATAGGAATGTAGATCGCCCATAAGGATATAGCCGTCGTTTGAACCGTGTTTCCGGTAATATTTCCATAAGTGAACCTTCATCCGCTTTAATGCGAAATGTGTTCCCTTGTCTTTCAGGGACGCGGCGTTGTCATAAATCAATTTCGGACGCAATACCGGAACCAGAATCAGATCATTTTCCGCCCTGTGGACGACGCGTTCGTTTATATGGATCGACCGTATGTCCCGGCGTTTCCCGCGTTCGCATACTGTAAACTGGACGAAGCCGTCCGACATTCTGTCCCGGCGTTCCAGTCGTTCCTTCGTGATCCGGATCCGCTCTATCCTATCCAGATAATAGGCTTGCGTCGAATATTTCCACATAACGCCCTGCATACATTTCTTCGCGGCGTCCATAAGGACATTCGGATCACATAAATCTTTATACATCGGTAAATTTTTCATATTTCCTCATAAAAACGCCCGCTTACAGTCCGACGAAGTGTAAATCTTTTAAGCACTCCCGGACGTCAGGCGATAAATTTCAGCGGTTCCCCGCTGCGGTCATGCGTTCCTATCGTTCTGCGTCAGGCGGATCTTTTTTATCATGCCCGCCATGCTGACGATATCGGGGCGACGCCGCCGTCGTTGGACGCGTTGTTGTTGTTGCTGTTGCCGTTGTTGTTGAAATTGCAAAAGTTCGTCGTGTTCGCGGCGGACGGATCGGCAGTCCAGTACCACATCCGGGCGGCTGTGTAACGCATAACCGAAATATTTTATTGTTTCTGTGGTTTACGGCTTTTCCTTGCCTTTTCTTTTTCCAGACGCGACGCCTTTTTCTCTGGATGAAGGAATTCGTCGTAATCCCTGACCGTTGACTTTTTCCACCTATACAGATAATTCTTTGTCAATTCCAGTTGTTCGGAATACTCCATATAACGCGACAAGTCTATATTGAAAAATTCTTCAATGAAAAGAACTTCCTGCCGGATCCGCGCAATGTCGCCGATCGCGTCATCCTCTAACAGAATCCGCTTCACGAATTCGTTTTGTGTCCGACACTGAATTTCATTCGCTGCCGCAATGTTTGACACCAGTTCCGAAGAATAGCGGAACAAATTGTCCCTGACTTTCCCGATTATATATTCGGGATATTCTGTCAGAAGCCGCGCCTTTTCAACTTCGTTCTGATAGGCGTCGATCTTTTCGATCAGGCTTTTTAGTTCCGGGTATTTTTCCCGGACTTGCCGCCCGACGATTGCGTCGTACTTTGTCCGCTTCAGTCCGAAATTTCTCATTATCATTTGTGTTATGATATGCCGCAATTTGACCGCTTCCGCGAACGCGTCCAACCTTGACGCCGTTTGTTTCCATGACGGGACTGCCATTTTCTGAACCTCTTTTCCGTTTTAGTGTTTTGTCTCCGGTAGTATGCGCCGCCGCTGCCGGGCGGCGCGATTGCCTGATTATCTGTCTTACGACAGAACGATCAGCGGGGCGACGCCGCCGTCGTCGGACGCGTAGTCGTGGGAGCTGGAGCCGGTGTAGCCGAAAAAGCAAAAGCCCGTCGTGTGCGCGGCGGACGGATCGGCAGTCCAGTACCACATCCGGGCGGCTTTCTTCTTGTTGAATCCTGCACCCTTTAATAAATGCGCGTTTCCGCCAACAAAAAGCGGTAACTGATTGAACGCGCCACCGTCCCAATGATCCGACCAACCATGAAATCCGATCAGTTCAGGATTCCCCGGAAGGAAGATCCTGCGGGACGCCCACGCCCATGTACCTTTGTTATTTTCCAAACGCCGGATCGTTGTCATATATCCCTGCAGCTTTGTTGTGAACTTTTTCGCTTCTGCTTCCAGATTTGCGGGCATAAGCGACGCGGCATATCCCCCGGCGTTCGTGTTCGATGAATTGTATTTGTAATATGTTTCCAGACAGTCACGCGGGGAAATTACAATGTGCGGCTTCGTCAATTCTGAATTGTCGCCACAATGCAAATATGAATTCTTTCCCGTAACCTCGAAAAGAATCTTTTCCCCTGCCGTGTTTGTTTCGACGAAATAATCCCCGACCGCGAATTTGTCCCACTTCTCCGCCTTAACAAGCGTCATCAGATCGTCGATGTTCCATTCGACGCCATAATATCCGTATGACGCCATTTGTTCGCGTTTTAAGATTTCATAATCCGCGACCAGTTCCCCATGATCCGAAACTGCTTTCAGGATCTTTTGATTCATTGTGTAGGCAAGCAGGGCGGAAATAACTTCGTCGTGAAGCTGCTTTGTCGTTTCGTCCTCCGGATCCTCCGGATCGAATTCGTTTGTCGGGAACGACTGGATCGCCGCCGCTTTCGGTAAATTATCAATTTTTTTTAGCGTGTCCTGCTGCCACTTTTTCACTTTTCCGGCGATAATCGGAAGTGTGTCATCCGGTAAAATCTCCGGGAACTCTGCCGTCTGTTCGACGACCTCCGGCGTAAATACCGACGCGCAGATCTGTTCAAATAACGCCTGTTTTGTCCCGTCTGCCTGTTCCAGTGCCAGAACGTCGTTTTTGTTTATCTGCGCCGCTGTCGTCAGATCGGAAAATTTTCTTTGTGCCATGTTCTTTTTAACTCCTTTCTTTTTTCCTTTTTTTATGCTAACAGTGACACGTTTCGGACGTTTTCAGCGTCCAGAACGCGATCAACTGATCGCCGTCTGTTGTTACCAGTTCGTCGCCGTCTGCCGTTACCAGATCCGCCGGAACTCTGCCTGAATATATAATGTCCTGAATGGCTTCGATTTCGTTTTGTAACGCGCCCGCCGGATCCGTCCCTAAAATTCCCTTGATTCCGTCGAACCAGTCCAGAAATTCGTTCGTCCAGTTTCCCGTATTATTCAGATACCAGTTATTGAACGCCTGTTCCTGATTTTGTCGCCACTGCGCGAAGGCGGACTGCTGCCCGCTGCTCCATTCCTCGAAATCCGTTTCCTGCTGCCCGATCCAAGTTTCGTATATTTCCCGCTGCTGTTCGGCGTATGTATTGAACGCCTGAACCATTAGATCGTACTGTTCCTGCGCCTGATCCTCGAATGACTGGATCGCGGCGATATAATCCTGATACTGATCCGATATGTTTTTCTTATACGCCGTGAAATAGGCGTCAAACTGCGCCTGAATCTGTGAAAAGTCTATTTGTGTAACTGTCGCCGCTACCCAACCGCAGACGGCGGAATTCATGCGCGTGTCTGTGATCTCTGCCTGTGTGATCTTTACGGTTCCGGCGGCGATATAGATTTCCGCCAGTTTCAGATCATAGATTGCCCCTTCCCTTGTCGGCGCGGGCGCAGCCGGGGACTTCGCGTTCCCTCCCTTTTCAATTACTAAGTAGATCCGCCGCTCTGTATCATTCCGGCGCAGGATCACGCTGTCGATTCTGTCAAGCGTTCCTGACGCCACTTCAAGATCAAGCGTCGTCGGCGTCAGGAAATGCCTGTGTTTCCCGTTTATATAGCCATATCCCGCCGCAATCGTTACGGACATATTGTCGTTTGCCGTGACTTGCATTTGACCGTTAAAAATGCCATTTTTGAAGAACGGGCGAAGCCAGTCCCCCATTGATTCCGCGTCATAATACCGATCGGAATCCGAATTCCAAAAATAATCATAACTTCTTTCTTTTGCCATTGCCGCCGCTCCTTTCCGCGCTCTATTCGTCCCATTTTATTTTTTCAGGAAGCGGATCCCCGAATGTCGGAACGACAATCATTCCGCCGTATTCGTACACTTCGGACAGTTCCGTGATCCTCTGGTTCATGTAAAGATTCCATTTTTTCTTCCTGACCGTCACAATATCCCCTAAATCATAATCTTCTTTATAGATGAAATTGATCGCGGCGTCCGTTTCGCTTTCAAGCGTTTCTGATACGATCGCTTCGTTCAATGCTTCCTGCGCCCTCTGTAATAACGCCGCCTTATATTGTTCCGCCGTCAGTCCGTCCGGGTTTATGTCTTTTGCGTCAACGAAAACTTCCCGTAAATCGTAGCCTTCGCCGCCGCCTAATTCGTAATATGTCCGGGCGTCTCCCTCTCCCTGTCCTCCGACTATGGCGAATGTTTTCAAATTCTGACTGTTATAGCGGTATATCGCATTATTCAGATTGTTATAATCTTCCGAAAACACGACACGGTTATTTTTATGTTGATTGAACGTCCGGTCTTTTCCCTGATATGTTTCAAATATAATCTTGCGTCTTTGAAAATCCGGTCGGAACCTGAACCCGATCGCGCCCGCCCTTGACAATTTGTTTTCATATGTCAGAAGGTTTTTCATTGTGACCTGAAATTCCACTTTTTCCGGGAACCCGTTCAGGCTCCCCAACTCCACAAGCGGAAGCGGGACGACGCCGGAATATAACTGACGCATTGCGACTTCTGTTTTTCCTGAAAAATTGACTGTCTTTTTTATCAGTCTGCGATCCATGTATGACGACAGAAACCGCCCTTTTGCCGTGATTTCATTCTTGATATCGCTTTCTTCCTTTTCGATATCCTCAATGATCCCGGCTTCGTCGGAACCTTTTTTCCCGACGATGTTTCCTTCTTGTAATAGATACAGATTTTCGTCCGTAATCGGGGCATGAAGTTCAAACGTCCCCGGTTCGTAGAATTTCCGCGTCCATATTAGCGACGTCTGGTTTTCAATCTGCCCGCGTCTGTATAAATCCCGCCCGTAAATCCTGACTTCCATTCCCTCACGCTCCTATACGCCTAAATACCGGAACCGATACATAATCGTGACATTTAAGTAATTGACGCCCTGTTCCGCGTCATAAATAAAAGTATTTGATCCGTGTACTAACTGGATGAATTCGCTTTCTTCGTCCAGATATTCGTTTATTTTTCTTGTTTCCCCGTCCTTTATCAGATAGACGTTTTTTTCGTTCGTTCCCGTCGTAATCCTTACCACGTCGCCCGGCTCCATATCGAACGGGAATTCCGGCGTCCCGATCTGGATATGAATATCCTGCTGCGTGTGGTACAGTGCCGGGTTCCTGACCGCTCCCAACGCTTCCATGATGACTTCAATCCCGATATAATCCGCCGCTGAATCATTTTCTATATTTTTTACAAGTTCCGCGACGCGGACGCCGAATTCTTCCAGTTCGTCCGTGAACTCATGGACGAACTCGAAACATGGTTCCCACCCCGCCATAGTGACCGTTGTGTCCGCCGGATCCTTGAAAAATGGATCCGGACATATTAGCGAAATGACCGCGTTTCTGCATACTCCCGCTTCGTCAATGTTGATATCCTCGACAATATAGTCAATCTGCCGTTGTTCGTCGTTTTCCTCATAGTAGAACGTCCCCGGCGACTTTGGTTTGAATGATTTATACAGATAATCGCGCCGCGTCTGATAGTCTGAATCAAATTCCGCTGTTATGACGATATTTCTTTGTTTTGTTGTGGATCCCTGATATGTGGATCCGTCCGTCATTGTGTTTTCGGATGTAATGACGTTATTTGATACTGAATAGATCCCGTCGCACGATATCAGGAAAAATTCGGCGTCATCCTCATAACTGAATTCGATCTGAACGTCATCTTCGTTTTTACAGATAATTCTTTTTGACATATTACTGTCCCCCTTGAAGCTGAAGAACCATGTTCCGCGTCTGGTTCCGTGTCTGCCGCGCGACCTCATACGCCGATAACGGCTTCGGACTTTCGATTTTTATATTCTGGATGTAGTCGCCGCCGCGTTTTCCTGTGTCGCTATTCTGGACTGCTGCCGTCGCCCGCGCGATAGCGTCGTCGATATATCCTTCCGTCCGTTTATAGAATATATCAAGCGGCAGGATCGCTTCGTCCCCGGCTTCGCCGCCGCCTTGCAGTTTCCCGCCTAACATTCCGAAAATAGTCGGATTTTTCATAATTCCGCCGATCGCGTTCCACGAAATAGACGGAACCGGGACTTTGATCGTCACGCCCGCGATTGTCTTTTCCGTTTCGCCCCATGATACGGACAACTTCGGAATGTGGATCGACTTTATCGCGTCTATAAACGAACTCATAATCCGCGAACCCGCGTCCGCCAGACTGAACCCGTCGAAAACGCCCTTGATCTTGTCAATAACGTTTGTCTGGAACCACGATCCGATATTCTTAAATATCCCCGTTACGCTGTCATACGCTGCTTGAAACTTCTGTCTGAACCATTCCGCCACGCTTGAAAATACGTTCTTAATATCCGTCCACCGCGCGGAAAACCACTGTCCGATCCCGCTGAAAATTGTCGTGACGGCTGTGTATGCTTCCGTAAACCTATCGGAAAACCACTGTCCGACGCCCTGAAAAATTGATACAATCCCGTTCCAGATATCCGAAAAAATTTTCTTTATATCGACGCCGAACCCCTCGAAATATCCGATTATAAAATTAACCCATGCCGAAATGATATTTTTCACAAAATCGATCACATTTTGAAGGGCGGCTTCTATGTATGCGAAAAATCCGTCGAAATCTCCGGACAGTAACGCGAATACCGCCGAAACGATGTTCGTCACGAACTCGACGACGTTTGTTATCGCTGAAATTATCGGCGCGGCGGCGTTTATGATTCCGTTCACGATTGCCATGATCCGCGTCAGGATAAATTCAAATATCGGCTTCAGGGCGGTCATCAGTTTTTGAAATGCTTCCTTTAATTTTTCAAGAAGCGGCTTTACTTTGACGACCATATTTTGAAACGCTTCTTTGACTTTCTCGACGGCGGCGTTTACCTTTTCGCGGAATTCGTCGTTTGTTTTATACAGATAGACGAACCCCGCCGCCAGTGCCGCGATTGCCGCG
>ERZ779737.59-NODE-59-length-111353-cov-18.544116_pt1 | contig 111353 bp, 139 predicted proteins | sample MGYA00511889_ERZ779737 | MGnify/ENA primary metagenome ERZ779737 (study PRJEB29588, sample SAMEA2163575) | human gut metagenome | biome: human gut; feature: human-associated habitat; material: faeces | place: Denmark | collected 2008/2010 ...
AATTTTATTCCTTTATCTTTGGCATAATCAGATAATTCTTTTACTTCATATTCTACATAAGGACATTCATTTGAATAATAAATAGTAAAATCTTGACTATCAATTTCCATCTTTCTAGCACTATCACTAAATTTAGGTGTTTCTTTATCATCAAAAGAAAGTGCCATTAATTCATAATCATTAATTGTATCTACAACTTTAAATCCATAATGTTCAAAGAATTTCTTATCTCCAATAAATGGTTTCTTCTTTTGTGATACTAATGTACAAACACCACTCATTTTTTTAGATTTAGCATCTTCAATAGCATATTCTAATAATTCTTTACCAATACCTTTTCCTTTAAAACTACCTGCTACCCATAAGCAATAAATATGCATATAATTTTTACCATTGATAGGAACCCAAGCAGTTTCTATCGGTTCATACTCAATAAAGATTTTACCTCTTGCATTTAGCTTTCTAAATACATGACCATCTTTTAATTTGCTTTTAATCCATTCTTTCTTTTTATCAACCCCATCTTGATGTTTAGGATCACCAATTGCACAACAAATATGTTCTTCATCAATATTCTTTTCATCTAAATTAATATACTCATTCATAGTTCACACCTCATATTAATTATATCACAAGAATATACTTTTTTATCTTCTTTTACTAATCGGAATATTACTATTTTACGAATACTCTTTTTCTGATTGAAATAGTTTATCAAAATCTCTTTGAGCTTCTTCTAATTCATCATTGATATTTCTTACTGCTTGTCTTATTTGATATTTGTTTTTAAATTGCATATTTCTATTATTAGAAGATAAAGCATTTAATAAAATATCAAATCTAGATCTAGTTCTACTCTTTTTATACTCTTTATATACTGCTTCTTGTAATATTTCATTTTCAGATATTTTAGATTTTTTATATTTATAACTAGCATGATTAACAATAGCATTTAAAATATAATTATCAAGATATTTCTTTTTATTTTTAATTAAAGAATCATCAACTGTATCAAGATTATTTTCTTTTGATAATTCACTAAAATAATTATTAATACTATCTAAAGTATTTTGAAAATTAGAATAATCTTTTTTAAACTCTGGATTATCTTTTGAAAAAATATGTTTTTTTATTTCTTTAGTAAGTTTTATAATTTCCTTATTCTTAATAGAATTAAATTTTATCTTTTGATCTTGATGTTCTCGTTTTTCATTTAGTAATTCTCCAAGTTTTATTATTTTTTCTTCTAATAAAATATCATCTTTATCTTTTAATAAGAAATTTTTTTCTTTTGGATTAAAATAACTTTTTAATATATCTAACTCTTCATTTGTTTCTTTTAATAATGGTGTAAAAACTTTTTCTTTTTTTATATAATGTAGAATTAAATTTTTAAAGTATCTTAATTCTTCTTTGCTTAGCTTACCTTTAGTTCTATATTGTAATTTACCATAAGACTCATAATTTGGTTTCTTCTCTGCAAAAGAAAGGTGAAAATGCAGATGTTCTGTATTTGTATGTAAAGAAAATTGATAACTCATATTTTTAATATCTTTAAATCCACACTTTTTTAAAAAATCTGGAATAATTTCTTTAGCAAGTTGTTTCTCCAATTTTTTAATATCTGCATTTTCTTCTAAAAAACCTTCTGGAAAAGAAATAACTAATTTATATATATTAGAATTTTCTATATATTTTTCATATTGTTTTTTTCTTTTCTCTATTTCATCTTTAGTAGCATATTCTCCATTTTCAAACATAATATTCATTTCTTTATCTTTTCCTATTTTTCCACTAAAATAATCTAACATAAAAAATGCTTTCTTTTTAACATCTGCATAATAATCAAACATATTCATTGTTGAATTATATACAGCTTGTTTTGTACTGTATTGAAAATTTAAATTTTTATAACTTGGAGTATATTTATTCATTACTACTACTTTTGGACTAGTCATTGAATAAATCTCTACTATATCTTGATTTAAACTCTTTTAAAGCTTTATTATTAGATATTTTTCTTAACTCTTCTATTTCCATATCACAATAAAACTGTTCTAAAAAATCTTTAATATATGATTGTCTTGAATATATTTTATTCATTAATTTATTAGTCATATTAACTTGTTCATTTAATTCATTATTAAATAATCCTAGTTCAATCAATCTTCTCATGCCCTCTGATTTGGATATGTTATTTACATAACAATATTCATCTATTCTTTTCTTTAAGTCATCAGACATTCTAATATGTGGATTTGCTTTCATAATTCCCTGCCCATATATTTGGAACTTTCTTTTATATGTTTCATAACTAAATCATCATATTCTTCAGAATTTTCTATATCATAAGAAATATCCCATACATCTTCTGGTTCAAAATCTATTCCCATCTCTTGTGATGTAGAGTATATTTTTTTATCTAACTTACTAAATAATCCATCAAAATAGAATACCATATCAAATTCTTGTCTTTTCTCATCATAATCTAATTGAGCAACATTTTCATTTTGATGAACTGCTTCAATTATTTCTTTTATATGTGATTTTATATAGTCATGAGATTCTTCATCATAATCATCTAAGAAATCATTTAAACTTACAATATAATTAAAACTTGTAGTTTTATCCATTCCATAATTAACTATATCATTTGCAATCAATTTATTTAGATTCAATTTTTCCATAATCCTTTTCCTCCTCTAATAATTTATAGATAGCTATTTCTAGTAATTGATTAGCCATCTTATTCATACTTAGCCCTTTTTCAGTAGCTAACATTTTTATTCTATCTTTTAGTCTTTTATTTACATATAACTTTAATTCGTACATTATTACCTCCTTAATTACTGTGGTCTATTTGGGTCTAATTTCAACCACAAATTCTATAAATTTTATAACTAAAATTTTAAGAGCATAAGAGATTTTCCCTAAAATATAAAGAATCCTAAATTTCATTAAGATTCTTTATAGGGAAAAACTTATTTTGCACTTGCAAAATTGAACCACGATTGTGGTTGAAATTAGTATGTAATCCTTTTGATTACTTGAAAAATTTGTGGTTTTAATTGTGGTTGAAATTAGGAATTTCTCCAGGTTTTAATCTTGGATATGGGTCTAAGTCAAAATTAGTATTTGGTCTAAATGTTGGCATTTTATCAGAAAAATCAATTAGACTCATTCCATCTACATTATTACCATCTTGTTGTACTTGATAATGTAAATGAGGTCCAGTTGAATATCCAGTTGTTCCAACTCCAGCAAGTTCATCACCAGCTTTAACATTATCACCAACTTTTACTTTTGCTGTATCTGGGTATAGATGTGCATACCAAACTGTATATGTAATTTCTTCATCAATTACACATTTAATTTTAATTTGATTTCCTCCACCAGCTGAAGTATTGGTAACATTTTCTTTTTGAGTAAAACTTACTTGTATTACTTCTCCATCACAAACAGCTTTAACTGGGGTTTTATTACCAGCTGCTAAATCCCATGCTGAATGTACATCAGATTTACCAAAAACAATTCTTTCTTCCATAAAAAAAGAAGTAACTGTTGCTTTTGAAAAATCTATTGGTGGAACAAATGGTTTATTTTGTTCTACATCAAGTTGATCACTTGAATCTAGTTCTTTACAAACATCATAAATTTTATATTTATTTAAAACACATACTTCACTAATAGGCATCAACTTATTTGAATCTCTATCAATATTGTCTATATAAATATCATAAAAAGATAGTTTTTCATCTTCCAAGTAGAAATATAATATTCTATTTAAAGGAACATAACCATAACCATTTTTTAGTGCTTTATTTAATGTTTCTTTATATTTATCAGCATAATCCATATTGTTTTCAACATAATTATCCGTTATATTTGCACCAAAGAAATCTAAAATCATTAATACTGGAACAATAATAACAATAGCCATACAAATCATTCCAGCACTACTTCCAAATACCACTTTTTTTAACAAAGCATTCTTTTTCTTTTTAACCATATTACATTTCCAATTCTGGATCTAATTTAAAATAATTTACTACATCAGATATATGACAAATAAGTTTATCTTTTAAATCAGAAGCTTCAAGTGATTCTTCATAAGATTTAAGACTATCTATATATTCATCAAATTTCTTATCATCAAACATTTTTTTAATATCAAAATATGAATCCGAATCAGATTTATATTGATCTATATATTCATAATAATCAGCATCTTTCATCAATTCTATACCATCAAATATTAAATAGTCTTCTTTCATAGAATCATTAATTTCATAATTTTCTGTTTCTAATTCACTTTTTAAACTAGTAAATGACATTTCAGAATCTCTACCATAAGGTATTGGAGAAAACAACCACTTCTCATTTTTCTCATCAAATAAATAAGCAAATTCACAATCACTTAATTTACAATCAGTTATAAATCTATCTAGACTTTTTGAAGTACGAGGACAAGTATGTTTCCAATCCTCATTTCTTTCTCTATTGTAAAAAATACAAACATCTTCTTGATGTTCTTCTATTGAGCCAAAATTATGAGGTTTACCTGGTTCTGGGAAAATGTGTTCTCCAAGAACTGACATATCTCCTAATTTTATTAGTTCATTCATTTTATTAATATTACTATATTCATTGTATAAAATTACACCATTGTGTTCTGGATACCCATCCCAATGAGCATATACATGATCTACAGTTCCATCTTTTCTTAAAATACCTATTTTACTTCTTGTACTCATTAATTCACCTTCTTTTCTAATAGCAAATGAAAATGAGGATACCTTACCCCATCTTTAGTTAATTGTTCTCCATGAACAACTCCAATACATATTTTATAATCTGGATTCATTTCAACAATTTCATCTGCTATATCTTGTAAAATTCTTGCTAGTTCTTCTGTTGGGTGAGAAAAAATATGATTTAATTCTTCTTGATGTTCTTCATTAATAAATTCAATATTTTGACAATAGTATGATGTATCTTTTAAAATGAATGAATTCCAATATTCATATTCTTTTTTTCTCTCATCTTCATTAGAACTAAAAAGTTTAAAAACCTTTTTATTTTCAGGTTCATAAAATACAAAATTTGTTTTCATGTTACTTTTCATATATGGTTCTCCATTCTTACATTGTGCTAAGTACCTTGTAAATCCGTTATATGGTGTTTCAATCCTCATACAATTTGGTGCAATAGCACAATTTTTCAAAAATTCTTTTAACTCCATTATTTAGATTCACCTTCTCCCATCATTTCTCTTTCAAGTTCTGTTGCTCTGATCCAAATTCTTAATCTATTTTTTGAATCAATGTTAAGTAAAAACTCTCCTCTTCTTGCTGACATTAAGAAGTTCTTTTGTGTATCTGTTAATGGATTTTGTTTAAATAATTCTAAATATGCAAGTAAGTCATCTTCTTTTAACATTCCAATCATTTGATACTGACAGTTATTAAAAATTGCTGTTGAATGTCTTAATATAGATTGACTTCCTACAAAGTCTTTTACTGATTGAGTAGCAACAACTAATGAGCCAGAATATTTTCTGATTCTTCTAGCAAGTTGTCCAAAGTTTCTTAATACTTCAAAATTATTTTCATCAATGAATAAATGAAATTCATCAGCTATAATCATTACATGTTTTCTATCTTCTAATTTAACTTTATCATTATTAATTTTATTTGCTACAATGCTGTTATTTAAATAAGTTAAAAGATTTAATGTCTGAGTATTAATTAATCTTTGATTACCACTATATAAAAGTTCTTGTAAATTAAATGCAATTAAATCATTTGATAAATCTATATTAGTATGACCATCAAATAAATATGAATCAGTTCCAGTTAAGAATCTTGATAAAAGAATATCTAATTGTTCAATTATTTTTTCTTTTTCTTTACTATCAACATCTTTTTTATACTCTGGTAAGAATTCATATAATTCTGAGAATATAGGAAATTCCTCTGGTTTCATATTTTGAAGTGTATTTATAGATGTATTTTTATAAATACCTTTCTTGTTATATAATTTTTCAACTATAGCAAGTAACATAACAAGTTCTTTTTCAGTAATACTTTCAAAAGCTGTTTTAAAAAATGCTTCTAAGAATCCTAAATGTTTTGCTAAAGGACAATCTGTTTCTTTAGTATCATGATTCTCATCATCTGATGGAATAAATCTTATTTGTAATGGATTTATAATACCTCCAGTTTTAGAATATAGATCTATATATTCTCCTTTGTTAGCTTCAACTATTTTTTTGTATTCATTTTCAGCATCAAATATAAATATTTTTGTTCCTCTACCATATTCATTTACAATCATCTTTTTCATAGTGTAAGATTTACCTCCACCAGTAGAAGATATGATTGCCATATTATGAGAGGTTCTTGAATTATTTAATACAAATGGATCAAAAAAGATTGGTAATGATGTATGAATATCTACACCAAACATGTATCCATTTGAATCATTAAAATAAGTTTTTGTAAAAGGAAAACCTGCACTTAAAGTAAGTGTTGGTAAATAAAAACAATAATCTTCAAAAGTTTTAGTTGATATATCATAACTTTGCCATGCTTCCATTTGTCTTAATCTTGGAACATCTAACTTTATTTGATATGAATCAGCTATTCTTTTTAAATCTCTTATCACTTCATCTCTATGTTTTTTATCTCCCTCTACTATTAATATTAATGAAACTTCTTTAATCTTTTCATCACCATTTTTTATATCTTGCATTAAAGCTTGAAAATTTTCTTTTTGAGTATCTAGTTCTGTTGCATCACTTAACTTTTTAGTTGTATTTCTATCAGTTAATAAGAACTGATATTGTGAATTTACCCATCTAATTAATTCTTCCTGAGTTATACATTCTTGTATTCCTATTGAAGCTCTAACATCTGGGTAATTAAATATATCTTCAAAAAATAGTTCACTTACGAATGGTGGAACATTTTTAACAGTTAAGATTTGAAATTCTTTATCATCAAATTTTATTCTATCTGTTCTCTCAGACATATTCATTGGACTTACTAAACTTGGTAAATCACTCCATACTAACTCATCAAGTGAATTAGAAGTTAGATAAAGATTTGATAAAAATTTATAGATTTCTAATTTATTAGTAACACTTTCAATATAAATTCTTGGAACTATATTTAAAGTAATATCTTCTATTTCATCTAGTTGTTTATTTAATACAGCTGTATCTTTTGCAATTAATACCCAAAAATATTTACTAGATACAGTAAAATTTTTTTCTTCCAGATCATCAATTAAATTTCTTGATTCTTCTAGCAAAAGTTTTTTACCTTCATCATCTTGAAATCTTTCTATCTTCTTATCTAGATTGTCTTTATTTGCATTCAAATTTAATTTTTCATTTAGTTTATAACATTTAAGATTTAAATTAGGTACTTGATATAATGCTTTTAACATAGAAAAGAATAAATTCTTTTCATGATTACTTGTTAAAGATAAATCAATAGCTTTAACTTCAATTAATGTAGCAACTTCACCAGATTTTAAATAGATTAATCCATCATCACCTATTTCTTTAACATTAGAAATAGTTTTAGAATTTTTTATTCTTCTTTTCATTTGACCTCTTGATGAATATTTTCTATTTGTTTTAGAATCCAGTTTCTTTGCTTTTTTTAGATTTTTTTCATCTTTAGTTTTTCTTTCCAATTTATCTCATCTCCATTTCTTTTATAAGCAAACTCTTTACATCTAAAAATATATCTAAATAAAAGAGCTACAACTTTATACATTCTATTTTTCTTTGAAACCTTAACTGGTAATAAAAGAAAAACACATATTGTTAGATATACTAACGAAAACAATTTATGACTTGAAAAGGAAAATAAAAGTAAAAAAGAAAACAACATAGGAAGTCCTATGTATAAATCTTTCATTTCTATATATTTTCCTAAAGTTTTTTTAATACTTGGTACTGTTATATACATTAATCATCTCTCCCTCTGTATCTTCTTCTATACATGCTTCTTGATGGCATTACATTTGACATAGCTTGAGCCATTGATTCTTTTCCTGCACTCATCATTCCAGAACCAAATCTAGATAATCTACTAGATCTTTGATTACCAGATTGTGTATTTCCTCTTCTAGACATAGATGAAGCTTGTAAATAATCTCCCATAAATTTTAAATTGCTTCCAATTCCTCCAGAAGTATAATCAGATCCACCCATCTTTGAACCAAAATTAGAAACTGCTTGTCCTACTTTTCCTAGAGCAGAATTTCCAGCTTTACCAACCTTAGAGCCAACTACATCTCCACCTTTTGCTAAAGCACCAGCTCCCATTAATCCAGCACCTGCAACTGCAAGTCCTCCAGTAGAAGCTACTCCACCCATAGCTTGACCAAATCCCATCATAGCCATTAATTGTTCTCTTCCTGAATTAGCAGATACATTTCCACCAATAAAACGATTAACCACTTGAGAACCAGTAAGCAAGAATGAACCACAGCCAATATACATAATTGATTTAATAACAATATCTTTAAATGTATTACTAAAGAACGATGTTTCATTTATTTGACCCATAACTATAGCTGTTAATGAAATTATAAGCATTATTACAGCTCCCTGTAACATCAATGAAACTAATTGCTGAACTACAGCTTGTCTTCTTTCTTTATTACCTACAGATGTTGCAAATATAATTGGACTAATAACAAATAAGAATAAGAACTCTATTTGTCTTCTTGCTAACATCATTCCACAGAAGAATAATGAATATAGAAAGAAACCTCCTACAATTACAGCCATTATCCAATTTATTTTATATTTATAATCTTTTTTATCTGGTAATATCCATCTAGCTGAAGTTACATATTTGTCATTATACATTTCTTTTCCATCAAAATTTCCATTTGATACATTCTTAGCAATATTTTCTCCTTTAAATTCATCTGAATCTTTATATCCATCTGAATAGTCAATAAACATTGTAAGCATTGAATCTGATATTGTTACATTATTACTTGTAAATATATTAGATGTAAATCCAGCAAGTTTTATGGAAAAAGTTGAAGCTTGTACAAATAAAAATGTACTCATAATAATAAGTACACCACATTTAATAATCTCTTTAACAATTCCACTTGAACTTAATCCCTCATCTGGATCAATAACTTTTTTAGCAAATCTAGTAATTGCAAATAAACCTAACAAAGTTACTGCTATTGCTATTACTCCTTTTTGAAATGTAACAAAATTATTATCACCAGACACAGAATTTATAATATCAAAAGCATTAAGTCCTTTTAAAATATCAAAAAGAGAATCAATTAAACTATAAATAAAGTGGATTATGCCCCACCCTAATGTTCTTAACAAATCTAATGCTTTTAATAACATTCATTCACCTCCTAGAATAAATCAATAATTAAGTTTACGATTGAAATAGCTAATATAATACCAACAATTCCAAACATAGTTTGAATTATTCTTTGTTTTACTTGAGCTTTTCTATCAACATCTACTACAGCATATAAAATAAATCCAACTATTAGTGAAACACCAGCAGCTGCAATTCCAACTCTTAAAGCCCAAGTAGAAAAAGTTTGGATAGCTTTAATTATTGAATCTACATTATATCCTCCACCTTCAAGATGTTCTATTTTTAATAAATTAACTAAATTATTCATATTCTCCTCCTTAAAAAATAAATTAGGGAAAAGCAAAGAAGGTGTGTTAAAATAACTACATGAGTTATTTGCTGACAGGCATTAACTCTTTTTCTTTGCTCTTCTCATAACTACATATCTAAATCATCATCTGATTTTTCAATGTCGTCAGTTTTTTCTTTTGAAGATGATAAGAAAGTTACTTTTTCAGCAACTATTTGAGTTGATTTTCTCTTTTCTCCATCTTCAGTTTCATAAGTGTTAGTTTCAATTTTACCTTTTATACCAATAAGATCTCCCTTATTAACATATTCAGCTGTGTTAGTAGCAACACCATTCCAAAGAACACAATCTACAAAGTCTGTATCATATTCTCCAGTTTCTGGATTTTTATAACTTCTAGGTACTGCAAGAGTTATAAAAGCTCTATCCTTTCCACTTTCTGTTTTTTCAACAGTAGGTTCTTTAACTAATCTTCCAACACAAAAAACTTGATTCATCATTTTATACCTCCCTCTATCAAGTTGTATTTAGTCTATTTATTTAATTCAGCAGACTATAACTGAATGATTTTTAATCTATAAAACCACCACCTTTCAATTCTATAAAATCTAGTTACTTTTATTTCGTTCATCTGCATCACATAGTTTTACTATTGTTTCTTCAATTTTTTCCCATAAAGTATCTAGATAGTCATAGCATTTTTGAAAGTGTTTATATTCTTTTTTGTCTAGATATTCTCTATAAATATCCATATCAGCCAGAACTAAACCAATGTGTTCTTGAAACTCATTTAAAGCTTCAACTTCCATAACTTTTATTTGCTCTAAATTCTTCATAAATCATAATCCTCCTTTATTTCTGGATCATTCAACCAATCATAATCAAAGACATCATCATCTGAATATATTTCATCTGGCAAATTATTTAATCTTTCAATATTAGAAAGTAATGAGTATTTAAAATAACCATATTTATTTTGTATATCGTTATCATTCTCATCTTTAAAATTTCTTTCTTTTATTCTTGAAACTATATAATTAGTCATTATTAATAAATCTTTATAATGATGACCTCCATCTATAAGTTGATTAAAAAAATCATCAAATAAAAAAGAACTACTATCATCTTCGGAAATGTAGTTCCTTCTAATTAATTCATTAGTTAAAATATTATGTTTAATTTCTTCACCAGAACTAGCTGGTGTTTTATCTATTTTATCTTTTTTATATTTATTCTTTAGTTCTTTGGGGTTTTCCGTTGACGGTTTTACCGAAGTGGTAAATCCACCTTCGGTTAATTTACTCATTTCTAACCATTTAGGATATGGTAAATAATAAACCGAATATTTATACTTAAAATGTCCGTTTGAATCTCTAAACTCATCTATTGATACATATTGAGCTTGTTTCAATTCACTTAAAGTATTTTTAATGGAATCTCTACCATCTTTAGATAAAGTAACTAAACCATTGATTGAATAATCCCAATCTTTTGGAAGACTTAACATTAATGATAAAAGACCTTTTGCTTTTATTGATAAATTTTTATCTTGTAAATGATAATTTGACATTACTGTATATCCTGTAACACCAAATATTTGAAAGTCTGTTATGTTATCATTCATATATTTATCTCCCTTCATGAAAAAAAGAACTTATTCAGTTCTTAATTCTTCTACTTCTATTGGTGTTTCATTAATAACTTTAAGACAATATTCTTTTTCTAATATGTCTTTTATCTTATTATAATCACAATCTTTTTCACAAAATTGTGCTAACATTTCAGTTGCAGTTCTTGATATTGTAGGCAAGTCTGCTTTCCATATAGCTGATCTTTTATATCCTTCAGCAATATAAAGAGCAACAAATTCATTTAAAAAATTTTCTTTTACATATTCATCAAGGAAATCATCAAATGGACTTACTATTGTTTCAAATTCTTCATCTGAAATATCTTCAACCGTAGTTCTAAACATCTTGCACCTCCATAGTTTCATTTTATTATTTACAAATATAAAATTATACGATGCAAAATTTTACTTTATAAGTTCTGCTATAACTACAATTTGTTTTTTAGTATTGTGTCTGCATGTTATTAATGTAAGTGTACTTTTATTTTTTTCTCTTATTATTTCTGCTGTTCCAGTTTTATCTATATCATAAATATCTACAATTTTATAATTATATACTTTTCCCTTATAATTTAATGAAGCTTTATCTCCTATTACAAGTTGATCTAATTTTCTAAAATAAGATATTCTTGCACTTCCAGAATGTCCTGCAATAATTACATTTCCATTTTCTTGATCGGGCATTGATGATCCTCTTATAAACTCTAAATTATAATTTACATTATTTAAATAACTATTTGGATCTACAAGACCTCTCTCTAAACCGATTTTAGGAATCTTAAGTACAGCAATATAATTAATTTGCTCTTTCACTTCTTCTACTTTCTGAGGTTCTATTGTAGTATCTTCAATAATATCTTCTTCAATATTATAAAATTCCTCTAATGCTTGTTCTTCTTTATTATCTATTTGTTTATTAGAAAAGTAATCATAAGATATAAAACCAACTCCAGTTAGAAATAATAAAGAGCCGATTAATATAAACCAGCTCTTATTTTTTCTTTTTGATTTTTCCATAGATTATTACACCTGCTCCAGCAATCATTAAAGTTATTCCACTAAATAATAATTCTCTATAGTCATTTGCTTCAGTATTTGGAACTTTAACAATTTGATGATCTTTCATTACAGATTTAACTATTTCTCCATCTTCTTTAATTTCAAAATACATTTTATCTGGATTTAATTCATATCCCTCTGGTGCTTCCTTTTCAAGAATATAATATTTACCATATTTTAATTTTTCTATAGTAATCATTCCATTTTCATCAGTTCTTCCAGAGAATACTAATTCATCTGTATCAGCATTATAAATTTCAATTAAAGTATTTGGTAATGGATTGTCATTTGAAAAATCTAATTTTGTAAATTCTAATGTTCCAGTAATATCATCATCTTTCATAGTTGATTTAATTACTTCACCATTTTCTTTAATCTCAAAAGGCATCTTCTCTTCATTTAACTTATATCCCTCTGGTGCTTCCTTTTCAAGAATATAATATTTACCTTGAGGAAGTCTTTCAATTACAATTTTTCCTTCTGAGTCAGTTCTTCCAGAGAATACTAATTCATCATCTTCAGTATAAATTTCAATTAAAGTATTAGGAAGAGTTTTTGACTCAGAAATATCAGTCTTTGTAAATTCCAATTTACCAGTTTTCAAAACATTTTGAATAGCTTCTGAATAGAAGATTGTTGGTGTATATTGATCTTTATAAACTAATTCAGCTTCGTATGTTTTTTCATCTAATACATAATTTTCTAAAGTTTCAATTTCTTTTACATAATATTTTCCAAGATATAATTCATCAAATACAATTTTTCCATCTGAATCAGTAAGTTTTTCAGAAACTAGAGAATCTTTAGAATAAATTGTTTTACCATTCCAAACTATATCTTCTAAAGCATATAATCCAAATTTTACTCCTTCTAGAGGTTCATTTTTAAATTCAAAACCATTTTCAGTTAGCTCTGCAACTTCACCAGTTTTTTCAATTCTAATTTCACCTTTTACTCTAGTGTTTTCAAAATCTGTATCAAATATTATTCCATATTCTGAATCTGTTCTTAATTTAGAATCTTCATCAATTGAGAATTCATGAGATTGATTATTCCATAAATAACCATCAATTACTTGATCTACTTCTTCAAGTCTATAAGTTCCTGTCATCAATGGATAAGCTGTAGTAAATTCTCCTTCTGAATCAGTTTTCCATTCACAGATTGTTGTTTTATTTGGATATGTTATTGTTTGACATACATATTCATTGTTTTTAACATCAAATATTTTAAATTTAATATTTGCTCTTTTAATTACTTCTTTTGTTTCTGCATCAATTTTAACTACTCTTAATTTAGCTGTAATTGGTGCATTTGAAATAACCTTTTTAACAACTTCTCCAACATCTTTTACTTCAACAGTAAAATCTGCTATTTTTTCATGTCCTTTAGTTGTGGTTAATTGTTTAACAGTATATGTTCCATAAGGTATAGTAAATCTAAATACTCCTTGTGAATCAGTAGTTAATTCCTCAACTAATTCTCCTTTGTTATTATATACTCCAAATTTAATTCCAACTTCTGGTTCCATGATTTTTGTTTCATCACTAGCATATACTTTAGTGAATTCAAAATCTAATTTTATTACTTGTTCAAAAACTTGTACTGTTGGATTTAAATTATCTTCAGTAATTTCAAAATAATATTTTGTACTATCTAATAAATATCCTTCAGAAGCTTTTTCTTCAAGTAAATAGAATCTTCCTAATTCTGGAAGATAATCAGATGTATTTGTTCCATCTTCTTTAGTTGTAACAGAACCCATTCTTGTTCCATCTTCTTTGTAAATACCATAAACAGCTCCTCCTAAAGTAGCTTCACCTTGAGGAGTATTTGTTCTGTTCTCCATATCTTTTTTCTCAGGTGTAACTTTACCACCTACAATTTTTAATGTAAATTTAGAACGAACAGGATCATAATTTCCAACTCTCATTACATTTTGTGAATGATCACTAAAATATACAATTGGTGGTATCTCATATTTAGTTGCTTTCTTTTCAAAAGTTATACTTCCTTCTCCTACTGCATTTGCTGTAACAGATAAAGTATTTCCATTGATTGAAGCTGTAACATTATTTGTTCCACTTATTTTATAATTACTTAGAACACCATTTGAATCACTTAATTCTGTTGTACTTCCAATTGGTACTGTTAATCCACTTTGGAATTGTGGTGTTTTATAATGATTTGATACTAATCTTTCTAATTCAGCAATTTCACTATCAAATTTAGAAATTCTACTTCCATTTAAAGTATCAGTAAAGTAAATATCTGATTCTGGATTAGTTGTTCTCCAAATCATTACTTGTGTAATTACATACCATTTTTGAGCACTATGATCATATCCATTATCATTATATTGATAACCATAATATGCAAGTAAGGATATTCTTTCCCATTGTGCTTCACTAAAACCTAATACTCTAGCATAATCATCTCTTATTACATCATAATAAGGTAAATTATTATCTATATCAGTATAAGGTTGTAAACAATAAACAAATTTATTATCTTCACTTCTTCTAATAAATCTTGCTTGTTGATATTTTGTATAACCATCTGGTTTTACCTTTTTTATGTAAATGTTGCTGATATATTCACTTGGCCAAATTGCTTGACCTGTGTATTTTTCAGCATGTACTTCGGTTATACCAAAAATAGTCAATAAAAAAAGTATGCTCATCATAGCACACTTAAATAATTTGTTTTTCATATTATTTTTCCTTTCATTAATATTTTACTCTGAGCATATCTCCTAAATAATCACCCGAATAACTATTAATATTAGTACAAGAAAAACTTATAATATCTTCCATATTATTTCCAGCATCAATACAAGCTTGATGTGTTTGCTCAAAGTTTCCATAATTTTTAACAGAATAATCTACTCTAGCCCAACTCCACATTGGGGAATTATAATAATCGTATTCACTTATCCCTAAGCTCTCCCATGCTGTCTGTTCTTTTTTTGGTGGTGAAGTTGTATTATTTACTACTGGTGTAGATTCTTCTTTCTTTTGTTCCTCTTTTACTTCTATTTTTGCTTTATTATTTACGACATTAGAGTTACTAACATTATTGCTCTCCATATTGTTTTTATTAGCATTATCATTAACATTAGAGATATTTTCATTAGATTTAATATCATCTTCAATAACTTCTGTAATAGGTTCATTTTCTATATCCTCCTTAGCTTCAGAATCATCACTCATTTCTGATTCAATCACTTTATTATCTATTTTTTGTTCTTTATCTTCTATTCTATAATAGTATAAAAATCCTCCTGCCATAAAAGATGTTAAAAACAAGAATAAAATAAATTTTTTCATACTATTTCACCTCTTACATTAATTATATAAATAGTAAAGCAGTTATTGTAGGGTGCTAAATTTCTAAATCATTTTGATCACCCCTCTCTAATGCTAAGGTCTTAGAGTAATTTTCAATAGCTTTAATGACAAATTCTTCAATCTTATAATCTTTAATATCCTTAGGTAAAACACTTCTAATTCTATTTTCATTAAAGCTTATTCTTTTTTCTTGATTCGGTTTCTGTTCTGAAAAAATAGACTCTAATGTATCAGAGTCCAATTTTCCTTGTTCACTTAACTCCCTAATTTTTTTAGCTTGAAAATGTGATGGAGTTAAATCTTCATAACTAATTTCCTCATAAACCATTTCTTGTTCTTTTTTTGGTAGGAATGATAATTCTACAGCAGATCTTAATCCCATTGTTAAAATAGATCTCTTATCCTTTAAAACTGTATCATCTACTAATTGTAATAATTCTGGAATAAGATAATTTAATCTAATATATCTTTTTATTTGAGTAGCACTATCTCCTGTATCTTTTCCAACTTCTTCTATGCTTAACTTTGGACCCAATGGGTCAGAAGTTTTACCTTGATGTTTTATTGCATCGTATTTCATTTTATAAGCTAGTGCTTTTTCACTAGGTAATATTTTTTCTCTTTGAAGATTTGAATCAACCATTAAAATTATTGCTTCATCATCAGTCATATTTTTTACAATACAAGGTATTTTTTGTATTCCTTGTTCTTCACATATTTTTTTTCTTCTATGACCAGATAGCATTTCATATTTTCCATCATCTTTTTGTCTAACGATTGTAGGAACTAAAACTCCATTATCAATAATACTATTTTTTAGTTCTTCGTAATTTAAATCATTATTAATTTTAAAAGGATGATTTTTAAAATCCGAAATATCTTTTACATCTATTTCAATAACTTCTTCTTTCATACTTTTTCCTCCTATTTTTAGACACAAAAAAACACACCTAAAAAGATGTGTAATTTAATTAATTTTTATATAGTTTCACCTGTCGTAATCAGTTGTCTAATTCCTAGTCAAAAAAGTAGTAATTTTTGCCATTTTTATCATTTTTTTGTAATTTTTGATGATTTTTTATTAAAATCATGCAAGATCAAATTCTCTTCAATCCCTTTATTTATGGGCTTTTCCAAAGGAGTTTCTATAAATCGTAATCAAACAGTTGATACTCGTTGATAGTAAACTTTTTTGACTATCATTATTTTTCTTTTCTGCTCTGATTTTTCTTTTTTGGTACATATCCATTTTAATCACTTCCTTTTTACAACTTGTAATTTATTGCTTACTTAATTCTAGCACTTTCTCATTGTATTTGCTGTTCTAATTGTAATTTTATCTTTAATATCTGTACTTGTAGTTTTAATCCACCAATTTGCTTTTCTATACTTGCTTAAATCAAATGACCAAAATATAGAATTATTATATTCTTCAATCTTTTCAATATCTTTGCTTGGCTCTCCAATAGTATTATATACTTCATTATATTTTGTAGGTGGAATTATAAAAATTAGATTGTCATATACTTCTTTATTATCAGTTCCCCACCAATTAGGACAATGATTTAATATATTTTTAAGTTCACTTGTAGTTATAATAAAAACAGGTATTTCAAGATTGAATTTATCATATATAATCTTGTTTATATCTTTCCTTATTGTTTCTTTATTATCAATGCTACTTTCAAAAATAACATTTCCACTATTAAGATACGTAGTAACATTTTGATATTTGTTATTTTCTAACTCTGTTTTTACTTCACTCATTGAAATTTTATTTTTGCCACTAATATTTATTCCTCTTAATAATGCAATATATTTCATAATACATCTCCTCGATAACTTACTATTTTATTTTCTCAAGCTTCTTTTGCTCTTTTATTTCTAATTTTTTTCTTTCTCTTTCAAGTTCTTTTAAACTCTTTTTAGGTGTTGGCATTTCTTCAGGCATCATCCCACCAATATCTGCAATTGCTTTTCTAACTTTTTTACCAACCTCATAATGTACGTCTTTGGCTTCTTTTTCACCTTGTACATTATCTTTTAAAAGTTTTTGCTTAGTTTGATTTATTCTAAATAAATTAGCAACTAACTCATCTTCATTCATATTATCTAAAATATCTTCTCTATATCTTAATTTTTTTCTTTTAAAAATATCATCAGCAATTTCGCCGTTATATAATCCTTTATATCCAGCATTATGAAATTCTGCCATATTTTTAACACCAGCTGCTGAAGCAACTTTTTGAAGAGTATAGTTACCTTGTCTTGTTAATTTTCTTTGATAAAATCTTTTTTCATCGTCTGATAAAGAACCATATTCTTGTTCAGTTATTTCTTGTTTTCTTGTTTGAATAGCAAAATATGTTTGTCCTAAGGCAACAACTTCTTTACTTGGATCAGCATTTTGAACTATCAAATAACATATGTATCTTGATAATTTATAATCTTGTATATTAACAATAGCATTATTGTTTCTTTTTGACAACTTGTTGACCTCAACAAGTTGTTCATCTATATTAAACCCAGAATTTTTACAAGCATCTTTTGCTTTATTTAAAACCTTTAAGAAGTTTCTCCAGTCTTTATACTCTAAAACTTTTGAAAGTTCTCTAGCATACCAATATTCATTTCCATATTCATCTATATATTTAATATTCTCAAAAATATTGTTAGGATGTTTATCTCCAATTTTTTCATTATAGTCTCCTTTACAAAAAGTTATTATATCATTTTTTTGTTATATATGATAGCTATTTTGTTTATTTTTAATATTTTCTTTACACTAATTTTGGTTAACATTTTTATTCATATTTCCACTTTTCTTTTTTAATGTAGTTATCATAACATATGATTAGCACTATTGCAAGCCATTTGCTAAAAATTTCATATTTTTTTTAAAAGAAAAAAATTCTCATCAAAAATTTATCTGAGAATTTTTATTTTATCTATCTTTTTTACTATCTTTAATTGTCTTAAAATAAAAATTTTTTAAACTATAATTTCTTTCTAAATGCTTAAAATAAACTTTTAATTGCTCTTGTTTTTTTGCATCTGCAACACTACTTAACATCATATCAATCATTGTATTATTAGTAATAACATTACTTTGAACATTGTTATTAAACATATATGTCATATATTCATTGTTAACAAGAATAGTATATCCATAAAACTTATCAGCTTTATAAAGGAAAAATACATTATCTAGTTTGTCCGAGAATAAAATTATAATCGGAGATTTAATAATTAAATTTTTAATAGTTAACTCATCTAAACCAACGCTTTTTAAATTTTCTTTTAATTTAGATAGCAGTTCATAAGAGAATAAATATAAATCAGAATTTATTTCTTTTAGATAATCATTACAAACTACAGCCATTCTTAAATTTTTAGCTAAAGCATCAAACTCTTTACTTGTTAGACCAAAAGTTATCCTAAAGATTTGATATATTGGATTTTGTTTATTGGCATCTTTAATAGATAAGTTATCATCTCTATCTTTAAGATACTTTATAGTAAAACTATTTATTACATCTACAGCATTCATAAAATTCTTCCTTTCTTATCAAGCAACCCTCTTATTTCATTTAAATTATATTGCAAAATGGTTTTTACAACTAATTTTACTTCTCGTGGAACTTCTTTTTTAGTTTTAAATTCAATATTTTGAAACATGTTTTCTATGGCATTTTCATCTATTCTATTTATTATTTCTTCTAATTTTATTAAAATTTCATCAGATGAATGATTGATAAATTTAGCAATTAAGTTTTCTTTTTTTTCTCTATTTTTAACATCATTCATTTCAACTTTTAATCCTGGAGCTCCACTATTAATTGATTGTGCTAACATTTCAGTAATTCGAACTCTTTTTGGTTCACTTAACTTTTCATCCATAAGTTTAATTGCTCTTTCATAAATTATTGGTACACCATTTTTCCTATTTAAACAAAATATTCCTGAATTATCGTAAGCACTAGCTAGTTTTATTTCATTAGTATTTTTATCAATAATAACACTCCAGTTATCCGCATGTCTATCTCCATGTGATGTAAGTATATCAAATATAAACATATTTATCAAATCATTCATAAACCCTTCTATATCTAATTTTAATTTAAACATAGTGGAATAAATTTCAATTATTGACCACAGGTCATATAAGTTGTTTGTTAAAAGAATTCCTTTTTCTCTTTTTTTAGGATTAAAATCTTCATTATACATCATTTCAACATCTTCAAAAAATTGAAAATATTTATATATTGTTTCATTTTTAGAAATATCACTATTATTTTCATAACAATCTATACTTGTAGTAATAACTAAAATAATTAAATCATTACTAAATTCAACTTTAGAATTATCATCTAACAAAAGATATTCAGAATAGTTATTTATATTATATTTTTTTAATAAATTTTTAAACTCATTTAAAAGATAAAATAAAATTAGAATATAATCAGTGTAAACAGTTGATATTATTTCTGAACCAGATACCATTGTTTCTCTGTCTTCATTTACAATACTTTTAGTTATAACACCAAAGTTACCATTATAAATTGCTAAATCGTATGATGCACAGTTCATACCTAGTAATTTTGCAAATTCATAACCAATTAATTCTGCATAGTCTTCATAGGTTTCGGGATATATATCTTTATACATCATTTTATGGTTATTAAACCAAAATTTATTTTTCCTAGCTCCACGTTGTTCTATGTCACTAAATTTTATTACTTGCTCTTCTTTAGCTTTATTTATATTTATTCTGCCATTTTCTCTATATTTCTCTAAATCCATATATTAACCTACCTCATTTAATTTATCATATTAATTCTTCTTTTAGTAATTTACTTCCTAAATTATAAGCATCTTTAACATTCATTTCATGTCCAACTTTTTCTTCATCTAAAGCCTTTTCTTTTATTATATCCCAGTTGATATGGGGATATTTATTTTTAGTTTCCTCACTTATCTTTGATAAACATTCACGATTTTTATAACTCTATTTATAACTTTATTAAATTCGTTTGTATTATCAAAGAAAAAAGTTTTATCTTATCTTTGGTTATTAAATCTAACTCGTTAATATACTTAATTATATTTTTTATTATTTCTTCTAAAAGTTCATTTTCTACGATATACATATTTTTTACCTCTTTCATATAGTCTTATTATACCATGTTAGAAGAAAAGAAAAAAGAGTGTTATCACCCTTAATTACAAGTATACATATTTCCTTTGGCATAATCAGATTTAATACTTTCTAAAGTCATCTTACTAACCATATCTTTATTATAATCACTATTTATGTCTGCGACTTTAGTCATTATAATAGAATTTTTGGTAGTTGTAATTTCACAACTTTTAAAGCCATATTCTTCATATTCTCCACAACTATAAGAAGATTTTTCTTTATCTATATTGTAACCATCAACCACATATTCATAAGTATGAATTTCATAAAAACCTAATAATTTGCTTCCATCTTTGGTAAAATCATAAATCTTACTAATTTTTTCATTGATAACAACTGGACTATTTTCTCTTTCTTTCATTTGTTCTTGAGTAAATCTTCCAGCATTTTTATTATCTAAATCAAACTTTTTGATTTTTTCTACTCTTGAACACTCAAACTTATTTGTATAACTTATTTCTTTTGGCTTAGTTATATTTTCATTTGTTTCCTTTTTAGACTCACAACCTGCAAGTAAAAGAACAGCCCATAAAAAAATTAAAACTTTCTTCATCTTGTTTCCTCCTTATCTTTTTTAATTATAACAAATTAAAAAGAATAAAACAATTACTTTCTTATTAATTTTAAAACCATTACTGGACCTTCTAATTCTAATTCATTATTTCTTTTAGCTCTGGCACAATGTAATAAAAGTTCTAAACTTCTATAGTTAACATTTAATTTTAATTGTAACATTTTTATAGCTAAATCTTTGATTTCTTCATCTAATTCTTGAGGATATTCTCCATCATTCATATATTTTTCAATTAATGCAGTCGCTTTATTTATTTTTTCATTTCCTTCATTATTAGATTTTAATTCTGTCATTTTTCTTTCATATAATTCTTTTTGTAATTTAAAAATAAATGTTTCATTATTTTCTATAGTTGTCATTAATTTATCAAGTTTACTATTTAATATTTCAGCCGTACTATCTATTTTATCAAGTTCTTGACTTATTTTTTTATTACTTTTTGATATTTTCCTTAAAAGAAATAACAAAATAAGACTAGATACTAAAGCAAAACTAGGCATAAAAATTGCTATTCCAAGACTCAATAAACTCATAGCAATCGCTGATATACTGTTATTTTTTCTTTTTTGAGTTTCTACATTAAACCAAAAGGTTAAATCTTCGGCATTTGCTTGCATTTCTGTTAAATATTTATTTTTAAGTTCAAGATTAGTAGAAAATAATTTATCTAAATCTTCTAATGATAAATTGTTTTCTTCTGTAACTTGGTTAAACATTTCATTTATTCTTTTTTCAAAAAATTCTAATCTTTCAAAATTTATTCTTTTCATAATTTCCCCCGTCTTTCTAGCTAAAATTCTATTTCATAATCTTTTAAAGTACTCTTAACATTATTAATAAACTTTTTATCTTTCGTTGCTATTACTTTTTTCTTTAACTTCTTCATATTTAAATCATCTCTAACTGCACTTATTAATTCGGTTAGATAATAATCATCTCTTTTTTCAATAAAATAGTCTTCAATTAAAGAAAAATCCTTATTTTTTCTATTATAATTAAAAGCAAGACGCCATAACCATTCTCTTTCATCATTTTCAATTCCTACTTTTACTATTTTATCAAATTTCTCTTGATCAATTTGAGGTGGCATAGGAACACTTATATACTGAGCTATAAATTCCAATAATTCATAATCATTTAGTAAATCGCAATAGTAGTTAATTAAGTCGTTATCTGCAAGTAAAGTAAATAAACTTTCATAAAGTTTACCACCATCTTTAACTTTCTTTTTATCTTCTAATAAACCTTCTCTTATTTTTAGAAACTTTTCTTTTAATTTATTTTCTAAAGTATTATTCTGTAAAATCTTATCTATACCATTAACATATTTTTCATTGATTTCTAACCTATTTTTCTCAATTTCATCAACTTCATTTGGAATTTTATCTTTTATACTTTTGATATCATCAATAAGTTTTTTAATGGATACTTTTTCCTCATCAGTAAAATTATTTAAATCTAATTCTTCTAGAGATTCTAAAAGTTCATCACTATTTATAAATCTATTAATATATTTATACATTAAACTAACTAAATCCATTATTGCACCGTGCCAATTTTAGTAAATGGAAATAATCTAAATACTATTTTACCTTTTATTTCATTTTCTTTAATTGGTCCGAAATATCTAGAGTCTTTACTAATTAATCTGTTATCTCCGAGAATAAAATATTCATCATCTTCTAAAGTGACTTTATCATAATCACTAGTTTCTCCATAAGCATATTCATCATCAATTACTTTATCATTGATATATATTTTACCTTTTTTAATTGCTACAGTTTCACCAGGAAGACCAATTACTCTTTTAATTATTTTTTCATTATCTTTTTCTTCATCAAGAACAATTATATCAAGTCTATTTATACTACCTAATTTGTATAGTAATAAAATATCTCCATTTTTTAAAGTATTTTTCATACTATCACCATCAACTCTAACTGGAGTTATTATAAACGTTCTAATTAATACCACTACTAATACAATTACAATATATGGTATTATCTCTTTTATTATCTTCATATTTCTCCTTTAAACGAAAGAAAGGAAAGAATTAACTTCTTTCCTTAACTTTATATTCTTTACGCATTCCTTTGATAAAGTTAAGTTTTGCACGACGAACTTTACCTTTTTTGATTACAACAATTTTGTCAATTGTTGGGGCATTTACTGGGAATATTCTTTCTACACCAACAGTACCACTTTTTTTACGAACTGTAAATGTTTCAGAAACTCCTCCACCTCTTTTAGCGATTACTAATCCTTCAAAAGATTGGATTCTTTCCTTTTTTCCTTCTTTTACCCAAACATCAACTCTAACTGTGTCCCCAACTCTAAATTCTGGAACATCTTTACGAATATGTTTTTCAGCAATTTTGTCAACTAAATTTGCCATTTTTTACCTCCTTATTTTATTACCTATAATCATATAAAATATTTATAGCGGATTATATACCTTTTTTGGGTCAACAATATATTATCATAAATTTCTAAACTATGCAAGCTAAAATAAACGAATTAGGTCTTGAATTGTTATATAAAACATTAAAAGTAGTAATAATATAAATCCTATTGTATGACATATATTTTCAAATTTAGCATTAACGGGTTTTCTTCTTATAGTTTCAACTATTAGGAAGAATACTCTACCTCCATCAAATGCTGGGAATGGTAAGATATTAATAAATCCAACATTAATTGATAAAAAAGCAGTTAAATAAATCATATAATTTAAACCTAAAGCCACTCCATCATCTACAACTTTATACATTCCAACTGGTCCAGATAAAGCACTCGTAGAAATCTTACCTGTTAAAAGGCCTCCAACTGTTAACCACATTGATTCAACAATACTACCAAACTTTTGAAATGCATATTTAATTGATGCAAAGAACCCTGTTGCTTTATAACTTTCTACTTCCACTCCAAAAACTTGTTTTTCATTGCCATCAGCATCTTTTTCAACTTTTGGAACTACTTTATAAGTATCTTTGCTTCCATCTTCATGTTTTACTTCAAATGTATAATAATCATTTTTATTTTTCATAACTAGTATTATTTGAGCAACATCCCAGGTTGATACTTTATGGTCATTAATAGCAATAATTGTATCTCCAGATTTAATACCAGCTTCAGCCATTGGATAATTTTCTACTGCATTTTTAACTACAGGTTTTAGAGTTGTTCCACCCCAGATTAAGCTACTTATAAATAAAAGTACTATTGCTAAAATAAAATTATTTACGACTCCAGCAACTAAAATTATTAATCTTTGCCACCAAGGTTTATTGCACATATAATCTTCTTTTTTGATTTTTTCATCGGCATCTTCATAAACTTCACCAGCCATGGAAACAAAACCACCGATTGGAAAAGCTCTGATATTATAATCTATTTTATCTTTTCCTTTGTGAGTATGAATAATTGGTCCCATTCCAATTGAAAATTCATAAATATGAACCTTAAACTTTTTGGCCCAGATAAAATGTCCAAATTCATGAACTAAAATAATTATTCCTAAAATAAATATTAATATAAGTATTGATACAATCCACATAATTTAAGCCTCCTTAAAACATAAGTAAAAATATGTATGTAATAAAAACAAATATACTGCTATCAAGTCTATCTAAAATACCACCATGTCCTGGCATTATATTTGAATAATCTTTAATACCATTTTCTCTTTTAATTCTACTCATTATCAAATCTCCGATTTGACCTACAATTGATAAAACAATCGTAATAATAACAACCTTTAATGTAATACTACCAATTAAAAATCTATAAAGAATAATACCTGATACAGAACCTAAAACTAATCCACCGATGGAACCTTCCCAAGTTTTATTTGGACTAATACTTACACACATTTTAGTTTTGCCAAATTTTGAACCTATAAGGTAAGCAAAAATATCATTAACCATTGGTATTATTAGTAAGAATAAAAATGTATTTAGACTTCTTAATCTAATTGTTAAAAAGGCATTAAATACTAATCCTAAAAATAAAATTGCACCTAGTAAAAAGAAAGCATCTTTACTACTATATTCCTCTTCTTTATAAAATACTGTTGGTACAATCATAAATAAACTAATCATAGCTATTATTTGATAAGTAAATCCTTTATAAATTGAAGTTCCATCATTACATAGTATTAAAGTTAACAACGATATTAAACCTAAAAATACCATCATATTAGGAATTTTTCCATGAGATGCAGGTAAATCAATTATTTCTTTATACCCTAAAGCTGCAATTACACAAATTCCTAGAGTATAATATATTCCCCCTAAAGCTATTAAAGGGACTACTATTATTAATGCTACTATAGCACTTATTATTCTTGTTTTCATATATCCTCCGTTATTTAAATTATTTTTCTATATTAAATTATACCTAAAAATATTGTTAATGTAAACCATTTTAGCATATTATTTAACATGAATGATGTCGAAAAAAAACTAAAAAGATTAAAAAATGAAGATATAATTTGGATTATATATTTTTTTATTGTAGTTTTTGCACTTTATTCTAATAAATTAGACAGAGATTATTTATTAAAAAAAGATAAAGAAGCTTATAAAAGAGAAAAAAGTATTAATATTACAATTTTCTTTGTAGCTTTCTTTATCTATTTGTATTTTTTACTTCTTTTAACTGAAGATATTGGTAGTATGGAAAAGAATTTTAATGATGAAAATTATAGGTCAACATTCATTCAACTTATTGCAGCGATTTTATTTTTAATCGGTGGTGCCATCTATTTAATTAATGAAATTGTAAGAAAAGATGATGCCTTAGATGTTGGTTTAATATAATTATCTGGTAAAATAACGATAAGTCTTATGTAATTCTAAATTTGTTTTAGTAATACTTGCAAGACTTGTTACGGTTACCACTTGATAACCATCAGCATAAAGATATGGTAATAAATACTCTATAGCATCAACACTAGACTCATGAATATCATGAAATAAAATTATACTTCCATCATTAGATTTTTCTAAAACATATTCTTTTAAATATTCTTTATTTTTATGTCTCCAATCTTCGGTATCAACATTCCATAATATAAATGTTGCATCAAGACTTTCTTTGATATTTTCATTAATACTTCCATATGGTGGTCTTATTAAATGAAAAGTATCACCAGTAATACTTTGTAAAACTTCATTACTTTTAGTAAATTCTTCTTTTATATCTTCTAATTTTTCTCTTTTAAAACTTTTATGATTATATGAGTGATACCCAATTTCCATTTTGTTATCATATACTTTTTTTACTTCATCTTTATATATAGATAATTTCTTACCTAACATAAAAAATGTAGCACGAGCTTTATTATCATTTAAAATATCCACTAACCTACTTGTGTAAGGTCCCGGTCCATCATCAAATGTTAATGCCACTATTTTTTTGTTTAAATCTATTTTATTACCATCTTCATTTTCATATGTTTTATCTAACTTAACTGTTATATCCATACATTCTTTTATTTCATTAAAATTAACATGTAAAGATAATTCTTCATTTATAAATGGTTCTATCAGATAATCATAATAATAAATTATTAACTCATTTTCTTTTACATAATAAGCATTAGTTTTATCATTTTTACTTAAGACATCTGCTATAAATTTGGGATATTTTAAATAAAGTAATTCTGTTACTTTATCCCAGAAGTCTACTACTTTTTCTGGTTTTATAATATTTTCAATACTTACTTCTTCTCCAGTTTTAAAATTAAATAACTTTGATATATATCTATCATCTTCTAAGCTAACTACATTTACATATTTATAATCTATTTCTCTTTCTTCTACTAAGTTACGTATACTTTTTACATAATCATTTATTATGTTATTTTTTTCATTTAAATTTGTAACAGGCACAGCATAAGAAAAGATTTTAAATGAAGAAAAGGCCATAGGTATTACTATGACGATTAAACTTAAGAATATTACACTTTTCTTTAATTTTAATTTTTTTCTTTTCTTCATTATGTTGCTCCTTATTAGATATTTTTTATATTTTTCTTTTTAAATACAATAAATGATGCTACAATCATAATAAAAAAATATACTAAACATACAATAATTGCATGTTTTATACTTGGTCCGTATGGATTTGTTCCCCCGAATAAATAATAATTAAATTCCCAGTTAGTTGTTACAAAATAATTTAAGAATTTAAATTTATCCATAGTTGCAAACATATTGACTATTTGTGAACCAATCACTCCAGCGAAAGTAATCACTATTGCAAGGGCTGTGTTACCAATAATTGTTGATACTGCAAAAGCTAGAGTTACAAGTAGTATTATTTGTGGAAGTGTTGCTGCAGTATATAATAATACATATTTAAATAAGCTCATTACTTCCAATGATTTTGTTGCTAAATTATATTCTACAACATGATGGCTTAAAGAACCAAAACCTAGGAATAAACCACCAATAAATATTTGCATTAAGTACGCAATAACTATAAAACAAAGAGTTGAAATAATTACAGTTATAAATTTAGCAAGTAAAATACTACTTCTTTTATAGGGAGTTATTAGCAATGATTTAATTGTTCCTTTGTTATATTCTTCACTTACTATAGCTCCAGCAATCATAACACCAAACACAAGGATTAGGAAGATATATTCACTATAAAAGTTAGTCATTAAATATCTTAAATCACTTGTATTATTAATATCCTCTTTATTTTCTAAAATATACCTACTTTTATAATACCCTTTTACAGCTTCTTCTAAGTCTGATTTAGTTGTTTTATTAGTAGTAGTTTCATAAGTTTTAACAGAACTTGCTGAATTTCTAACACTATTAATAGCATCATTTATATAATCATTTTTATAACTCACATTTTCTTTTAATCGATATTCATACATTTCTATTGCTACTTTAGTTACAAAAATATTATTTTCTAATTCTTTTTTATCTTTATCACTTGCATATTTTAAACTTTCTTCCAAACTTTGTAAGTTTTCTTTTTCTTCAGCTAAATCTTTATTTACAAAGTATTTCCAATCATCTTTAGAAATTGCTTCTTTAGCTTCATTATAAACTTTAGTAATATTTTCATCTTGGTCATTATAATAATAATTTGATATTATATTATACATATCATCCATTACATAATATTGCCATGTTTTATCATCATACTTTGTGTATAATGCATTCATTTCTTCACTTATTTTGGCATCAATACCACTTGAATTAGTTCCATCAAAATAATTTTCAGTATAACTATAATAAATATTATTTTTACTCATTATAAATGATACTAAAACCATAAATAAAGCTGTTATAATTATAACAATATAGGTACTTTTCTTATGTAATATTTTAAATAATTCATTTTTAATTAATTTAAACATTTTTCTTACCTCCAGTCTTCTTTAAGAAAGCTTCTTCTAGAGTTAATTCTTGCATTTTTACTTCATAAACATCAATATTTTCTTTAACTAACTTTTTAACTATTTTAGCAATACTTTCTTTATCTCCATTAAAACTAAACTTAGTTTTACTTACTTCATATATACCTTCAATATCTAGTTTTTCAGTAGAACTTACCGTAAAGACATATTTATTATCATTATTTTTAAATTCTTTTACTTCACTTGTTTCAATAATTGTACCATTATCTATAATAAGAACTTTATTACAGAAGCTTTCTAGTTCTGCTAAGTTATGACTAGATATTAAAATACCCATTCCTTCTTTAGCTAGTTCTTTTAAAAGATTTCTTAAATCTTTAATTCCTTCAGGGTCTAAACCATTAGTTGGTTCATCTAATATTAAGATGTTTGGTTTATTAATTAGAGCTCTGGCAATTCCTAGTCTTTGACGCATTCCTAAAGAATATTTGCTAACTTTATCATGAATTCTAGTTTCTAAATCAACAAGTTTAACAATATCTTTAATAGCTTCATCACTAATATTTTTGTACATATTTGCAGTTAGTTTTAAGTTATCCCAACCACTTAAGTACATGTAAGTATCGGGATTTTCAACAATTGCTCCGACTTTTTCAATGGCTTTAACAAAGTCCTTTTTAATATCAAAACCATTGATATTAACACTTCCTTTATCAATTCCTTGTAATCCTAATATTAGTTTTATGGTAGTTGTTTTACCACTTCCATTCGGACCAATAAAAGCTAATATGTCACCTTCATCAAGTTCAAATGAAACATTTTTTAGTATTTGTTTTTTTCCAAAACTTTTGCATAAGTCTTGACATTCCAATAATTTTTTCATGTTAATCTTTCCTTTCATCAATTATTCTACCATATAAAAAAAGATATGTATATATACTTTACGTATACTTTACATATTTTTTATCTTTTAAAACTTTTTAAATAAACATCTTTTAATCTATCACTTGAAACATGAGTGTAAATTCCAGTTGTACTTAGATTGGCATGCCCTAAAAGTTCTTTCACAGTTTTAATATCTGCACCATTATTAAGTAAATGTGTAGCAAAAGTATGTCTTAAAGTGTGCGGTGTAACATGAGTTTTAATAGATATGTGTTTCATAATATCTTTTACAATTAATTCAACTTCACTGATTGTTAATTTATCACCATTTTTATTTTCAAATAAATATTTATTACACTTTCTTTTACTTAAGTAACTCTTCATATAATTACTTGCATAATCTCCATAATATACAATACGTTCCTTACTTCCTTTACCCATTATTCTTATCATATTATTGATAAAATCTATATTTTTTATTTTAATATTTATTATTTCACTAACACGACAACCAGTTGAATAAAACATTTCTATTAATAATCTTCTTTCTAATCCTTCAATAGTTGATGTATCAATTGAATTAAGTAATTCTTCCATTTCATTATAATTTAAGTAGTTAGGTAATTTCTTTTCTAACTTAGGATTTTTAACATTTTTAAATATATTACTACTTACTTTGCCTTCATCAAGTAAATAATTGTAAAATGTTCTTAATGTACTTATTCTTCTAGAAATAGTACTATTTTTTAACTTACAACTATCTAAATACTTTAAATAATCTCTTACATCTTCATTATTTATATTTAAATAATTCTTCTTACTTTTTTCTAAAAATCTAAAAAAATCAGTTAAATCTAACTGATAACTTTTTATAGTAAGTTCTGAGTAATTAAGTTCATTTTTTAAGAAACTAAAGAATTTATCTACTTGTACCTCTTTCATTATTTCTATCCCCCATAACTTTTTTTAGTTCATCAAACTTTATTCTTAAATCTTCAAGTTCTCTTTCGGCTTGAATTTTATCTTGTCTTAACTCCATTACTTCTTGATGAAATGTATTTGGATTTTTCATCTTTTCATCGCAAAAGTTAATATCATGAACTAATTCAACTATTCTTATATTCATTTTATTTAGTTCATCAGCAATTAACATAGTAATATCAGCATCACTTAAAGGGTTCATTAAAGCAACTTCTTCATCTGTTAAGCCATCTGTTTCCTCTTTGTGTAACATTCTATATTCTTCTACTAGTAACCCTTGATATTCTTTCTTTTTTGCTTCAAAATCCATTACTCCTCCGCCTTTTCTATACGTATTAATCCATTTAATACTTTTTCTAAATTTCCATCTTGACTTTCTTTTAAATTTACATATGTTACTTTGGCATCCCACTTTTCTGTTATTTCATTAGTTGTAGATATTTCTCTACTTTTAGTAATGTAATATCTTCCTAGCCCTTCAGTTATATCAAAACCACTTATTTCATTGTTTTTACCATTTTTAATTGTGACATATTTTAAACCTTCAATTTCTTTTACTTCATTTCCATCTGGGTCATATACATTTAGTAAAAGTTCTGGGGTTTTACTAGCAGTTGAATATGTTAAACTATTATCACTTATTTCTAAGTATAAATTGTATTTTAACTTAGATACTTCTGTACCATTTTCTCTTTTTAAAAATACACTTGCATATGTTTTACCAGTTAAGTTATCCATACCTTCAGTAAAGTTTTCTGGGGTTGGATTAATATATATCGGTGAACCAATATCAAACACAATGTAATTTAATGTTGCTGCTTCAACATCAACTTTTGGAGAAATTCTCGATACTTTTATATAGGTAAAATGAGCATAAGTTGCTCCGATTACCAGCACAGTTAGCGCTATAACGTAAATAATTAATATAATATTTGTAGCTTTTTTGCTCACTCTTATCACCTTTCTTATTATTTCTAATTTTCTAATTTATACGAATTGGATTTGATTGAGTTCCATCACCTGAAACATAGGTTACTGATGAATTAAGGTTGAAGGTTGGGCGGACACCATTCGTGGCATTGTTTACAAGGTAGCTAAGCACATACCCACTATACACAATGAACGCAGAACCAGTAGTGTCGGAATCGCGGGAAATTGTATATTCATCATGTCCTAAATATAACCAATTTTTTGATGTATTACTATTATAAGAATTTAATTTTGTTGTCCATCCGCTTTGGTCTGCTGCAAATCCATAATCACTTACATACATTAAACCTATTTTTGCATCATATGTAGTTGTTGATGCACTACTTCCTACTTCATATTGATATGCTGTTTTTGGTACTACACCATTTATATTTGCAGTTTTTCCTCCACCAACTTTCCATGTTGTTGTTGCTATTTTGTCTGCTAATGTTCCAAGACTTGTCAAATACGTTCCATTTAGGTATGTATTTAAACTTGAACTTGACCAAGTATTGTCTTTTGATATCTGCCATCTTTGGTCACCAACTGATTTTGCTCTTATTACTTTTGTTTTGTCTCCAAATACCCCTATTATTCTAAATAAATTTGCATCTGGACATGTTGCTACATCTGAGCCTAAGCAAATATAATTATTTACACTATCACTTGCTCCTGCATATCTGTAGCTATTATCTCCTGCTCCGTTTGCTAAAGAAGATTCATGATAATAGATACCATTATCCCCTTGTGTTCCTGTATATTGTGATATGACATAATCTGCCAATAAAGTTATTTTTTCTTTTTGTATTAATACTTTACCACTAAATGTGTTACCGGCATTTTTTGATTGGTCTGCATTGTAATTTATAAATGTTACACTTATATTCCAATTTTCTGTTTTTGTACTTGTTGTTGTTATTTCTCTATTACTAAAAAGTTCTATTAATCCTGTTTTATTTGTGATATCATAACCTGATATAGAGTTTCCTTTGCCATCAGTTACTGTTTTGTAAGTAAGTGATGTTATGTTAGTTACAGGATTTGTTCCATCAGTTATGGTAAGTAATATTTCTGGAGTATTTTCATCAATTGAATAGTCAAAGGTATTTTCAGAAATATTTAAATACATATTATAATGTTCTGTTGCTGTGTTTGTTTTATTGTTGGCAGTGAGTATTGCTTTTGCAAATGTACTTCCAGTTTGATTACCTTTTCCTGATGCAAAGTTTTCTTGATTTAATGAAAAACTTATTGGGTCTCCGGTTTCAAAAGAAAAAACATCGACAGTATAAGTTTTAACTGTTGCAGAAGTTTGAGCAGAAGTATTCCCTTGAGCTGCAAAATAAGCAAATGATGCCCCGATTACTAAAATAGCAAGGGTAACTATGGCAATAATACTTAATATTATTTGTTTTTTATTTTGCATTGATACTCACCTTCTTACCTTAATTATAATTATATAATAAAATGGTATTTTATTCAATAAAAATTTTTATATTTTATAGCAATTCTTCTAACTTTTAAAATTTTATTAATTTAAAATGTTCATAACTAAATCAATCATTACTTCTTTTTCTTTTGGGTTTGACTGTGCAATAAGTAATGTTAAAGAAGCTAAAGTATTATTATCAACAACATGATTATTATCTTTATATAGGATATCATAAAAGCTTAAAAAGTAGATAAATAACGTTGCTGCTATTCTTTTATTTCCGTCTACAAAAACATGGTTTTTTACAATCATATATAGGAAATTAGCTGCTTTTTCTTCAACATTTTTATATACATCTACTCCATCAAATGTTTGATAAATATTACCAATGATTGCTTCTAAACCTTTATTTCTTTCAATAGCAAAAATATCACTTTCTTCATTAAATCTTAATTTATTAATTATCTTTATACAATCATCGTATTTTATTTGTTTTTCACTATTACTTCCTTTAGGTTTTTCTAAAGATTTGTGGTCATAATCATCTAGTAGGTCTAAGGCTTTAGAATATTTTCCAATTACTTTTAAAATTTCTTTTGCATCACTATTTTCAACTTTTTCATCTACTCTATTAGCTATGTCAATTAACTTAACTGTCTTTTCTAAATACTCTAATCTTCTTTGATTTATAGCATAACCTTTTAACATATAATCTTTTAAAATTTTATTTGCCCATTTTCTAAAAACAATACCATTTTGTGATTTAACACGATAACCAACACTTATAATCATATCGAGGTTATAGTAATCTATATCTCTAGTTTGAGTTTTGTTTGCTAAAGCACCATGTGTTGTGGTATGTGCAAATTTTGCACATACCTCTTTTTCATTTAATTCTTTTTCTTTATAAATGTTGTTAATATGTCTTTTTATTACCGTTCTATCTCTATCAAATAATGTTGATAATTGTTCCAAAGATAACCATACAGTTTCATCCTTCATATTTACTTCTAATTTAACATTTTGATTTTCAAATAAAATTATTTCATTTTTCATAAACACTTAACCTCCGAATTTTATTGTACCCCAAATTTTCTTTTTATTTTCATAATCATAAAACTAATTTTAGTATATCACAAATTTAGTATTTAGCAAAATTTAGTATTTAAAAAACGTAGAAAGTTATTAACACTATCTACATTTTATTAACATAAACACTTTAATTATCATTTTTTGAAAATAAACATCCACAATAATCTTGGCGATATAAGTTATATTCTTTGGAATATTCTATTGATTTTTTATAACCATCACCTTTTTTAAAGTCACTAAATAAGTATTTTATATTATATTTATCTTGTAAAATACTCCCTAATATATTTATTTGTTTACTATTTTTATATGGACTTACTGTTAGGGTTGTCCCAAAATAATCATAGTTTAACTCTTTGGCTTTTTTGGCAGTTGCTTCAAGTCTTATTCTAAAGCAAACTGGGCATCTAGCTTGTCCTTCTTTTTCTTGTTCTAAACCCACTACACTATTTCTAAAAATATTATTATCATAATCACAATCTAAAAAATTAATATTTTCATGTTTAAATTCTTTTATAAATCTAATTTGTTCATTTTTTCTTTTTAAATATTCTTCGTATGGCTCAATATTTGGATTATAATAAAATACTGTTATATTAAAGTATGGTGCTAAAAAACTAAGCACTTGGGTAGAACATGGTCCACAACAACTATGAAGTAATAATTTTGGCTTATAATCTAATTCTTTTATTAATTTAATTAATTCATTCTGATAATTCATCTTTTGTTTCTTCCTTTTCTTTTATTAAATCAAATGGTTGAAATACAACTCCTTTACTTGTACTATCTAAATTTAATATTCCTTTTTTATTTTCATCTAATGTTGTATATATCTCTTCATATTTATTTAAATTATTCATATTTGCTAAGTTAATATATACATAATTACCATCATTCATTCTAAGTAAAAATCTATTTTTATCTATTACTTTTTCATTCTTTATATCTGGTGAATATTCTATTTCACTGACATGTTTTAAAATATCTATTTTAATATTACTTAATTTTTTTATTAAATTATCATAAATATCACTCGGTGTATAATTAATAAGTATAGGTATATTTAAAGTATTTTTTATATTATCTATTTTACTTCCATCTTCAAAAACATATACTTTTTCTAAAGCATTATAAAATAATACATTTTGTTCAGTTACTGTTATTAAAAGAGTTCCATTTAAATATTTGTTTATTTTAACACTCTTTATAGCTTTATTTTCTAAGATATTGTTTTTTACTTTTTTAGTATTTAAACTAAATATTTTATTATAACTTTTTATATTTCCATCTTTAATTATATTGTTATCTGTAATAGTATTATTTCCTTTTATAACAATACTTTTTATAGGTAAATTAAAACAATAATAAAAAGCCATTATAAATAAATATAATGTTAGTAATATTACTAATAATGCTTTTTTATTTAGTTTCTTTTTTACCTTTTTTTCCATTATTTCACCACTTTACTATTATTTGTTCTAGTTCTAAATCAATATTCTTTTGGTTCTTTACTTCTTCTTTTACTTTATTTATTAAATCTTTTATATCTTTACTTGTGGCATTATTTTCATTAATAATAAAATTTGCATGTTTATTACTTACTTTTGCACCACCTACTGAAATATTTTTTAAGTTACATTCATCAATTAATTTACCTGCTGATAAGCCATTTGGATTTTTAAATACTGAACCTGCTGATGGATATTCTAAAGGTTGGCTATTTTTTCTTTTTTCTAAATTTTCTTTTATATTATCCCAGGCTTTTTTAGTATCTCCTTTTTCTAATTTGAATATGGCACCGATAATAATTATATTACTATTTTTAAATTCTGTATTACGATATTCATACTTAATATTTGTTTTATTTATAAGGGTCACTAAATTATTTTTTAATACTAAAACAGCTTTTAAATCATCAAATATTTCTGTGCCATTTGCTCCGGCATTACCAATTATTGCTCCACCAAGTAAACCGGGAATACCATAAAGATTTGCAAAATTTATATAACCATTATCTAATGTTTTTTTAACAAATTCATTTAATGATAAGCCAGCACAAGCAAAAACAAATTGGTTTTTTATTAGAAATGTATTTAATTTATCAAGTTTAATAATAGCACCATCAAAATCTTCATCTGGGAGTAAAACATTCGAACCACCACCGAGAATATAATACTTTATATTTTTATTATTTAATTCATTTAAAACATTCATTAATTCTTCTAAATCATTTGGTTTAATTAAATATTTAGCACTGCCACCGATATTATACGTATTTAATGTTTTTAAATCAACATTTTCTTCATATTTCATTTTATTAATTCCTTTATCTCATCATAAATTATACTCGAAGATTCTTTAGTATTCAAGGCTTCTAAATTATTTTTAAATTCATTATATAATTTATCATTGTATACAAGTTCATTTACCATGACTTTAATAATATTATCATTTAAGTTTTTTTCTTCAATTAATTCAGCGACTTTTAAATTTACTAAATCTAAGGCATTATAATATTGATGATTATTTGCAACATATGGGCTTGGTATTAAAATACTTGGAACTTTTAAAGATAATATTTCTGATATAGTTGATGCTCCAGCTCTGGAAATAATTAAATAGGCATCTTTCATTATACTTGCTAAGTTATCATAATATGGTACAACTTTAACATTTTTAGAAAAATTGGCATCACGTATAAATTCTTCATAATAATTATTTCCTGTTATGTATAAAACTTTGTATGACTCATTATCAATACTACATAAAAAGGATTTGAACTTGTTGTTTAATGTCTCACTACCTAGAGAACCTGCAACTATAATAATTAATTTATCTGTTGGTTTAAAACCTAAAGTTACTTTTGATGTTTTTTTTATTGCTAAGGCATTTTCTCCACATGGGTTACCAGTATAAACAACCTTTTTAGCATTTTTAAAATAACTTTCACTATTTTTAAATGATATACCCACTAAATCAACTAGTTTAGATAAATGAATATTTGATTTACCTGGGATACTGTTTTGTTCATGGATAAATGTTTTAATTCCTAACTTTTTGGCTGCTTTAATAACTGGATATGTTACATAACCTCCACAACCAATAACAACATCTGGCTTAAATTCTTCCATTATTTTTGTACATTTATTAATAGCTTTGTTAATTAAAAAGATATTTTTAAAATCTCTAGCTATATTAGTTTTACTAAAACCATATATTTCTAATGCTTCATATCTAATATTCATTTTAGGTACAATATCTTTTTCCATTCTATTATGAGTACCAATATATAAAACTTCTAAATTACTTTCACGTTCTTGAAACTTTTTTATTATTGCTAAGGCTGGATAAATGTGACCACCAGTACCTCCAGCTGATACAATTATCTTCATTTATTAATCACCTACTACAATTATACACTAAAATTTATATTTTTTATTAACTTTTTTGCAATTTATTATCATCTATTATATATTTTACATCTTTTTTTAACTTAATTGTGCCATAAATTATTACTTCAATACCTCTTTTTGTAAAATTTTTAATTAATTTATCTGTTGTAATACCATCAAGTAAACATATAAAATCTAAATCATAATCACTTTTACTATTTAAAATATAATTTAATACACCATACTTATAATTGGAATTTAAATCTCTTAGTTCTAAAATAACATTATTATGAAAAGACATTATATAAAAGTTTCTTTTATATTTATTTAGTAATTTTAATAATTTTTTCTTATTTATATCTCTTTCTTTTATTTCTAAAAGTATTATTTTATCTGTTTCTATCTTAAGTAAATCTTCAAGTAAAGAAATATTTTTTAAATCTTTAAAATATGTATTTCTAACTAAAGCTCCATTATATAAAGAATTATGATAAATAATAAATTTATTATCAAGTGTTGTTCTTATGTCACACTCAATTCCAATATATTTGTTACTTTCTAAACCATTTTTTAAAGCTTCATAAGAATTATCTTTTACATCTTTACTCCATAATCCTCGATGTGCAATTAGTTTCATTAAAAAAACACCCTAGTTAATTATACTTGAGTGTTTAGTTTAAAATGCTATCATAACAGAAATATATATTAGTAATAAAACAACACTTATTACTGATATACCTGTTAAATTAATTTTTCTATCTTTCATGATATTAATTTTATCAAAAACTAAATTGGTTTTCAAGATATTTTAATCGATTTTGACATTTGGTTGTCATTAACCTTTTAATTTTGCGACATTTTTATATTTTTAAATTCTAACTTGTTACTAATTGCAAAATATTAATGCTTTTTACACCAAATCGAAAATTTTATTAATTTTTGTGTTATTTCTCCACTTTTTGCCATTTTGCTTCAAGAGTGATATTCTTTTTAATTGGTGTGTTAAAATCAAATTTTTCTCCATCCAAATACCAACCTAGAAATTCATATTCTTCATTTGTTGGAGCCGTTGGTTCACTAATAGTTTGTCCAACACGTACAGATACGGGAGCAACTCCAGCCCCAATCTTAGCAACAAATGAAACTGTCACATTTCTAAAATATGCTAAGTATAAAAATACTCCGATTGCTGCGCATGATGCAAATATTAAAATTAAACTAGTTTTATTTTTCATAATTATCTTCCCTTTCCTATTTCTTCTGTTAATTCCATTACATGTACTTTTTTTAATTCTAATTCTAAAATATATAATTTTTTAACATATTTTTCTAATATTTCTTTTTTTAATCCTTTTTTCCTTAAAGATAGGAGATACTCTTTTATACGATTTATTTCTGTATATGCCACCAAGACATCGTCACTAGTAGTATCATCATTAGAAACTAAAGCATAAATTATTTTTAATAGTTTTTCATATTCTTTATTTAATTTATGTTCCCAGAGAGGATTTAACATTTCATTATCTAAGACTGTTACTTCAATACTTTCTTTATATCCTTTTTTAGGACTAAATTTGTAACTAGATTTTTCTTGATATAATAAAACTTCATGGTCTTTCTTAGTATTTTTTAAAATATAATTAGTCATTGTTATCCTCCATTAAGTCTGGTCTTAAAGCTTTGGTTTTTTCTATTCTAGAAGTGGCGCGATATTCATTTATCTTTTGGTGATTTCCACTCGTTAAGACATCTGGAACTTTTAAACCACGATATTCTGCAGGTTTAGTATAGGTAGGATAATCTAAGAGTGAATCATTAAATGATTCATCAAGAAGACTTTTATTAGTTATTACTTCAGGGATTAGTCTCGTAATAGAATCTGTTATAGCCATCGCTGGTATTTCTCCCCCCGTTAAAATATAATCTCCGATTGAAATAACTTCATCAACTCTAGTTTTGATTCTTTCATCAAAACCTTCATAATGACCACAGATAATAATTAAATGTTTATGCTCTAATAATCTTTTAGCAACACTTTGCTTATATTTTGTTCCTTCTGGACTTAATAAAATTATGTAAGCATCACTCGTATCAAGACTATCTAAACATTCAAATATTGGTTCACACCTTAAAATCATACCTGAACCTCCACCATATGGAGTATCATCAACTTGCTTGTTATTTAAAGGAGAATAATCCCTGAAATTAATTAAATTTATAGTTACTTTTTCTTTTTCTATGGCTCTTTTGATTATTGATGTATTAATAAAGCCTTCAAACATCTCTGGAAATAGTGTTAAAATATCTATTTTCATATACCCTCCTTAAAAATTTAGTTCTTTAGCATTTTTAGTATATAATATTTTTTTATCTAAATCAAATCTTTTTACATAATTATCTATTAGTGGAATATAAAATTCTTTTGTTCCCTTTACTTTTATTAAAACATTTATGCCATTTACAACTTCAATTATTTTACCTAATTTTGTATCATCTTCATCTACTACTTCACTATTTATTAAATCTTTATAAAGGAATTCATCTTTTGAAAGATTTAAATCCAATCTTTTAATATAAATATTAAAACCAACATATTTTAAAATATCATTTATATTATTTAAATTATCTATTTTAAGTAAAACATAATTTTTATGATAACGAATGCTACTGATGATATGTTCTATATTATTTATAAGAACTTTATTACCAACTTTATATGCTTTATCACAATATTCAAAATCACTGATTACTTTGAGTTCTCCTTTTATACCAAAAGTACTAACTGTTTTTCCTATATAAATCATTTCATTCATGGTATACCTCATACATTATGATACTTGCAGCAACTCCAGCATTTAGAGATTCACACGTATCCATCATCTTTATATTTATAAATTCATCACACATATTTTTAGTTTCATCTTTCATACCACTACCTTCATTACCAATCACAATAGCAATATTTTCTTTTTTTATATTTCTTACATCAATTCCCTTTTTTACATCAGTACCAATTACTTTATAACCAATATTTTTTAGAGTTGGAATTATTTCACTCAAATTTCTTCTTATAATATTTAAATTAAATATCATACCTTCGGTAGCTCGCACTACTTTAGGATTATAAAAATCTACACAATCATCACTTAAAATAATAGTATTTATATTAAATGCAGTGGCACTTCTTATGATAGTTCCTAAATTTCCTGGGTCTTGCAAATTATCTAATATTAAAACATTACCATTAATACTATCTTCAGAAATAAAATTAACTACCGCAATATTATAACTTATTGATTGTTGGTCACTTATTTTTTCCATTATTTCTTTAGTTACAAAATAATCTGCATTTTCATCTACACAACTTATAATATATTCAATTAAATTATTTTTTCTTGCTTCATTAATTAAATGGTCACCTTCTACAATAAACTTTCTTTCTTTATCACGTACCTTTTTATTTTTTAAAGAAACCCAATACTTAACTAAATCATTATGCATACTTGTTATTTTCATCCTTTTAACCTCTTTCTTGCTTCTTTATAATTCGGATATGCAAGTCCCACTAGATGCCAAAAATTTTTACTGTGATTTGCTTCAAAAAAATGACATAATTCATGAATGATAACATAATCTAATAAGTCAATATCTTTTTTTAATAGTTCAGTATTTAAAGTAACTGTTTTCTTACTTGGATTACATACTCCCCATCTAGTTAGCATACTTCTAAACTTTAAAGTAAACTCTGGTAAATTAGAAAAACATTTTTTTGCAATTTCTACCTCAGATGTAAATACTCTTTGGACTTCAGTTTTGTAAAACAATTCTAAAGCTTTCATTGATGGAGCATAAACTGTATCACCATCAAATCTTATACCTATTTCTGTCTCTTTTATTTCTATAAAATATTTCTTTCCTAAGTATAAGAATAACTCATTGTCCTTAGAATTTTCATATGCCTTGTCATACATTTTTAAAATACTTTCTTCATTTTTTTCTATCATTTTTAAAATATTTTCTTTTCCTAAATATATTGGACATGTTACATATATTTTTAAATCATTTTTAACTCTGAAGTAAATATTTTTATTATTTTTTCTAATTATTACAACTTCTATTTCTTTTCCATTACTTGCTTTGTATGTCATTTTTTAATATATCCCTTATTTCTTCTAGAGTTTTTAACTCAGCACTTTTAGCTGGTTCTGGCTTCTTTTCTTCCTTTTTATGAGTTACTTTGTTAACAGCTTTTACCACAATAAATAAACAAAATGCCACAATTAAAAAGTCAATTACGCTTTGAATGAAAGCTCCATACATAATTTTTGTATCACGAAAAGTTATGGAAAGGCTAGAAAAATCAACACCACCAACGATTAACCCAATTATTGGAGTAAAAATATTATTTACTAAACTTGTAACAATTGATGAGAAAGCTCCACCTACTATAACCCCAACTGCTAAATCTAAAACATTTCCTCTAGCAATAAACTTTTTAAATTCTTTTAACATACTACCACTTCCTTAAGGATATTATACAAAAAAAAGACAGATTAATCTATCCTTTTTAGTAAATTATCTTTGAATAATCATAAATTCAAATAAAAATAAGAATGTTGCCCCGATTTTCATTGGTATTTTATACTTGGTGCATTCTTTAATTGCTATTAATTTATCTGAGGCCGATACTAACCATGTTTCTTTATACTTAGGAAACCTTAACGTTGCCGGAAACATATGATTATAAATTATATCTTCTTGCATTTTATTGATATTAAATTCTCTTTTAGCATTTTCTAAAGCTGTTTTTGGGTGACCTTTAAAACTAGAGTCTTCTCTATTATGAAAAAAATCATGAAGTAAAGCTGCTCTTGTTGTTTCTTTAATTGTATTTATTTTAAATAATTTACATAAATTAAATGTAAGTTTTGCAACACTTAAAGAATGGTCTAATCTAGAAATACCATGATGATATTCATATCTTAAAGATATAACTTCTTCATTTTTTAATATATCACTAATTAAATTGTTAAATTCAACTTGTTTTTTTATTTTCATATATACCACTTAATACATTATATTACTTAATATCTTTATCTTCAAGCATTTTTAGTATTTTCTTTTGATTTGCTTGTAAATCTTTCATTTGTTCGTGTAAAACTTCTAGTATAAGTTCGCTTTTTAAATCTGTTTTATAATCATTTAAACTTCTTAGACTATCTTTTTTAGCTGCTCTATTTTGACTCATCATAATAACTGGGGCTTGCAATGCTGCAATACATGATAAAATTAAATTAAGTAAAATAAATGGATATTCATCAAATTTCACAATCATAATAGTATTTATAATCATCCATAAAATTAGGAATAAACAAAAAACAATAATAAAGCCCCATGAACCAGCTATTTCTGTTACTTTATCTGCAAGTTTATCTCCCATTGTTCTTCTTTCATCTTCTTCTTTATCAGAATCAATAGCTGTTGGATTATCAAGTAACATTTCAATTAATTCATCTTCATCTGTTACATCAAAATCTTTATTTAATAATTGTTTTACTAATTTTTCTTTTCTACTATTTTTCTCCATCATTAAGCCTCCATCTGTAATGTCCTAGAATTTCATTTTTAAATAAGCCATCATATTCATATGGTTGATACATATGTTGATGTAATATGTAATTTTCATTTTTACTATTTACCTTATCACTAACTATGGCAATATGTTTTTTATATACTACAATATCACCTGGATTAAAATCAGAATCATTTGGTAATTTTAAAACATTTCTGTCTAAATAAACTTTTATATTTCTAACTCTTCGAAAATCTATATTTTCATCACCAACATCTTCATCATATTCATCTTTATTATTTTTAATATCTTCATCAATTAATGTTTTAAAATCATATCCAGCATTTTTTAACGCATACCAAATTATATCTGTACAAACACGATATTCATCAGTTGGATATCCTCCATCATAATATTTACTTTTATATTTTGGTTTTGTACTTATAAATTCTTTGGCACCATTTAATATGTCTGTATAATCATCTAAACCATCCGAATCATAATCTATATCACTTTTTATTACTTCTTCATATTTTGGTTTTATAAACTTGTCTTTTACATCAGTTTTAAAAAATGCAATTATTCCGAGAAGAAGAATTAAAAATAAAACTAACATATTTCCAAATCTTAAAAAAAACTTCAAATTCTATCACCGTTTTCATTATAACACTTTATCTTTTATAAATAAAGATATAAAAGAAAAAAGCTTCCGATTTGGAAGTTTTTAACCACCTGATTTTTTGGGGAAAGATGTAGCTTTTCCATCTGTACATGTAGCAGCATCTACTGTTGCTTTAACATAGTCTACAACATCTGTAGGTTTAACATCTTCAGAAATTCCAGCATTTACAACCATTAAATTTCCATTACCCATAGTTATTGCATATTCATATGTGTTATCAGTTGAAGATTTCTTATGTACATAGATAACACCACTATAATCACTACCACCAGTAAAATCACCACTAGTTCTAAGTTGAGCAATTGTTACACATTTAGTTTCCGTTCCAATTGGAAATGTGTCTGTGCCATTGATAGTAGCATCTAACCAATATGATGATGCTGCATCTAATGCCTCATTAGCTTCCATTGAGAAGACTTGTCTTCTTGCTTGGTTCATTCTTGGAATAACTGCCATAGATGCCATTAAGATTATAATAGCTAAAACTACGATAACCGCTAGTAATTCGATTAAAGTAAAACCACTTACATTTTTAATATTTTTTTTCATTAATAGACTCCTCTCTACTCTTAAATAATACTATAATTATGTTCTTTAGTCAATATAATATTAGAAATTTATATAAAATGTAAATTTTTCTTTATTTTAATTATGTGTATTTAAATTTACTTTAATACATTTAATACTGAACTTATTAAATCCATGTTATCCATAAGGCTTTCTAACTTATCTGTTGTTCTTTCTTTATATTTTTCTTTCATGTCAGAATTAAACTTTTTAAAATCGATTGTTCCTCGGTTTAAATACTTAAAATAATATGAGTTTTGTTTTAAAAGTTCAAAAGATTTAGGATTTTGACGAAATAAAATTTGTGTTTGTAGTTCCATTTAATCCTCAAAGAACTTATTTAAAGGTCGTGGAGAAACTGGTCCTTTAGTTAGATTTTCCGCAATATTTGAAGTAGGATTTTTCTTCGTTAAATCAGAGACAAAATCAATAGCTTTTTGGGCAGTGTTAATATGACTTTTAATAGAATCCACATTAACATTTTTAACCATATTAGTTATTTTAGAAATACTATCTTCTACTCCACTTCTATCCCTTAAAATATATTTATTCCAGATAGATTCATCAGTACCATATAAATCATATAATTCATAAAATTTTTGCCATGTCATTTCACCATTTTGGACATACTTTATAAGTTCTGGCTTTGTTCTTACAAAATTTTTAAATTCTTCTTGTTTCATATAAATCACCAGTATAATTTTATGTTTTTTATTAAGATAAATGAACTATTTATAATTATTTTAAGAAATAAAACATATAGAGGTTTTAAAATGATAAAAATTGATGACAAAAAGATAATTGTTTCTTTTTTTGATGAGTTAAAAAAAGTTTTAGAAGAATATAACACATATAATTATTTTTTTTTAATGAATGAAATTAGTATTACAGAAGATATATTTATTGGACTTAATGTTTTAACTATATTACTTTCCTTTTCTCCATCACTATCAGGATAATATATGCAAATGTAAAAAATATGAAAAGTTGTACTAATAATAATATAAATTAATATAGTTAAAGAAAATAAATAACTCTCAAATTCTTATTGATTTGAGAGTTTATTATTATATTTTAAAGTCATCTATAAATGCATCAAATGATAATTGTTCTTCTTTTTTAGTTGATTTTATTTCTTCAACTTCTTTTGGTTCTTCAGTTGTTGTTTTAGTTAAATCAACTAATTCTTTTTTCAAGGCAAATAAATCATAATTAAATTTAACTTGGCTTCCAGTTGATGCAATATCCATGATTGGAATATCACTATTTTTAAGTTCATGAATATCTGTATCTATTTTATAAAGGTTAACATCTTTTGTTTCAGTTAGATAAGCAAATAAGATTTTATAATCTTTTGTTTTAGCTTTTTTAAATAACATATTACCTTTTTTAGCCCTAGATATTGGAGTTATATCTGATAACTTTAATCTTTTAATAGTTTTGTAATTTGTATAAATATTTAAGTATTCTTCTTTGTTAATTGGACTTGCATAAATACAATAGTCATCTTTTAAATTTATACCTTTTACCCCACTTGCTTTAGAACCTACGACTGGAATTTCATTGGTGTTAAATCTTAGAGATAAACCATTATTTGTAACAAATATTACTTCTTCTTTAGAAATATCTGCATTGATTAATTCATCATTATCTTTTAATTTAATGGCTGTCATTGGTTTTGAATATCTTGTTACTTCAAAATCCTTAAGGGCTACCTGTTTTGTTAAACCATTCTTAGTAAATAAGGTTACATTTTTGTTTTTATCTTTAAGTACTAAACTAGCAATTATTTTTTCTTGTTCTTTAATCATAATGGTATTACTTATATGTTTTCCTAAATCTTTCCATTTTGTTTCAGGAATTATATGAATTGGAACATATAAATAATTTCCTAAATTGGTAAATAACAATAATGAGTCTTTAGTTGATGCTAAGAATCTACCTGTTACAAAGTCTCCAGGTTTTAGAGTTGTTTCTTCATCAGATGTTTTGAAACTCTTTTGACTTACTCTTTTTACATAACCATCATTTGTTACTACCACGATGACTTTTTCATCTGGTATCATTTCTTTAGCATCTACTTTTATATCAACAATTTCATCTCTGATCTCAGTTTTACGAGGAACAGCATAATTTTTCTTAATTTCCCTTAGTTCTGATTTCATAACATTTTTTAGTTCTGTTTCATTATTTAATATTTTATTGCATTCCTCGATTAAATTTTTTAGTTTTTCACATTCTTCTTCTAGAACTACAATATCCGTATTTGTTAATCTATAAAGTTGTAATGTTACAATTGCCTCAGCTTGTTCTTCAGTAAATTTATATTTATTAACTAAATTAACTTTGGCATCACTTTTATTTTTACTAGCACGGATTAACGCTATTACTTCATCAAGAATTGATATAGCTTTTATTAAACCTGTTGCAATATTATAATTTTTGGTGTAATATGCTAAGTCAAATTCAGTTCTTTTAGTTATAACTTCGCGTTTGTGGGCTATGTAAGCATCTAATATTTCTAAAATTCCTAAAGTTTTTGGGGTTCTATTTACAATTGCTACACAGTTATAGTTATAAGATATTTGTAAATCAGTATTTTTAAGTAAATATTTCATGATAACATCTTTATTAGCATTAGCTTTTAAATCTATAGCAATTCTTATACCTGTTCTATCTGTTTCATCACGGACCTCAGATATTCCTTCAACCTTTTTATCTATTCTAAGGCCTTCAATTTTAGCAACACAAGCTTGTTTATTAACTTCAAAAGGTATTTCCGTAATAATTATTTGTTCTTTACCTTTTTCTTTAACAAATTCATATTTAGCTTGAACAATTATTCTGCCTCGACCTGTTTTAAAAGCATCAATTATTCCTTGTTTTCCGAATGCTATACCACCGGTTGGAAAATCTGGACCTTTTACTATTTCTAAAATTGTATCTAAATAACAATTTGGTGAGTCAATTCTTTTGATAGTAGCATCAATTATTTCTCCGAGATTATGAGGAGGAATGTTTGTTGCGTATCCAGCTGAAATACCACTCGTTCCATTTACAAGTAAATTAGGAAATTTGGCAGGTAATACAGTTGGTTCTAGAAATCTATCATCAAAGTTTGGAGCCCATGAAACTGTTGATTTATCTAAATCTTTTAAAAGTTCACCACTTATTTTGGCTAATCTTGCTTCAGTATAACGGTATGCTGCAGGTCCATCACCATCCATTGAACCATTATTTCCATGAATATCTACGAGAATATGATTTTGTTTCCACCATTGTGACATACGCACCATTGCATCATAAACTGATGAGTCACCGTGAGGATGGAATTTTCCTAGAACATCACCAACAGTGGCAGCACATTTTATATAGCCTTTTTCTGCAGTATTTCCTGCTTTATACATAGCGTATAAAATTCTTCTTTGAACTGGTTTTAAGCCATCTCTGACATCTGGAATAGCTCTATCTTGAATAATTTCTTTGGCATAAGCTGCAAATCGTAAAGACATTATTTCTTCTAAGCTATAATCTTCAATTTTTTTTACTATATCCATTTAAACCTCCTTATTCCGCCCTATAACTATCTTCGAGTGTAAACTCAACATTTTCATTTATCCATTCCTTACGAGGTTCTACCTTATCCCCCATTAAGACTTGGACACGTTTTTCTGCTAGAGCTGCATCAGTAATTCTTACTCTAATTAAACTTCTTGTTTCAGGGTCCATTGTTGTTTCCCAAAGTTGGTCAGGGTTCATTTCCCCTAAACCTTTATATCTTTGAATACTATATTTTCCGGTATTGTTTAATTTTATTTCATTTAATTCATCATCACTATACGCATAAAATTTCTTCTTACCATAATCCAATTTATAAAGTGGTGGCATGGCAATATAAAGTTTACCATTTTCTATTAAACCACGCATGTATCTATAAAAGAATGTAAGTAAAAGTATTTGAATATGAGCTCCATCAACATCGGCATCGGTCATAATTATTACTTTATCATAATTAGATTCAGAGGCATCAAATTCTTGACCAATACCTGCTCCGATTGTATGAATTAATGTATTTATTTCTTCATTTTTTATAAGTTCATCTAAAGATGCTTTTTCACTATTTATAACTTTACCACGAAGAGGTAATATTGCTTGGAACTTTCTATCTCTTCCCCCTTTAGCAGAACCCCCGGCAGAATCTCCTTCGACAATAAATAACTCATTTATTTTAGGATTCTTACTTTGAGCTGGTGCAAGTTTCATTGATAAATTCTTTTCAATTTTACTTTTATTTTTACCATTTCTAGCATCTTCTCTAGCTTTTCTAGCAGCTTCTCGTGCCACTTTACTTTTCATTGCTTTTTCTAGAATAGTTGATGCTACTTCTTTATTTTCTTCTAGAAAGAATTTTAAAGATTCATAAGTTATACTTTCTGTTACACTTCTTGCTTCTGGTGTGCCTAATTTTCCTTTAGTTTGTCCTTCAAATTGTAATAATTCTTCCGGTATTTTTAAGCTTATAACTGCTGATAAGCCTTCGCGAACATCTGAACCATCAAGGGTACCATCTTTAGCTTTAAAGATATTATTATTTTTAGCATAGTCATTAAATGCTTTAGTAATACCAGTTTTAAAACCCACTTCATGAGTTCCTCCATCAGAAGTTTTAACATTATTTACAAATGATAAAATATTTTCATTATATGTATCTGTATATTGCATTGCTACATCAACTTCAATTTTACTTTTTGTATTACCGAAATTAATTACTTTATGTAAAGTGTTTTTACCTTCATTCATGTATTCGATAAAACTAGTTAAACCATTTTCATAATGAAATTTTGCTTGGTGTCCATCTTCTTCATCGATAACCTCGATTGTAAGGCCACTTAGTAAAAAGGCTGACTCTTGCATTCTTTCACAAATTGTTGTATATGAAAAATTACAATTTTTAAATATTGTATCATCTGGTAAAAATTTAACAATTGTTCCGGTTTTATTACTTTTACCTACGGTATGAAGTGGAGTTTTTACATGTCCCCCATTTTCAAATTCAATTGATGAAATAAGGCCATCACGATAAATAACTACTTGCATTTCTTTTGATAAAGCATTAACTACACTAGCCCCTACACCATGAAGACCTCCGGAAACTTTATAACCAGCTTCAGTAAATTTACCACCGGCATGAAGTATTGTATAAATAACTTCTGGTGTACTTTTTCCAGATGCATGCATTCCAATTGGAACTCCACGTCCATTGTCCGCTACTGTTATACTTTTATCTTTATTTATAATTACTTTAATATAATTACCATATCCATTTATTACTTCATCTATTGCATTATCAACAATTTCCCAGACTAAATGATGCATACCTCTTTTATCAGTTGATCCAATATACATCCCTGGCCTTTTTCGAACTGCTTCTAGACCTTCAAGAATTTTAATCGATGACTCATCATAATTTGCCATATTCCTTATCACTTCCTAGACCATTATAACAGGAAATCAACAAAAAAATCAACTTTAATCTCGATTTTACTTAATTTTAAGAAAAAAAGTTTAGATTTTTTCTTTATCTAAACATTAAAATGTTATCCAGAATCTCTGAATATAATTATTTGTTATCTCATCATAAAATTCTTTTTCAAAAATTCCACCATTTGCTTCAATTACTTTTCTTGATGCAATGTTATCTTTTAAACAAGTAATTAAGACTTTATTTACTTTATATTCATTTTTTAATTTTTCAAGTGCTAATTTTAAAGCTGCGGTTGCATAACCTTTATTTCTTTCTTCAAGCTTTATATAATATGCAATATGACCTAATCTAGAAAAGTAATTGTCATTTAAAGTATGCCTTATATCAATTGTTCCTACAACTTTTTCTTTTTCATTTAATATAAACTGTACGGTTGCAGGAACATCCCTACTTGAAATATTAATACCTTTACTACGATTTTCTAATCTAATTAACATATCTTCATATTTTTCATTTTCACGATATGCATTACCCATTTCAGATATATCACCATTTCTTAAAGCGCTTTTTACTAAATCATAATATTGTTCTTTTAATTCTAAATTTGGAAATACTAATTTCATTACAACCTCGCTCATAAATTTTGATTATATTTTATATTTAATTTTTTAAAATGTCAAATTTTTTCCAATAAAAAAGGACTTTTCAGCCCTTAGTTTTTCATTGATTTAAATACTCTGTTCCATACCTTATCTGTTGAATAGTTTAAGATACCATTTTTATATACTTTTAATCCTTTTTTAAGAAGAATGTATATAAATAAAACCATTATAATTATTGATATAAATATTTCAAATACTGATATTTCTCCGATTATATATAATGTTGGTGTTAAGAATGCTGATAAGAATGGGATGTAGGATAATACATGTATTAAAGTTGAACCACTAAACATTGATGCAGTGATTGATAAATAATAACCTACTACTGAGATAAGCATTACTGGTGATTGTAATTGATTAAAGTCTTCAATATTTACTGTCATTGATGCAAGTATTCCAGATAATACAGAATAAGCAAAGAATGATAAAAGCATTAATATTAAAGTTGTTGGTATAAGAATTAATAATTTGTCAGTTAGAATTGATAAATCTATGTTTCCTGCAATGCTACTTATAAAACTTAATGGAGATGTTCCTGTTAATAATTTATTTATAAGTAAGCCAACGCCTGCAAAAACTATTAGTAGTAGCCCTTGAGTAATAACAAATATATTGCTTGCTAAAACTTTAGAAAATAAATGCATTTTAGGACTAACATTTGATATTATAATTTCCATACTTCTAGTTGTTTTTTCTTCACAGATTTCTCCCCCGACCATTTGAACTAGGAATACTACTAGCATAAAGAATGGTAATATTATAGTTGGAAATACACTAGTCATAACAATATTCATATTTTCATCAATACTAGCATTATCACTAAGAATTGTTCTTTCAACTTTAGCTGGTGCAGAAATATTTGCGAGTATTTCAGGATTTACATTAGATTTAATCATACCTAAAGTAGATTTTGATGCATTAATGGCACTAGTTATTTCTTGATAAATACCATTATCTATTGTTTCATTACTAATTATTTCACTAGTTAGAAATTCTCTGTCATTTTCATTTAAAATAACTATTATTTCAGAATTTTCTAAATCTTTTGTTAATTCATCTTTTGTTTTTGATGTTTGTTCTATTTTTATTAAGTTATCTTCATCTAAAGCATCTAAAGTTGTTTCAAAATAATTAAATGTATTAGAGTTATCTATAACATAAACTGTTAAGTTATCAGAAAAGTCTCCCCCGAAAAACTTAATTATAGAATTTATATTAATGATACCAATAACTGCTAGAGCTAAAATTATATTAGTTATTAAAAACCATTTTGAACCAATCTTTTTCTTTAAACTAACACGGGTTAAATACCAAAATTTCTTACTCATTTTTACCTCCGACATAATGAATAAATATTTCATTTAATGGAGCATCTGCTACAACATATTTAGAAATATTTGCATTTTTTATACAATCAAATACTTTTGGAGCAACATCGACATTTTCAATATGAACAACTATTTCATTGGCTTTTTTGTCAATACTTGTTACACCTTTTATTTTAGAAATATCACTTACTTTGATGTTTTCTCCTTTTATTAAAACATTTTTCTTGGCATAATTTTCTTTTATTTCATCAAGGCTACCATTTAAAATAGCTTTACCATGTACTAAAATAATTAATTGTTCACAGAAGTCTTCAATATATTCCATTTGGTGTGATGAAAATATGATTGAGCATCCTTTTTGTTGTAATTCTTTGACAGCACTTTTTAATAAACCAACATTTATTGGATCAAGTCCAGTGAATGGTTCATCAAGTATAAGTAGTTTTGGTTCATTTATAACTGCAGATATAAACTGAATTTTTTGTTGATTTCCTTTTGATAGTTCTTTTATTTTTTTAAATTTATAATCTGTTATTTCAAATTTTTCTAACCAATAATCTAATTTTTTATCAATGTCTTTTTCATCCATGCCTTTTAAAACACCATAGTATTCAATCATTTCTTTAACAGTTAGTTTGGTAAGCAAGCTTCTTTCTTCAGTTACAAAACCTATCTTATCAGTTTCTTTGTAATCAATTTTCTTACCATTTAAAGTAATTTTACCTTTGTCTGGTTCAAGTAACCCCATTATCATTCTAAATGTGGTAGTTTTACCTGCACCATTTTCACCAAGTAGACCGAAGATTTCTCCGTCTTTAACAGTAAAAGATAAGTCATCTACCGCTACTAGGCTTCCATATGTTTTTCTAACATTTTCTAATTTTAACATATTTACCTCATTTCTTAACAACATTATATTACAAAATGGCCGAAAGAAAAAGATATATAGATGATTATTTTTAATGTCTTTTATAAAAAGTTACACGTTTACATGTCGATATATGATATGTTTTGTCAAATTTATTTACAACTTAAAAAATGTATATATAATAGCATATCGTTACCCATGAAGTAGTAGTGCCTACTTTCATTTTGGTTGATCTCTAAACCTGGTTATTTTTAATCAGGGGGAGAAAGTGCAAGGTGGCAGTTATGAAAGAAGAGAAATACAATGAAACTCTTTTAGTAATTATAATCTTATTATTAGTTATTATTTTAAAATTAATATAGGAAAAAGACACTAACCATACCGGTGTAGTGTCACAAAACAATGTAGGTATTGCCCACTTTTGGGTAACCTTACATTGTTATTATACACAAAATTTATAGAAATATCAATACAATTCAATTTATATCTGTTTCTAGTTCATTCATTATTTCTAATGGTCCAATAAGTCTTAATTGATTTAGTTATTAATTATTACTATCTACAAATTTACGTCTAGTGGTCGTTATACTTCTAGGTATTCATGTTTTTTCCTTTATTAGGTTGAATCGTTTTTTGTAAAAAAATAGAGTGTTAAAATTATTAATGACGCAATAATATTTTAAATTAAAGGATGAATTCGTTATATTGTTCGTTAACATAATTTCTGTATTGATTAAAAAGTTCTTTATTATACCTTGAAAATTGATATACATAATCGGCAATCTCTAAAAAGAAATCAATTTCATCAACTGTTTGTAAACTTTCTATGTTTTCAAAATGAAATTGACAAACACTAAATATAGATTTTGTTGTAGTTTCTGAACAATTTTTACAAACCTTTAATAACATTTCAAAAAAAACTTTAAACAATTTTAAAAGATGTTGATTTTTATTTAGATATTCTTCGCCTATATGAGAGTTAATTTCTATATTATTTAAAATATCGTTATAATCCAATTTAATACTAGGATCAAATTCTTCAATAGTCATTGTTATATTGTCATTTAATTTGTAAGTGGAAAAATTATTTGGTAAAGTAAATAAACAATAATTAGTCTTATAAAAATTTTCCTCATAGATTGTAAATTGTTTTTCATAATCTTTATCATCAGTAAAACTTAACTTTAATGATTTAAAACTGTCTTTACAATTTTTGTTCATTTGCCAAAGCAAATCTTTGTAACGCAAATCATTTCCTATCATTTGTTTTACTTTTGCATAGCTAAGTTTTTTACCATAGTAAACTTGCTTTATTAATTGTGATGGATAAATATCTAACAATTTTCCGTCAAATGTTCTTGCTTCGCCTTCTAAAAAAGACATTCTCAACCAATTTTCTTTATAAGATGTCAATTTTTTGATGTTTTCTAATCCAAAGTTTTCTACCTCATAATAAATTGGCTCGTCCATTCCAAAGTCGAATTGTACATATTTTGCCATTTTCATCATCTCCATATATTTAATAGTTTTTGTAACTTAATTGTAACATGAAATAAATTTAAAAGTTCGTCATGAATAATTTTATAAGTTTCTAGTTCATCATTATTGCTAATGGTCGAATAAATCTTGCTACTTCAATTTCACATTTTACTGCATACATTTCTTTCTTGCTCATTTTAATCTACTCCATCTATGCAATTTTCATATATCCATTTTTTGATGTTAGTATAATCATTTGTTTCATAAAACTTTATTAATTCTGTAAAATATTTTCCAATCTTTTCAACAGGAACTGCTATAATACCCATGCCATTTCTAATCATTTCTTTATTAGCTACTAAATTTGCCACTCTTTTATTTCCATCTAAAAACATTTGACTTCTTTGTATCCACAAAAATAATGTTATACATCTATCTAATGCATTATCTATATTCATAATATTGTTTAGTTCAGCATCATAATTGCATTCGCTAGGTAATTTTGGTCTATAAGAGGTTCCTGTTATACCAACGCCTTTACCTCTAAATTCACCAAGTGGTTCAATGCCTTGTCCTTTGCAAATTTCAAAATGAATTTTCTTTATATAATTAATTGTGAGATCTTCATCTATGGTATTAAGAACAAATTCCCAAGCATCTTTTAATCCTTTTAATTTAAGCATATCATTAATAGAAATATTACCGGTGTTTACATTATTTACAAATGCTACAGTATCTGCAAAAGTAATAGCAATACCTTCTAAATTTGCACTTTTATATAAATTGTCTATTAATTTTCGTTTAGCAAAAAAAATATTATCTTCTTTTGTCATATTATATTTATTTTTCATGGCAATCACCTACATATTAAAAGTATAACATAAAATTTTCCCAAAAAAAAGAGGTTTCCCTCTTTTAATAAAATGCTCCACCCCAGATTATAGCAAGTAAGATAAATAGTATTAAAACTATAAATGCATAGCTAGCTGTAAAATTGTTTCCTCCGGTATTGTCGCAATCTTTTTTACAACAACTCATTGTTTAACCTCCTTATATATTTAAAAATTTAAATGAAAGCCCCTACTATGATGATTAAAAGAATGAATAGTACTAAAATTATAGCAGCTCCAAGGCCATTTCCACAGTGACTCATAAAACTTTCCTCCTTTATTTTGTCTTTTCACTAGTATTTTATGGTATATTTTTTATTGTGTGAGGGCAAAAAATACTTAAAAGCGTTGTAAATTAAGAAAATAATTGTTATAATACCTAAAGAGGAGAGATAAAAATGAAGAAAAAAATATTTGCGTTATGTGCAATAATGTTACTTGCTAGTGGTTGTGGCAAAGTACCAAAGTTAGACAATGGAAAGGAAGCTATCGTAAGTTTTAAAAATGGTGATAAAATTAGTGTAGATGATTTTTATAGTAAATTAAAAGATGAAATGGGACTTAATACCTTAATTACTATGATTGATACATATATTTGTGAAACTGAATTTAAAGATTATAAAGATACAGCAACTAAAAATGCCCAAGCTTATATTGATGCATTTATTGAACAATATGGTGGAAAAGATAAGTTGTTAGCAGCTTTACAAAAACAAACTAGTTATCAAACTATTGAAGCTTATCAAAATTATTTATATTTAGCTAATTTACAAAGTCATGCTATTGAAGAATATGCTAAAACAAAAATTACTGATAAAGAAATTGAAGCATATTACAAAGATGAAGCTATTGGAGATATGGAAATTAATCATATTTTAATTACTTCTGATGTTAAAGATGGAGCAACAACTGATGAAAAGAAAAAGGCTGAAGAAGCAGCTAAGAAAACTGTTAATGAAATAATTGAAAAATTAAATACTGCTAAGAAAAATAAAGAAGATATTACTGAAGCATTTACTAAACTTGCTAAAGAATATTCTAAAGATGATGCTACTAAAGATAAAGGTGGTGCTCTAGGTAAAGTTAATTTTGGTGACTTAGATAGTAAATATGATGAATTGTTAAATGCTGCTAAAAAACTTAAAGATGGTGAATATTCAACAAGTGTTATAACTACTGAACTTGGATATCACGTTATCTTAAAAGTTAAATCTTATGAAAAAGATACTTTAGATAATTTAAAAGATAAAATTGTTGAAACATTAGGTGAAAGATATATAACTAAAAATCAAAATAGTATTGGACTTAATGCATTACAACATTATCGTAAAGAATATGGTATGGAAATACAAGATGATGAAATTAAGAAACAATATTCAAATTATCTTCAAAATGCCTTAGCATCTATTGCAAGTGCAAATAGTTCAACAACAAAATAAAAAGCACACGAAGTGCTTTTTTAGTTTTCTTTAATTAGCAAAGACAATCAACATATGTGTCTGATAGACATCTAATACAACATAAGCAATCGCAATCCATTGTAAAGAATACATTTGTAGCAACATATGGATAAACACTAGTTTCATCAGTGTTGTCAGCAAGAACTCTAAATGTACAGCAGTTTCCTTCAATCTTTTCTACTCTAAATACATTAGAACATGTAGCTGAAGAACCTGTACAAGTAGCTGTTGAATCTTTAGTGATTGGCATGCTCCATGGAGTACCATTTCCACCACAAGTATAAAGCATTACTGGTCTAGTATTACATATTAAGCAATTAGTACCGCCACCTAAAACTGGTCTATCGCAAGTTTGTAAGCAATTATCTGGACATGCATTTTCTTGTAACACTAAAATGACACATAGTATTTCATTTATGCAGTTTCCTTCTGATGATTTACTTTCTCTATTCATAAACTTTCACCCTTTCATGTACTTTCATTATTAATTTATGAAAATATTTCAAATTAGTGTATGCTTTTTACTTTTACTTTTTTAAAAAATATAGTATAATTAGTTAGGTGATTATTTTGAAAACATGGATTGAATATATTATTATTGCAGTTATCTTAATTATAATATCATTAGTAATTGTAAAATTATCTAAAAGAGATTTTAAAGCTGAAGCTAATAAACTTATAACTTATTTAGGTGGTAAAGATAATATTATTAATGCTGAATGTAATATGTCAAGACTTAAAGTTATCTTAAAAGATGTTAGTTTAGCTAATAAAGATGGAATTCAAAAACTTGGTGCTAAAGGAATTGTAGAAATTGATAACCAATTAAAAATTATATTTGATAAAAATGCTAAACAATTAAAAAAGTATATCGAAGAAATTCTCTAAGATATACTTTTTTTTAAAGCTTTTCAATATCAAGAATATCAGTGATTTTAATTAATTTATTATCAATTGTTAGTAAATTAATATTTGTTTTACCTACGATTTCTTCTTCATGAATACCATCATCCATAGTAATTCTTACCCTACTTTTATAAACATGATTTAGTGAACCAAATATTTCATTAATCTTTTTATTTATATCTTTAGGATTATAACTTTTTACAGCTCTATCACTACGATATAAATCTTGATAATTATTTAATTTTTTGTTTATGGGACTTGCAAACACATTAGGTAATTTGTTCATTTTCACACCTCTAGTATATTTTATGATAAATAGGAAAAAAATACACATACTATTTTTATGAAGAAGATTTTAGATAATAAATTACTTTTCTTTATTCCGTTACTAATAATTATGATTATTAGTTTTTTAGATATGTATAATGCTAAATATTTAAGTAGTTTATATAATAATAATTTAGTAAAACAAATAATTTGGTATTTTTTAGGTTTTATAATATTTATTTTATTTAAAAGAATTAATAATAAAACAATATTTAAATATGCAAATGTTTTATATATTATTTCTTTACTATTACTTTTATATGTTTTACTTTTTGGTAAGGTTATTAATGGTGCAAGAGCTTGGATTAATATTAAAGGGTTTTCTTTTCAACCAAGTGAACTTGCTAAATTAAGTCTTGCTATAATGCTTAGTAAAATAGCTGTTTCTTTTAATAATACCGGAGTAAAATCAGAAACAATATTTATATTAAAAGTTATTTTGGTAACACTAATACCTTCAATTTTAGTTTTTCTAGAACCTGATAGCGGAGCCATTATATTTTTTCTTATTGAAGCTTTTATGATTATTCTTTTTAGTAAAGTTCATAAATTTTGGTTTGTTATTTTATTTTCTTTATTAGGTATTGGTATTGGTGCTTTTATAACTCTTTATTTATTTAATAAAGATATATTAATTAGTTTAATTGGTACTAGTTTCTTTTATAGAGTTGAAAGACTTATTACTTTTAAAACTATGAGTAGTTATCAACTTGAAAATGCTTTGATTGCCATGGGGTCTTCATCATTATTTGGAACTGGCTTAGGTAATGTTTCAATTTATATTCCAGAAGCTCCGACAGATTTTGTATTTGCATTTACTATAAGTAATTTTGGTTACTTTACAGGATTTTTAATTCTTATATGTTATCTTTTTATGGATATATTTTTAATTAATAAAATTTGTCATATGAAAAAAAATACTATAAAATATATCTTAATATCTTTTACAAGTATTTTTATATTTGGACAAATAATTAATATAGGAATGAACCTTGGCCTTGTTCCTATTATTGGTATTCCACTACCTTTTTTAAGTTATGGCGGTTCAACTTTAATTATTTATTTTCTTTTCTTAAGCATAGTTTTTGCAAATGAAAAACCATATCGAAGTATGGTTTAATAATAATATACTCTAGGGATTGGTTGATAGTAACTATATGAACTATTGTAATATGGAACTCCAGGTGTATATGGCATATTTCCTCCTTGTGGAGCCACATTATAAATTGGTCTTGGTCTACTTAAACCAACTGCTGCTCCTCCTGCTAAACCTCCTAGCAAAAATGGCACAACAAATCCTCGGTTTGTATTTTGGTAATAATTTGGATACATAACTCTCTCCTCTCATAATTAATTTATGAAAGTTAAACTTTTTAACTAATTACTTTTACCCAAAATAATTTTTTTACCCTTTCTTACTAAATTTAAATTTGTTTTAGTATTTATACTTTTTATAGCACTATCAACTAAATCCATGTATTCTTGATCTGTAAAAATATTTACATCTTCTATTTTTATAATGTCCATAGTTTTATTATCTAATATTAAAAATTCATAAACCAACTCTAGAGCAATCTTTTCTTGCATTTGTTTTTTTGCAAGTGTATGGCTTAAATCTAAGTATTCTTTCATCTAATCACACTCTTTCTATTTAAATTATACCAAATATTTTCGTATTTGTCTGTAAAAATATGCATATTTGTCTTTTTAATGGGAAAATTAAACTGGTGAGTGAAATTAATGGAAAACGACAAATTATTTGAGTTAAGAGAATATAATAATCTAACTCAAAGGGATATCGGGGAAATTCTCGGTGTTCGTCAACAAACATATGCCGAATGGGAGAAAGGAAAAAAGATTATCCCTTTAAAACATTTAGTTACTTTAGCAAAGTACTATAATGTTAGTTTAGATTACTTAACTGGGCTATCCAAAAAGAAAGATATTTTTTATAAATTTGTTACTCTAAATAAAAAGGAAATAGGAAAAAGAATTATTTATGTTAGGTCTTTATACAATATTAAACAAAAAGACTTAGCAAATATCCTTAATACTTCTCCATCCACAATTTGTGCTTACGAAAAAGGTAATACTTTAATTCTTACAGCATTTTTGTATCAAATTGCTAAAGAGTATAAAATATCTATTGATTGGTTAGTCGGAGCTAGTCCTGTTGTAAAAAGGCACTAGCTTTTTTCTTTCTATTTGTCTTATTCCTACCTTCCTTAAGTTAATTATAGCAAATTTTTTTAAAAAGAAAAAGACTTATTACATAAGTCCCATAAAATAATTCTTTTTACCTTTTTTAATTAGTAAAACTTTGCCTTCAATAGCATCTTTTGTTGTAACAACTTTTTCTAAATCAGTTGATTTTTGATTATTGATACTTATTGCTCCAGTTGTAATCATTTCTCTGGCTTCTCTTTTACTTGAAACAATTTTGTTATCCACTAATAAGTCTATTAGTAAAGTGTTATCTTTAACATCAAATCTAGGTACATCTTTGATACTTTCAATTATTTCATCTGCTGTTAATTCCCAGATTTTATCAGAAAATAATGATTCAGAAATGTGTAAAGCTTTTTTGTATTCTTCTTCTCCATGTAAGAATGTAATTATTTCTTTTGCTAATGCTTTTTGAGCTTTTCTTTCTTCTGGATGTTCATTTAAGCTTTTTTCTAGTTCTTCTATTTCTTCTTTAGTTAAGAATGTTAATTTCTTTAAGTATTCAATAACTTTATCATCTTCTGCATTAATGAAGTATTGGTATAACTCATATGAACTAGTTTTGTTAATATCTAACCATAATGCTTCACCAGATTCACTTTTACCAAATTTAGAACCATCACTTCTAGTTACTAGAGGTACTGTAAATCCATAACATTTTACATCTGCACCATGAACTTTCCTTATAAGTTCTAGTCCTGATGTGATATTTCCCCATTGGTCTTGTCCTCCAACTTGCATTGTTACTCCGTGTTCTTCATATAACTTTAAGAAGTCAATTGATTGAAGTAACATGTATGAAAATTCAGTATACGTAATACCAATATCTAATCTCCTTTTTACTGTGTCTTTGGCAAGCATGTAATTAATATTAAAGAATTTACCATAATCTCTAAGATAATCGATTGCTTTCATTTCACATAGCCAATCTGCATTATTAACAATTTCAATTTTTCCCCCAAGGATAGTACTAATTTGATTTTGAATGCATTTTATATTGTGGGCAACAGCTTCTTTACTAATCATTGGTCTTTCAACATTTGGTTTAGGGTCTCCGATTAGTCCTGTTCCTCCTCCCGCAATGATTATTGGGGTATGTCCACCTTCCATTAATCTTTTTGATGTAGCAATTACAGTACAGTAATGCCCAATATGTAGTGAATCTCCAGTTGGGTCAACACCTATATAAAACTTTAAGCCTCCTTTGTTAATGGCTTCTTCAACATCTGGACTAGTTATATCATTTACTAATCCTCTCCATTTTAGTTCTTCAAATAATGTCATAATATCTCCCTCCAAAAATAAAAAGAATGATACCCCAAGGAGTGCAATTTGCACGGTACCATCCTTTATTTAACTTAATTTATCTTAACGCGATTTAACGGTTCAGCTCCAGAGTCGTAAATTCCTTCATCACTGATTGGGTCAATTATAGCACTTTAAAAATTTTAATGCAACCCTATTTTATTAAATTTTCTAATTTTTTAGGTAATTTTATTTCAATTTCTATGTTTTTATTAGTAATTGGATGTAAAAACTCTAATCTATAAGCTTGCAAACATAAAGGCATTCTTTCTTTATTACCATACTTTTTATCTCCCACTATTGGATGCTTAATATTTGCAAGTTGAACTCTAATTTGATTTTTTCTACCTGTTTTAATTTCAATATTTAATAAAGTGTATTTTTTATTATATTCCATGACTTCAAAATTTGTTATTGCTAATATTCCTTTTTTCTTATCTTTAGTTATTATAACATCATGAGTTTTTGTTTCTAACAAATAGTTTTCTAAATGATTATTTTCTTTAACTATTCCATTTACTACTGCATAGTAATATCTTTTAACTTTTGTCCAATTTGTTTGCAAAATGCTTTTTACTTTTTCATTTTTAGCAAAGATTATTAAACCAGATGTGTCTTTATCTAATCTATGAACTATAAATATTTTGTTTTTAGGATTTTGTTTTTTTACATATTCTTTAACTTCATCATATAAATTTTTATCATTTCTATTATCTCTAGATATTGTTAAAATACCACTGGGTTTGTTAATAATAATTAAATATTTGTCTTCATATATTATATCTAGTTTCTTTTTTGGCATATAAAATCACCTGCAAAAATATTATATCAAATTTATTATGAATATCAAAATAGTTTTAAAAAAGTGTGTTTCAAAGAGTGTTTGACAAAATAAAAAAGCCTGTAAATACAGACTTTAAATTCCATTTGGTGGAGAATGTGGGACTCGAACCCGCGACCCCCACGGTGCAAGCGTGGTGCTCTAGCCAACTGAGCTAATTCCCCAGGAACAAAATTATTTTATCATACATCGATAAAATAATCAAGCTATTTTTGCGGTTCTTCAATAATTTTTATCAATCCAGCTTCAACTTCTTCAAGCGCACGCCCTAAACTCTTCTTGTTTTTATAATCACATTCCTTCATTTGATAGTGATTATTTTCAAGCATTTGCTTACTTCTGATTGATGCTACATGAACCAATTTGTACTTAGAATCTACTATATTTAGTAGTTTATCTATTGATGGATATAACATGATATACACTCCCTTTTCATTACTTATAATACGCATTTTATAAAATTATTGCAAGAAAATCATAAAAATTTGACGCAAATTTGACACATTATTTTATTAACTCAAGACTTTTGCTGTAATTTCATCATTTTCATTAGTTATTTTAACTTTAATATTATTCATAGAACTTTCTTCATCTCTAGGGTCAATTACTGTTCCATTATTACTTCTAACAACATTATTTTTTGCTAAATCTTCCACTGTAACATAAACTGTATTTTCTTCTTTAAATAAATTTTCACTAGACTTTGCATAATAAAATGCTCCCAACTCAATACTTGCAATTCTTTCTTTATACATTTCTTCTTCATAATTAACATTTAACTTACCAGATATAATCCATGTTGCTACAAAATAACATGCACTGAATACCCCAAGGACTATTGCAAGTTCCACTACTGTATAACCATTTTTCTTCATTTACTTACCTCCGTTTTAGTAAATCCACGATATTCCCATAATGGAAATTCATCTCTTATTTTAGATATTTCTTGTAACATCTTATTTTTTAACTTTTCACCTTTAAATTCAAATAAACTAACTATTGTTTCTTCAAGGTTTTTGTAAGCAATTTCTTCTTCATTTAATGAATTGTATAAATATGGTATTACTATATTATCATCAATAAACTTTATATCTTTATTTTTAAATACATAAAAGTTTTTTAATGTTTTAATTAATTTTTTATAAGCTTTAATATTATGGTGATAAATATTTTTTCCCATTTCTACGTAAACTTTATTGGTAAATTGTTTATAATTACTATCTTTAAAATATTTATTTATTCTTTTTTTACTACTTAGTTTAATACTAACAAGCATTTTTTCTTCAATCTTATAATCTTTTTTATAATAAAAGTCTAGTTTAGGAATAACTATTTCTTTATCTTCAGTTCCACTAGTTATAAAAGAAAAATATTCTTTACTTACAACACCATATGCAATTATTACTCCATTAGCTAAATCATAAATTCTATTCCATTTTTTTACATAATTTTGTATTTCTTTATTTTTAAAACAGTTTTTGAAGTCTAAATCATTTGGAACTTCTAAATTATCATTTTGAAATATAATAAAACAATCTTTTAAATAATTTATTAATTCTTTATGTTCATTTAATGTTTTTGTATCATTCTTCTTTAAAATTTTCTTTAAATCTTCATAATCTTTTAAATCTAATGACATAATTATATATTTTAAATAATTATCTTTAACATTTACTATATTATTAATTAATATATCTTTTTTAGATTTTGTATCAGAGATTTTTTCACATTCAAAAATATCACATAGCTTATTGTAAATTGTGATTATTTTTACTAATTCTTCTTTTTTTAACTTGGTTAAATATTCTTTATAATTAATTCCAATTTCTAACATGATATCACTTCCGTATATATTTTACCAAATTTAAGAACTTTTTTCTATGGTAAATATGTGAAATTTTGTATTTTTTCATATAAATCAAAAAAAGCAACACTTTTTTCGTGTTGTTTTAATTTGACATAATTTGTTCTTTAACTAATTTACTAACTAAAGACATATCTGCATTTTTACCTACAAGTAGTTCATTAACTTTTTTCATAACAAGTCCCATGTCTTTCATACTTGTTGGTTTAACTTCATTAATTGCATCTTCAACAACTTTTGTGATATCTTCTTTATTCATTTCTTCTGGTAAATAAACATCCAAAATAGCTATTTCTTTTTCTAAAGATTCAACAAGTTCTGCTTTATCATATTTTTTGTATTCTTCAAGTGAGTCTTTACGAACTTTAACTTGTTTTTTTAATACTGCAGCTACTTCATTGTCATCTAGTTCATGTTTTTTAGCTATTTGTTCAAGTTGTAATGCACTTTTTAACATTCTAAGTACTGATAACTTAAATGTATCTTTTTCTTTCATTGCATTTTTTAAATCTTCATTAATTTTTTCGTACATTATTAGCCTCGATTTCTTTTATGTGAGTTTTTAATTCCTTCTTTAATTTCATTTCTTCTTTTAACGCCCGGTTTTTCATAGTGTTTTCTTTTTTTTATTTCAGAAGGGACTCCACTTCTTGCAACTTTTGCTTTAAACTTTTTTAATGCTAAATCAACATTCCCGTTTTGCACAACTACTTTTGTCAAATTCATTCCCTCCCTTCTCGTTTATCAATACATATTATAACATCTGATTTTACCTTTATCAACATTTTTTCGCAAAAAATAAGCTTTTTTATTACTTTTTTTCATTATTCTGTACCAAAAAGGCTTAAGCCTTTTTATATTTTGCATAGATTTCTAGAAAATAATCTTCGTAAAGATGAACCAATACTATAACCAATATCATAAGCGGTTCTTAAAATTCTTGCAACCGAATTAAAAAATGATGCTGATGCTCCACCTACTACTTGATCTAATTCACGTTTTTCTAAATACATGTTTTTTCCTCCTTCCTAATTACATTTCACAGGATTAACCAATCCAGAAAAAAGTCCTAGAAAGAAAGACAATCCAGCGCCTAAAAGATACCATAAATTTTTTCCTCCTCCATTAATACTATCTAATTTTTCAAAACTTAATACTTCCATTTTTCCTCCTTATAATATTATTTTTTTAAGTTTTTCCCATACTTTTTCTTCATCATATAAAACTTTCATCTTAAATACTTGATTTTCTTTTAAATTACTTTCTACTTGTAAATATACATCTTGATAATTTACTAAATTATCTTTATCTATAGAAAATTCTCCGACTTTATCTATGGTGGTTTTATATCTCTTACTACCTATAACTACGTATCTTATGTTATTTATCATATCAGGGGTATCGATATTTAGCCTTGTTATAATTTGTTTATCAAGAACATAACCGTAAGTTTCTATCTCATCATACATTTTTAAATTTAAAATATAGATAAGTAAACTAATAAGAAATATAGCAATAAAAATAATGAATAATCTAAATTTGTATTTTATATTTAATAAATCTAAGTATGACATAATTTCCTTTCTAAAGTAACAACTTTATCAAATATTTTTGGATATTTCTTATGTGAAATATAAAGAATAGTTTTATTTTTGAAATATTTTTTTATATTATTTATAATATTTAGCTCTAACTCTAAGTCAACTTCACTTAAAGCTTCATCCAACAACAAAACATTAAAATTATTAAGTAATGCCCTAGCTAAAATAATTCTTTGTTTCTCACCACCAGAGATATTTTTTTCATCCGGCGAAATAAAAGTATTATAACGTAGTGGTCTTTTCTTAACAATCTCATCTATCTTACATAATTTACAAATACGTTGAAAATCGTTTTCACTTACTTCTTTTCCTAAAACAATATTTTCTTTGATAGTTCCTGATGTAATATTTTCTTCTTGATTAATATAAATTATATTATTTCTAATAGTTTCTATATTTAAATCTTTTATATCGATATTTCCTAAAGTAATACATCCATCATAATCATCAATATATTTATTTAAAATATTACATACTGTTGATTTACCACAACCTGATGGACCTTTTAGTAAATAGAAACTTCCTTCAGGTATAGATATGTTAAAATCATTAATTGTTTTTTCATATTTGTTGTAAGAATATGATAAATGTTTAATATTTATTTCATGGTTGTCTAATTCTTCACTCTTGCCTAGTTTTTCGACATCCAAACTTAAAAAGTCATTTATTTTAGAAATTGTTGCTTTCATATAACTATACTTTGGAATGCTATCTATTATATTTTTTAGGGGATCAACAAATAATGACAATAGAGTATTAAATGTAATTATATTTATTAACTCTAATTTGTTCATATAAACTAGATAAAGTCCATAAGTATTTATTATAAAGAAACCCATTTCATAAACAATACTTTTAAAAGTTTTTTCTTTATTTAAAATGATATTAAATAAGTAGTTATTGTATAGGTAAGTTGTTAAATTTTTTTCAATCTTTTTTAAAGCATGAGTGATAATGTTTAAGTTCTTGATACTATTAAACATTTTAACATCTTCGATTAAATTGTTGTTAAATTCTGATTCATAAGAAATATTTTCATATGCTTTCTTAAAAATCATTTTACTAAATACTATGCCCACTAATAAATAAATAAGCAACATCAAAAAAAGTATGAAAAACAAATTTTTACTTATATTAATTAATAGTGGTATGGTTATAAACACTAGTATTAAATCAAGTGTTGAAGTAATAAATATTTCAGTGATAATATTTTTAACACTTTTTAAATCATTTACTCGAGATACAATTTCTCCCGCGTTTCTTGAGTTTATAACCCTTAAAGGAAGATTATATAAATGAGTGAGAAAGTCACTATTAAGTAGACAATCAATATTTTTATTCAAATGATTTTCTAAGTATGTTCTATAATAAGAAAGACTTATTTTTAAGATAGTGAACAATAAAAATATCATAACAATTACTTTTAAGTATTGGAATGTGTATGCCCCTCCTATAAAAGAGAACAATACTTGAAAATAGTAACCAAGTGATATGGTTAAGAACATGAGTAAAATGCTTGTCCAAATAATTATTTTTACCAACTTTTTCTCAGATTTTAAAATGGATTTAAATATTTTAAAAATAGTTATTTTATTTTTTAAAACAATTATTTTTCTTTTTGGATAAAACAATATTATTACTTTACTCCATTCTTCCATGAATTCATTTATCTTTTTTACCACCTTACCTTTCGCTGGGTCCATTATGATAATTTTGTCTTTAGTGATTTTTTCAATAACTACATAATGAGAATATCCTTTTTTTAAATTCATGTGTGCTATCGCTGGAAATTGTTTGATATCTTTAACACTATTTAGTTTTACTCCAGTTGCTTCAAATCCATATTTGGTACTTGCTAAGATTAAATTCAAGGCAGTTGTACCTTCAACTGTGGTTTTAGCATCTAACCTTATTTTTTCTAAAGGTACATTTCCTTTATAGTGTTTAATAATTGATGCTAGGCAACATACTCCACAATCTTTTTCATCTCGTTGACGTACTACTTTCATTCTAATTTCTCCCTTCGTATATATATATTTCCTAAAAGGGTCAAATTTTTGCACTTTTTTTGAAAGTTTTCGAAAAAATTTTTTTTAAAACATAAAAAAAGCCCGTAAATACAGGGCAAAATTACCTAATTTTTTTTTTGTGAAAAATTAACCAAAATGTAAACAAAATGACAATTATATTTACAAAAATAATGACAAATGGGCTAATTTCAAAATTTTGGTGCTCAGAATGAGTATTTTTGGTTGTATCTATTTCAGCAAAAACAGTATTAATTTTTTTCTTATAAATTTCCAAACTATACATATTTTTTTTATTATTACTTGTTACTTCTATAAACACATAATTTAGTCCATAATCTAAATTATCATTATTTAATATATTAACTAAATCTCCTTCATTACATTTATAATCTATTTCTAATTTAGTTACATCTTCAGCAATCTCTACCGTATAATTATTAACATATTTATCAAATTTTAATGGCATGTCACCATTTAATATCTTTAAATCTAAAAGCACACTATTTCACCCATAAATAGTGTGCTCAAAAATTTCTAAATTATTTTTAAAAGTATCTCATTTGAAACATAAATATAAATTGGATTAATATAAAGGTTTCCTTTTTTCTTAATTAATTCTTTACTTTTTAAAAGTGGTTCTATATTATAAGCTTTTTCTAGCTCAATTCCAAACTTTTTTTTGAAATTTTCTAAATTAATTCCATCAAACTTTCTTAAACCTAACATTATTTCATAATCCATTTTTTCTTTTTCACCGATTATTTCCTTTTCTTTGACCCAGTTACCTAGTAAATAATCTTTTAAATTTTTTGTATTTGTATACCTTATTTTATCAATATATCCACTGGCACCAAGACCAAAACCGTAATATTCTTCATTATTCCAGTAAACTAAATTATGCTTACTTTCATAACCAGGAATAGCAAAATTACTTATCTCATAATGGTGGGCATTACTTAATTTTTCAGTAATGTATTTATACATCTCATAATCTAATTCTTCTTCTATTTCACTAACACCATTTACATATGCTTTTGTATGGCTTTCTAATATTAAACTATAAGTACTAATGTGATTGGGATTTAGTTTTAAAAATAAAGATAAATCTTTTTTTAATGCTTTTAAAGTTTCACCAGGTATAGCATACATTAAATCTAAATTAATGTTATCAAAACCTAATTTTCTACACAAAGTAATTTTTTCTAAAGCATCATTAAAATCAGCATTTCTTTCCATAAATTTTAATTTTTCTTTATCAAATGATTCTATACCAATACTTAATCTATTTACCCTATAACTTTTTAATAATAATAATAATTCTTCATTTATATCCTCTAAATTACATTCAAAAGTAAATTCTTCTAAATAATTTTTATTAATTGTATCGAGCATATTAAGAAGACTTTTTATTTCATCTATACTTAAAGCACTTGGAGTTCCTCCCCCGATATAAATAGTTTTAATTTCTTCTCCCATGTATCTATCGTTTATTTCATTTTTCAGAGCTTTTAAGTACGCATATGCCCATTTTTCATTATATATAAACTTACAAAAATCACAGTAGGAACAAATATTTTTACAAAACGGAATATGAATATAAATTGAAGAAGCCATTTTTATACCCCGCGACTTTTATGACTATTACTATTGTAGTAAAAGTCTGATATATAATTAAAGTCGGAAACTAAATTAGTATAATCATCTTCAAGCTTTCTTACTCTTTTAGCATATCTATGTCTATCTAATTTAAAAATATCTGCTGTTTGAGTAACTGACAACATATATTTAATTTGATATTTTAAAATAACTAAAATTTGTTCATCGGTTAAAGTTTTTATTGTTGCTGGTCTTTTAGCAAGGTTAATAGCTTTTTTATCAGATAATTCATGTAAAATAATAGAAATTGCTTCTCTATCTTTAGCTTCATATGCTTGACATAATCTATTATAAAAATCTAAAAAATCATTTATAGCTATATCTTGTCTTTTCATACCATTTTTAAAAATTCTTTGAACAGATTCATAATATTTTGTACCTCTATTAATTAGTTCATTATATAATGTTTCTTTATCAAAGCCAGTTAACATACTTATAGCATCAAGGTTAAGACCAAAAGTCAAAATACATTGACTTAAAAATATATTTCTTTTTTCTTTAGTTGGAAACATTAGATATAAATATTTAATATTCATATTATCTTCCTCCTTTTTGTAAATAATTTTTATAATTAATTTCTGTTAAAGCTTCATATTGAGAAACTAAAACTGGATATTTTTCTCTTAAACTTTGAACTCTAGGAATGTAAGATGAATGATGAACTTGAAATATTTTTTCAATTTTGGCAGTACTTAGTAAATATTTTAATTGGTATTTTAAAATAATTAAAACATCTTCTTCACTTAATCTATTTACACCATTTTTTCTTTTTTTAATTACGCTCATTGCATCCTTATCACTAATAACATTGAGTAATTCAATTATTTTTTCTTTATCTTTTTTCTTATTAGCTTCTACTAACTCATTAAAAAATTCTATAAATTCTTTTTTAGCATCTTCTTGTACGTTCATTCCTAGTTCAAATAAAGTTAATAAAGAACTGTACATATAGTCTGTAGCATATAATAATTCACCATAGATTTTTTCTTTATTTTCACCTAAAATTTCAGCCAAAGTTTCTAACCTTAATCCGAATGTTAAAGAACAATTTATTATAAACTTTCTTCTTTTTTCGACATTTGGAAACATTAAATATAGATATTTAGTGTTCATAATCTACCTTCTTTCTTGATTTTTACGACTATTCATATAATAAAAGTCTGATAAATAATCAAAATCTGATACTAGTTTTGGATATTTTTCTTGTAATTTTCTTACTCTTCTGGCATAATTACTGTTTTCAATATGAAATATTGTTTCAATTTGCATAGCACTTAACATATATTTAATTTGATATTTTAGAATAGTTAAAATTTCTTCATCTGTTAAGATTTGAAGTTTACTTAAATCTCTTTTAGCGATTTTTTTAGCTTCTTTATCAGATATTTCTTCTAAAACTATAGTTATTTTATTTTTATCTTTTGTAAGAGAGGCTACTTTTAATCTTTCAAAAAAGCTTTCAAACTCCATAACTGCTTCTTGTTGATGTTTCATACCATGTTTAAATACATTTGATATGTATGTATAAAGTTGATTACCAGATTCTATTTCTTTAGCTAAAATTTCAACATCTTTACCTAATAAATGTGATAAAGTTTCTAATCTTAAACCAAAAGTTAGAATACAATTTGTTAAAAAATTAATTCTTTTTTGTCTAGTTGGAAACATTTGATATAATTGAGATACAAAATTCTTTCGCTTTTCTTCTTCAAGTTTTGCAGAAAAACTGGAAAAAGTACTTAAACTATGAACTTTTAAAGTTTCATTTACAAACTTAACCATATCTTTTGTTACTACTCTCGGAGCAATTTCACTAAGTTCTTTTAGCCTTTTAGTTAAATCACGGTAAATTGTATTTTCTGTACTGTCTAAAATTGTAGCAATTTCAGAAATAGTCTTTCCTTCTTCAACTAATAATCTGTAAGCTTCTAACACTCTTAATCTTACAGTTTCATCCTCAATTGTTTTTTCTTTATTATCCAATATCTTTTCCATAACTTTTTCATATTTTGAAGCATCTGCATATTTTAATTTATTAGTTAGATTATTTCTAACAGTAATATGTGACTTACCTATTATTTCTGCTATTTCTCTTAAAGATTTACCTGAAAGGTAAAGGTCTGCTTGATTTATAATATAACTTTTTTCTTCTTCACTCATTATTCATCACCTAGAACTGCTAAGAATGCTTCTTGAGGAACTTCAACTGTTCCGACCATTTTCATTCTTTTCTTCCCTTCTTTTTGTTTTTCTAATAATTTTCTTTTTCTGGAAACATCTCCACCATAACATTTTGCTAAAACATTTTTCTTTAGGGCACTGATGTTTTCTCTAGCTATTACCTTGGAACCAATACTGGCTTGAATTGGTATTTGAAACATTTGTCTTGGTATTAGTTCACGTAGTTTTTTAACAATTGCACGTCCCTTTTGGTAAGCAAAATCTTTGTGAATGATAATGCTTAGGGCATCAACAATTTCACCATTAAGTAAAATATCCATTTTTACTAAACTACTTTCTTTATATCCACATAGTTCATAGTCAAATGAAGCATAACCTTTTGTAGTACTTTTTAATCTATCATAAAAATCATATACTATTTCTGATAAAGGAATTTCGTAGTGAACATCAATTCTTGTGGCATCAATATAGTCTACACTTTTATAAATTCCACGTTTATTTTGACATAGCTCCATTATAGCTCCGATATATTCAGATGGTGCTATTATATTAGTATATATATAAGGTTCTTTTATATAATTTATCTTAGTTTTTTCTGGCATTTTTGATGGGGCATCAACATCTACTGTTGTGCCATCTGTTAAAGTTACTTCATAAACTACACTTGGGCTGGTAGCAATAATACCAATATTAAATTCTCTTTCAATACGTGTAATTATTACATCCATATGTAAAAGTCCTAGAAAACCAATACGAAAACCAAACCCTAAGGCTTCACTTGTTTCTGGTTCAAAAGATAAAGCAGCATCATTTAGTTTTAATTTTATTAAAGCTTCTTTTAATTCTTCATATCTATTTGGTTCAGTTGGAAATATACCTGAAAATACCATTGGTTTCATTTTTTTATAACCTTTAATTGGCTCTGTTGCTTCACGACCTACAACTGTAATTGTATCACCAACAGATACTGTACTTATATCTTTAATTGATGCAGCAACATAACCTACTTCACCGCTTTTAAGTTCATTATATTTTTCTTCTTTTGGGGTATGTACTCCTAGTTCTACAACCTCAAAAGTACTATTTGTTGCCATCATTTTTATGGTATCACCGATTTTTATCTTACCATCTTCTAACTTAACTAATAATACTACTCCACGATAAGGGTCAAAATATGAGTCAAATATTAAGGCTCTAGTTGGTTTATCAACATTTATCTTTGGTTCTGGTATTTTTTCAATTACAGCATCTAAAATATCTTGAACGCCTTTACCAGTTTTAGCACTACATAAAATTATATCATTTTCATTAAATCCTAATACTTCTATAAGTTCTTTTTTTACTCTCGGAATATCAGCATTTGGTAAATCTATCTTATTAATGACAGGAATAATTGTTAAATCTTGTTCCATAGCAAGATAAAGGTTAGCTAAAGTTTGTGCTTCAATACCTTGGGCTGCATCCACAACTAAAATAGCACCTTCACAAGCTGCTAGACTTCTTGATACTTCATATGAAAAATCGACATGGCCCGGAGTATCAATTAAATTAATGACATAATCTTCATCTTTATATTTATAATTTAATTTTACAGCATTTAATTTAATTGTAATTCCTCTTTCGCGTTCTAAATCCATATTATCTAGAATTTGGTCCTTCATTTCTCTTTTGGAAACTGCTCCAGTGATTTCTAAAAGTCTATCCGCTAGAGTACTTTTTCCATGATCTATATGAGCAATTATTGAAAAATTTCTAATATTTTCCTTCGTCATTTCTTTCCACCTCTTTAATTGTATCAAAAAATAACGAAAAAGTCATTAAAAAAGTCGGTTTTTACCCCAACTTATAATCTTTACATTCTATTTTAAAACCTAATGAAAGAAGATAATCTAAGTTTTGAACATCAGTTATAAAACTTAATTTATTTTTGTTTTTTAAATAATTTATAACTTTTAAAATTTCTAAATCATCACTTGTTTCATTTTTTATAAAATTACAAAATGCACTATTTTCTGTTTCAAAGTATTTAATCTTAAGATTATCAATTTCAATATATTTTTCTTTTATATCGTAATTATCTTCATGATAGTTTAATGTTCGTTCAACTTGAATATCAATTATTTTACAATATTTATCAAACAATGAAAACAAATCTTTATTAACAACCTGAATAACCATATCATCTTTTAATACACTTTCTTTTAAAAATGAAATTATTTTAATAAATAGTTTATCATCTATTAAAATATCTCCACTTCCTATACACAAGGTATCTTGAGCTAAAATATAAGAAAGTATTTTTACTCCATTTTCTTCTATAAAGTATTCATTTTTATTAACGTTTTTTATTCTCATGAATATTACCTCTAGATAAATTTTATCATAAAAATCATTAAATCTCAAAATATTTTAAGAAATTTTAAATTTAAAATTTCCCTAAGAATTGGGCCAAAACACGTGGCTTTGTCGAATTTTGTCGACTTTTGGCGTACGATTTTTCTTGATTTTTGTTGACATCACCTTTAGAATAAATGGCCATGAAGGAGGCGATTTTTATGATATCGCAAGAAACTAAAACATTTTATGCATTTAATATTGATAAAATGTTTAAAGCTGTGTTTGTTGGAACAGATGAGGTAAGTAAACGTTTACTTTTGGAACTACTTAGTGAGTGTCTAGATGCAAAAGTTGATAGGATTATTGATTTTATACCAATTGAACTCGGTGTTAGAAGTAAACATGAAAGAAGTAAAAGACTAGATTTAATTGTGGAAGTTGATGGAAGGAAAATTAATGTTGAGTTGAATTCATCTTTTGATGAAGTAACTAGAATTAGGAATTTAAATTATTACTTTTCTTTTTGTAGTCAGTATACTATTGAAGGAGATGCTTATGACATTGAGTCTGATTTTATCCATATTTCATTAAATTATAAAGCTTCAAGTAAAAGTCCTCTTATTGCATGTTACACGTTTTATGACAAAGAAAATAAGAAAGAACTAGACAGAAGGTTTAGATATTATGAAATCAATGTTGAAAAATTCGCAAAACTTTGGTATGATAGGGACATGAAAATTGTTAGAGAAAAACCACTTTTAACGATGATTGGGATAAAAGACCCAGAAGAATTGGACAAATATTCTGAAAAGATGGCAATATCTAGCATTAAGGAGAGTGTTGATAAATTGAAAACATTAAACAGTGACAAGAAGTTCGTATATAACATTACACCAGAACAAGATGACATTTTAACTAAGAATACATTAAAGAAAATATATAAATCTGAAGGAATTGCCGAAGGTTTGGCTGAAGGCGAAGCTAAAGGAAAAATTGAAGCCCAACGTGAAATGACAATAAATTTATTGAAAAACAACTATCCAATCGAAGAAATAGCTAAGATAACTGGTTTATCTAAAGAAGAAATTAAAAATATATCTAAAACGATTTAATTATTTGTGGGAGGTTTAAATGGAATATTTTGATGTATATGATAAAAATAGAATACCCTTAAATTACAAAAAAGTCCGTGGTGAAGTTTTGCTAGAAAATGAGTTTAATACTGGAGTTGAAGTTTGGATTACAAATGATAATAAAATTTTGATGACAAAAAGAAGTTTACTTAAATCACATCCCGGACAATGGGAAACACCAGGTGGTTGTATTCAAGCTGGTGAAAGTTCCCTTTTAACTGCTCAAAGAGAAATGGCTGAAGAAATTGGGATTAATTTTAAAGAAGATGACTTTAGACTTATTGGAACACAACTTTATAAACATCAATTTGTAGATATATATAATTCTAGTAAAAATATAGATATAAATGATATTTTTTTACAAATAGAAGAAGTCAGTGATGTAAAATTTGTTTCAAAAGAAGAATTTATAAAAATGATTGATGATGAAAATATTGTTCCATCTGTTTTACAAAGATATTATTTAATAAAAGACAAACTGGATTTAAATTGGTAAATCCAGTTTTTTTAGAAAAATAAAACTTTTATAGCATCCCATGCTCCACTAAATCCTTCAGTTAAAATCTTAGTTACAGCTTCACTTAGTCTTTCACCAGATGAAGTAAATTTATTACTATAATCAACGTTTTTATTACTTATATATGTATTTACATCTACAGTTTTACCTTCAATTACATCATTTTCAAACTCTTTAATAGCTTTGTCTGTTAAAGCGACTTTATTACTTAATTTAGCTTCATAAAAACCACTTTCACTAGAAATATATAAACCCATGAAAATAATAAATGAAATTGTTAAAAATTTTTTAAACCAATTATTTTTCTTCTTCATTTTCTAAATACTCATAGATAACTTTTGCTATTATCTTTAGAGTATTATTCACCTCCTCAATGTAATTATATTGACCCCCTACTTCAATAAGAATGGTGTTTTTATTAAAATCTTGATTATATATGCCATTTACACCAGGACCTTTTTTTTCAAGTACTCCTCGACTTAGTGTAGGAGCTAATTTTTTTATTTTTTCATTTAATGTCTTAGCTAAAGTTAAATTCTCTTCATAATTATCATGCTCTAAACCAACAACAAACATGATTTTAGCATATTTTTTACCATCAATCTCTGTAACAGTCCTATCATATGAAGCTGCATCACGATGTAAATCAATAAAAAAGTTTAAACTAGGATTATTTTTATAAGCATTTTCTAATAAAATTCTACTAGCTTTATAACTATAACCATATTTCCAACCATTAGTATTTAAAACATCAACTATACTATTTTCTTCAACAACTGAAGATATTCCTAAATCATTTAAATACTCACCTAAAATATGACTTCCTAAATAAACAGTATTATTTATATTAAATGTTTCTAAAAAATTACTATTGTATCCTTCTGTTTGATGCGTATTAAAAATATAAACCATTGGTTTTTTATTAGTATTCTTGTCTGTTTCTTCTTTTAATACCGGTGTTATAATATCAACATTTGTTCCAGTATTAACCTTCTCAATACCAAAAGAGTATTTTAATAAAAATTCTGTTGAAGATAACTTTTTTATGTCACTTAAATTATAATTTGTAAAAGAATCTTTTACTAACAAATCAAGATATGTATTATTATCAACTTCTATGTCTATTTTGTCATATAAAAATTTAAATGTTAGAACAAAAGATATAATAATTAAAATAATTATTATTACTAATTTAAATACTTGAACTTTAAAACCATTTCTTAATTTTAATCTTGCCATATAATCACCTTTAGTACATTATATTATAAAGTTTGCATATAATTTGTCGAAAGGAATACTTTAAATTAAATTATTTTTAGTTTATAATATTTATAGGTGGTAATTTTGAGTAATTTAATTAAATATGTAAAAAATAATGCTAATAAAGATTTTAGTGAAGTTAAATTTAATGAAGTTGATGCTGCAATTTATACTATTCTTCCCTATCTTGATTTAATGGGATTAATAAATACACCAATAACAATTAAAGAATTATATGATAAGTTTAGTAAAAGATTTATTTTAAAAGATAAAAATAAATTTATGGAAGAAAATAAAAAATTGTTTAGAGAAATGGCTTTATCTAAAAGATATCAAAATAATATTATAGTAAGTTATAAAAAAATAGTTAATCATGAAACTCAATTTGGAGCCATAACAGTTAAAGTTCCTAAGCATTTTAAGTTTATTGCTTTTGAAGGTACTGATGATGAACTTGTTGGTTGGGAAGAAAATTTTAAAATGGGTTATATGTATCCTATTCCAGCTCAAGAAGAAGCCATTAATTATTTGAAAGAAAATATTAAAATAAATGATATTGTTGTTTATGTTGGTGGACATTCTAAAGGTGGTAATCTAGCAATTAGTGCAGTTATGGAACAAAATATATTAAAAAGATATCAAGTTGATTATGTATTTAATTTTGATGGACCAGGATTTTTACCAGATGTAATTAATAAAACTGATAAAATTAAGAAAAAGATTAAAAATTATTATCCATTTGAAAGTGTTGTAGGTATGATTTTTGATACAAATGGAGATAAAAAAATTATTAAAAGTAATGCTTATCAAATATTTCAACATGATTTACATACTTGGAATATAGAAAATAATAAGTTTGTTACTGCTAAACTTTCAGATTACTCAAAAAATTTTCATTTAAAAATAAATAATATTTTAGATAAATTTAGTAAAGAAGAAATAAAGAGATTTGTTAATTTATTTTTCAAAATGTTATATAATGCAGGTTTTGTATTAAAAAGTGAACTTAATAAAGTTAATTTAGTCAGAATTAAAAATATTTTAAAAGAAAGCAAAGATTTAAGTGGAGAAGATAGAAAGTTATTGTTAGAAATGTTTAAAGCTTTTATAGTAAATAATAGAAAAGATAATGAAGAATAACTAAAAAATATAAGAAATTACCATATTTATGCTAAAATTACTTGCTAAATGTGTAAATATTTGTTAAAATTAATAAGAAACAAGGAAGGAGCTGGATTATGCCAAATATTAAAAGTTCTAAAAAAGCTGTTAAAGTTATTGCTAAAAAAACAGAAAATAATCATGAACTAAAAATGCGTGTTCAAAACCTTATTAAGAACTGCGAAAAAGAAATTGCTGCTGCAAATAAAGAGAATGCAGATAAATTAAATAAAGATATTCAAAAATATATTGATAAAGCAGTTAGCAAAGGTTTAATTAAGAAAAATACTGCTGATAGAGAAAAATCTAGATTGACACAAAAAATAAAAAATATGTAGTAACGATTGTTTACTATATTTTTTTTTGATATTATATATATAAGGTGGTGCAACATGAATAAAACGATAATCCTAATTATTTCTCTTATTATTGTAAGTGCAACGATTTATTTTATTAATCCAATTACAGATAAATTAGCTAGTTTGTTTGGAGGTACTCCCAAAATAGTGGTTAATCCTGGAAATAAATATCAGAAGAATGGACATTATATGTATGTTGAAAAAACTAATGATTTTGTTCCCTACTCTTTTCAAGATTTATTAAATATTTATTATTCTGCGATTGATAATGGTTATGAACAATTTACTTTTTATTGTCCAAAGGAATATAAAACTTGTATAGAAGATACTTCTAAAATAAGTGGAGATGAACTAATACTTACTCATATAAATAATTATGTACATCCTTTTAATAGTTTTACTAATATTAAATCTAGTGTTTCTGACTCTGGAGAAGTAAATATTAAAATATTTTATTTATATGCACAGGATGAAATAGAAAAGATTGATAATAAAACAGATGAAGTATTAAAAAAATTAATTAAAGATAATATGAGTGATAATGAAAAAATTAAAACTATTCATGATTATATTATTAAAAATGCTAAGTATGATGTAGAAAGAAATTTAACTGGTAATAGTAATTATAAATCTTATAATGCTTATGGACCTTTATTTGAAGGATATGCAACTTGTAATGGATATACAGATTTAATGGCAATATTTTTAAATAAAATGGGTTATGATAATTATAAAATTGCTACTACACCAGAAGAAATTAGTTATTCTGCAACAGGACATATTTGGAACGCTGTTAAAGTTGATGGTAAATGGTTACATTTAGATTTAACTTGGGATGACCCAGTTAGTAATGATGGTAAAGATTATTTATTTCATGTTTATTTTTTAAAAACTACAGAAGAATTAAGAAAAGTTGATAAAGGAGAAACTGTTATAGAAGACCATAATTTTAATAGTTTATATTATTTGGAATTTAATTAATATTAAAACAGATAGAATGAACTATCTGTTTTTCATATTTTCTTTTAAATTGTTAATATAATCTTTTAAGGTACCAACTGAGTAACCATTTTTATTTATATCAAGGGGTTGTTCTTCTAGTCTTAATCCTTTTATCCATTTTTCATCACAACCAACTTGGCTTACATCGCTTAACTCTCTATCATCTTGTTTTTTGGTTGCTGTTAAAGTTATTGTCATACTATCTTTGGTAGTTGAGGTAACCTCTAGATTATTAATTGTAGATAGTACATACGAGTTTGTTGTATAAGTGTAAATATTATATGAATTATTATCAGTTATGTTTACGTCCGTAGATTTTCCTTCTCCAATTTGTGCCATAAAGTATGCGAATGTTGCAGTAATTAATGTTAATGTTAATGCAATCATACTTGCTATACTTATTATTTTTGTTTTTTTATTTTCCATAAAAAATCTTCTCCATTTATAACAATATCACGCACAGATATTTTATGTTATATAGCCATTTTGGCCTAAAAAAAAGCGTTGCATTCACGCATACGCGCAATTTGACGCTTTTTTATGGTATTACATTAAATACTGTTGGTATACCTCTGGTTCTATGTCTTCCTACTGAGTCAATTGGGTCGTTTATCATTGTGCCTTCCACTACCATTGCTGAAGATGTTCCACCATCTAAGTTGGCAGCATTTACTGCTCCATATCTTTGCATGATTTCCACTAAATCTTTCATGGAAGCACCTTTTGTTCTTGTAGCATTTGAGTCAATGACTAGGAATAAAACAATTCCATCTTTTCTTTGTCCAATTGCAGTTCTAGCAGCATATCCCCAGCCACCATTGCCTTTTGTAAATGCTGGTTTTCCATTAACTATTAAAAATGGTGCCATTGTAACTGCATCTCTTACTCCCATTTCTAGAGCACTTTCTCCAGTTACATTATGTAGTAACACTAAAGTATTATCTTCATTAAACCCAATAAGACCATAACTTGAACCTTCTAATGTTCTATTAGTTATTATTTTACCATTTGCTATTGTTATTCCAACAGGATTTTCCCCTTTTGTATTATGTCCTGGGTCTAAAAATCCTCCCCCATTAATTGTTAAAACTGAACCTTGTTCTTTTGCCATATCATAAACATATTGACCACTTCTACCAAGCCATTTTGAATAACCAACCTTTATTTTGCTAGCATCATAAACAACTCCAAGATAAGCTTTACACCCATTAACTTCAAAATTAATAACTTTATATAATTCATTATCTTTTCTATCTAATACAGCTTTTTCATATTCATCTTTATAATCAGTAACTTTCTCATGGTTTATGAGCGATGGGTCTGTTTCCATCCCTTTATCATCAATGAAGTTATTATCCAAAACTTCTTTTATTTGGTCACTATTATAAAACCATTTACAATAATATTGATGCCTCATTGTTGCCATGGCAGTTGTAATAAGCCAGTCTCTAAAACCATTATATGAACCATATAAAATAGTTAGAAAACCACTACAACCAAGCATATAAATAGTAACAAATATAGAAATTATCCACATTACTACTTTAGAAAATATTTTATGATGTTTATAATTTATTACTAAAACTATTCCTGTTATTAAACTAATTATACTTATCATCATTAATAATAAAGATATATTTTTAAAAACGTTTTTAACTAAATAATCACTATTTGTACCAATTATAAAAAATGTTAAAAATGTAAAAAACATAAATAAACTAAGCCATATTGTTAATATTCCACTTTTTTTCTTATTCATTTCTTCCTCCAATATATTTTTCTACTTCATTTATAGTATTATCAAAATTATTAAAATCAACATCAAACCATTTTATATCCATTTTATTGTTAAACCACGTATATTGTCTTTTAGCATAATGTCTACTATTTTTCTTAATTAGTATAATAGCTTCTTCTAGAGAAATTTTATTATCTATATAATCAATTATTTCTTTATAACCAATTGCTCTTTTTAATATTTTACTTTCTGGATAATTTTGATAAAGATTTTTTACTTCTTGAACTAAACCATTATCAATCATTTTATCTACTCTTTTATTTATAATGTTATAAAGATTTTCTCTAGATGTTGTAAGCCCAATAAAGATAGCATCATTATATAAAAGTGTTGGTTCTACTAAAGATGTTAAATCTTTTTGTAAAAATCTTTCTAAGCGTATTCTATTATTTTTATCGATATTACAATTAATATCTTTTTCTTTTGCAAGTTTATATAAATCTTCTAAAGAATAATTGCTATAGTCTTTTTTTTCTTCTTCATTAAATCTATAGTCATATGCTCCGGCGGTGGCATAAAGTCCGGACCCTCCCACAATAATTAAGTTTTTGTCACTGTATTTTTCAAAAATATTTCTTAAATCTTCTTGATAGTCTTTGACACTATATTCTTCATTCGGAGATTTTATGTCAAACAAAAAATGTTTAATGCCACACTTTTCTTCTTCTGTTACTTTAGCACTACCAATATCTAAACCCTTATAAATTTGTACTGCATCGCAATTTATGACATATGCTTCATACTTTTTAGCCAGGGCTATACTTAATTTTGTTTTACCTACTCCAGTAGGTCCCATTATAAATATTTTCATAACACAAACACCACTAACATTATATCATTTACTTAAAGATATTTAAATGGTATAATCAAAAAGAGGCGAAAAAAATGAATGATTTTATAAAATATAATAATATGGAAATAATAAATGATGGTGATATTTTTGTTAAAGTTGAAATTAAAGATGAATGTTTAAATCCATTTCATATTGTTCATGGTGGTTTAATTTTTGCCCTTGGAGATACTGCAATGGGAGTTAAAATTAAAAGTTTAGGTAAAACTGCTGTAACTATGAATGCTAATATTAATTTTATATCACCTGGTGTTGGCAAATATTTAATAGCTAATGCTAAAGTAATAAAGAATGGTAGTCATACTTGTGTTATGGAAGCAACTATTAAAAATGATTTGGGTAAATTAGTGGCAACTATGAATGGAACATATTTTTATATAAAATAAGGAGGAAACTATGGATATAATTGGTATTATTGCAGAATATAATCCATTTCATAATGGACATATATATCATATAAATAAGATAAAAGAAAAATATCCAGATGCTATTTTAATATTAGTTTTAAATGGATACTTTTTAGAACGAGGAGAAATATCTATACTAACTAAAGAAGAAAAAACAAGAATTGCTTTAGAATATGGAGTTAATATTGTATTAGAACTTCCCTTTCTAATGGGTAGTCAATCTGCAGATATTTTTGCTGATGCAAGTATTAAAATACTTAATAATTATCATGTTAATAAAATTATCTTTGGAAGTGAATGTAATGATGTAAGTATGTTAACTAATATTGCTAAAGCTCAATTTAAAGATGATTTTGATGAATTAGTAAAAAATTATATGGATGAAGGTTGTAATTATCCAACTGCTTTAGCAAGGGCTTGTAAAGTTAATTTTGATTTTAATCCTAATGATTTACTTGGTATATCTTATATTAAAGCTATAATAAATAATAATTTTAATATAGATGCTGATGTAATAAAAAGAACAAATAGTTATCATGATAAAACTAGTAACGAAGAAATTGTTAGTGCTTCAAATATTAGAGAAAAAATAAAAGAAAATATTGATATAACTAACTATTTACCAAATGAAGTTGTTAATAGTTTAATTAGAATTGATTATAGTATATTTTTTAAATTATTAAAATCTAAAATTATTACTGATAATGATTTAAGCAGTTATGTTGATGTTGATGAAGGTATTGAATATAGATTAAAAAAATATATTAATGATGTAGATAATTTTTTTGATTATATTAATTTAATTAAAACTAAAAGATATACTTATAATAAATTAAATAGAATGTTTATTCATATTTTGATTGGACTTAAGAAATGTGATAATTTAAAAGTTATAGATTATACTAAAATTTTAGGTTTTGATAAAAAAGGATTAAGTTATTTAAATAAAATAAAAAATAATTTAAATATACCAAGTAGTGTTAATACTAATTCTTTAATTTATCAATATGAATTAAAAACTAGTTTAATATATGATTTAATAAATAATACTAATACTTATAGTTTTGAAATTAAAAATAAACCAGTTGTTAAAGACTAGTTTATTTTTTTAATTTATTTATAATATAATTTTTAGTTTCTAGAAAATCCATATTTAAAGCAACACCGATTTCTTCATATAAATACTTTTCTGCTCTTTTAAAGTATTCATCATCTTTTTCACTTATCTTTTTGTTGTTTAATATTCTCATTTGATTTCTTAAGTATGTAGTTTTAATTATTTTTACTAAATCTTCATGTGTACCACTTTTCATTAGTTCTTTATATGTTTGTTCAATTTGTTTTTCTTCAAGATTAATCGTATTTATTTCTGGTATTTCTAATAACAATTTATCTATTTCTTCTTTAGTTATAACATTTTTTAATAGTGGTGATGAAATAGGTACTTGATACTTAATTGTATTATCACTGACTGGTTCTAAATGATATAATCCATTTTCTTCACTAATAATTTTACATACTTCTTTTCGATATACGATATATTTTTTCATATTGACTCCTTAGAAAAATTATATCATTTTTCAAAAAAATTTTCTAATAAAAAAAATGTAACAAAATGTTACACTTATACTTGCATTAATTCTTGTTCTTTAGCTTTTATTTCATCATCAACAAGTTTATTGTATTTAGTTATTAATTCTTGTACTTCTTCTAAATACATCTTTTCTTCATCTTCAGGATATTCTTCTTTTTTAATTTCATTATTTGCATCTTGTCTGATGTTACGTAGAGCTACTTTTGCTTCTTCACCAATATTTTTGGCTTGTTTAACATATTCTTTTCTTCTATCTTCTGTTAGTTCGGGAATTGTTAAAATAATCATTTCACCATTATTTGTAGGTGCTATTCCTAAATTTGCTTCATTAATTGCTCTTTCAATGTCTTTTAATGTGCTACGATCAAATGGTTTTACAAATAATTTTCTAGCTTCAGGCACTGTGATGTTTGCAACACTTTGAATTGGTGTAGGCATTCCATAACAACTTACCATTATACCATTTAACATTGCTGGATTAGCTCTCCCTGCCCTGATTGTGACTAATTTTGATTTTAATGCTTCAATTGTAGCCATCATTTTCTTCTCTGAATTCATAATTTTTCTCCTTTAATTTAATTCTATACTATCATTATAATTAATTTTATTAGATTTTACAATAAAATTTAACATTAATTTGCCATTTTTGCTTATACTTAAGGCTTTATTTGTCCCATAAGTACTATTTTTAATATCATTTAAGGTTCCATCAACATCAATTACTTGGACATCTTCATCAAGTATTTGTGTATCTTCAAGTCTTTTTTTTACTTGTTCTAAAATATTATCTTCATTTAAATTAAATTTTGTTAATAATTCTTCATTTGTTAGATTTTTTCCATCATTAATATTTATAACATAACTTTTTACAACTTTTGGTAAAGATGATGTTACACAATTATAGTCATAATCTTTAATTACTAATGATTTGTAATCTCCATATTCCATTATTTCATAATCACGATATGAAAAACTATATAAATCATTTTCACAGGTTGTTCCTTCAGGTATTTCTTCTGTTGTTACTCTAACTTGATTACTATTTATACTTTCAAGTTCACTATGAAGTGTATCATTTATAATCTCATAACCTTCAATATTAATTATAACATCTCTTTTAAATATATCATCAATTATTTCTGTTTCATTATCATAATAAATATAATCTTTACTTTTATTTATTCTTAAATCTACTACTTCTGGTTCTTGTTTATTATTTTTCTTATCTTTATCTGGAGTTTTTAACATGTAATCCATAAAGAAATAACCTCCAACTATAAAGAATAATAAAATTATTCCCAGAACTATTACACCAAATTTATTTCTTGTATTATCCATATATACTCCTAATTCTTAAGGTATTCTGTAAATACGGCCCTTAAATTTTGTTCTTTCTCTCCTTGAGTAAAACTGTTCCAATATGTGCTCGGTGTTGTTTTTCCTTTTATAAATGATGTATCACTATCAAATAATAATACTTCATCTTTACTAACAACTAGCAGTGATGGAGCATATATTTCTGCTACTCCTTTATCATTATATGTTACATAATTACTTAAATTTTTAACTATATCTTCATACGTTCCATTATTATCTTTTCTATTTTTAGTAAAATCATAATAATATATTTCTTCTACTCCAACTTCTTTAGCAATTTTATTAACTATATAAGCATAATAATTTACCCATTCATTTTCAGTTCCAAATAAAACTATTCCTTTGGCACCACGAGATACCATTCTAGCTTCTGTTGCATTAACTATTTTAAATACATTGTCAGTTGATACCATACTAAACATTGATGAAAATTTTTCATTGTCTGGTAACTCAACTTTATATTCTTTTTTACCTAAATATATAAAAGCATAAATAAGTAAACAAAATATTATTATATATATAACCATTTGTGTTTTGCTTTTAAACATTTTTTTATTTTTAATATATATTTTTTCCATTTAAACTGCATCTCCATTTATATTTTACCAAATTATTTAATATTTATAAAGTAGCTAAGTAAATTTGTGTCAAATTTTTGTCAAAAAAACAAGCCTAAGCTTGTTTAAAATCTACTAAAATAAGTTTATTATCAACTAGTTTATAAGTATAAATTAATTTAAAGAAGTCATCTTTATTATTTTTAAAAGCATTTTCAAAATATTCTTTATCACTTAAACCATCATAATCACTATCATAATTTAATAATCTACTTATATTAGTTAAATTTGTAGCACTTGTTGGGCCGATTTCATTTTGAAATGCAAATAAACCATAATATGTTATAACATAGTTGTCATCTATTTTTTCTTCACTTGCTAATTTAAAATTATAGACATAGGCATTTTGAAAATCAGTTAACACATCTGTTCCAATTGTATTTTCATTATAAACATATTCATTTGTATCTTTATTATATTTAAATAATGGTTCTTCATCTGTTGGCATCATATAATAATCTTCTGGTTGTACTCCCAAATCACTTCCAAAAATACTTATTAAATTTTCTTTTAAAGTATCAAAACTTTTATTATTGTATTTATTATCTTCATCTAAATAGTTTACTAATCCAGCAACATAAAGTTTTTGACTATTACTTAAATTTGTTAAATATTCATTAAAATCTCTTTGGCTACTTTGAGTAAAATTATATAGTGCTGTTAATGTATAAATACTATATTCTTCTATTTTAGCACTCTTAAATATTTCTTCATCAGGATTTTTTTCTTCAGTTTTAGTAACAGTTTCTTTTTCACCAAAATATGTTCCTAGAAAAAAACAGCCTACAAAAGATAAAATAACACAAAATATTACTAAGTATGTTATGTAATTTAATTTATTTTTCTCCATTTTGAACCTCACTTATATTTGTATCACTAGCTTTTTCTTTGCCAAAGTTTGTTCCTAATAAAAAGCCTCCGATACCTGCTATTATCACACAAAATATTACCATTAATGTATAAAACAACGATTTATTTTTATCCATAAATTTCATCTCCTATTCTTAAGATTAAGAATACCACAAACAAAGAAAAAAAGCAACCCACAAGGGTTACTTTAATTAATTACCTTTCACTTGATTCATTACTTCTTCAGCAAAGTTATCGTTTCTTTTTTCCATACCTTCACCAACTTCGTAACGTACCATTTTTAGTATTTCTCCACCATTGTTAGCTACATATTTAGCTACTGATAAATCTCCATCTTTAATAAACGCTTGTTCAGCAAGACAGATTTCTTTATAGAATTTTTGAATTCTTCCTTGAACCATTTTTTCAGCGATTTCTGCTGGTTTTCCTTCATTAATAGCTTGTTCTTTTAAAACATTCTTTTCATTATCTAAAACATCAGCAGGGACATCACTAGGATTTAAATAAAGTGGTTTCATAGCTGCAGCTTGCATTGATACATCTTTAGCTACGTCTTCACTTGCACCTTTAACAATTGTTAATGCTGCAATTTTTCCTCCCATATGAATGTATGAACCAAAATGTTCATCATCATTTTTAGTTAAAATTTCAAATCTTCTTAAAGATAATTTTTCTCCGATTTTAGCTGTTTTGTTAACAATTAATTCTCCAATTGTTCCTTCAGAAGTTGCTAATTCTTTAGCTTCTTCTACAGTTTTAACATCACTTTTTAATAAAGCCTCACCGATTGTATCAATCATAGCTCTAAATTCTTCATTTTTACTAACAAAGTCTGTTTCACTATTAACTTCTAAGATAACAGCTTTATTTCCATCTACGTAAATATTTGCTAAACCTTCTGCAGCTATTCTAGATTCTTTTTTAGCAGATTTAGCTATACCTTTTTCTCTTAGGTAATTTACAGCTTCTTCCATGTTTCCATTAGTTTCTGCTAAAGCTTTTTTACAATCCATCATTCCTGCTCCAGTTGCTTCACGTAAATCTTTAACCATACTTGCAGTTACTTCCATAAATATCCTCCTTATTCACTTAGTTTTGCAACTAATTCATCTTTTTTCATTGTTGAATAACCTTTAATTCCAGCTTCTTTAGCTAGTTTTTTAAGGTCTGCTAATGTTTTTCCTTCTAATTCATCAGCTTTTTCCATTTCTTTTATTTCTTCTAAAACTGTTTCATCTACTTTTACTTCTTTAGTTTTAACTTCTTTAGTTTCTTCTTTTACATCAGATACTTTTTTGTCATCTTCAGTTACATAGTCATCAAGTGGTAAATCATTTGCTTCACATATAGCATTTGTTAATACCCCTAACATAACTTTAATACTTCTTACAGCATCATCATTTCCTGGAATAACAAAATCTACATCATCTGGGTCACAGTTAGTATCAACTACACCAAATACTGGAATATGTAATTTTCTTGCTTCTTTAATTGCATTGTATTCTTTTTTAGGGTCAACAATAATTAAAGCTTGTGGAAGTTTATCCATTGCACGAATACCACATAGTACTTTATTTAATTTTTCATATTCCTTTTTAAGTCCAACAACTTCTTTTTTAGGAAGTAAATCAAATGTACCATTCTTTTCCATTTCTTCGATTTCTTCAAGTCTTTTAACTCTTCTTCTGATTGTTCTGAAATTTGTAAGTGTTCCGCCTAACCATCTTTCAGTTACATAGTAAGAATTACTTCTTGTTGCTTCTTCTAAGCAAACTTCTTGTGCTTGTTTTCTAGTACCTACGAATAAAAATTTACCACCATTACTAGCGATTGTCTTAACTTCTTCGTAAGCTGCTTCTAAACATGCTTTTGTTTTTTCTAAGTCGATAATATAAATATCATCCCTAGATGTAAAAATATACTCTTTCATTTTTGGGTTCCATCTTTTTGTTTGATGTCCAAAATGAACTCCAGCTTCTAATAAATAACTCATAGAAACTACTGCCATAAAAAATTCCCTCCTTCGTTTAACTTCTTGATACTTCTTCTTAATTCAACACCTTTTAGGCACTAGATGAATTAATCCATATCAATGTTTAATAATTGCTTTTACAGCACTTTAAATTCTACCAAAAAAACACTATTTTTACAAGTGTTTTTCTTAAATTATATGATTTTTATAGTAAATTATCTCTTAATTCTTCAGCATTAATATATTTTTTAGTTAAATTATGATTTAGAATACTCATTAAATAATATCTATTAGTGTGTAAAAAATCAAGCATTTCATAAACATCACTTTCTTCATTTAAAATGTCTACTCTATCTTTAACTTTGATGTTTTCATCTATTTTAATAAATAATTTATCTATATCATCTGATATTACTTCATATTTTTGATTATTTATTACAACATTTTTTATTGCTTTTGTTATGCCATCTTTATGTCCAATCGGACAAACTCCTATAAAGATATCTTCTTTAGTAATGAATGACTTTCCTACTAAAGTATTTTTAGAAACATTTTTTATATCCATAATTTCACTAGTTATGTTAAATATTAATTCTAAATCTATATTTGGAAATTCTAATCTTCCATATTTCTTTTCTATATTTTTTATCTTAGTTCTAGTAAAAAAATCATCATCTAGGTTTTCTTCAATACCTAAAATAGATAAATCAAACCTTATTCCATTTACATAATCTAACTTTTTATGATACATTATTGGTTCGTTTAAATGAATCATTATATCTTTATTTATAAATGGTTTTATTATTTCATAGAAGTTATTAACTTGTTCATAATAAAAATTATCTAAAATACCAAAAGATGTTAAATCGGTATAAATACCTGTTAAAGTAATATTTTTAGCATCATTTATTATATTAATTATTTCTCCTAGCTCTTTTTGATTATTAATACCTAAAATATTAGAACCATTATCAATTAGTATTTGAACATTTAAATTATCTTTAAATTTTAAACTTAAAAGCATTTCTAAATATTTTTTACTAAATATTGTTATTGTTACATCATTATTTAAACAATCATAAACTTCATCTTTGGTAACATAATAACTTGTTAAAATAGGAATAGTTTTATTAAATTTTCTTATTTCTAAAGCTTCTTTTAAGGACCCCACTAAACAATAATTAATACCAAACATGTTCATTGTATCAATTATTTTTAAACCCATTCCATGAGCATTATCTTTTAAATCTACTATTTTATATTTATAATCACTATAACTTTTAGATAGCAATTTTGTGTTATTTTTTAATTTTTCTAAATCTATTTCTAAAATTGTTTCGTACTTCATAAATTTACCTCGTAAAATTATTATAAAGGATAGACTTATTTTTTTCAATATGATAAAATGAATTTGGATAAAACAAAAAGACTAATTATGAAACCAGATAAATATCAATTGGATGCTATAAAAAGCACTAAAAATACCCTTTTAATCGCCGGAGCTGGGGCTGGTAAAACATTTACTATTGTTGAAAAAATCAAATATTTAGTAAATGAAATTGGGATAAAACAGGAAGAAATACTTGTCATTTCATTTACTAATAAAAGTGTTAATGATTTAAAAAAGAAAATAGATTTTGATATAAATATAATGACTTTTCATAAACTAGCTATGAGTGTATTAGATAAAAAAAATATTAATTATAACTTAGTTAGTGATACAGAACTAGAATTTATAACTAATGAATATTTTAGGAGCATTGATTTAGAAAAAAGAGATGAAATACTCAGATATTTTAAAGAATATGACTATGATAAATTTTTAAATAGTTATAAATATATTCAGTTTAAAAAAATAATTATTACTTTAATTAAGTTATATAAAACTAATAATAAAAATAAAGATGATATTAAAAAGTTGTTTTTAAAAGATTATTTTTTAAGTAAATATACTTATATTATAAAATGTCTGTATGATAATGAATTAAATTCTAGTAATAGATTGGATTTTGATGATTTAATTATTAAAGCAACACAATGTTTAGATGAAGATTTAGGTTATAAATATATTATTATTGATGAATTTCAAGATACTTCTTTGATTAGATTTAATCTTATAAAAAAAATTAAAGAATTGTCTGGTTCTACCTTTTTTTGTGTTGGAGATGATTATCAATCTATTTATCATTTTTCAGGTTGTGATATAAATATTTTTTTGAATTTTACAAAATACATTCCAAATTCTGAAATAAAAAAATTAAAATATACATATAGAAATAGTCAGGAACTAATAGATGTTAGTTCAAAATTTGTTATGAAAAATGAAAGTCAGATAAAAAAAGAGTTACTTAGTCATAAACATTTAGAAAAACCAATAGAATTTGTTTATTATATTAATCCTAGAAAAGCTTTTAAAAAACTATACAATAAATTAAAATATGAAAATAATGATTTACTTGTTCTAGGAAGAAATAATTTTGATATAAAAAAGTTTAGTAATGAGGAAATAAGAGAGTTTATGAGTGTTCATTCATCGAAAGGTCTAGAGGCTGAAAATGTAATTTTAATTAATTTAACTGATGGATTATATGGTTTTCCAAATAAATTAATAAATTCTAAGTTAATAGAAGAACTTCATCCTTCTGATAAAACCTATCTTTATGCTGAAGAACGTAGACTTTTTTATGTAGCACTTACTAGAACTAAAAATAAAGTTTATATCTTAGTTCCTTTATTTAATAAATCTATTTTTATAAAAGAATTAAAAAAAATAATACATTTTAAGTAGGATTTAAGCAAGATGCCATTTAAATTAACAAATGAAATACTAGAAAAAGTAGCAAATATAATGGAAAAAATTGGTAAGCTTGATAATGTTAGTTATTTAGAGCAAACTAAAATAAATTCAATTCATAGCTCTTTGGCTATTTAAAATAAATAATCCTCTTTCTGAAATTATGGATAAGTTACATTAAAAAAAGTATGTATTTAGACCCAACAATTAAGCAAGGACTTATAAAATTAACTATTCCAGATAAGCCAACAAGCAAAAATCAAAAATATTATAAAATTTAAAAGAACCTGTATTTTTACTTTTACAGGTTCTTGTTTTAATTAGAAATTATTCTTTATTTTTTTCTGTTTTTTCTTTCTTTTCTGGTTTTGGCAAACATTCTTTACGAGAAAGATTTAATCTTCCACGATTATCATAACCTAGAGATTTAACCATGATTTCATCACCAACGCTGAACATATCACTTGGTTTTTCTACTCTTTCCCAGGCAAGTTGTGAAACATGTACTAAACCTTCACATCCTGGCCATAGTTCTACGAAACAACCAAAATCTTCAACTTTTGTGATTTTTCCAGTATAAACTTTGCCTTCTTCAACTTCACGAATGACATCAAGTATCATTTGTTTAGTTTTAGCAATTATATTTTTATCAGTATGGTAAATTATTACTCTTCCATCATCTTCAAGGTCAACTTTAACAGCATCTTTATCATTTACTGTTGCAACATTTGATGCTTCAAGAATAATTTTAGTAATCATTTCTCCACCCTTACCAATGATATCTCTAATTTTTTCTGGGTCAACATTAAATGTTTCAATCTTAGGGGCATACTTACTTACTTCTTTACGTGGTTCTGGAATAGCACTTTCCATAACATCTAGAATTTCCATACGAGCTTTTTTAGCTTGAGCTAGAGCTTCACCAAGAATTTCTTTTGTTACACCTTTAATTTTAATATCCATTTGTAATGCTGTGATACCTTCACGTGTTCCTGCTACTTTAAAGTCCATGTCGCCCATGTGGTCTTCAAGACCTTGAATATCAGTTAGAATTGTGTACTTACTTCCATCTGGGCTAGTGATAAGTCCCATTGCTATTCCTGCAACTGGAGCTTTAATTGGAACACCTGCTGCCATTAAGCTTAAACATCCTGAACAAATTGTTGCTTGACTAGATGAACCATTGCTTTCTAAAACTTCACTAACTACACGAATTGTGTATGGGAATTCTTCTTCAGATGGAATAACTTGAGCTAGAGCTCTTTCCCCTAGAGCACCATGTCCAATTTCTCTTCTTCCCGGAGAACCATATCTTCCAACTTCACCTACTGAGAATTGTGGGAAGTTATAATGAAGCATAAATCTTTTTGTATCTTCAATACCTAATCCATCAAGAATTTGATGTTCCCCTAGGGCACCTAAAGTTGTTGTTGCTAAAACTTGAGTTTCTCCTCTTGAAAATAGTGCAGAACCATGAGTTCTTGCAAGTAAATCTATACCAGCATAAAGTGGCCTAATTTCATCCATCTTTCTGCCATCCGGTCTAATATGTTCATCAGTGATAAGACGTCTTACTTCTCCACCTTCAATTAAATGAAGAACTTTACTTACTTGAGCCATTTTATTGTTCTTATCCTCATCTTCGGCATATACTTCATCAAAATGAGCCATTGTATTTTCTTTAACTTCATCAATTTTGGCATATTTTTCTAGCTTTTCTTTAATTTGAATAGCTGCAAGCATATCAGCAGTCGCAAAATCTCTTACAGACTTTTCGATTTCACTATCAATTTCTGCCTTAGGTAGTTCAACTTTTTCTACCCCGATTTCATCAATAATACTTTGTTCAAATTCACATAATTTTTTAATATTTTCATGAGCAAACATTAAAGCATCAAGCATTAATTCTTCACTAACTTCTTTAGAACCTGCTTCAACCATGCAAATAGCATCTTTAGTTCCTGCTACTGTTAAGTGTAGTTCACTTACTTCGTTTTGTTCTGCAGTTGGATTAATAACAAATTTACCATCAACTAATCCAACTATAACACCTGCTACTGGTCCATCAAATGGAATATTTGATATACCTAAACATAGAGATGAACCAAATAATGCAGTCATTTCTGGTGAATTATCTTGATCAACTGATAAAACAGTATTAATAACTTGAATTTCATTTCTTAAATTTTCATCAAACATTGGTCTGATTGGTCTATCTATTAGTCTTGCAGCAAGGGTTGCAGCATCACTTGGGCGACCTTCTCTTTTAATAAATCCTCCAGGAATTTTACCTACCGAATATAATCTTTCTTGGTATAATACTTGTAATGGAAAGAAATCTTGTGATACTGGAATTTTTCCCATTACACAAACAGATAATACTGCTGTATCTCCATATCTTACTAGTACTGCACCATTTGTTTGTTTTGCTAGTTCTCCAGTTTCTACTACTAACTGTCTTCCATCAAAATCTAATTTAAATACTTTCTTCATAAACATCCTTTCTAAAATAAAAAGACACTAAAAACAAGTGCCCTTTTAATTATTTTCTTAAATTTAATTTTTTAATTACTTCTCTATAACTTACTACATCATTTTTCTTTAAGTAGTCAAGTAATTTTTTACGACGACCAACTTTCATAAGTAGACCTCTTTTTGAATGATAATCATGCTTATGTTCTTTTAAATGTTCTGTTAAGTTATTAATTTCATTTGTAAGAATTGCAATTTGTACTTCAGTTGAACCACAATCATTTTCAGATTTTGCAAATTCTTTAATGATTTTTGCTTTTTCTTCTTTCATTAAAGCCATAATATTTTTCCTCCCACTTTCTTAATTGGTTTAATCATAGTATTGATTTGGAGATATCAAAACCAAGAATAAACTTCATATATTTATTATAATTTAAAACTCACTCTTTTGCAAGCACTATTTTAAAGATGCTAATAATTCATCTTTTTTCATTGTAGAGTAACCTTTTACTCCTTTTTCTTTAGCAAGTGCTTTTAATTCTGCCAAAGTTTTTGAACTTAAATCTTCTGATGCTTCTTTTTTAGTTTCTTTCTTTTCAGCTTTTACTTCTTTAGTTTCAGTTTTAACTTCTTTTTTAGCTACTTTTACTTCACCATTTAAAGCTTTTTTAGCAGTTTCAACTAATGCTGTAAATGATTTTGGGTCATCAATTGCCATTTCTGATAACATTTTTCTGTTGATTTCAATACCAGCTTTAGCAAGTCCATTTATGAATTTTGAATAACTAATTTCATTTTCACGACATGCAGCATTAATTCTTGTAATCCATAATTTTCTGAAATTTCTTTTATTTTGTCTTCTGTCTCTAAAAGCATATGCTCCACTATGGAAAACTTGTTCTTGTGCAGTTTTATATAATCTGTGTTTACTTCCAAAGTAACCTTTTGCTTCTTTTAAAACTTTTCTTCTTCTATTTTTAGAAACGTTTCCGCCTTTAACTCTTGCCATACTATTTCACCTCCATGATTAGATAACAGATTTTAATCTGCTACTATCTCCTTTTGCGAGTGTTCCTTTATTACGTCTTTGTCTAACTGCTTTTGCTGTATCTTTTCCAGTCTTATGGTTACTTCCAGACTTCATATAAGTTAAAGTACCATTTTTTTTCTTTTTAAATACTTTTGAACTTGAACTATGTGTTTTTTGTTTACATTTTGCCATACTAATTTCCTTCTTTCTTTTTTGGTGCTAAAATCATTGCAATTTGTCTTCCTTCTTGCTTTGGTTCGGTTTCAATTACTGATACTTCACTTAAAGCATCTGCAAATTTAAGTAATACGTCACGACCTAATTCTGGTCTAGCCATTTGACGACCTTTAAAACGAATGAATGCTCTAATTTTATGTCCTTTTTCAAGATATTCCTTAGCATTTTTTCTTCTTGTTTCAAAGTCTCCAACATCAATGGTTACTGATAAACGATATTCTTTTAACTCTTTGTTTGCTTCTCTTGCTTTCTTTTGACTTTCTTTTAGCTTCTTTTGTTTTTCATAACGATATTTATTGTAATCCATTATTTTAGCAACAGCTGGTACGCCATTACCATTCATTAGAACTAAATCAAGTCCAGCATAACCTGCAAGAGTTAATGCATCATTTAGTTTTTTTAATCCCATCTTTTCGCCATTTGGCCCAATTACCATCAATTCTTCAACACGAATATTTTCATTGATTGGTAGTTCATTACTATCAAACTTTGCTATATTAAGCACCTCCAACGTCAATTAAAAAATGGATACCTATTTAGTATCCATCCATAAAAAAGTATATCAAATAAATCTAAATACTTAAATGGCATTTACCTATCGCTATTTGCAATCAGGTGGATACTAAATCTCTTTCCTTTTTTCAAGTAACATCATTATATTACATCATTATTCTATGTTTGTCAAACATTTTCTATTACTTTTAGTTATTTTTAGCTATTTTTCTATATTTTACCCTTTTTTTCTTACTAAAGAATAGGCTTGTTTTTTTAATTCACCGCTTTTTATTTTTTGAATTTGTTCACTTAAAACTGCTTTAGTAAAAAATACTGCTTCACTTAAATCTACATCTTTATCAACAAATTGATATTTTTCTTTAATTGAAGTCCATAATTCTTCATGTCTTTTGACAAACTCTTTATCTAGAAAATCAGCATTTATATCATCAAGATTCATTCCATACATCATAACCATTGCTTCAAAATATAAACTAAATTTATCTTCATCATAATTTTTACCAAACAATTTATATATATCATAAAAATCTTTTACTCTAGTATTTGGAATATCCTCTCTTGTATTATGTGCTATTATATAAAGTTTTTCAGCAATATGTTCTTCAAAAGATGGTGTATTTATATAAAACTTTTGGTCACCTTCAAATAATGGTTCAACTGCTTTAAATTGAGTTTCAAATATTACTTTATTATTATCTTTAAAATCTATTGGCACAGGAATAACCATTTCTTTAGAACCTTCATAGTTAATCTTTGCTACAACAGGTATTTTATAAACACCATTTTTTGTTTGTCTTGGTGTTGTTGATAAATCAAAAGTTAATTCATTAGAAAACGTATCATATATTGCTGCAAACAAAATATTTATTGGTATATGATGTGATAAAGTTGATGATAAATCTATATCTAAAACCGGTCTAGTTAATTCTTTTAAATGAACGTATTGACTAAAACTTCCCTTTACTACTAAATCTCCATTGTTTATTAAGGCTAATTTTTCAAGTAATTTTCGAGCATAATATGTTGTATATGTTGCCATGGGAGTAATACCTAATCTTTTAGCCTCTTTTTTCATAAAAGATTTTTCTTGATCTAAATTTCTAAACTCCATAAAAAATCCCCCTTAAATTGGCAACTATTTTACCACAAACTTAAACAAAATGCAAGTTTATAACAAAAAAGCAATATGTTTTATCATATTACTTTTTGTTAACAATTAAGTTTTCAATATATTTTTTGAACTCTTCAATACTCATTGTAGTAGTTTCTGTACTACCAAATAGTCTAAAGCTAATTGTTTTTTCATCAACTTCTTTTTGTCCTAGAATTAAAGTAATTGGAATTTTTCTTATTTGACTTTCACGCATTTTATAAGATAATTTTTCATCACTATCATCAAGTTCTACACGATAATTTGCATCTTTTAACATTTCATAAATAGATGTAGCATATTCTAAATGATATTCTTTATTTACTGGTATAATATTTATACCTACTGGAGCAAGCCATAGAGGTAGTGCTCCTTTTGTTTCTTCAAGTAGCATTGCTATAAATCTATCTAAAGACCCTAGAATTGCTCTATGAATTACAACTGGAGTTTTCTTTTCACCATTTGCATCGATATAATATAATTCAAATCTTCTTGGTAGTAGGAAATCAAGTTGAATCGTTGATAATGCTACTTCATTACCTATTGCTGGTTTAATTAATATATCAAGTTTTGGTCCATAGAATGCTGCTTCACCTTTAGCTTCGATATAATCAATTCCAATATCATTTAAAACTTTTCTTAAAGCATCTTCTGCATTATTCCACATTTCATCATCTTGGAAATATTTTTCTTTATCTTCTGGATTTCTTAGTGACAAACGACATTTATAATTTTTAAATCCAAAATCTTTGTAAACATCCATGATTAAATCAAGAACGCCTTTAAATTCTTTTTCAATTTGTTCTGGAGTACAGAAAATGTGTGAGTCATTTTGAGTAAATGATCTAGCTCTTTCAATTCCCTTTACTGCACCAGCTGCTTCATATCTAAAGTCATTAGCTATTTCCGCAATACGAATTGGCAAATCTTTATACGAATGTAAGAAATTTTTATACATTACCATGTGATGTGGACAATTCATTGGTCTTAAAACATATGCTTCATTGTCCATTTCCATTGCTGGGAACATATCATCTTTATAGTGATCCCAATGTCCACTTGTTTTATAAAGTTCTACACTACCTAAATCTGGAGTATGAACATGGCTATATCCATATTTTATTTCTTTATCAGTGATGTAATTTTGTAGTGTTCTCCATAAAGTGTAACCATTTGGTAACCATAATGGAAGTCCACGACCAACTAATTCTGAAGTCATAAATATTTTTAAATCTTTACCTATTTTACGATGGTCTCTTTCTTTAGCTTCTTCAAGTTCTTTTAAATGAGCTTCTAGTGCTTCTGGTGTGTCAAAACAAACTCCGTATATTCTTTGTAACATATGATTTTTAGCATCATTTTTCCAGTAAGCGCCACTTACTTTAAGAAGTTTAAAGTTTTTTAATTCTTTAACAGTATCTACGTGTGGTCCACGACATAGGTCAGTAAAGTCCCCTTGAGTATAGCATGAAATTACTTGAGCATTTTCATCCATTCTAGAAATTAAATCGATTTTATAAGGGTCATTTTTAAACATTTCTAAAGCTTCTTCTTTACTTATTTCATGTCTAACTATTCTTTTACCATCTTTAGCTAATTTTTTCATTTCTTTTTCAATTGCTGGTAAATCTTCTTCATTTAAAGTTTTACCATTAAGGTCTATATCATAATAAAAACCTTCTTCAATAACTGGCCCAACCCAAAATAAAGCATCTGGATATAAATGTTTAACTGCTTGAGCCATTAAATGAGCACATGAGTGATTCATTACACTTAATTTTGCATCTTCTTTAATATTAATCATTTTATCTTCCTTCTTTCTTTTCTCTTTCTCTTTTTTCTAATCTTGAATATTCTCTTTTTACTTCTTCTAATTTTCCACGTAATCTTTGTTCCATTAACTCTGCAACATTAGGTTCATCTTTAACTTTTTCTAAATATTTTAAATCACAGCGTATTTCAAATAACTGCTTTAATATTATATCTTTTTCGGTGTCATATTCCATACACATTCCTCCTTTTAACAAAAAAAGAATGATACCAAGGAGTCTTTTTAAAGACGGTACCATCCCTTTATTTTACTTAATTACTGATAACGGACTTATCCGTGGTTTATTAACCCTCTTAGAAAGTGGTAATTAACAACTATTTTGTTAGCTTCCACCGACCGCTAACTCTCTATAAAAATTCATTATTAATCGTGTCTTTCCTCATCGATTTCATGATAATTCTATCATATATTTTTACGCTTTTCAATACAAAATTGTTAATTTTACGCAAAAGTATTGCATTATTTTAAGCAATTTGGTATAATTTACTTGTTCTTGAAGGACATGGGTTGTTAGCTCAGTTGGTAGAGCAATTGACTCTTAATCAATGGGTCTAGGGTTCGAATCCCTAACAACCCACCATTAATTTGTGTGATAAAACTAACAAATACGCTAGAATTTGTTAGTTTTTTTTATTTTCATTTATGCTTAAAATAATGTAAAAATTTATATAAAAATGATTTTTTCGGCACCTTTACGGCACCTAAAAAAAAACACTAACAATGCTAGTATTTTTAATTTTTTCTATCTTTTTCTAGATTTGCAAAATCTGATACTTGTGATTCATCAGGTCTTGTTTTATTGAATTCTATTTTTTGTACCTTTTTAGTAGTTTTACCTACGGCATCAGTTGCAATGTAAAGTATCCAGTATTGGTCAATACCATTTATTTCATCAACTTCATGATAAACTTTATGGGTAACTTTTACTCCTGGTTTGTCATCTTTTACTTCAAGATGGTTATAATTTATATCATCAATTGAATCAACATAAAGAACTTTATCAAAAAACTTAATCGTTGGAGCTTTAATATCTTCTTCGTTATTAACATCTTCTAAATACTCATTACCAACGGGATTTGCAACCCAGCCCCATTTATCTTTTTCGTATTCAATGTGATACCAATAATTTCCGCGATGATTTTCATAGTCATCCACTTTATAAACTTGACCCTTTTTTACTTGTCCTAATTCAGAACTGTTTTTATCGGGTTCTTTTCTAATTTTAATGTATTCATTTACAACTTCAATGTGCCATCCTTCTTTAATCTTCTTAACTCTGGCATCTTCTACAATACCTAAAATAAATTTAACAGCAAAGAAACCTATTACTATTAAAATAAGAATTGTAAATATTATTTTTAATTTTTTCACACTATCACTTCCTATATCTAATTATACCAAAAATTTTTTATTTTACTAGTACTTTATTTTGTGTTATAATCTAATTGGTGATTTATTTATGAAGAAGTATAAGTATCAAAGACTTACAAAAGATGAAAAAAAGGAAGCTAAAAAAAATTTTTATCAAACTGAACAAGGGATAGAATTAAAGAAAAGATTTAACAGAATTTTAATTTATAGCATTATTTTAATTTTATTTGGGATTTATTTACTTGTTGAAGCTTATATAAAGAAAGATTCTTATGCTCAATATGTATATGGTTCTATTCTTATCTTATTTGGAATTGGATTTTTAATATCAAGAGGACATGTAAAGATGATGAAAGTTAATGATTTTATTACTAGACCAAAAAACACTACGAAAAAGTAGTGTTTTAATTTATTCTATCATCAAATTGTTCCATTTCATCTAATTGGTCTTCAACTAGATTTCTAAATCTTCTCTTATATACTGCAACTTTTCTTCTTAAACTTTCTGCTTCAGATTCTATTCTTTCAGCTTTTTGTAGAGCATTATTTATTACTTTAGTTGCATTTCTTTTAGCATCTTCGATGATTACTTTAGATTCATCATAAGCTGCTTTTTTTATATTACTTGTTGATTCTTCCGCTACAAGAATAGCACGATTTAAAGTTGCTTCAATATCTTTATAATGCTTTAGTTCTCCCTTTAATGTCTCAATTATCTCACAACTATTTTTAAGTTTTCGCAACATACTTTCATATTCTACAGTTACTTCCTTAACAAAATCGTTAACTTCTTCTTTTTTATAGCCTTGAATACTTGTACTAAATTTATTTACCATAAGGCCACCACCTAATTACCAGTCTAGTTCTTCATCATTATTTTTACTTGTTTTTTCTGCATCATCAGTTATTTTTCCTTGTACATTAACATTTTTAGGTGCAACTAAATAAATGCCTACACCTATTTTTTGCATAGAACCACCAATTGCATAAATAACTCCGCTTAAAAAATCAATAATTCTTTTAGCTTGATCTGATGTAACTCTTTTTAAATTAACAACTACGCTATTACGATTTTTTAAATGGTCGGCGATTTGTTGTGATTCAGAGTATGCACGAGGTTCAAGTAAAATCATTTTATTACCTGTTTTATCAGCTTCTTTAATAGCATCTTCCTCAGAAATGTTGTAGTATCCATCTTCTGTACCATTTAAATTATCAATGTCATCATCATCTTTAAAAATATTTTTTAAGCTAAATCCCATAATTGATTCCTCCCTAGTCTACTATCCCATTTTATCAAATTTTTAAATTTTTTACAAGAGTTTTACGCAAATTTTTCTTGTTATTTCAATTATACTATATAATTTAAAATAAAGCTAGAGTTTTTTCTCTCTAGCTTTAAATATCTTTTTTTGTAAGTTCGCTATATATATTATTATTAAGTAACAACATAAATGCTTTTTGTTTTATAAAAGCTGGCACTACAATCAATTTAATTAAAGCGCTATTTCTAATAATAAGAAATATAGCAACCATGTTATGTCATCTTCACCCAATTATAATTCTATCTTTTTGCTTATGAATGGTATTAATTCATCAACTTTTAATGTAATTTGTTCCATTGTATCTCTATCTCTTAGGGTTACAGTATCATTTTCTATTGTATTATCATCAATTGTTATAGCAAATGGTGTACCAATGGCATCACTTCTTCTATATCTTTTACCAATTGAACCAGATTCATCATATTGACAATCAAAATATTTGCAAAGCGTTGCATAAATATCATTAGCTTTTCCAGCATGAACCTTTTTAATAAGTGGTAAAATAGTTACTTTGTATGGAGCTAAAGCTGGATGAATTTTTAAAACTATTCTTTCTTCACCTTCTACCATTTCTTTGGTATAAGCATTTGTTAAAATTGCTAAAAGTAATCTATCTAGACCAACAGATGGTTCTACAACATATGGCAAATATTTTTCATTTGTTTCTGGGTCCATGTAACGAAGGTCAGTTCCAGATGCTTCTTGATGAACAGTTAAATCATAATCTGTTCTATCAGCAATACCCCATAGTTCTCCCCATCCCATTGGAAACATAAATTCTATATCAGTAGTTGCTTTACTATAAAATGACAATTCTTCTTTTTCATGGTCTCTAAATCTAAGATTATTGCTATCTAAACCTAAAGTTTTTAAAAAGTCCATACAGTAATTTTTCCAATATCCAAACCATTCTAAGTCTGTATTTGGTTTACAGAAAAATTCAAGTTCCATTTGTTCAAATTCGCGAGTTCTAAAAATAAAGTTACCTGGTGTAATTTCATTTCTAAAAGCTTTCCCTGTTTGACAAATACCAAATGGTACTTTTAATCTCATGCTTCTTTCAATATTTTTGAAATTAACAAAAATCCCTTGAGCAGTTTCACCACGTAGATAAACAGTGTTTTTTGTATCATCTGTTACACCGATTGAAGTTTCAAATAATAAATTAAACTTTCTTATTGGAGTAAAATCACTTTTACCACACACTGGACATGTAACGTTATTTTCTTTGATGAAGTTTTCTAACTTTTCATTATCCCAGCCATCACCAGTAACTTTACCATGAGTAAAGTCTTCGATTAATTTATCTGCTCTGTGTCTAGCTTTACATTTTTTACAGTCAATTAATGGGTCAGCAAAAGAAGCCACATGACCTGATGCAACCCAAACTTTTGGATTCATAATAATCGCAGCATCAAGACCAACATTGTAAGGATTTTCTTGAATAAATTTCTTTTTCCATGCTTTTCTGATGTTTTCTTTTAAATTTGTTCCAACTGGGCCGTAATCCCATGAGTTAGCAAGCCCATTATATATTTCACTTCCTTGAAAAATAAAACCATATTGTTTACAATAGTTAACTAATTCTTCCATAGTTACTTTCATAATAAATCACTTCCTTAATAAATATAATTATACATAAATCTGCAAATAATTACAAGAAATATAAGACTAATTTTATTATTTTCAAAAGAAAAAGACTAAAAACTTGGTTCTAGTCCGCTTTTTTTCGTTGCCATATATAGGGCTGGCTTCACCCACTTTGTTTAAAAATTTCAACTTAACTTTGTTGCAACATTAATATATCACAAATTCACGCATTTCTAGTGTAAACTGATAGCTTTATTTATACTTTCCATTCATAACAAATTCTAAATAATGGTCTGCACAAAGTGGAATATATTCTATTTCTTCATCGGCCCCATCAATTACAACTTCTTTTCCACTTGAACTGTATTTACCGTTTACACGTCTTGCGTTAAACATAGCTGGACTTCCACATACACAGTTTACTGTTAACTCATGTTTTTCATCACTTCTAGCAAATAACTGTTTTGAGCCTTCGAACAAATCTCCTTTAAAGTTACTTTTAAGACCATAACAAACAACAGAAATATTGTATTTGTGAGCTATAAACCATAGCTGATTAATTTGTTCTCTACTTAAAAACTGAGCTTCATCCACTAAAATAAATTCAGCATACATATATTTATGTAAGTACTTTTTACTAAGTAAATTTGCACTTTTAGGAATTAAAACATCAACTTTTATATTTTCACCAATTCTGTTTACAACCGTATTACTTCCTTTAGTATCAATTTTAGGTTTCATAACTACGATATTAATTAAATACTTTGAATAATTGTAATGATCTTGTAATAATTTTGTTGTCTTTCCAACTGCCATTGTTCCATAATAAAATGTTAAATTTGCCATACTACCACCCTACATAAGTTTTTTCAAAAAATCTTTACTATTTAAATATAATCCTGTATATCTATCATAATATAAATCTAAATATTTATTAATTGTATTTTTTGTTTCATCATCTACTTTTATTTCTTTTATAGAATCAATATTCACATAATAATACATTCTTATCATTTTTATTATTTTTTTATCAACGATTATTTCATTAGTTAAACAATTTATACAGATGTAACCACCTTTATCTGGGTCAAATGTAACAATATTATTCTTGCTTCCACATAGTATGCATTCATCTAAATTAAATAAAACGCCCAGATATTCAAGATACTTAATTTCTAAAATATTAGTTAAAACTACTGGATCTAAACCACTTTCTAACTTTAATATTACTTTAATAAAATCATCATAGATATTTTCTATATTACTACTTTGCTTAACTACTTGACTAGTTAGTTCTGTTACATACGCCAAAAAACTTACCAAAAGAATATCACTCTTGATAGTTTTTAAGGGATTTATAACATCTGCACTTATTAATGTAGATAATTTGTTTTCTTTATATATAATGTTAAAATGACTGAAACTAAATTTCATAGTTGGTACACGATATCTATTTTTTAAAGATTTAGCACCTTTACACATTATACCTATTACGCCATATTCACGAGTAAAAACATTTATTATTTTACTTGTTTCTCCATATGGGGTTTCATTTAAAACAAATCCATCTACTTCTGTGTTCACTTCTAATCCTTCTTTTCCGCTTCTTTGTACTTAAGATAATCTTCTACTTTTCCTGATTCTTGAAACTTTTTCCATGCTTCTTCTTTATTCATTTTTATCACCTAAATATATATTGGGTGATTTATTTTTATTTTATTCATTATCTATAAAACCAAGTTCAACTAAATACTTTTCTTTATCTTTCCAATTCTTGATTGTTTTTACAAATAGTTCCAAATAAACTTTTTTTCCAACTAGTTCACTTTCAATTTCAGTTCTTGCTAAAGTTCCAACTGTTTTTAATCTACTACCATTTTTACCTATTATTATTCTTTTTATATTATCTCTATCTACGATAATATCCACACTAATATTTACAATGTCTTTCTTTTCTTCAAAAAGAGTTGTTATACATGTAATACTATGTGGTATTTCATCCTCCGTTACTTGAAGTAGTTTTTCTCTTACTATTTCACTAGCCATAAATTTCATACTACTTGAGGTATAATATTCATCTGGGAAATATTTTACTTCATCATGTAAATATTTTTTAATAACACTTATTAAGTGATCAACATTATCATTTTTAAGTCCTGATGTAGGTACTACTTCTACGAAAGGATAGATATCTTTAAATTCATCAATTGTTTTAAATAACTTTTCAGTTGTTATTTCATCAATTTTGTTAAGAACAAGGATAACAGGAACATCATTATTTTTTAAACTTTCTAAAATGAACATATCTCCTTTGCCTATACCTGATGCTACATCTACTACAAATAAAATTAAATCAACATCCTTTGTTAGAGCTAAAGCCTCTTTATTTAATACTTTACCTAGTCTATTTATAGGCTTGTGTATCCCTGGTGTATCCACAAAAACTATTTGGGTATCTGCATCATTATATATTCCTTGAATAATGTTTCTGGTCGTACCTGAAACATTACTAGTTATGGCAACTTTTCTATTAATTATAGTATTTATTAATGTACTTTTACCAACATTAGGTCTTCCGATTATACTTACAAATCCACTTTTCATAACTTACCTCTTTAAAATAATGCTATAATTTTAGGAACGAAAATGAAACAACAAATGATAAATACCATAATGCTACTTACAAATGCTGCTGCACTACCACAATCTTTAGCAACTTTAGCTAGAGGATGAATTTCTTTCGTAACTAAATCTACAGTTGCTTCAATTGCTGTATTAAGAAGTTCCACCGCTAAAACTATAACTAGAGCAATAACTATTATAGCCCATTGGATGAAGCTTATTTGTAATAAGAATCCTAATATTATAATACCTATAGTGCATATTGCATGTAACCATAAACTTTGTTCATTTTGATATGCATTAACTAATCCATCAATAGAAAACTTAATACTATTTAAAAATCTTTGAAAACTCATTTTCTTATGCTTTTCTTGTTTCTTCAAACTCATTTAATACCAACTCCTGACGACTAAACATTTCTTTTTCTTCTTTTTCTCCTAAAGTGTGGTCATAACCTAAAAGATGTAATATCCCATGAACTACTAAAAATGATAGTTCTCTAGTTTCACTATGTCCATATTCTATAGCTTGTCCTTTCATCTTGGGAATACTTACAAATATTTCCCCAAGCATGCGATAATCACACTCAATTGTTTCATTATCTTCATAAGCAAATGATAAAACATCGGTTGTTCTATCAATGCCTCGATATGTTTTATTTAATTCATGCATTTTTTCATCATCAATAAAGATTATTGAAAATATAGCATTTTCTACATGTTCCATTTCTAAACATTTATCAATTATTTTGGGCAGGAAATCATATTTTATTTTTCCATTATATTCATTTATTATTTCATAGTGATTCAAAAGAAAATCACCCCCATCACTTTAAGTATATATAATACCATAATTATTAAAAGAATGAAACATATAATATTAACTATTCCTTCTTTTTGTAATGATTTTGGTAAATGATTATGAATGGCTGTAATACCAATATATAATAAATAACCAATTATACAACCTAAAACATTTAAAATAATATCATCAACATCAAAACTTCTACCTATATTAAGTTGCACAAACTCTACAGTTGTTGATACTACTAAAGATATCAAAAACGGAGCCATGACAGTTTTAGGTTTTATATAATAAGAAATAATTAATCCAAATACAACAAAAGCTAGTATATTTCCCACAACATTATAAATAAAAAGATTACTACCTACTTTATATCTAAATATTTCTGTAAATGGTACTAAGTTATATCCACTGCCTTCATTTAATTCTACTTTAGTAAGAAGTTGAAATAATAAAAATAAATAAACTATTGATATTATTCCGAAAAATTCTTTGTAAAAATATACTTTTTCACGATGAGTTCTAAGATAAAAGAATCTCATACTAACAAGGGTTACAATGAATATTACGAGTACGGGAAAGTTATCATTTAATACTGCTCTAATTGTATTTAAAAACATTCTAATCAATCCTTTTCTATTTCAATTTCTTTTTGTGTACTTATTAGTTCTTTTACAACTACAAATACATCTATATCCATTGTACTATTATTTTTAACTTTTTTCAAAACTTTTTTATCAATTATTGTATCTTTTTTACTTAATTTTTTTTCTGTAGCTTCTATTACCTTGTTTATACCTGCTTCTAAGGCCTCTTCTTCGGTGTATTCTTTTTCTATTTTTTTAACACTTATTTGTTTATCTAAGTACAAATTAAAGTCAAATATTTTAAGTAATGTTTTATAGTTACTTTCATAATTTTCTAATCTATTTTTAAATACTTCATGTTTATTTTCGTTATATTCCCAGACTAAATTGTATCTCTTATCATTTTGTTTTTCATATTCATAATACTTAAAGGGAACACTTATACTACCAGTGTACCAAGTGGTAGCATATATTTCTCCGTTGGCACAGGTATATCTTTTATCTTCTTCATTGTATTTTACAGAACCACGGATTAAAACATCACCTTCTTTAACATAATCATTTATGTTTACAAGCCCTTCTCCTTGCTCAATTCTAATTTCATTTATTACACCATTTTTTTTAGCGATGATATCACAAACTCTATCATCTTTTTTAATGTCAGTTATAATCCTTTCTTCAATTTTGACATTTATGACCATGCCTTTTACTTCAAACTCCATCCAATCTAGTTTATCTGGATGTTTATCTAATATTTTTTGTCTTATTTCATCTAACTTTTTATAACTTTTCTTAAATCTTAAAACTTTTATGCCATTTTCATCTAGTTCATCTTTAATAAGTTCACGGATACTACTATTTTCATGAATTATATTAATTTTAAATATCATATTTTTTAGACAAACAAAGAAAATTAAGCCTAGAAAAAGAGATATTATAAATATTTTTTCTTTCTTAATATAATCTAATACCTTATTTATACCGGTATTTTTTATAATTTTAAATTTGTAACTTATGATATATTTATTTATTTTTTCATAGTCAGTTTTAGTTACTTTTAAATACAACTTTTTATCTATATATTTTACCTCATATATTTTTATAGATAGGCTTTCTACTTTACTTATTAACCTGTAATAGTTATCACAATTACTTTCTATCCATACAATATTCTTATTCATAATTGATACCTACATTCTTGATAACTCCACGGATTAATATTTCATTTGGCATCATTTTAGTTATAAATAAATCTTCACCTTTAATTTCCAATTTAAATTTATCTAATTTTAAAATAACCAGTTTACTTGTCAGACTTATTAACTCTTTATAATTAAATACATGAATAAAATTATCATAAATTGATATGAAATATTCTTTATCATATAAAAAATTAACAAGGGTATCTTTAATATGCATAGAGTATCACCTTATTAATTATATGTTTGTTTAAGGAAATTTAATCTCCGATAATTATTGGGTCAGAAGAAGTACCAGTTCCTGATTTGTAAGCTACATTAGGTTTTAAATAAAATGTTGGATAGGCAAGATTAAAGTTAGTAGAATTAGTTGTGGAACCATTACCACTATTTATGAAAAATATACTTCCTCCAATAGGTGTTAAACACCAACAACCTAAGTTGTATAACCAATTTTCTGTTCTATAATTATAATAATCTTTTATTTTTACATCATACCTATTTGGAAGAAACGCATAACCATAATCACTTGCATACATTAAACCTATTTTTGAAGTACCATCGTTAGGTCCATATGTTTTTGTGGCATTTGTTATTTCTGCAGTAAATAAATCCTTTACCACTACATCATATGTTGTGTAACCACTTGTTTTCCATGTGGTATCTTCTATTAAATTAGACCATTTTGTACCTATATTATTAAGATAATTAATATTTAAGTTTATTTTATTTAAATCTGAATAATCCCACATATTACATCCACCTGTTGTTGGATTACCTGTTGCCAAAAAAATGATGTTACTTTCCAAATAAGCTGTACTGCTCGGACAAGTTGATAAATTAGACCACTTATATTCGGTATCTCTATAATATGCACCATCTGTGCCTAACAAATTACTATTAGCAAATGTTGCCTTAATTAATTTCACTTGATTATTAAAAACTCCAATAATCCTATATAAATTATCTTCTGGGCAAGTTGTTGCATCACTTCCAAAACATACATAGTTATTTGGATTTGCTCCAGCATATCTATATGAGTTATCTCCTGCTCCATTGGCTAAAGAAGAATTGTGATAATAAATATCATTTCCTCCTTGAGTTCCTGTGTATTGTGATGATACATAATTTGCTAAAGTTAGAATTTTATCAAAATATACATAACATTTATCTGATATATTTCCTTGCATTATTACTACTTTCTTTGTATCATCCCAACTTAATGTGGAACCATTTTCACATTTTGATAATTCACTATTAAATTTATAGCCTTCTGTTGGCCACTCACTCTGAGTTACAGTTTTGTAATCTCCAGCCCCTGCTGTTTGTTCTAAATTCATTGTTAACAACTTATTTTTTTGATTTGTTTTACTTATTTCTTCGGATTTATTATTTGAATTTAAAAATAATGTTAAAATAATCCCCATTAAAACTACTAGTATAATTACTTTTTTATTCATAACGCCCTCACTTTTACCCATTTTCTGAGTAACTATATTAATTATACCCATTTTCTGAGTAAAAATCAATACAAATAAACTGAGTAAGATAAAATTATACTGGGTGAAAAAAATGAATAGAATTAAAGAACTTAGAGAAGACCATGATTTGAAACAAAAGGACGTTGCTAAAATATTAAATATTTCACAACAACAATATGCAAGATATGAACTTGAAGAAAATGAAATGGCTTATGGACAATTAATAAAACTTGCGGATTATTATAATACTTCAATTGATTACATACTTTATGTAACTGATGAACGTAAGCCTTATCCTAAATCTATATTAATTAACAAAAAATAAGAAGTTATCAACAAAGACTTCTTATTTTTTATTAAAAATTTAAAATTAAGTATTATTTCAATTCTTTAATTTTTTTATTGAAGCAATATTGAATTTTCAAAATTATTTCTTCTTCATGTGAATCTGTGCTCCAGTGGAGCCCAAATTGACAAAACTAAATAAAATTTATGAAACATTCTTAAATTAGAACAGTCATATCCTTTACTATATTCTTTTGTTAACCTTTTTGTCCATTTCTTTAACAATTCATCACCATATTTAGCGTTTTTTTACTACTTTGAGCTTCCACAATTAATTTTCCTACATTCCAATAACACTCTAATGATTTCCCATTCATTTTACTAATTCATACGTGAGTGGGACTAGGTTTTCACTTCTAACAAAGTTTGCCACAAACTTATCCTGGTCTTTTGTTATAATTATTTCTAACGTTGGGTTATTATTTGGTTCTTTAACATAGTTATCAACAAGGTTCATATAGAATTCCACTTGTCCTTTGTCTTCTTTTTTAAGTTTTCTACATTTTATTTCTACTACTACATAACAGTTATATTTAATATTATAAAGCAACATATCTATAAAATAATTTTTATTTCCATCACTAACTTTATATTGATTTTCTACCCAAGTAAATCCTTTACCTAATTGTAAAAACACACAACTTAATTGTGAATAAATTAATTTTTCTAAATCACTTTCTGTTTTTATTTCTTTATCTTTTAATTTAAGTAATATTGGATTTTTAAAGTTATTTATTATTGCAGGTACTTTTGCAGGAACTACAATATCAATTTTATCTGGTTTATGTTCTAATCTTTCATATGAATTACTTTTTATTTCTTTTTCTAACTCTCTTTTTGATAAGTTATTTTCTAAACATAGATTTATATAATAGTTTCTTTTGTTCTCATCTTTGATGGGAAGTATTTTACAAATATTTGTCCATGTTAATTGTTGGGCCACTGGCCCAATCATTGGAAAGTATAGATATAACTGCCTAAATCTAGATAAATTGGTATAGTCATATCCTTTACCAAATTCTTTTGTTAATTTTGCTGACCAATCTTTTAACAACTCATTCCCATACGTAGATTTCTCCTTTCCTCCCTGGGCTTCTACTATTAATCTTCCCACATTCCAATAACACTCTACTAATTCCATATTAGCATTTGTTTCTCTAATTGCTTTTCCTATCTCTACTTTTTTAACATAACT